>Ga0207700_10001933_pt1 | contig 11790 bp, 11 predicted proteins | sample LARL82metaG_FD_184348 | JGI IMG/M metagenome (GOLD analysis project Ga0207700, IMG submission 184348) | Corn, switchgrass and miscanthus rhizosphere microbial communities from Kellogg Biological Station, Michigan, USA - LAR L8-2 metaG... | ecosystem: Host-associated > Plants > Roots >...
GTTGGGCGGGGTGGTGGGGTCGGGGCTGGCGTTGGGCGGGGTGGTGGGGTCGGGGCTGGCACTGCCATCAGCGTGATCCTTCTGAACCTGGGGTCATGGCCTGCAGCGCCCGCAGGGCGGAAAGCTCCGCGGCCGAGGGGGGCGCAAGTACCTCAAGGCTGCCGGAGACCGCCAGTTCCCAGCCCGTGCCGGCCTGCACCTGCTCCGGCGTGACCCCCGGATACACGCCGGTCAGGGTCAGCTCGCTGGTCTGCGGGTCCGGTTCGAGCACGCCGAGGTCGGTGATGACCTTGTGCGGGCCCGCGCCGGTCAGGCCCAGCCGCTCGCGGTCACCCCGCCCGGTGCCGTACCCGACGGACGTCACGAAGTCCACCCGCTCCACGAAGGACCGGCGGCTCTGCCGGACGATGATGATGACCTCACGGCAGAAGGCGGCGATCTCCGGGGCTCCGCCGGCGCCGGGCAGGCGGACCTTCGGGTTCGCGTAGGTGCTGCCGATGACCGTGGTGTTGATATTGCCGAACCTGTCAAGCTGGGCCGCGCCCAGGAAGCCGACGTCGATCCGGCCCGGCTGCAGCCAGTAGTTGAAGATCTCCGGCACGCTGACCACCGCGTCCGCCGTCTCGGCGAGCACCCCGTCGCCGATGGACAGCGGCAGCCAGCCGGGCTTGGCGCCGATCGTGCCCGATTCGTAGATGAGCACCAGGTCCGGTGCGTGCGTGGCCCGGGCCAGGTTGGCCGCCGCACTCGGCAGGCCGATCCCGACGAAGCAGGTCATCCCGTCCCTGAGGGCGCGGGCGGCGCACGCCGTCATCATCTCGTCGGCGGTGAACTCGCCCGCGTGTGCAGCCGCGCGGCTCATGCGCCTTATCCTTCCTCGCCCGCTGCGGCGCTGGCCAGCCCGGCCGGGTCCGGGGCGCCGAAGACGTCCGTCTTCAGCCAGTTCAGGAACCGCTCCCGGTCCCTGCTGATGGCATCCCAGGCCACGTAGTAGTCGTTATCACGCTGCGAGTAGCCCAGGGCGTAGGAGGGGTGCGCGCCGCCGGGAACGTGGGCCACATAGTCGACCGTCCACGACGGCAACACGATCGCCTGTGCCCGGGGCGTCAGCTCATCCACGATCTCCTCGACCGTCACCACCGAACGGCGGGCCCCGAGCACCGCCTCCTTCTGTACCCCGGTGATCCCCCAAAGCTGGACGTTCCCCGCCCGGTCGGCCTGCTGGGCGTGGATGACCGCCACGTCGGGCGTGAGCGCCGCGACCGCGGTCAGCCGCTCCCCGGTGAACGGGCAGGCGATCGCGCGAACCGCGGGCTGGCCGTCCAGGCCGGGCAGGCCCTCGAGGCCGGTCCCGCCGTACCCGCGCAGCACCGCGAACGGCAGCCCGGCGGCGCCGGCCACGTAGCGGTTCGCCATGCCTGCGTGGCTGTGCTCCTCCAGTTGCAGCGGGCCCGGCCAGGCGTTCTCCACCGCGTCACGGAACCGGTGCAGCGAGCCGACGCCGGGATTGCCGCCCCAGGAGAAGATCAGCCTGCTCGCGCAGCCCGCCCCGATGAGCTGGTCGTAGATCACGTCCGGGGTCATCCGGATCAAGGTGAGGTCGCGGCGCTGCTGGCGGATCAGTTCATGCCCCGCCGCGAACGGTATGAGGTGCGTGAACCCCTCCATGGCCACGGAGTCGCCGTCATGAATGGTCGCGGCGACGGCCTCGGCGAGTGACACGATCCGCGCCATGCCTTAGTGCCTCCTGACCCGATGAGGACAGCCGTAACAATCCTCATCGTCTTTGGCCGCAATCTGCACAAGCGTGCGAGATACGGACACTCTAGCCTCCAGCGCCGTCCCCCCGGTAGAGGGCCCCCGGTCAACCGGGGGGCTCGGCGAGCACGCGGTTGGCGACGGCGAACGCCCGGTTGGCTGCCGGTACGCCCGCATACACGGCGGTGTGCAACAGCACCTCGGAGATCTGCTCAGGAGTGAGCCCGTTCCGCAGCGCGGCCCGCAAATGCATCGCGAGTTCCTCCTCCTGCCGCAGCACGACGAGCGCAGTCAGTGTGATCATGCTCCGCTCCGCCCGCGACAACCCCCCACGAGACCAGATCTCCCCCCAGGCATACCTGGTGATGAAGTCCTGAAAGTCCGCCGTCACGGGCGTGGTGTTAGCCACCGCCCGGTCCACATGCGCGTCCCCCAGCACCTCCCGCCGCACCCTCATCCCCTGCGCGCTGCGGCTGCCGTCGTCCATCCCGCCTCCCACAGATCTGCCCGGACCAACCGGCCACGAACACTACCCGCCCAGGTGACGGTCGGGGGATGTGCCGCGGGCGTAGCGTGGCCCGCGGTCATAATCGGCCCCACGCGCCTCGGGCCAGACCACCTCACCCCCCGCATCGTCTTGCCAGCCCGCGGCGCGCCGCCGGCCGGCGCCCCACCGGCGTCAAGAGTTCAGGTAGGCCAGCACAGCCAGCACGCGGCGGTTGTCGTCCTGGTCGGCTGCCAAGCCCAGCTTGGTGAAGATGCTGGTCGTGTGCTTGCTGACCGCCTTCTCCGAGATGAACAGCCGCTGCGCGATGGCCGTGTTCGAGCGCCCCTCGGCCATCAACTCCAGCACCTCGCGCTCCCGCCCGGAGAGCCGGCTGATCGGCTCGTCCCGCGACCGGCGGCCGAGCAGCTTGGTGACCACCTCGGGGTCCATGACCGTGCCGCCAGCCGCCACGGTCCGGATCGCGTCCACGAACTGGTCGTCGCTGAACACCCGGTCCTTGAGCAGGTAGCCGACCGCACCCGCCTGGTCAGCAAGCAGTTCACGGGCGTACAACTGCTCGACGTACTGCGACAGCAGCAGCACCGGCAGGCCCGGCATCTCACGCCGGGCCGCGAGGGCGGCCTGCAGCCCGTCGTCGGCGAACGCCGGTGGCAGCCGGACGTCCACCACGGCGATGTCCGGCCGGTGCTCGAGCAGCGCGCACAGCAGTCCCGGCGCGGAATCCACCGCTGCGGCGATCTCGAAGTCGTGCGCGGAAAGCAGCCTGGCGAGCCCGTCCCTCAGCAGGAACAGGTCTTCGGCGACAACAACGCGCACGGCACCTCCATGACGATCATGGTGGGACCTCCCGGCGGGCTGCTCACCGCCATGATGCCATCGAACGTGCCGAGCCGCCGCTCCACGCCCTGTAGCCCGGTCCCCTGGGACGGGTCCGCGCCGCCGACCCCGTCGTCGGCCACCTCGATCCGCAGCATGCCACCGGCGTACCTGATCCGGATTCCGGCATGGCGCGCGCCGGAATGCTTCACCGCGTTGGCCAGTGCCTCGGCGATCGCGAAGTAGCAGGCAGACTCGACCGGCGCGGTCAGGCGGCCAGGCAGGTCGATCTCGAGCGCGGTCGGCAGGGGTGTGTCCAGCACCAGTGCCTGCACCGCGTGGCCGAGGCCGCGGTCGGCGAGCACCGGTGGGCAGATGCCGCGGATCAGGTCGCGCAACTCGTTCAGTGCCCGGACCGATGTCTCCCGCGCCTCGGCGACCAGCGCCAGCGCGGCCTGCGGGCTGCCGGGGAGCACCCGTTCCACCGCCCGCAGGTTCATGCCGAGCGCGACCAGGCGGGCCTGGGCTCCGTCGTGCAGGTCCCGCTCGATCCGGCGCAGTTCGGCGGCGGCGGCGTCCACGGCGTGGCCGCGGCTCTCGGTGAGCCGCGCCACCCGGCCGACCAGGTCGGCGTCGGCCGGCGGGCGCCACCGCGTACCGATGGTCCGGGGCACCAGCCAGGCGCCGAGGGCCAGGAACGCGCTCGCCTCGGCCCCGGCGGCGATGGCCGACTTCGGCCCGTCGACCCAGACCGGGCCGTAGAGCATGGGGTGCTGGTAGAACCCCGGCGACGCCGACTGCCAGCGCGCCGCGATCAGGTACCCGATGGCGGCGAGCGCGGCCAGCGCGAACGGCACCATATCGGCGGTGATCACCGGCCACCGGATCACGATGACGGCCAGCGCCGCGACGACCGCGGCGATCGTCCACGGCTGCGCGCCGAAGGCGGCCATACCGACTCCGACCACCGGCGGCAGCAGCAATGCCCAGCGGTTCGCGGCCAGCCAGCGCCGCAGCTCCGGCATCCGCGCGCCGGCCACCGGGCGCAGGCCGCGGAGCATGCGTGGTGCCAGCAGCAAGCCGATGGTGAGCAGCAACAGGGCCACCGGCACCAGCAGCCGGCCCTGCCACCAGCCGAGCGAACGGCCGACGGCAGCGAATGACCATGCCTGCGCCACAGGCGGCGACTTAGGTGTCACGTACCCGGGCGGCAGGGGCTTACCGACCGCCGGTGGGAGAACCGTCCAGTACCTGACCCACGGCACCTGCGCCAGTACTTCATGCCGGACGGCCATGCCCTGCGTCCCTTTGGGTCCTGGCGAGACCTTCCAGGTGGCGGCGATCACACGCCCCTTCGCCGGTATGAAACCGGAAAGCGCCTGGGGCAGCACCTCCCAAGCGACCTGTGGCTTGGCCATGACGGCGCGGACGAAGTAGTTCATCGAACCGCCGGGAGTCGCCGCGGCCACCACCAGCCCGGCAAGGCCCGCGGAAATCATGCTGAGCGGCAGCACGGCAGCGGCCAGCAGTGGCTTGCGGAGCACCACGGCCAGCGCGATCAGCACCAGGGCGACGGTCCAGAAGTGCACCCCGGCCAGGGCCATCCCCATCGCGGCCACCGGCACAAGCAGGCCGCCCCAGCCCACCCGGCGCAGCACCTTGCCCGCGATCCGCCACAGCAGCACGATGAATATCCACATACTGCCATCGTGGCCCCGGCCTGGCCGGTCCGCCATGGGCGAGCACCCAGTCTCGGGTAGGCCTGGACCTACTTTTGCCGCGATACGGCCCGGCCCCGGCGCAGGCTGCGCCGGGGCCGGCCATCACCACGGGGTGCTAATACCAGCCGTAGGCGTGCTGCTGCCGCCATGCCCAGTACGGGGTCCGGTACCTGGCCTGGATGTACCGCATGCCCCAGCGGATCTGGGTGCGTGCGTTCCATTGCCAGCCCGGTCCCGCGCTGGCCATCTTGCTGCCCGGAACCGCCTGCGGGATGCCGTAAGCGCCCGAATACGGGTTGGACGCGCAAACGGTCCCAGCCGCTTTCGATGGCCCATAGCCGGTTCAGGTACTTGAATTGCCAGGCCTTCCAGCCGAACCGGTGGGCGAGCATCGCCTTGGCGATCTGCCGCGGTGTGCGTGCTGATGGCTGGTCCTGGCGCCCGGACGGCGCGATGGCCGCCCGGGGTGCCGCAAAGGCCGTCAGCGTGACGGCCGCGGCGGGGGCCCGGTCTGGCCGGCTGGCGCCGGTGACCAGGGCCGCATTGCTGGTGGTGGTGCTGGCCAGGGCGGTCGTGACCATCACCGCCCCGGCAAGTGCGAGAGTGATCGATATGGGAATGCGCTGATATGTCCGCTTGCGGGACAACGGGCACCTTCGGTCGGGCGCACCATGGGTGCGCTCGGCTTCCGCCCACGACGCATGCCGGTCAGCGGAAAAGGCGGCTGCGGGCATGGGCCCGCAGATGTGACGCAGGCCGATCAGGGCATCGGCAAGGACCGCCGCGCATGCGCGGCCAGTGCCGCATCGGTGAACACCCCCGCCGAGCCGAGGTAGCCCGCGGGGTCCAGGGCCTCGTCGATCTGGGCGCCGGTGATGCCCGCACCGTCCATCCAGCCGGCCAGTTCCGGCACGCCGAGCAAGGCGTCGCGGAGCGTACCGCCGACCGCGACGGCATGCGCGCTGGCCCGCGCGACCAGGTCGTGGGCGGCGGCCGCGCCCAGGGCCGGGACCAGCAGCCCGGCTACGCGCTCGGCCAGTGGCAGCCCGCGGGTGGCGTCGAGATTCGCCCGCATCCGGGCCGGATCCACCACAAGGCCGCGGGTCAGGTCCACCGCCCAGGACGCCGCGGACCCGGTCACCCGGAGCACGTCGGCGAAGGGCTCCCACTCGGCGTGCCAGGCTCCGGCGGCGCGCTGGTACTCGTGTTCGGCCGCGGCAGCCAAGGTGGCGACCAGGCCGGGCACCCTGCGGGTGCAGCCGAGGATGGCGATGGCGGCCACCGGGTTCTGCTTGTGCGGCATCGCCGATGAGCCGCCCCGGCGCTCCCCGCCCGATCCCCCGCCGCCCTCCCGCACCTCGGCCACCTCGGACTGCGCCAAAAGCGTCACATCCCTGGCAATCTTCGCCAGTGCCCCGCCGGCGACGGCGCAGGCCGCGGCGACCTCGACGATGCGCGACCGGTCGGTGTGCCAGGGCAGCACCGGCAGGGCCAGATCCAGTTCCCCGGCGAGCAGCCCGGCCACCGCGGGCCCGTCGGGCCCCAGCGACGCCAGCGTTCCCGCCGCGCCGCCGAACTGTACGGCCAGGCGCTGCGCCCGTACCCGCGTCACCGCGTCGCGGGCCTCGTCCAGGCCGGTCAGCCAGCCCGCCGCGACCAGGCCGAAGGTGACGGGGACGGCCTGCTGCAGCAGCGTGCGCCCGATCATCAGGGTGTCCCGGTGGGCCTCAGCCAGCCCCGCGCAGCCCTCGGCGGCGGCGGCCAGGTCCGCCGCCATCGCGTCAAGCGCGCCCCTGGCCAGCAGCATGGCCGCGGTGTCGATGATGTCCTGGCTGGTCGCGCCGCGGTGGACGGTGTCGGCCGCCTCGGCCGGCACGGCCCTGCGCAGCGCGGCGACCAGCGCGGGAACCGGGTTACCTGACAGCGCCGCCTGCCGCCCGAACGCGGCAGCGTCGAAGGTTCCGGCCGCCGCTTCGGTCACCGCCGCGCCCGCGCCGGCCGGCGCAAGCCCGGCGCGCTCGAGCGCCCTGGCCAGCGCCGCCTCGGTATCCAGCATCGCCCGCAGCCACGCCTGGCTGTCCGTTGCCGCGGCGCCCCGCGAGAACACCCCGTCGAAGAGCCCAGTCACGGGGGAACCCTAGGGCATGCCCCCAGGCTCATCCAGCTTGCCGGGGCCATGAATGTAAGCCTGGTGCCCTAAGAAGGGCCTCGTTGCCACATTCATGCCCTTTCCCTCACTAGGTGACGGCCCGCTGAGTACTGGTTGCGCGCACGATCAAGCCGACCAGCAGGCCCGCCAGGAAGCCGAAAACGTGCGCCACGTAGGCCACGCCGCCGCCACCGGCGGCGAAGCCGAACGAGTACGCCCACTGGAGCAGGAACCACAGGCCGAGCACGATCCACGCGGGGATGCGCAGCGGGATGAAGAACAGGAACGGCACCAGGCTCCACACCCGCGCCCGCGGGTAGAGCGCCAGGTAGGCGCCCAGCACCCCGGCAATGGCCCCGGACGCGCCGACCAGCGGCTCGACGGAGCCGGGATGCACGAACGCGAACCCGTACGCGGCCACGTACCCGCAGGCCACATAGAAGATCAGATAGGGGATCTTGCGGAACCTGTCCTCGACGTTGTTCCCGAAGATCAGCAGGAAGAGCATGTTGCCGAGCAGGTGCAGCCAGCCCGCGTGCACGAACATCGCGGTGAGCACCGACAGCACCGGATTCTTGTGATAACCGGGCCGCGCGACCGCGCAGGCCGGGCCGCGGGCCGTCGCCACCACCTGGCCGGTCACCACGACGCGCAACGGGTGGTCCTTCACCAGTTCCCGTGGAATCGCGCCGTAGTGGTAGTCGAAGGCCTCCTGCTGGCACGCCGCGGCCGCCTGTGGCAGGCTGCCTGGCAGCATCCCAGGGGTGAGCAGCAGCACCACCACGTTGGCGGCGATCAAGGCATAGGTGACCCAGGGGGTACGGCGCAGCGGGTTCTCGTCGTGAACCGGGATCACCATGGCCAAAGCCTGCCAGGCAAACGCGTTTCGGGCGACCCCGGAACCCCGTGCAGCGTTGCGCGGGTACGGCGGACTCCTATGTGATGTGACTCAGATCGCGCCTACTGTTGGCGGTGCGGGAGACGCGGTGAACGCCAGGGAGCGTCAGCAGTTCGAGGACTTCATGACCAGCCGCTGGGCAGGTCTTGTGCGGCTGGCGTTCGGCCTGACCGGGGACAGGTGGCTGGCCGAAGATCTTGCCCAGACCGCCCTGGCGAGCGCCTATGCGTCCTGGTGGCGGGTGCGCCGGGCCGAGGATCCGGACGCCTACGTGCGCCGGATCCTGATCAACGCAAGCAAGAGCCGGTGGCGCCGGGGCAGGGTGGCCGAGCAGCACGGGGAACCGCCGGCCGAGGTCCCGGATCCGGCAGCGGACCCGGCCGCCACGATCGGGGACAGGTCCGCGCTGTTGAAGGCGCTCGGCGCACTGCCGCCGCGGCAGCGCGCGGTGGTCGTGCTTCGCTACTGGGAAGACCTCAGCGACGCCCAGGCGGCGGCGCTGCTCGGCTGCTCGGCCAGCACCGTGCGCAGCCAGGCGGCGCGGGCACTTGCCAAGCTGCGGGCCAACGGGGCGCTGGTGGAAGCCAGCACCGACGATGCCGCGCCGCGCCGCCAGGCGGGAGGACCCCAATGACCGACGACCGGCTACTGCGCCAGCGGCTGCACGAAGAGTTCGGCGCGCTGGAGATCTCACCGCCCCCGGTGCTGCGGGTGACCGGCCGTGGCCGCGGGGTCCGCGCCCGGCGCCGTGCCCTGACAGCCTGCACCGTGATCCTGGCCGCGCTCGCGGTCGTGGCGGCCGCGCACTTCAACACCCGGACAGGGACCCCGCCCAGGGTCACGCTGAACGCACCTGACCCGGCCGCACCGGGCGGGGTGTTCGCTTCCGGCACCGCCGACGGGAAACCGTGGACGCTGGCGGTGCGCAACATCGCCGACGCGGGCAGCCACCGGTGCCTCCCGGCGGTCATGTTCAACGGCCGGGACGGCGACGTGCTGTTCAAGCTGGCCAAGAGCACCCCGTCCTTCGGCAACCCCGCCCTGCTGTCGGGCATCTCCGGCTTCCCCGGCATCGGTGCCATGTTCACACAGGTGGCCCCGGATACCACCCGCCTGGCGCTCAGCTTCCCCGGCGGCAGGCAGATCTCCGCCCGGCCGGTGCGGGTGCGGGCCTGCGGCACCTCGTTCAACCTGGCCGGTCTCGCCTTCGCCGACGCGCGGCGCACCCCCAGCGAGATCGCCACGTACACCAGCTTCGGGCTCGGCGACGGCCTGATCCTCGACAGCAATGCCGCCGTCTGGACCGTATTCGGCCCCACCTCCCCCGGAATCTGGATCAACCTGGACAAATCCCGGGCCGACATCGCCGCCTCGCAGGCCGCGGTCCCGATCGGGGCAGGCACGGTCACCGGACAGGCCTGGCACATCCGGGTCTCGCTGGGCCTGTACGGCCAGTGCTTCACCGCCGCCCTCCGCCGCCCGGGCCAGGGCCGCGGCCAGGGAACCAGGTGTGTGCCGGTGGCCGCACCGCCGCGCGTCGCGGCCCTGACCTTCCTGCCGGTGCCCGGTGCGACGACACAACTGCCCGGCTATGCGGGGCTGGTCACGTGGCGCGCCGCCAAGGTGGTCGTCAGCGTCGACAACGGCTCAAGCCTCACCGTCCGGCCGGTCACCGTGGCGGGCCGGGCGTACCTCGCGTTCGCCGTCCCGGCCGGTTGCCGGCCGTACCGGCTGAGCCTGTACGACGCCGCTGGGCACCGGATCGGCACCAGCAGCGCGCTGCCGGCGGCCAAGCGAGCCGACCCGGCCCACCTCCCGGCCGGCTACCCGTGACCATGTGATCACATGTGGCCTAGGCGCAGGTCACCGGGCAAGTTCGTTCGGTACAAAAAGGAACCTGTGCCCTATCGTCGGTATATGACTATGCGACTTGGGCGGGGCGGCGGGGTCGAGGCTAGCGCAGCGCCGGCCGGCGGACCTGGGCTCCCGCAGGAGCGCCGCCTCGTCACCGAGATCCCCGGGCCCATCTCCCGCGACCTGCTCGCCCGGCGCCAGGCCGCCGTGGCCCGCGGGGTCAGCCATGTGCTGCCGGTGTTCATCACCGCTGCCGGAGGCGGCGTGCTCGTGGACGCGGACGGCAACTCACTGATCGACTTCGCCTCCGGCATCGCCGTGACCTCAGTGGGGAACAGCACGCCACGCCTGGTCGAGCAGGTGCGGCACCAGGCCGGCCAGTTCACCCACACCTGCTTCATGGTCACGCCGTACGAGGGGTACGTGGCCGTGTGCGAGAAACTGGCCGAGCACACCCCCGGCAGCCATGACAAGCGCTCCGCGCTGTTCAACTCCGGCGCGGAGGCCGTGGAGAACGCGGTCAAGATCGCCCGGCACGCCACCGGGAGGCAGGCGGTGGTGGCTTTCGACCACGCCTACCACGGCCGCACCAACCTCACCATGGCGCTGACCGCCAAGAACATGCCCTACAAGGACAAGTTCGGGCCGTTCGCCGGTGAGATCTACCGGGTGCCGATGGCCTACCCGCTGCGCTGGCCCGGCGGCCCGGACCAGTGTGCCAAGGACGCCCTCGACGTGATCACCAGCCTGATCCACACCCAGGTCGGTGAGGACAACGCGGCCGCGGTGATCATCGAGCCGATCCTGGGCGAGGGCGGGTTCATCGTCCCGCCGCCCGGGTTCCTGCCAGGGCTCGCGGAGTTCTGCGCCAGGCACGGCATCCTTTTCATCGCCGACGAGATCCAGAGCGGCTTCTGCCGGACCGGCGACTGGTTCGGCTGCGACCACGAGGGCGTCGTGCCCGATCTGGTCACCACGGCCAAGGGCATCGCCGGCGGGCTGCCGCTGGCCGCGGTGACCGGCCGGGCCGAGATCATGGACTCGGTGCACGTCGGCGGCCTGGGCGGGACCTACGGCGGCAACCCCCTCGCCTGTGCCGCCGCCCTCGGCGCTATCGAGACGATGGAGGCGGAGGACCTGGCCGGGCGGGCCCGCCGGATCGGCGAGATCATGGTGCCCCGGCTGCGCAAGCTGGCCGGCACCTACCCGGTCATCGCCGACGTGCGCGGGCGCGGCGCGATGATCGCCATCGAGCTTGCCGAGCCGGGCAGCCTCACCCCGGACCCCGGCCTCACCGGGCAGGTGGCCAAGGCCTGCCACGCGGCCGGGCTCGTCGTACTCACCTGCGGCACGTTCGGCAACGTGCTCAGGTTCCTGCCGCCGCTGGTCATCGGCGAGAACCTGCTCGAGGAGGGCCTGTCGATCCTGGAGGACGCGTTCGCGCAGGCTAGTACGTAACCGACACGTTGCCGGATCCGTCGGTGACCGTGATCACGTGGTCGGGTGCCGTCGTCTGCAGCACGCTCACGTTGCGGTTGCCGGAGTCCGTGGTGGCGTTGACCTGGTAGCGCGCGCCTCGTGGGAGCACCACGTTCACGTTGCCGGATGAGTTGCTCACGTTGACCCGCGTGGGGACCTTGGTGAAGGTCAGGTCGATGTTCCCGGATCCGTCGGTGACCACCACGTCAACGCTCTCCAGGCCGTCGACGGCGATGTCGCCGGAGCCGGTCTTGAGCGTGACCTTGGGCCCGGACAGTGCGCTGCCGGTGATGTTCCCTGATCCGGTCTCGAGGCGGACGGTACCGGTCAGCACGTTCGCCTGCACGTCGCCGGATCCGGACACGCCGCGGACCGGCCCAGTCAGGCCGCGCAGCGTCAGGTTGCCGGAACCGTCGGAAAGGACGGCCTTCTTGCCCGCGGGCAGTACCGCATGGAAGCTGAACGAGCAGTTGCCGACGAAGAAGTGGCACTGCGGCGACACGATCACCCCGGACGGCGTCCGGTGCCAGGTCACGTTGGAGCGGAACAGCGAGTAGGTCGCCTTCCCCGTCAGCCGGAGCGTGCTGCCCGCCGCCTGGGTGACCTG
>Ga0207700_10001935_pt1 | contig 11787 bp, 10 predicted proteins | sample LARL82metaG_FD_184348 | JGI IMG/M metagenome (GOLD analysis project Ga0207700, IMG submission 184348) | Corn, switchgrass and miscanthus rhizosphere microbial communities from Kellogg Biological Station, Michigan, USA - LAR L8-2 metaG... | ecosystem: Host-associated > Plants > Roots >...
AGCCTCCAGTTCCACGACAAGACGTTCGGCCTGGAGACGATGTGCGTGGGCGGCGGCCAGGGCATGGCGATGATCGTCGAGCGGCTGTCCTGAACAAGAACCTGTGAACCTGAGTCGGGCGGGCTTCGCCCGCCCGTGCTCTTCACCAGGGGTGTTGCCGGGCACCCTGGTCACCGTGGGGCAAACAGCGGGTTCCCCATGCAACTACTCCAGGTCACCGCGAGGCGGGCGGCTGGATCCCGTAAGGCTCCCCCACGTTTACTCGAAGTCGGCTCTGGGGGTTGCCAGGAGCGCGACCGTGATGCAGTCTCAACAGGAGCAGGAGTCCGCCCACTGGAGGTGCCAGTTGACTCTGAATCACTCCCCGGAGACGCATAAGAATCTGATCGCGCGCATCCCGTCCGTCACAGGACGCGAACTCCGAGAGTGGTTCGCAAGCCTCGAATCCGGCCCCGCCTTCTTGCGCTGCGAAGAGCGCGCGCACTGGCTGGCCGACGAACATGGGCTGACCCACGGCTATGCCAGCGCCATCGTGCACGAGTACGAGCTGCGCAGGCGCATCCGGCTCAACAGCGCCTGACGTGGACACCGGGCGGGCCGCCGACTTCCTGCGTGCCCATCACCGGGCGGTCCTGGCCACCTCGCGGTCCGACGGCATGCCGCAGTTGTCTCCCGTGACATGCACGGTGGACGACGAGGGCCGGGTGCTGGTCAGCACCCGGGAGACCGCGGTCAAGACGAAGAACCTGCGTCGCCGCCCACACGCTTCGCTGTGCGTTTTCACCGACACGTTCTTCGGCGAGTGGGTCCAGGTCGAGGGAAACGCGGAGGTTATCTCCCTGCCCGACGCCATGGACCTGCTCGTTGAGTATTACCGGCGCGTGTCCGGTGAACATCCGGACTGGGAGGACTACCGGGCCGCGATGATCCGCGACCGGCGGGTCATCGTGCGGATCACGATCACCCGCGCGGGCCCGGATGTGAGCGGCTGATCCCGCCGCCGCGCGTACCTTTTATCCGCCGCTTATCCGTCGCGGGGCGGCCCATCAGTGCCGAAGTCCGGGGGTGCGAACGCAACCGCCGCGGGCTTTTATTGTCCGTTCAGTCAGCGTGATCGCGCCGCCGTGCTGGCCGGATCGAGAAGAACATCCGGGCCGTTCCGCTACAGATCCCGTGCGCCTGACCGCCCATCATGATCCGCTCGCCTGTTCGGAATAGGTGATCAACTGCCGGATGGCCGGAATGGTGAAGTGGGGCGTGCGCCTGGGGGGTCACCGGCGCACCGCCTGCCCGGCTCCCAGCGGTTGCCGTGCGCACGAGCCACGCGGCGATGCCGAGACTTTGGGGGTCGTCGCAGCTCCGAGGGGTGTGCCCCCGGTCGGAGTCGAACCGACACTGGGGACCCTTTTAGGGGGCCGGCCTCTTCCCTTGGGCTACGGGGGCTGGGTCATGATACCCCCGTGGGTCCGAACCATTCTTGCTCAGCCGAATGGGGGGAGAAAAACTCGCCCGGGTGCACATATTCAATTCATGCACTCCGATCCGCGAATGCGAAGCGTTACCAATTTGCCTGGGTTCGGAAGAAATGCACACACAGCGTAGCCGGGCGTCGTGGTACCTAGGCTGCGGCGCGCCTAGCACGGCTAAACACCTCGTCGAGCATCGCCGGGGTGACCCGGCCGGTAAAGGTGTTCTGCTGGCTCGGGTGGTAGCAGCCAAGCAGCAGCACCTGGCCGCCCAGCCCGGGCGGAGCGGCCAGTGTGACCTCGCTGCCGTGACCGAACTTCGGCCGCGGCCTGGGCACCGCGAACCCCGCGGCCCGCAGCATCGGCCATGCTGCCTGCCAGGCGAATCCGCCAAGGCAGACGATCACCCGGGCCGAGCGCGCGACCAGCGCGAACTCCGCCTCCAGCCACGGCGCACAGGTGTCCCGCTCGGTCACCGAGGGCTTGTTGGCCGGCGGCGCACACCGGACCGCCGCGACCATCCTGGCACCGATCAGGCGCTGGCCGTCCCCGGCCGCCGTAGAGGTCGGCAACGCCGCCAGCCCGCAGCGGTACAGCGAGGCGAACAGGACGTCGCCGCTGCGGTCGCCGGTGAAGATCCGCCCGGTCCTGTTGCCGCCGTGTGCCGCCGGGGCAAGCCCGACGATCAGCACACGGGCGTCGTCGTCTCCCCAGCCGGGCACCGGTCGCCCCCAGTACTGCTGGTTGCGCGATGACGCGCGTTTGACCGCCGCCACCTGCTCGCGCCATTCGACCAGCCGGGGGCAGGCGCGGCACACCGACTGCCGCGCCGTCAGCTCGTCCAGCCGGCCAGCCTGCACGGCCTCGGCGGCGAGCGTGCGGACCTGGGCGGCGTCGGCGGCCACCGGGGTGGCGGGTGTGGCCGGATCCCCGGGCCAGCCGCTTCCCGGCGGCACCGGCAAGCCGTCGGGCATCACCGTCCAGCGCCCGCCGCCAGGGACCAGGCCAGGCCGTCGAGAATGTCGTGCTCGCTCACCAGCACCTCGCCGAACCCGAACCGTTCCATGATCTGGGTGAGCACCAGCGCACCGCCGCCGATCACATCGACCCGGCCAGGATGCATCACGGCCAGCCGTTTCCGCTCGGCCCGGGTCTGCCCGAGCAGGCTCGCGGTCACCTCGCGCACCGCGGCGGCGCTGACCCGGGAGTGATGGATCCGCTCGGCCTGATAGCTGTCCAGCCCGAGCACCAGCGCGGCCACGGTGGTCACCGAACCTGCCAGGCCGACCAGGGTGCGCGCGGCGGACACCGGGATCTTGCCCGCGACCACGTCGAGAGCGGCATCGATGTCGGCGCGTGCCGCCGCGATCTCGCCGGCGCCGGGCGGGTCGTGGCGCAGGTGCCGCTCGGTCATCCGGACGCAGCCGATGTTCACGCTCACCGCGGCGGTCACCGCCCCCGGCTCACCCAGCACGAACTCGGTCGAGCCGCCGCCGATGTCGGTGACCAGGTAAGGAGCGGCCGCGTCACCGGCCAGTTCGGCGGTCGCCCCGGTGAACGACAGGCGCGCCTCGTCCTCCCCGCTGAGCACCTCAGGTTCGATCGCGAGAATGTCGCGGACACCCGCGACGAACTCGCCGGAGTTGGCGGCGTCCCTGGTCGCGCTGGTGGCGACCATGCGCACGGCTGACGCCGACGCCCCGGCGATGATCTGCCGGTAGGTACGCAGCACCCGGAGGGTCCGGGCCAGCGGCTCGGCGCCGAGCCGCCCGGTGGCATCCACGCCCTGGCCGAGCCGCACGATCTCCAGCCGCCGGTCCACATCCGACAACCGGCCCGCGGCGCGGTCCACGTCGGCCACCAGCAGCCGCACCGAGTTCGTGCCGCAGTCGATCGCCGCCACGCGCACCACGGCCTCGCCGCTCACGTGGCCCCGCCGCCCACGGACGGCGGGGCGCACACGCACGGGCCCGCCTGCCACCACGGTCCCGCCTGCGCCGCGGCCTCCCGGCCCAGCGGGTTGGCCCCTGGCACGGCAAGCTCGTGGGCGGTGAGCGCGTGCAGGCACTTGACCCGGGCAGGCATGCCGCCCGCGCTCTGCGTGCCGGGTGGCAGCGGCGCCACGCCCGCGTCACGCGCCGCCTCATCCCGGCGGGCCAGGTAGTCACGGTGGGCGGCCTGGTACGCGGCGCGCAGTTCCGGTTCTGCCGCAAGCCGCTGCTGCATCTGCCGCATGACGCCCGCGGCTTCCAGCCTGGCCACGGCCGCGGTCGCCCGCGGGCAGGTCAGATAGTAGAGGGTGGGAAACGGAGTGCCGTCGTCCAGGCGCGGCGCGGTCTCCACCACGTCGGGCAGCCCGCAGGGGCAGCGGTGCGCGACGCGCCGCAGCCCTCGCGGTGGCCGGCCCAGCTGCAGCGCGACCACCTCGGTGTCGGCGGTCACCGGGCGCTGCCCCGGTTCGCCTGCTGTACCGATTGCCACATCCGCTCGTACCAGGGCGTGAGGCCGGCCGCGGTGGCTGCCGTGCCGCGATGGGCGGTGTGACCGCCGATGACGACGTAGCAGGTCTGGCCCTTCAGGCACATGTGCAGCTTGTTCCTGGCCAGCTGTTCGATGTAGGCGGGATCGGCCAGGCGCTGCTGCTCGTGCTGTAGCGCCTGCAACTGGCCGTTGAGCATCTGCCGTTCGGCCTGCAACTGGTCGATCTGCCTGCGCTGCGCGATGTACTCGCGCACCGGGTAGGCGAGGCTGAGCGCGATCGCACAGATCACCACGGCAAGCACCGCGGCCCGGCTGGTGAGCCTGACCCGGTCCCCGCCCGGCGGGCGGCCCAGCGTGGGGATCACGGGCCCGCTTGTGTCCTGGGGAAGGCCGCGTTCCCGGCGTAGGCGGCGGCGTCATCGAGATTCTCTTCGATCCGCAGAAGCTGGTTGTACTTGGCCACGCGTTCCGAACGTGCCGGTGCCCCGGTCTTGATCTGCCCGCAGTTCGTGGCGACCGCGAGGTCGGCGATGGTGGTGTCCTCGGTCTCGCCCGAACGGTGGCTGATCATGCAGGCGAAACCGCTGCGGTGGGCGAGCGAGACCGCATCCAGGGTCTCGGTGATCGTGCCGATCTGATTGACCTTGACCAGGAGGGCGTTCGCACTGCGCTCGGCGATCCCGCGGCGCAGCCGTTCTGGATTGGTCACGAACAGATCGTCGCCGACAACCTGCACCTTGCCGCCGAGCGCCGCGGTGAGCGCCTGCCAGCCTGCCCAGTCATCCTCGGCGAGCGGGTCCTCAAGGGACACGATCGGGTAGGCATCCAGCCATTCCGCGTACAGCTCCAGCATCTCCGCCGAGGAACGGGCACCGCCCTCGAAGCGGTAGGCGCCGCCGGAGAAGAACTCGGTGGCGGCCGCGTCGACCGCGAGGGCGACGTCGCGGCCGGCCTCGAAGCCCGCCTTGCCGATGGCCTCGACGAGGAGGTCGAGGGCGGCCCGGTTGTGCGCCAGGTCCGGCGCGAACCCGCCCTCGTCACCGACCCCGGTGGACAGCTTGTGCTCCTTCAGCACGGCCTTGAGGGCGTGGTAGGTCTCGGCACCCCAGCGGAGCGCCTCGCTGAACGTGGCCGCACCGACCGGCGCGATCATGAACTCCTGGATGTCCACGCTGTTGTCCGCGTGCGCGCCGCCGTTCAGCACGTTCATCATCGGCACCGGCAGCACGTGCGCGTTCGGGCCGCCCAGGTAGCGGAACAGGTACAGCTCCGCCGACTGGGCGGCGGCCTTGGCGACGGCCATGCTGACGGCGGTGATGGCGTTGGCGCCCAGCCGTGACTTGTCCGGCGTGCCGTCCAGGTCGATCATCGTCTGGTCGATGAGGCGCTGGTCGTCGGCCTCGAAGCCGAGCAGTTCATCCCTGATCTCATCGGTGATCGCAAGGATGGCCTTGCCGACACCTTTGCCGCCGAAGGCCTTACCGCCGTCCCTCAGCTCGACGGCCTCGAATGCGCCGGTGGAAGCGCCGCTCGGGGCGGCGGCGCGGGCCTGCGTCCCGTCGTCGAGCGCTACCTCGGCCTCGACCGTCGGGTTGCCCCGCGAATCCAGAATCTGCCTGGCGTAGACGTCTTCGATGGTGGCCAAGGCAGATCTCCCGTGAGGTCGGCGCGGCGGGTTCCTGGCGCGGTGTCGGTATTGGAGCCTAGCCGAGCAGTCGCGGTCCTTCGCAGCGGCCACGCCGCCGCAGGCGGTCAGGCGGGGTCGCGGTTCTGGTCCTCCGCCCAGCGCCTGACTCGTTCGCGGTAGCCGCGCGCGGCGGCCCGCAACTCCAGCTCGGGGTCAAGCCCGGCCGCCCGTGCCTGAGCCACGAGGGAGAACAGTGCCGCCCCGATCTCGCTCACGTCGCCCGGTTCCTGACCGTCGGCGCCCGGCCCGGCGGCGGGCCCGGTGCGCAGGTCGGTGAGCTCCGCCGGGGCACCTGCCCGCTCCGCCCGGCGCTGCAACTGGGCGGCGAGGGACAGCGCTGGCTGCCCGAACGGCACCGAGCCCAGCGCCGTGGGCAGCGCACCCTCCCTGCCCCCCCGTTCCGCTGCCTTGATCGCGTCCCAGTTGCGCTTGACGTCTTCGGCACCGGACACCTTCACGTCGCCGAACACGTGCGGGTGCCGGCGGATCAGCTTCTCCACGATCCCGGCGGCCACGTCGTCGATGTCGAACCCGGTCCCGTCGGTGCGCTCCGCCGCGACCCTGGCGTGGAACACGACCTGCAGCAGGACATCGCCCAGTTCGTCGCACAGCGCCGCGGGATCGCCGCCTTCCAGCGCCTCCAGCGCCTCGTAGCACTCTTCAAGCAGATACGGGGCGAGCGACTCGTGCGTCTGCTTGGCGTCCCACGGGCAGTTCACCCGGAGGGTGTCCATCACCTCCACCAGGCGCAGCAGTGCAGCACCCGGTATCGCGCCGTCCGCCCCAGCGTCCGGCTTCGCGCCACCGGCCACCGGGCTTTCGGTCATCCGGTCGCCCTGCGTCCCCGCCACCCCTTCAACCGCCGATCGTCAGCAGGTGGGCGTGAGCTGCGGCTTGGACGATGGCGAGGGCGCGGGGACGGTCGGCGCCGACAGCGGCGACTTGGCCGCGATCACCGAGTACGTGCCGTAGTCAAGCTGGCCGAACTGCGGGTTGACCTGGATGTCCAGGTTCTTGGCCGCCACGCACTCACGGCGGCTGAACTCCGGGCTGAGGGCCTGGACCCGGGCCTGGGTAAGTGGCGGCGTCCCGCCGTTCAGCCGGGTGAACTCCTCGTTCTGGATGGCCTCGTACCTGCCCAGTTCCGGCAGCATGTCCGGGGCCAGGCCGTTGGCCACGGCAAGCTGGACGAATGCGGGCCCGCTCCGCCCGGTCTGCCTGGCGAGCGAACTGAGCGCCCGCTGGCTCTCCCCGGTGGTCACCACCAGGTGGTTGCGGACGGCCAGCTCGTCCCGGATCTGGAACCGGAGCAGCCAGCTCAGCACCTCCTGCGGCGCCTGCGACTGGGGGAACTGGAGCTGGATCTTTCCCCTGCTCGCCTGGTAGGCCCGCTCCAGACTGCTCACCTGATCGGTCAGCGTGGTGTTCGTGATCCGGTCCCCACCGCTGATCGCGGCCGCACCCATCCGGACCGGGCCGCAGGCGGACAGGGCGCACGTGGCAGCGGCGGCCGCCGCGGTGAGCACGAAGATGGAGCTGCGAGGCACGACTGCATCCCTTCCTATGTGGGCGAGACGTTCGGCGTGACCGGGCCGCTCTCGCCGAACACCGCCTCGATGAGCTGCTCGCACCAGGCGAGTAGCTCCCTGTCGCGCAGGAGCGGAGTGCCCGGCGGGACGGGCGCTCCGGGGCGGGCGCCAGGTACGTCCCTGGGCACCGGTACGAGCATCGTACGCACCGCCGGCTTCAGCACCGTCTTCGGGTAGAGCCGCTGCGCCCGAACCTGCCGGGATTCCGGCAGATCCACCGGCGCGAACCGGATGTGCGTGCCCTGCTGGGTGATATCGGTCAGCCCGGCCTTGCGGGCCTGTGCGCGCAGGCCGGCCACCGCGAGCAGGCCGAGTACCGGTTCTGGCAGCGGACCGTAGCGGTCGGTCAGTTCCTCGCCGACCGCCGTGATGTCCGCACCGGAGTCGATGGCGGCGATGCGGGTGTAGGCCTCCAGCCGCAGCCGCTCCCCGGGCACGTAGGCGTGCGGGATGTGCGCGTTGACCGGCAACTCGACCCGGACCTCCGCCCGCTCGGCCGGCCCGGCGTCGCGCAGTTCGCCGACCGCCTCGCCGATCATCCGCACGTACAGGTCGAAGCCCACCCCGGCGATGTGGCCGGACTGCTCCCCGCCGAGCAGGTTGCCAGCCCCGCGGATCTCCAGGTCCTTCAGCGCCACGTACATGCCCGCGCCCATCTCGGTGTGCTGTGCGATCGTGGCCAGCCGCTCGTGCGCCGTCTCGGTCAGCGGCTTTTCCGGCGGGAACAGGAAGTAGGCGTAGGCCCGCTCGCTGGCCCGGCCGACCCGGCCGCGCAACTGGTGCAGCTGGGCCAGCCCGTACACGTCGGCGCGGTCCACGATCAGCGTGTTGGCGTTCGGGATGTCCAGGCCGGACTCGACGATCGTGGTGGCCACGAGCACGTCGTGCTTGCGGTCAAGGAACTCGAGCATGATCCGTTCGAGCATGTGCTCGTTCATCTGGCCGTGCGCGGCCACGACCCGCGCCTCCGGCACCAGCTCCGCGACCTTGGCCGCGACCTTGTTGATCGAGGAGACCCGGTTGTGCACGAAGAACGCCTGGCCGTCACGGAGCAGTTCGCGCCGGATGGCGGCGGCGATCTGCTTCTCCTCGTACGGGCCGACCATGGTCAGCACCGGGTGCCGCTCCTCCGGCGGGGTCAGGATCGTGGACATCTCCCGGATCCCGGCGACGCCCATCTCCAGCGTGCGCGGGATCGGGGTGGCCGACATGGACAGCACGTCCACCTCGGTCCGCAGCCGCTTGAGGTACTCCTTGTGCTCCACCCCGAACCGCTGTTCCTCGTCGAGTATGACCAGGCCCAGGCGGGCGAACCGGGTGTCGGGCGACAGCAGCCGGTGGGTGCCGATCACCACGTCCACCGTGCCGTCGGCAAGCCCGCGCAGCGTCTCGGCCACCTCGGCGTCGCTCTGGAACCGGCTCAGCGTGCGCACCACCACGGGGAACGGCGCGTACCGCTCACCGAACGTGGACTGGTGCTGCTGCGCCAGCAGCGTGGTGGGCACAAGCACGGCCACCTGCATGCCGTCCTGCACCGCCTTGAACGCGGCACGGACCGCGATCTCGGTCTTGCCGTAACCCACGTCTCCGCAGATCAGCCGGTCCATCGGCACCGGCCGCTCCATGTCGTGCTTGACCTCGTCGATGGCGGCGAGCTGGTCGGCCGTCTCGACGTAGGGGAACGCGTCCTCAAGCTCCCGCTGCCATGGGCTGTCGGCGCCGAACGCGTGCCCCGGCGAGGCCATCCGCGCGGAGTACAGCCTGATCAGTTCCGAGGCGATCTGCCGCACCGCCTTGCGGGCGCGGCCCTTGGTCTTGGCCCAGTCGCCGCCGCCGAGCCGGTGCAGGCTGGGCATCTCGCCGCCGACGTACCTGGTGACCTGGTCGAGCTGGTCGGTCGGCACGTACAGCTTGTCGGGCGGCTGGCCCCGCTTGCCCGGTGCGTACTCGATCACCAGGTATTCCCTGACCGCGCCCTGGACGCTGCGGCTGGTCATCTCCAGGTAGCGGCCGACGCCGTGCTGCTCGTGCACCACGTAGTCGCCCGGGGTGAGCTGGAGCGGGTCGATGCCGCCGCGCCGGCGGCTGGGCATCCGCCCCCTCTCCCGCGATCCCACGTGCTGGCCGACCAGGTCGGCCTCGGTGAGCACGGCCAGCCGTACGGACTCCCAGGTGAACCCGTTCGGGATGAGCGCCGTCGTCACGCACGGCACACCCGGCTCCGGCGGGTCGGCCAGGTCACCGAGCCGCGCGCCCATGCCTTCACCGCGGAGCACCTCGGCCAGGCGCTGCGCCGGGCCGTGGCCCTCGGTGACCAGCACGACCCGCCAGCCCTCGCCCAGCCAGGTCCGGATGTCGGCCATTGCCCGGCTGGTGTCGCCGCGGTAGGCCGGGGCCGGGGCCGCGCCGAGGCGCACCGCCGGGCGATCGCTACTGCCCGGATCACTGTCCAGAATTCGGCTATACGCGGCCCCGTGGCCGGTCCCGCCCGCTCCGCCATCCGTGGCGCCACGGCTGGCCGCCTCCGGACCGGCGCCGGGGTCGGCGGTGTCGAACGGCGCAATGGTCCACCACGGCAGGCCCAGGTTGTCCGCGGCCGCGCGCACCTGGGTGATCGACTGGAACGCGGACGCCCCGAGGTCGATCGGCGCCTGGCCGCCCGCCGCCGCGTTCACCCAGGACGCCTCGAGGAACTCCTGGCTGGTGCGGACCAGGTCGGCGGCCCGCGCGCGGATCCGCTCGGGGTCGCAGGCAAGCACCACCCCACCGGCGGGCACGTAGTTGAGCAGCAGTTCCATCCGGGGGGCGAGCACGGGCGCGAGCGCCTCCATGCCCTCGACGGAGATGCCGTCGGCCAGCTTGCCCAGCACGTCGGCGAGCCCGGGGTGGTCGCTGGCGAGGTGCTTGGCCCGGTCCCGCACGTCGGGCGTCAGCAGTAGTTCCCGGCACGGCGGCGCCCACAGGCCCGGAGCAGGCCCCAGGCTGCGCTGGTCGGCCACCCGGAAGAATCGGGTCTCCTCGACGATGTCGCCGAACAACTCGACCCGCACCGGGTGCTCCTCGGCGGGCGGGAAGACGTCGATGATGCCACCGCGGACCGCCACCTCGCCGCGCCGCTCCACCAGGTCGGTCCGCACGTAGCCGATGTCGACGAGCCTGGCCAGCATCTCGTCCAGGTCGCAGGTGTCGCCTTCGGCCACCGAGACCGGCTCCACGTCGGCCAGGCCGCCGACGATCGGCTGGAGCAGAGCGCGCACCGGAGCGACCAGGGCGGTGACCGCGGCAGTACGGGAACTGGCCGGATCGGGATGGGCGAGCCGGCGCAGCACCGCCAGGCGCCGGCCGGAGGTGTCCGAGCCGGGGGAGAGCCGTTCGTGCGGGAGCGTCTCCCAGGCGGGGAAGTAGGCCACGCCGTCGGCGGGCAGCAGGGCGCCGAGCGCCCCGGCCAGTTCCTCGGCTTCTCTCGCGGTCGCGGTGACCGCAAGCAGGAACCGGCTGGCGGTCCCGGGCAGCCCGGTCAGGGCCGCGGCGAGCAGCGGACGGAGCGCGGCTGGCGCGGTCACGTCCGCGCCACCGCCCGGGTAACCTCCGTCGGAGTCCGCCGCGGCCTGCCTGGAGACCTGGCGGAACTGGGGGTCGTCGGTGATGACGCTGAGGAGGCCGGCGAGGCTCATGGTGTCCCTGGGTAGGCAGCACGAAAGGCCCGCATTGACGTCAGCGGGTGCCTGACGGGATGCGGGATACCTCCACCTTATTGCCTTCCGCGGGGCTACAGTCCCGGTCCCGGGAGGCCTTTATGTCCCGGGGCGGCAGAACTTTCTATGCCTCTCCCCCACAAGTTCGCAAATGCCTCAGGCTACGCTATGGTGCCGTGACTTCGGAGAACGGGACCCCCGGGGATGGTTCGTCGGGAAGGGGAACCGGTCCCGCCCCCAGGCGTGCCGCCGGCAGGCAGCCCGCTGGCGCACTGAGCCAGACGCGGGCAGCCAGCCGGCCGCGTGCCGCCAAGGCGGCCTCAGCCGAACATGACGGGGACAGCGCGCTCACCGCCGCGTCGGAGAACCGGCCGGCCGCCACAGATGAAACCGGCCCGGCCGCGACCGCTTCGGGGCTGACCGCGGCAGGGACCAGGCCCACCGGAGCCGGGCCTGGCGCCCGGTCGAAGACAACGGCCGCTACCTCCCGGTCCGGGGCAACGGCCGGCACCCGGGCGAAGAAGACGCCCGCCGCGCGGTCGGGAAGCACGCCAGCCACCCCCCGGGCGAAGACAGCGGCGTCCCGCGCCCGGACCAAGGCCGCGGCCAGCGCCGACGCGAGCGCAGCGGTACCAGACCCGCAGCCCCCCGGCGAACCGCCGCCCACAACCCCAGCCACCCCCGGGGCTAACCCAGCGGCCACCGGCGCAACGCCGACCCAGAACCCGGTCAACCCCGGGGCTAACACAGCGGCCCCCCGCACGGCCGATACATCGCCGCCCGCCGCCAGGGCCGCGCCCCTGGCCAGCGCGCCGCCCGAGCCCCCCGCCGCAGCCACGGCCCCCGCCCCGGCTGACCCCACCACACCG
>Ga0207700_10001936_pt1 | contig 11778 bp, 9 predicted proteins | sample LARL82metaG_FD_184348 | JGI IMG/M metagenome (GOLD analysis project Ga0207700, IMG submission 184348) | Corn, switchgrass and miscanthus rhizosphere microbial communities from Kellogg Biological Station, Michigan, USA - LAR L8-2 metaG... | ecosystem: Host-associated > Plants > Roots >...
GCTGAAATGCACTTGAGCATTGAGTGACTCCGTATTCGTCTACTTCCAGAACGTGTCGGGGATGGCCCGAAACGATACCGGCCAAACCTTCAACACTGTATCGCGGTATACCTCGGCTTCAATCACCATCTCCCAGGAATCGGGCGAGCCGCCTTTGACCCACTGGTCGTCCAGGAGTTTCAGTCCATCCAGCGATAGCAGCATGGTGGTCATGCTGGTGAGCGTCCGGCCCATAAGCAGCAGCGAGCGCGTGTGCTCGGGGCGGGTTGGCAACAGAACGATGATGGCCGGAAAGACCTTGCGGTCCGAAGAATAATCGATTTGCCGGTATTCGGCCGGCTCCCCAGGCTTGGGATTCCGATTTCCGACTAGATCGGGCTCAACTTGCGCGATGTAGAAGTTGGTCTTTTTCACGAGTCGATCGAGGTAGACGGCCGTGCGCGGCATCCCTAGGAAAATCGTATTCTGTGCAGCAAAAGAATCAGCGGGAAACCTGCGGGACTCGATCAATTGAACCTGCTGCCCGCCCTGCTGCAAATATTGAAGGACTCGGACCCCGGCGGTCATCTCCATGGCGCCAACATAAATCTGGGCGAGTGTTGGAGGCCCCCACTTCTGTGCCATGTCGCGGATGAACGGCGATGCCTGCCAATTCTCAAATTCAGAGATCTTCAAGTCCCGGACGTACATGTTGTGATCAGGCCAGAAGAAATATAACGGGCTCGGCAGGACGATAACCGTCGGCTTTCCCGGGGCCAGAAAGGACTTCCAGAACCGTGGCAGTGGAGCCGGAGGCGCAGGGGCGCTCGCCCTCAGCGCGCGGTTTTGAAAGAGCAGTGCCAAAGAGAAGAGCAGTAGGACAGCCACCACGCCGCCCGCGATCCAAAAGTAATGCTTCGGGACAGCAGCAAGGGGTGAGACCTGGGCAATCTGGGGCTGCTCGTATGTCCATTGGAGCTCATGACGGCCCAATGGGATGGATAAACGCAGCGGAAAGGAGTCGCCGGCTGTCTCGTAGAATTCCTTCAGCTTGGCGCGGAGCCGAGCAACTTGAACCCGCACGGTGGAGTCAGTTTTGGGATCGAAATCCGGTGATCGCCCAAGCGCATCGACGGCAATCGCGTACTCGCTGATGGGTTCGCCCTGGTGCTTCCATAAATACAGAAGCAGAGTGCGCATCATGGGGGCCGCGCGAAATGTGTCGCTTTCAATGACGCGGGTGATTAGTTCGTCATGCTCACGCGTCGGCACCGAGGCGCGTGTCTCCCCCGCTGCCTGCCGGCTTAGGATGTGCACCGGGTACAATTCTGCAACAATCCGACGTGGTGTGCAAGGGTCTATTTTGCAGGTACGTAGCAAGACCGTAAAGCCACAGCGTTACACCGTAACAGAACGCAACAGGATTTGGTAGCATCCCCATTGATGGAAGGCGCCACTTTCGAAACGCTGGAGCAAGCTTTTCGGTCCGCAGGTCCTGCTGCAGTATTCGATCTACTGATACGCGCAGCCCTTGAAACGAAGGACTACCGGATGTTATTCGGCACGCGAATGATGCAAATCCGGCATGAGCTGAGAGTTCCGCTCATCGAGACCGAACCTACCATCAATCTTTCCGGTGAACGGTTATCGGCGTATGAGGATGCTCTCAAGAAGGCGGCGCGAGAGACGGGAGAACTCTTTCTGGCGGACGGCGATGTCGTGAGCGCCTGGACGTATTTTAAAGCGCTGGGCGATACGGCGCCGGTGGCCGCCGCTATCGAAAAAGTCGATGGAGGAGAGCAGCTTGACCGCGTGATTGAGATCGCCTTCCACGAAGGCGTGAACCCGCGCAAGGGTTTCGAACTGATCCTGGAACATCATGGTATTTGTCGTGCGATTACTCTGTTCGGGAACCACAGGGATTACGCGACCCGCCAGTTATCCCTGCAGTTGCTAGTGCGGACCCTATACAGACAAGTGACGGCCGGCGTGCGAGAGACCATCGTTTCAGTAGAGGGCGCGGCACCCGGTGACGAACGGCTGGCGGAACTGATCGCGGGCCGTGCATGGCTGTTTGAGGGGAACAGCAGCTACGTCGACAGTACACACTTGTCCGTGCTTCTGCGATTCACGCCCGAGCTGGAAGAGAGGGAGAGTCTGCGCGTGGCGGTAGAACTGGCCGACTATGGCCAATGCTTGGCCCCCATGTTTCATTTTCGCGGCGACCCGCCGTTCGAGGACACCTACGCCGATCACGCCGTGTATCTACGGGCACTGTTGGGCGAGAGCGTCGACCAGGCCGTGGCACACTTCCGAAAGAAAGCGACTGAGGCGAGCGCGGCTCTCGGGGACACGACGGCGGCCGAGGTCTTAATCGAGCTGCTGGTGCGTTTGGGGCGGCACGCCGAAGCTATCGAAGCCTCGCTACAATTCTTTCCGGATACTAGCAACACGCCGCTGAGTTGTGCATCGGCCATCCAGCTATGCCAGATGGCGGGCGACTACCGGCAACTCCGAAACCTGGCGCGTGAACGGGGAGATCTGCTGGCTTTTTCCGCCGCAGTGATCCAAAGCTAAGGTATACTTCACCGAGGAAGGTTATAAATGTTTGGACTTCGAGGACGCATGAAAATGATCCGGCGGATGACTCTTGGCGTTACCGCCTTCGTGGCTTTACAGATCGCACCAGTGTGGGGCCAAGTTCGGCCATTGCACACGCGCGATCTGACTCGACTCAGCCAGGTCCAGGTGGCCAACTACCTGAAGCGCAGCGACATTATCTTCGTTCCGATGGGTGCGGTCGAGACGAATGGAATCATGCCTAGCGATCGCGACTACGTCTCGCCGCTGGGCGTGTCGATTGCGATGGCCGAGGAGCTGGATGCATTGTACATGCCGGGTCTGGTTTGGTCCTATCCCGGCACGACCATGATTGCTCAGGCCACGGTCAATATTTCGCCGACACAAGGAATCGATTTTCTGAGAGGAGTCGCGAAATCGCTGCTGCGCCAAGGTTTCCGGCGACAGGTCTACATTTCAATGGGGCAAGGGCCGGCGCCCTTAACGGGCGGGACCCTGGTCCGGGAATTCTATGACGAAGAGCACGTCCCGATTCTATACATTGACATGGATATGTACCTGCCAAAGCTTAAGCTGGCTCCCGACGCGAGGAGCAAACTTATGTACGGCACGCATTACATTGCGGGACGAATCATCGATATCCCATGCAAGGGCGACTACGGCGAAGCAGAGGGCGAACCGGCAGGACCCGTTCCCGAAAATACCGGGTTAGCCGGGTTGTCGAAACTAGGTTATTCGGGAAGTCTCACACTGGGGTCATGGGTTCCCGACGTGATGTCGCATGGCAACGGGAAACCGGTTTTGCCGGCGAACCCAGCCGAACGGGAAGAGTGGGGCAAACAGGGCCAAGCCCAACTCATCGCCATCGTCAAACAGATGCACTTGAAGGAAGCCATGGACGATCTGAAACAGCACGACGACTATACCAATAAGGTGCTGGTTCCCAAGTTTGGAAAGATACTGCCTGGTACGCGATGATGGATTTGAGTTAGTCTCAAAGGAGTGCAAGGAGAGATCATGCGTTTGCGTCATTTCGCCATTACGTGTCTGGTACTGTGTTTTGTATTCTTGTTTGCGCCGCTTCCAAAGGCTGCCCCCCAGGAAAAATACGACCGCGGGACCTATGCGCGGGAGTATGTCCAGTTTCTGGTCGAGGAGCTTTCGCAGTGGACCAAGGGATTCCCGAACCAGTTTTATTCAGCGTTACTACAGCCGCCGCGGGACTCCAGCAAATTGTCGGAAGGCGCCAAGGCAGGCCCCAGCGACCTCGGCGATGCGGTGAAACAGATGGCGTCGCTGAGCAGCGCCAAAGACCTGCTCACCAACACCGATTTTCGGAGCCAGGTGGATAAGACGCTAGCCGCGGCCAAGCAGGTCAATCAGGCCATGGCCAGCCAGAGGTTTCCGGATCCTTTACAGAGTGATTGGGAGCAGATCCGGACCGCCCTGAACAGCCTCGCTGACATTTATAAATTTGAGACACTCGCCACACTGGAGCCTCCGGGCGCTCCGGGCCGTGGACGCGGGGGACAGGCGCCAGCCGCCGCTGCCGTAGCGGTTGCTTTGCCACCCGGCGCGCTGGCCGGCTACATCGTCGATCAACGCTGCGCGGCCCAAGGCAAGCGGATGTGGACCGACGTCAGTTGCGTGGAACGGTGCGTGCGGGATGGCGACAAACTTGTGCTGGTTACTGAGGAAGGGAAAGTCTTCCAAATCTCCAACCAGGATAAGATCACGTCCGAGACATATGGTCAGAAAGTGATCATCACCGGCAAGACCGAAGGCGAAATAATCACCATCGAGAGCCTCAAGGCTTCGTAGGCTCTGCTGAGGGTCGAATCAGCACAAAGACGAGAACAGTAGCCAGTACCGGCAGAAGGCTCGCACCGATCAACACCGGCGCGAACGAATAACGATCGGTCACGCTGCCAATCAAGAAAGTAGAGATGATAGTGCCGACCCCGGCCGCGGCGCCGCTCATTCCGCTCACAGTTGCCACGGCGTCGTGGGGATAAAGATCCGCAGGAAACGTCAACCCCATGGTGGACCAAGCCGCGTACGAAAACGTCGAGACGGCAAAAAGTGTGATGATCACGGTGAAGTTCGATATAACAATGGTCGGGATCAGCAGCGTCATGCCAATTCCACCGAGCAGAACCACCAGCTTTCGAGCTTTCAACACGGGCCAGCCCCGGCGGATGCAGTAGCTGGAGAGCCCGCCTCCGGCAAAGTTCCCGAGATCGGCGGCTAGAAAGGGAATCCAAAAACCGATGAGCGTGTTCTCGAGTTTGAAACCCTTGGAGACCAGGTAGATGGCGAACCAATCGGTGACGAAGAACCAGACCGGATCGGTCAGCGCTTTGCCGAGCACGATGCCCCAGGTTTCTTTTCGACGCAGCAATAGAGCCCAGGAGTGGCCACTGCCTTTCTCAGGAATCTCTTCGTTGGCGACTTGAATCGGGTGAGGGGGATAAATCAGACGCCACACCGCCAGCCATGCGGTTCCCAAGAGTCCGGTGATGACGAAGGCCGGCCTCCAGCTGCCAAACGCCGAATACAACCAGATCACCAGGACGGGAGCGATGGCGCCGCCGACCGCTGAACCGCTATCGAAAATTGCGACGGCCAGGCCGCGTTCCGATTTCGGAAACCACTCCGAGACGGCTTTGGTTGCCCCGGGCCAGTTGGCGGCTTCGCCGGCTCCGAGCAAGAATCGAAACGCGGCGAAACTTCTGAGACCGGTGGCGAGCGAAGTCGCCACGGCGATCGCCGAGTACCACAGCACCGCGAGAGACAATCCTTGCCTGGTTCCCAGCCGGTCGAGCAGGCGTCCCGAAACTGGTTGAAAGATCGCGTATGCCGCGCGGAAGGCAATGACCAGCAGCGCGAAGTCGGAGTTGGACCACGTGAATTCACGCTTCAGATATGGCGCCAGTACGCTCAGCGTCTGGCGATCGATGTAGTTGATGGTGGTGGATGCGAACAGCAAACTCGCGATCCACCAGCGAAGGCGTACGGCCCTGGTCCGCAATGGCATTGGGACGGAAGCTGGCTAGCGTCCGGCCGCCGCGAGTTGCCTCTCAATGGAAGGTCGTGCGGATGGCACGTATCGCAGGGCATTGGCATAGTAAACCTTGCGAAGCACGTCATCGGGCAGGCCGATACCCGAGATTCTCCAGCGGCCATGCAGGGGAGCGCCAGTTGCGGAACGCAGCTGCGCCGGATGGTCGAAGTGTTCGTCGAAGGTTTCCAGAAATCTCCAATGCGGCACCCAGAACTCGTCGATGCCACGCGCGGGATTGCCATCCGATCCAAATAGAATGCGATCTTGATACTTCAGAAAAAACTTGCGGATCATCAAGGGCGCTCGGCCCAGGTCTTGAACGCTGGCGGATAACTCGACGTCGGCATTGGGATACTTATCCAGCAATGCGGCGACCTTGTCCATGTCGTAGTACAACATCGCCATGTGCGCGTTGATGAAGCGCGTCTTCGGATGCCGGGCGTGGATGTTCTCGCGGGCCTTCTCGATGACTTCGTGGGCCGGATGGCCGGTGTGGTAGTAATTGCCTTCCGGACTGCTGCGCCACAGACCGGCTTCATAGCGCTCGTTCTCGGGTCCGATGGGCAGGAAGCGACCGATCGAATCACTGAGGTGAATCATGACGGGCTTGTTGTAGCGGGCGCACATCTCCCAGACCGGATCGAGCCGCGGGTCGTCGGCCTGGATGTAGCTGCCGTCGCGATTCTTGAATTCGAGCCCCAGATCTTTCCAAATCTTCAGTCCTTGAGCTCCCGCGCGAAAGCAGCGCTCCAGCTCCGCGGTGGTTTTTTCGGTCCAGCCCGGATCGTTGATTCCTTCCCAGTTGATCCTTGCGAATTCAATGATGCGGTCGCGGTAGGGCTCACTCATCTTCATGTTCTGGTCGAAGGCTTTTCCGAAGCCGCCGTCCATATTGCAGATGACGCCGATGCCAGTCTTGTCCATGAGACTGATCATTTTCTGATAGTCGGCCGCGGTCTTGAGAGACCCAGCATGGAGGTGGATATCGAGGACGGGAAACTTGGCTCGAGTAATCTCGGTCCGGGGAAGTTTCATCAGAGCTTTGGGCATGGCCGGCACTTCCGGAGTGGGAGTGAAGGCGGGTGTTTGGGCTGGAGAAATCAATGCGCCTCCCGCGATAAGCAGAACCAAAATGCGGACGTGTCCGAGCATACCGATGATCTCCATAGAGTGTCTGTAAATTTGAGCGAATCTTATCCGTGGATCAACTTATATTGATCAAGATCGCGCTTCACGGTTTCGAGCGGCGTCAATTCAGTAGCGCCGTGCGTCAACAGATAATACTTCAGGCCGCCCACGCTTTCGGCGGTCTTGAAGACGTCCTTCCAAGGTGTGTCTCCTTTGCCGAGCGCGGGCGCGTGGCGGTTCGCATCCAGAGGACCCTCGGTTAGGAGCAGGCATTCGGTCTTTCCGGGGTACTGTTTCATGAAGGCCACAGGGTCGGTCCCGGCGCGGCGGCATACTTCGACGTCGATGTGAAAGACGAGGTTTTTCGACTGGGCCAGGATGTCGATTGGCCGCACGCCGTCTTTGGTCTGAAACTCCACGGCGTGGTTATGGAAACTGCACGCCATTTTGTTTCGCTTCAAAGTCTCAGACGCGCGTTGCAGCACATCCGTCAGCTCTTTCCAGGCATCCGGATCGGACGTTGCTTTGGCGTGGTACCCGATGCCGGTGGGCGTGGTTGCCAGACCTCTGACGCAACAGACTGTTTGCGCGCCGAGAATCTGATTCAGCTCGAGCATGGCTTTCATCTGGTCCCCGGGCAGAAAGAACTGAGGTTCGGTATGAGTGGCGAGAACCTTCAGTTTGATGGAGTCAAGGAGCGACCGGACTTCTTTGGCGCGGACCGGTGTCCAGCTTTCGTATTGGGTGAGCTCCACACCTTCGTAGCCCATCTGTGCAACTGCCTTGAGCGTTCCGTCAAAATCCTTTTTCCAGTCGGCGATGACGGCGTAGATGAGCAGCCCGACCGGGATGTGTTTGCTGTGTTGCGCATACGCCGCGTATGGGGAGGCGGCGGCCATCGCAAGGAAGCCTCGGCGTGAAATCGATTCTCTAGTAGGCATCGATAGGAACAATATCATAATTGATGAGGTGGGCTGTCGTTCTTCGCTCTGTCTGGTTGCGATCCTGGTGCTGGGGGCTTGCTCGGCTCGGCATGAGCGCGACCTGCCCGCCCTGCCGAGCTTGACCGTCGCCAACTTCCGCCCACAGATCCGAGAGAGAGTGCAGAGGGCCTTTGACGATGCCAAAGCGAAACCAAAGGACGCGGAAACGAACGGCCGGCTGGGGATGCTGTTGCAGGCATTCTCGCAGTTCGAGTCGGCTGAGCTTTGTTACCAGCGAGCGCGGATTCTCGATCCGAACCGCTTTCAATGGGCTTATTACCTCGGTCTCACTCAGTCCCTGGATGGGAAGAATGAGGAGGCTGCGCGAAATCTGAGGGATGCAACGCGTCTGGATCCGCAGTATCTTCCGGCACGCCTGAAGCTGGCCGAAGTCCTTTTAGCGTTAGGCCGGTTGGATGATAGCCAAGCGATCTGCCAGTCCATTGCCAAGGATAATCCGCAGGTTGCGCCGGTTTATTACTGGCTGGGCCGAGTGGATTCGGCCAAGGGAGATGTGCAGGCCGCGATTGAGCAGTACCGCAAGGCTTGTCAACTGTGGCCCAGTTATGGGACGGCTCACTATGCCCTGGCGCTGGCTTGCCAGAGAACCGGCGCGAAGGCCGAGGCGGAGCAGCACATGGCTGCTTACCAGAAATACAAAGCGGACGGCGACCCGCAGCCTGAAGATCCTCAACTGGAAGCGGTCCGGTCGCTCGATAATACAGCGCTGGCGCATCTGATGAAAGGAGTGGATCTGGAAAATGCCGGGCAGGTGGATGGCGCCATCACCGAGCATGAGGAAGCCGTGAAGCAAGACCCGAAGCTTGCCCAAGCGCACGCGAACCTGATCGCGCTTTATGCACGCGCCGGCCGCGCCGACAGGGCTGAGGCAGAGTATCGGACCACCATCGGCATCAATCCAAACCTTCCCCAAAGCCACTACGATTACGGTGTCCTTCTGGTGAGCCAGCGGCGCTACCGCGAAGCTGAAGATGCTTTTCGTAAGGCACTAGAGAGCAGTCCGAATTATGCGGAGGCGCATAGTAACCTGGGCGCGATGCTGGAGCTCCGGGGAAAGTCCGAAGAAGCCATCCAGCAATATCAGGCGGCTATCGATGGCAAGCCGAATTATCGGATGGCGCATTTCCAACTGGGGCGCTTGCTGCTGATGAAGAGTCGAACCGGCGAAGCGATCGCCCAGCTTTCGCAGACTCTCGGGCCCGAGGACGGCGACACGCCGCGCTGCATGTACGCACTCGGATTAGCTTACGCCGAATCCGGCGACTTCGCGAGCGCTGAGCGTTACCTGCGGGACGCGGGTCAGCGAGCCACTTCTCAAGGACAAAACCACCTACTCGGGCAAATCGAAACAGCTCTTCGCAAAGTGGCGGAGCGGACTGGACGGTGACCTCTCCGAGGCTTCTCCATATTCGAGCTTGCACCATTGCCTGCGGCCTTGGCCTTTTGCTGGCCTGTTCGAAACCCCTGCCGCTCGAGCGCTCCGGCGTTAGGTTCCGCGAGGTGGCAGCCGAGACCGGGTTGCGCTTCCAGCATTTCACGGGAGCGACCGGACAGTTCTATCTCCCCGAGATCATGGGTTCCGGGGTCGCGCTCCTAGACTACGACGGAGATGGAGACCTGGATGTCTTTCTGGTGCAGGGGACGATCCTGGAACCTGGAAAAAGCGTGAGCGATGCGCGGTTCCCACCTCCTTCCGGGCAGAAACCGGGGAACCGCCTGTTCCGCAACATGCTGAAGGAGACGGGCAAGTTGCAATTCGTGGACGTGACCGATCAAGCGGGCCTGAACCACGTGGGCTACGGGATGGGCGTGGCGGTGGGCGACTACAACAATGACGGGTATCCGGATCTGTACCTGACCAACTTCGGCTCGAACATGCTGTATCGAAATAACGGGAACGGGACGTTCACCGATGTCACGCGAGAAGCCGGGTTGGCAGATGGAGGATGGAGCGCCAGCGCGGCTTTCGTCGACTATGATCGGGACGGCTATCTTGATCTTTATGTCACCCATTACCTCGATTTCACGGTTCTCGGAAACAGGGAATGCTTCGATCCGGCGGGGGAACGCGATTACTGCCCGCCTACTGCATACAAGCCCACGCTGCACCGGCTTTTTCGCAACCTGGGCAACGGCAAGTTTCAGGACGTGACGCAATCTGCAGGGATCAGCGCCGCAGTCGGACCCGGCCTGGGTGTGATCTGCGCGGACTTCAACGGCGACGGTTGGCCGGACATTTACGCGGCCAATGATGGTTCGGCAAATTTAATGTGGCTGAATAACGGCAACGGGACGTTTCGGGAAGCGGCATTGTTATCTGGCGCGGCATATTCGGAAGACGGCGTGGCGCGAGCGGGTATGGGATTGGCGGCGGGCGACTTCGACAATGCGGGCAACGAGAGCATCTTCGTCACGAACCTGACCAGGGAAGGGGCGACTCTTTTCCGCAACAACGGCCACGGCGAGTTTCGAGTGGCCACCGCGGAATTCGGCCTTTACCAGCCAACGTTTCCATACACCGGGTTCGGCGTCCAATGGTTCGACTACGATAATGACGGCCGGCCAGACCTGTTTATTGCAAACGGCGCTGTGACCATCGTGGAGACGCTACGCGGCACGCCCTATCCGTTTCATCAGAGGAATCTTCTGCTACACAACGATGGCGCTCGATTTCGCGAGACCAGCGGCGAGGCGGGACCTCCGTTTCAGCTTTCCGAAGTCGGGCGCGGCGCCGCTTTTGGCGACATTGACAACGATGGCCGCGTGGACATCGTGGTTTCGAACAACAACGGGCCCGTAAGGCTGCTACTGAATGAAACCACGCCGCGAGGCCACTGGCTGGAGATTCAGCTCCAAGGAGTGAAGTCGAATCGCCATGGGATCGGCGCCAGAGTGGCCGTGCTTCGGGAAGGCCAAAAGTCTTTGTGGGGCCGCGCCCACACCGATGGGAGCTATCTGAGCGCCAGCGATGTTCGTGTGCACTTCGGGCTGGGAGAAACGAGCGAGGCTCAGGTGTTAGTAGAGTGGCCCGACGGCTCCAAAGAGATGTGGGACCACGTGCGAGCGGATGCGCTGGTCAAACTCCGCCAGGGCACTGGAAAAGCCCGGTGAACAGATTATTTTTATCTAATCCAACGTGAACACAAACAGCGCATGCCCGGATGCGATGACCACGTACTGCTTGTTGTCGCGCATGAAGCTGATTGGATTAGCGTCGATGTTACCGCCGCCTTCGAATCGCCATAACAGATTACCCTTCTGGGCATCGAGCGCAAAGAAGGAGCTGTCGTTTGAACCGAACACAAGGCCTCCAGCAGTCGCCATCAGACCGGCATGAGAAGGAGAAAACAGCTTGTACTCCCAGCGCAACTGGCCGGTGACGACGTCGAGTGCGCGGACTGCGCCGTATGGCTCCTCGCCTTTGTAATCCCGCTCGCCGCCGCCGTTGAACAGCGCGCCCGCCCGGTAATCGGCGTCACCCTTGTGATAGATGGCTCCCATCTCCTTGGCGTTGACGTAGTACAGATCCGTCTTCGGACTGTAGGTCGAGCTATACCAGTTGGACCCGCCGCCCAGGCTCGGCCACAGCAGCGTACCCTCCACCGACGGCGACGCATTTGGCAGACGCATGGGCCGGCCCGATTCATCGAGCCCGCTCGCCCAGGTCTGCTTTACGTATGGCCGTCCCGCGATGAACTTCCCGGTAGTGCGATCGATCGAGTAATAAAAGCCATTGCGATTCGCCAGGACTACCATTTTTCGAGGCTGTCCCTGCACCGTCCCGTTTGCGAGAATCGGGGTCTGGGTCGAGTCCCAATCGTTTTGGTCGTGTGGAGTGTACTGGAAGTGCCACTTCCTGAGGCCGGTATCGGGATCCAGGGCGATCAGGGAATCGGAGTACAGGTTGTCGCCGGTGCGCACGTCTCCGTTCCAGTCCGGACCCGGATTTCCCGTGCCCCAGTAGAGTGTGTTCGTCTCCGGTTCGTAGACGCCGGTCACCCAGGTCGTGGCCGAACCGGTCTT
>Ga0207700_10001938_pt1 | contig 11767 bp, 10 predicted proteins | sample LARL82metaG_FD_184348 | JGI IMG/M metagenome (GOLD analysis project Ga0207700, IMG submission 184348) | Corn, switchgrass and miscanthus rhizosphere microbial communities from Kellogg Biological Station, Michigan, USA - LAR L8-2 metaG... | ecosystem: Host-associated > Plants > Roots >...
AGATCCGCTTTTTTTGGTGCATCATTGCAACGTCGACCGAATTTGGGCGCTCTGGAACGCCTTGGGGAACACGAATTCCGCGGATTTTCTTTGGAATGAAATGACGTTCTCGGGACAATTCATCAATCCCGATCGAACCCCATACGCGCCGAAGGTTTTCGATCTCGTCGTTCCGGAAATGCTGGGCTACAGTTATGGGTTGGCACAGCCGCCACCCGTTTCGAATTCGAGTGTCCTGGCGATTGAGAGCAAGCTGACGCCTTCGCCAGCAATTCTCGCCGCTGCCGATGTGCGGCGAGTAAAGGCCTACACGATGACGCCGGCGATCGTCGGCACCGCCGAGCGGCCCTTGGGTATCGACTTCGCGGTCGGCGCGGCGCTGATTGACGCGGTTGCGAAGTGCGAATCCAACCCATCCACCGCGCGATTATTGAGCGCACCGTCGGGTTGGAATCCGAAAGAGGTGCGGGCGCTCGCCTTGCTGCGCGACGTTGCCGTCAGCAACCCGCGTGAGACGGAATATCGAATCTTTCTCGATCATCCCGGTCTGTCTTCTCAGACGCCGGTGAATGATCCCCATTTCGTCGGAAGCTTCGGCACGTTCGAGCACGGCCGCCGCGGCACATTATGCGAAGATCGGGAACGCGATAATCCTTCGTTCCTGCTCGACCTGACCGCAGTCATCAGGCGATTATATGGGAACAGGCCGCCGCTCGGCGACACCATCACGTTGCAGCTCGCCCCTGTGCCGGCCCGGCCCGACGTTGGCTCTCCCGGGATCATCAAGCCAAACCGGATCGAGCTGATGTTTGTCGCCTCGTGAGTTGGAAGAGATAATCGAAGCGCGGAGCAACCTTTCAGATGGCGGCCCGCGCGTGGCGAGCCACGTCGGTAGCCGATGAGGAGAGCGCGATGCGTCGACGAGCATTATTACTTGGTTTAGGTGCAGCATTTTCGCGTCTGAGCGCGGCTGGCGCCGCAACGCGGCCGGCTGCGACCGAAACGTCAGTACTGTCCGGAACATGGACTTATCGGAGCTTTCACGATCGAGCGGCGCTGGTCGACGATAGTCCGCGAAAGGCACTAAGTCTGATCTTTGCCGAGGCGCTGTTCACATTCGACGTCGCCGGCGACGCCCTGACTGGACGGCTGGATTGGCCGGGAGGCGGTCTCGATTTGAGCGGCTCGGTGCAACAGGCCGAGGCCGACGGACCTCTGTCGGTCGCCATCGTCGGTTCGGGGCGAGTTAAGACGAGCACCCAGGGATGGCAGTACGACTATCGAGCCAGTCTTGCCTATCGGTGGCCGAACGGCGTGAACCAGATTCCAGCGCTACTCGGAACGGTAATTCGAACGAAGCCGCACTCTGGGGCGCCCGCTGGTTATGTCGCTTCATTCATCGCACTGAAACATGCGTGATTTTGCTGTAGCTCACCGGAAGACTTGTATTGCCCCGTTCCGGCAGATCGTTTTGGCAATCCCAAATATGGCTCCGGTTTTCCGGGTTAGGTCGAACCTTTCGAATGGACGTAGCACGACTGCCGGCCAGTGCAGCCTCGTGACGACCCGCGTTGGTCCGATGTCTACTCCCCTATCAGCGGACCCTTGCGATGTAATACGCTAGATCGAGAATCTGCTCATCCGTAATCGGGGCGATGACGTCGGCCATGGCGGTGTCGTAGCCGTGGCGCGAGTTGTCCTTGTAGCCGCGCAGCGCTTTGACCAGATAATCCTCGCGCTGGTCGGCGATGCGCGGCACGTTGTCCTGGCCGGCGAAGTTCGGCGTGTGGCAGAAATTGCAGCGGTTCTGATCGACCAGCGCGCGGGCGCGCGTCATGCGGGCGTCATCGACCGGACCTTCGGGCGGCTTGGGCGCCGGCAGCTTGGCGATGATGTCGGCGAAGCTGCGCAGATCGTCGTCGCTCAGCCCCTTGGCCATTTCGTTCATCGGATCGGCGACGCGCATGCGCTCGCGGAACATGAGGAGTTGCACGGTGGTGTAGAACGGCTGCTGGGCGCCGAGCGACGGCACGCCGTCGGTCTGCGATTGGCCGTTGCTGCCGTGACAGGCGAGGCAGACCGGCAAGCGCTGCTGAACATTCTGGGCGGCGGCGGGGAGCGCCGTCACGCCCGCCGCCGCCAATGCGAGAATAAGCCGACGCATCGCTATTGGGTGGCGCCGCCGTTGCCGTAGCTGATGCGGTAGACCGCGCCGTCATAATCGTCCGAGACCAGCAGCGAGCCATCCGGCATCTGCTGCAGATCGACCGGCCGGCCGATGTAATTATTGTTCTGCAGGAAGCCGGTCATGAACGGCTCCTGCGCTTTCACCGTACCGTCCTCGTTCAGATAGACGACGACGAGATCGCCGCCGATCTTGTTGGTCTTGTTCCAGGAGCCGTGCCGCGCCAGAAAGATCGCGCCGCGATATTTAGCCGGAAACATCTGACCGGTGTAGAAGCGCATGCCGAGCGGCGCCGAATGCGGCCCGAGCTGCGCCACCGGCTTGGTGAATTCGTCGCAGCTGTGGCCCCAGCCGAAGATCGGATCTTCGATGTCGCCGCCGTGACAGTACGGGTAGCCGAAATTGTCCGCACCCGGATGCAGCAAGCGATTGAGCTTGTCCTGCGGCGCGTCCTCAGACAGCCAGTCGCGCTGGTTTTCGGTGAAATAGAGCACCTTGCTGTCGGGGTGGAAATCCATGCCGACGACCTGGCGGATGCCGCGGGCGACGACTTTCGCATCAGAGCCGTCGAGCGCGATGCTGCGCAGCTGGGCATTTTCCGGCGGCGGAATGCAGATGTTGCAGGGCGCGCCGACATTGACGTAGAGCCGGTTGTCGGGACCGATCGTCAGAAATTTCCAGCCGTGCGACACGTGATTGGGAAAATCGCTGTAGATCGCGACCGGCTTCGGCGGGTTGTCGAGATTGTCCTCGATGTTTTCCAGCTTCGATATTTTGGTGCCCTCGGCGATGTAGAGCGTGCCGTCCTTGAAGGCGAGCCCGTTCGGCCGGTCGAGTCCCGAGGCGATCACCTTGACCTCGCGTTTGCCGTTGCGGTCGACGATGGCATAGACCTTGTCGCGCACCAGGTTGCCGACGAACAAGGTGCCCTTGTCGCCGAGGCGCAGCGAGCGCGCGTTGGTGACGCCGCTGGCATAGACCTCGATCTTGAACCCGGGCGGCAGCTTGAGCTGCGCCAGCGGCAGCTTGTCGGGCGCCGCCGGAAACGGCGGCGCGGCGATGCCGTGCAGCTTTTGCGCTTCCGGCGAGGTCGGCAGGTTGGGCGTCGGCGGCGACGGCGTGGCGCCGGGCGGCGACGGAATTTGGGCTTTTGCCGGAAGCAAGGCTAACGACAAACCGAACGCGATGGCGACAACGTGAATGAAGCCGACAAGGCTATATGGCCGAATGGACATGCGCTCCTCCCGTGGGATTTGCCGCGAATTTGAGCCGTTTTACGGGCGCGGCGCAATCGGGTTCGGCGGCTGCCGAGCGCGGGCGCAAATACCCGGGCAGATTGCCACGCCGCCGCGCGCTCCCTTTTCACGGGCGGCAATCCAGGGCATTGTTATCGCGACATTCTCGTCAGGCGCGGCGCGGCAAACCACCGGGTCCGAGCATGACCGGTCCAGTCGAATGACAACGGTTTGGTGGAGGAAAGCTCATGACTAACAAATTGACCCGGCGCGGCGTCAATACCGGCATCGGCGCCGCCCTGCTCTCGCCGGCTCTGGCGACACGGCGCGCGTTGGCGCAAGGCGGCCAGCCGATCAAGATCGGCTTCGGCATGGCGCTGACCGGCCCGCTGGCGGCCAACGGCAAGCAGGCGCTGCTCGGCGCCAAGATCTGGGAAGAGCACACCAACAAGAACGGCGGCCTGATCGGCCGGCAGGTCCAGCTCACCTATTATGACGACCAGTCCAACCCGTCGACCATTCCGGGCATCTATACAAAGCTGCTGGACGTCGACAAATGCGATCTGGTCGTCGGTCCGTATGCGACCGCGCAGGCCGCACCGGCAATGCCGGTGGTCATGCAGAAGAACAAGTGCTTCATCTCGCTGTTCGCGCTCGCGGTGAACAGCGCGTTCCACTATCCGCGCTATTTCGCCATGCTGCCGTCGGGGCCCGACACCAAGCCGGCGTTCACCGAGGGCTTCTTCGAGGTCGCAGCGGCGCAGAATCCGAAGCCGAAAACGGTGGCGATGGCGTGGGCCGATCTCGAATTCTCGCACAACGCCGCCGAAGGCGCGCGCGTCAATGCCAAGAAGTACGGGCTGACGTTCGCCTACGACAAGAACTATCCGCCGTCGACGACCGATTTCTCGCCGATCGTGCGCGCCATGCAGGCGAGCAACGCTGACATCGCGCTGATCTGCTCCTATCCGCTCGACTCGGTCGGCATGGTCAAGGCGATCAACGAGCTCAACTACACGCCGAAAATGGTCGGCGGCGCCATGGTCGGCCTGCAGGCCACCGTGTTCAAGAACCAGCTCGGCCCGCTGCTCAACGGCATCGTCAATTACGAAACCTGGGTGCCGTCGCCGCAGCTGCTGACGTCGTCGGTCAAGACCTTCCTGGCCGAATACCAGGCACGGGCGCCGAAGGAAGGCGTCGATCCGCTCGGCTATTATCTGGGCACCTGGGGCTACGCCTACCTGGAAGTGCTCGCCGCCGGCGTCAAAGGCACCAACAGCATCGACGACGACAAGATCGCCAAGTACCTGCACGCCAACAAGATGCCGACCATCATGGGCGACATCCAGTACAACAAGGACGGCGAGTTCGTGAAGTCGCGCATGATGCAGGTGCAGTACCACGACATCAAGCAGGGCGCCGGCCTCGATGTGTGGCGCGGCATGGATTATCAGACCGTGCTGACGCCGGGCGACCTGAAGACCGGCAGCGTGATCTGGCCCTACGCCTCGGCGAAGACGAAGGCGTAAACGACTTTGTTTCCCGGATGCGGTGCAGCAAAAGCGCGTTCACGCGCGTCTTCGACGCGCTGTTGGCGTTGCACCGCTGAGCCGGGATCGTCTAAAGCTCGGAGTGTGTAACGATCCCGGGTCTGCAGCGCACCACCCTCGGGTCGCGCAACTGCGCGCCCGAGGGCAAGCTTGGCTCCGGGCCGCGCGACGCCGCGGACCCCGGGGATGCTGCGCTGCGCCTGGGATACGAATTCCTAAAGCACAGATCGACACGTCATGTTATTCCCCACTTCCCTGGTCGGCTCCTATCCGCAGCCCGAATGGCTGATCGACCGGCCGCGGCTGTCGAAGCAAGTGCCGCGGGTGCGCGCCGACGATCTGTGGCTGGTGACGCCCGAGCGGCTGGAGGCAGCGCAGGACGACGCGACGGTGCTCGCCATCCGCGACCAGGAGCGCGCCGGGCTCGACATCATCAGCGACGGCGAGCAACGCCGCGAAAGCTATTCGAACCGCTTCGCCACCGCGCTTGACGGCATCGATACTGAGCATCCCGGCACCACCATCAATAGGAGCGGCAAGCCGATCCCGGTGCCGCGCATCGTCGGCCCGATCCGCCGCACCCGGCCGGTCGAATTGCGCGATCTCAACGTGCTGCGCGCCAACACCGAGCGCGCCATCAAGGCCACGGTGCCGGGCCCCTTCACCATGGGCAAGCAGGCGCAAGACGATCATTACGGCGACGAAGAAGCCGTCGCGCTCGCCTATGCGGATGCGGTGAACGCCGAGATCAAGGACCTGTTCGCCGCCGGCGCCGACGTGGTGCAGATCGACGAGCCGTGGATGCAGCAGCATCCGGACAAGGCGCGACAATACGGCCTCAAAGCGCTCGACCGCGCGCTCGACGGCGTCAACGGCACCGTCGCCGTGCATCTGTGCTTCGGCTATGCCGCCGTCGTGCACGACAAGCCGTCGGGCTATTCGTTCCTGCCGGAGCTCGACGGCTGCAAGGCCCAGCAGATTTCCATCGAGGCGGCGCAGCCGAAGCTCGATCTGGCGGTGTTGCGCCAGTTGCCGTCCAAAACCATCATTTTGGGCGTGATCGACCTGGCCGACATGACGATCGAGACGCCGCAGATCGTCGCCGAGCGCATCCGGCGGGCGCTGGCCCACGTTCCGGCAAATCGGGTGGTGGTGGCGCCCGATTGCGGCATGAAATACCTGCCGCGCCCCGTCGCCTTTGCTAAGATGAAGGCCATGGCCGAAGGCGCAGCCCTGGTGCGCCGCGAAATCGCGGGCTGATCAGATATCGAGGAGATTTGCCATGCCGTATGTGACCGAACAGACCTTGACCGATATCGCGCTCGAACGCTGGAGCGATATTCCCGATCCGCGCTTGCGCGAAGTCATGACCTCGTTGGTCAAGCACATCCACGCCTTCGTGCGCGATATCGAGCCGACCCAGGCCGAATGGGGCAAGGCGATCGATTTCCTCACCCGTACCGGCAAGATGTGCGACGACAAGCGCCAGGAGTTTATTCTGTTCTCCGACGTGCTCGGGGTGAGCATGCTGGTCGACGCGCTCAATCACCGCCGGCAGAGCGGCGCGACGCCGAGCACGGTCGAAGGCCCGTTCCACATTCCGGATGCACCGGCGATGAGCAACGGCGCCAACATGGCCGCCAATGCGCCGGGCATCGCGTGCTTCTGCATCGGCAAGGTGCGCGGCCTTGCCGGCGAGCCGGTGGCCGGCGCCACGCTCGACCTCTGGCAGACCGACGGCGACGGCCTCTATGAGGCGCAGCGCCCCGGCATCGACGGCCCCTGGATGCGCGGCATCTACCGCAGCCAGGCCGACGGCTCTTATCTGATCCGCACCGTGGCGCCGATCGCCTACACGATCCCGATGGACGGCACCGTCGGCGAGCTGATGAACCGCACCAACATGAGCCACATGCGGCCGGCGCACATTCATTTCGACGTCCAAGCGCCGGGCTATCACGGCTGCGTCACCCATCTGTTCCAGTCCGGCGACGAATGGATCAACGACGACGCGGTCTACGGCGTGAAAGAGCCGCTGATCGTCGACTTCAAGAAGATGTCGGCCGGCAGCAAGGCGCCGGGTGGCGAGATCATGAACGAGCCGTTCTACGTGGTGAGCTACGACTTCGTGCTGGAGCGTCAGGCGCAGGCCGCGGCCGCGTAGTCGAGAGCACTGATGGGGCAAGCGGCTCCGGCCCAACAGCCGCGCTATATCCGTGTGGTCCGGGTGCCGCCGGGCGAGGCGCCGCTCTGGGTCCGCGAGAAATGGGTCGGCCTGGAATTGCCGCTGGCCCGCGGCGAGAGCGGACCGCGGCACATGCTGACATCGGGCGTCGTCTCAGGACCGCGCAACCGCTTCGCCGCGCTGTGGCGGAGGCTGCTCGGGCGGCTCCCAGACAAAGCCGGCTACGCGGTCTATGTGATCGACGCGCTCGCTGTCCTGGAAAAGACCGCGCCCGAAGCGGTCGAATGGTGGCGGACCAATTCGCCGCATCTGGTGAACCGCAAGCGAAAATTTCTGTTTCAGCAAGCGGCCTGCGAAATGGTCGATGGACCTTCCACCTGAAGACACATGGCCATGGATCGACGACAGCGCTGGCAGCATGTCCTCGATGCGGAGGTACAACGCTGGTCGGCCATGCCGTATCAGGAGCTCATCGCCGCGCTCAATGACACCGAGGTCTATGAGGTCGAGCGCGACGGCGAAAAATATCAGGTGGAGGTCTCCCTGTTGGAGAATACGGAGCGCCATCTCCACGTCGCCGTAACTGTCGATGATGGCAGTCTGCCGGCGTCGATCGTTCCCGCGTGTCAAAGTTTTAAGCGCGATAAGCCGTGATCGCGCTCATGCTTCGGCAACCCGCTCTGCGACGAACGCCCTAAGCCCGTTCCAGTGCCTTGCGGTCCCAGCGCGCCATGTCGGCGGCAGCGGCGTAGGTTTCCTGAAAGAAGCCGAGCAGCAGCGCATCAGGATCGTTCGCTTGCCGCACGGCGTCATACGGCAGGATGAATTGGCCGACATTCGTATCGTAGAACGCGCCGGCGCTCTGCAAGCGCGTGTCGCCGTAACCGGCCGGCTCCGGATAAGCATAGACATAAAACGCGGCGCGGCCGTAGCCGCCGTTGCCCGGCCAGAAGCCGCAGCTCCACTCTTCGTGTGAATAGGCTTCCGCCATCGACCAATCGGCGACGTTGGGCGTGTGGCCCTTGAGCGGCGGCGCGGTGCGGCCGGAGAACCGCGTTGCCGCAAGATCGAAGCTGCCCCAGAAAAAGTGCACCGGGCTCGCTTTGCCGACGAAGCGGGCCCGGAATTGATTCATTACGCGATTGGCCTGCACCAGCGCCTGGTGAAATTTTTGCACATAAGCAGGATCGTATTGCGCGTGGGTGCGATCCTCGTCGAATCGTACGCAGTTCTCGATCTCGCACGGCATGGTCCGGATACGCAGGTCGATATCGAGACGGCGCAAGCGCTGCATGAACTCGGCATAAAAATCGGCGACGGTCATTGGCTTGAGCGGTAAGATCTCGCGCCGTCCATCGGCCGTAACGATGCCTAGCTCGTGGTCGACAAAATCGAAGACCATGTCGAACGAGCGGCCGCCATAATAATTCGACGGCGCGACGAGGCCGCGCGACGAGACATGGAACGTCACATTCCACCAATGATTCACCAGCGGCGTCGCCGCCATGCGCACCTTGCCGACGACCTGCGTCCACAGATGCAGCGTGCCGCAGGTCTCGCTCCAGGCTTCGAGCGGCAGGTCGGGCCACAGCGGATCGTTGGTCATCGCGCGGCCCTTTCGTTCTGCCCCGCTCCACCGCGCGGCACGAGTGAGGATTATCCCATCAAATGCCCGAACCTATGCAGCGCCTCGCGGCGCTCTTCGGCGGTCGGCATGTTCACGGCCGGAAATTTGTCCCGCCAGTGGTACGGCCGGCAGGCGTCGATGACGGCGCGGCTGTTGGTGTAATCGCCGGCCGCTTTGCGCTCGGGCTCGATGCGCGGATCGAGCGGCGTCGACCAGGCGCCACGCACGATGTCGATCGAGGTGGCCGGATCGGAGCGCGTGATCAGCGCCCAGATCACCTCGTCGAGGTTCGACACGTCGATGTCGTCGTCGACCACGATGACGTAGCGGCCGCAATAGGCGCCGACGTGGCATTGCGCGGCGATGTGGCCGGCCTGCTTGGCGTGGCCCGGATAGCGCTGCTTGACCGCGACCGCGAGCAGGAGCCGGGCATTGCCGACCTCGTGCGCCCAGGCGGCGGTGACGCCGGGCACGCCGGCCTTCTCGATGTTCTCGCGTAAAAGCGCCGAGCGCACCACGGCGCGGTAGCGGCAGATCTCGTCGGGCGGGCGCTGCGGCACGCAGCCGAGCAGGATCGGCTCGTTGCGATGATAAACCGCGTGCACGTCGATCACCGGCTCGGGCCGCTCGTCGCTGCCGTAATAGCCGGTCCATTCGCCGAACGGGCCCTCGTGGCGCACATTGCCGGGCTCGACAAAACCCTCGATGACGATCTCGGCATTGGCCGGAATCGGCAGACCGGTGACCGGGCCCTTGATGACGTCGACCGGCTGGCCGCGCATGCCGCCGATGATATCGAGCTCGCAGACGCCGTGCGGCACCTCGCTCGAGCCCATCAGAAAACTCATCGGGTCGCCGCCGCACACGATCACCACCGGCATGCGCTCGCCGCGCGCGGTATATTTGTCGCGCATTTGGCGGCCGTGTTTGCCCGGCGAAATGTAGAAGCCGAGCGTGTTGCGGTCGTGGATCATCACCCGGTAGGTGCCACAATTGATCCAACCGTCGTCGGGATCGCGCATGATGTTGTAGCAACCGGTGCCGATGTAGCGGCCGCCGTCCTGCGGATGCCATTGCGGCGCCGGGAATTTGCTCACGTCGATAGCGTCGCCGGTCATGACGTTCTGCATAACCGGGCCGGTGTCGACGTAGCGCGGCGGGATGCGGCGCTGCATGCCGGCATGATTGACGCGAAAACTTTCGCTTAAGTCGAGCTTGTTGAGCTCGGAGGAAAAGCCGAGCGTCATGTTCTTGCGCTTGCCGGCAAAGAAATTGACCAGGAGCCGGCTGCCTTGGAGCGTGCCCGGCACGTCCTTGAACACAAAGCACGGCGCGTCCTCGGCGTGCGCCGACATTTCGGCGACCATGCCGATGTCGCGCTCATACGACAGCCCGCCGACTTCTTTCACCTCGCCGAGCTTTTGCGCCTCGTCGAGCCATTGCCGCAGATCGTGATACGGCAAGTACGGCGCCGTATTGGAGCCCGCCGGGTTTGGCACCGCGCCGCCGAGCGGCGTCGCCATCGGATCGGGCATCGAAACCTGCTTGTTCATCGGCCGCCCCTGTCGCGCTTGTTCTGCCGTCCGGCAAAATGCTTATATCGCTCAAGAATTCGAGGCCGCCACCTTACCATGCAGGAACAGCCCGGCTCAAACTTGCTGCGCAGCTGGATCGTACGCGCCGCCGCGCGCACGCCCGACAAACCTTGGGTAATCGCTGCCGACAATGGCCGCACCGTCAGCTATGGCGAGTTGCGCGACGCGGTCGGCCGCTTTGCCGCGTTTTTGCGCGCGTGCGGCATTGGCCGCAACGATCGCGTCGCCCTTCTAGCCAACAACTCGATCGAACACCTCCTCTGCTATTTCGGCGTGATGGCGGCCGGCGCCACCATCTGCACCGTGCATGTCGAGATGAACCGCAATCAGCTCGGCAACATTTTCGAGCGGCTCAAGCCGCGGCTGATTTTGTTCCAGGCCGGGCTGGGACTCGACGACCTGTTGGCCGCCGCGCCGGCGCCGCGCCTGCCGCTCGGCCGCTGGGGCGGCGCAGAGAGCGGCACACTGTTTGCCGAACTCGCGCGACTTTCGCCGGAGGAGCCGGCGATCATCGCGCAACCGCACGACGACGCCATCATCCTGTTCACCTCCGGCACCAGCGCCAAGCCGAAGGGCGTCATTCTCGACTTCCGCGAATACCTGTTGAACATCGATCCGCTGGCCGAAGGTTTCGGCATCACAGCCGACGACCGGCTGTACGATTTCCGCCCGTTCAGCTGGAACTCGGCGCAGACCCTTGGCGCGCTTTCGATCGTCAACCGCGGCGCCACGCTGGTGCTTTCCGAAAAATTTTCGGCCAGCCGCTTCTTCCAGCACCTGCGCGAGCACAGCGCCACCATCGCCACCGGTAATCCGACCACGATCAACATCCTGCTCAACAGCGAGCAGAGTGCGCATCGCGACACATTGCCGAAGCTGCGCTTTGTCACGTCGAGCTCGGCCCCGCTGTTGCTCGAAGACTGGAAGCGCTTCGAACAAAAATTCGGCATCCCGGTCGCGCAAGGCTGCGGCGCCAGCGAGGTGAGCTGGATCGCCGCGATCCCGGGCGAAGAGCGCCGCCTCGGCAAGGTCGGCCGGCCGTTCCGCTACCACGACCTCGCCATCGTCGACGCCGACGGCCAGCGCTTGCCGGCCGGCGAGATCGGCTACGTCGAGCTCGGCGGCCTCGGCGATCATCCCTACCGCTATCTCGGCGAGGACGGCGAAGTAAAAGTCCACAGCCGCGGCCGCTTCCGTACCGGCGACCTCGGCTCGCTCGACGAAGACGGCTTTCTGACCATGAGCGGCCGCGAGAAGGAGCTGATCATCCGCGGCGGCGCCAAGATTTCGCCGCTCGAAATCGACTCGTTCCTGATGCAGCACGCCGACGTCATCGAAGCCGCCACCGTCGGCGTGCCCGATCCGATCTACGGCGAGGAAGTCGTGAGCT
>Ga0207700_10001942_pt1 | contig 11761 bp, 8 predicted proteins | sample LARL82metaG_FD_184348 | JGI IMG/M metagenome (GOLD analysis project Ga0207700, IMG submission 184348) | Corn, switchgrass and miscanthus rhizosphere microbial communities from Kellogg Biological Station, Michigan, USA - LAR L8-2 metaG... | ecosystem: Host-associated > Plants > Roots >...
GGCTGGGATTCAATGTCGTCGATGGCGGACAGCACCCTCACCTTGGCACGCGCAATCGTATTATTCTGCTCTACCAGGGGTATATCGAGCTCCTGGCAATTGCCGATGAGCAGGCCGTCTCGCCAGCGATGCGCGAACGGCTCGCGACAGCGCCCGGCTGGATTGGCTTTGCGCTGCAATCGGCCGATATTGTTGGGGAAGCGGACGAAATGCGGGCGCGAGGAGCTGACATACGCGGGCCGAAGCCAGGCAGACTGGTCGCGCCAAATGGAAGCGTGCGCTTGTGGCAGACCGTAACCGTAGGCGGCGATGATCTCTTCAGCGCTGCCGAGCCGATTCCATTTCTGATTCAGCACGACAGCAGCGGCGCACAGCACCAGCAGGAGCTGGCGGGCGCGGATGCCATCTCGCCTCATCCGAACGGAGCGCAACGCCTGCAAGCGGTGATTGTGGCGACTGCCAGCCTCTCCGCTACAGAGGATGTCTTCGCGCGTGATTATGGGCTACGTGCACCAAGACCAGCGATAACCGTCCCAGTGCTCGCCGCAAACGCGCGGGCGCTACCACTGCAAGCAGCTGGCGAACGCATTGTGCTGGCGGAGCCAGTTGGCGCTGGAATCGTGAAGGATCGGCTCATGAGCGCAGGCGAGGGAGTTTGCTGCGTATCCGTGGCAGTTACCGACCTCGCCGCCTCCCGCGACTTTCTCAAGCAAGAGAACGTTCCATATGAGCAATGGGAGGACGGCCTGATGATTCCAGCAACAGTGACGGGCGGCGCACCACTGGCGTTCGTCATAGATACATCGGAGTAAAAACTACATGAAGGCATCGGTACAACGAGTCGCGGACGCGCTGGAGCAGTTGGGCATCCAGGTGGAGATAACAGAGTTTGCGGAGAGCACGCGCACGGCTGAGGAGGCAGCGGCAGCGGTCAATAGCACACTCGGCCAGATCGTCAAGTCGCTGGTTTTCCTCGCTGGGGAGCAGCCTGTGTTGGCGTTGGTCTCGGGGACGAACCGTGTCGATACCGATAAGCTGGTGGCGGTGGCTGGCGGGCCGATCAAACGCGCGAACGCTGACATCGTCCGTGAGGCGACCGGATTTTCGATTGGTGGGGTTCCGCCAATTGGCCACACGTCTTCGCTGCCAACCTACCTCGACCGCGACCTGCTCCAATACGAACTCGTCTGGGCAGCGGCTGGAACGCCCAACGCCGTCTTCCCCATCACACCTGATGAGCTTCAGCGCATCACTGGCGCGGCGGCGGTCGATCTGAAAGCCGCGGGCTAACCGCAGTTCATGCAGCGCATACGGCTTACGATGCCGCAACTGGGACGAGCCAGACGGGATGCGCCAGCCACAGCCCTGCCAGCAGAAGCAGCACGACGCCGACAGCCAGACGGATAGTTCGGCTGTGGCGCACATTGGGCACAGCCGACTCGCTGGCCATCATGACTGTCAGTGCCACCATCCAACCAAGATTCCCCATGCCGATGCCGAACATCACCAGCATCAGCGCCCAGCAGCAGCCGACCGATATCGCTCCATGGCGAATGCCCTCCCGCCAGGCAAGGCGTGCGCCCGCAATCGCCTTGACTGAATCATGGAGCGATTGGCAGCGCGCAAGGCAAACGGCCTTCCAGGGAGTGAACTGGAAGAGGCCAGCCACCGTGAATGTCACCGCGCCGATCACAAGACTATGCGCAACAAGCCACGGCCACGAATCCACAAGTCGGTGTATCAGTGTATCGCCAGCGAATGCTAGCAGGCCAAACACCGTCCACGCGCTTGCGTATCCGGCGAAGAAGAGCGCAAACCTGCGGCTTGAGTAATGATGCTTGCCCCAGTCAGCAGGGATGCCAGGCATGATGAGCACGCCCGAAGGCGCCATCATAGCCACTAGCATCACCTGCCAGCCGACGAGAAACACCACGGCGGCTACTGCCCAGGGCAGACCACTCTCTTCCAGCAAATAGTGGTGGTCAATGAGAATGCGCCATCCCGACAGCGTGGCGATGATCGTGGTCGTCCAGGCAGCTCCGACGATGAGCCACGGCCAGCCGAGGCGCATATATAGGTGTTGTCGGGACGGTGCGGGGAGTTCTGTTGACATCCGAAATCTCTCGATAGCTAACAGCCGCGAGACCAGCAGCGGGCAGCACACCGGGAACCAGCGCCCTATGCGCTCAGATATGCCCGCCACACGTGCTCGACAGGAGTCGCCGAGCGCCCTCGACTAGCGCACGATAGCACAGCCGAAGGGCTGGGTTTCCGGGACGGTTATGGGTAATCCAGCGAAAATGTCGCGCAGGGCGCTCTCCAGATCGCTGTGGGTTGCCCGCGATGGATCGCGTTTATCGTCGATTCGCCCTCTGTAGACCAACCGACGCGATGCGTCCAGCACGAAGACATGCGGCGTGCTAATAGCACCGAACTTCTCGGCAACAGCGCCATCAACATCTTTGAGGTAGGGAAAGTTGAAGCCTTTCTCGCGTGCTCGGCGCGCCATCTCCTCGAACGTGTCAGGCGGGGACAAGTACGGATTGTTCGAGTTGATGGCGACCACTTGCACTCCCGCCCGGCTGTACTTCTCTTGTAGCGCCATGAGTCGCTCTTCATTGGCCTTGACCGTGGGGCAACCCGTGCAGATGAACGCCACAATGAGCACGCACCAGCGCGAGAAACTGGCGAGCGAGTAGCGCTCGCCATCTACGCCCGGTAAATCCGCGAACGCGCTCGCACGTTGACCGATAGCGAGCATCGCGATCACCGCCCCCGGCTGAACACACGGGCAAGCCCCCGGCGCTGCGTCGCTGCCGTTGCGGTTGCTGGTATCGCGACGGTGACGAAGCGATCCGGGAATTGCTTCACGATTCCGTCAGCCAGCGTATCCGACACGGTCATAATCTCGGTGAAGATGTCGTCGAAGGCCGACACATCATCGTCCCATTTGCCAGCCAGGCGCGCCACCGCTTCGTCTTTTGTCAGCTTGAGATGAACGCTGAGCAGGTCAACCACATCATTCTTCGGCCAATTCGGATTCGCGCCGCTCAGGAAGGCAGCGATCTCCTCGGCGTTCTGCGACCAGCGCTGATCTTGCCGCTGAAACTCGGCGTCATCGCCTGCCTTGGCAGCCGTCAGCAGGTCAACCGCGATGAGGATGTGCTGCTTCAACAGGTCGGTGAGTCGCGCACCGGCCACCTCACCATAAAAGGGAACAATCGCGTTGCCGATGTGCTCCTGGTTCTTGAGCAAGCGGGTCGCGGCGGCGCCCGTGTCTTGTCCATCGCTGGCAAAGGCGACGATGTATTGCCGCGTCCAGATCGCATGGTCTGCCCAGAGTTTGCGGAGAGCCGTCCGCAGGTTGCACTGCGCCTCACTCATTGCCATGATAGATACCCTTTCTGTCCCTTCGGCGTGAGTTAGCCGACTGGCCGACGTGATCATCCAAACGCGCCGCGATAACCGATATTTCGCCGGTGCGCCGGGATATTCACAATAAGTCAAATCTTATTTTCACTAATTACGAGGAAAGGTTACACGCCAAATCTAAAATGCCGAGTGGAGTCTCAGAGTCTCTATGTATCGGTCTATGATAGGGCGGTGCAAACAAGGGCAAACAGAGGAAAGCAGTCACTAGACAGGCTGGAGAGTTGCAAGAGTGTACCAATGAAAAAACCTCGTCCGCATGGGACGAGGTGGTGAACAACACTGTGGCGTGCCCGAGAGGACTCGAACCTCCGATCTCTGGCTCCGCAGGCCAGCGCTCTATCCACTGAGCTACGGGCACGTATCGGGACATCGCTGAAAGCAATGCCCACGACCGACAGCTTATCATCTGACTCAGCAAAAGTCAAACGTCATGCGCCATGAAAGCAAAGCGCCCGCGTATCATATCGTCCCGCACACGTGGCTCTGCTCACCACTTGTAGGCGCTGATGGTCTGCCACTCATCCTGCGTCGTGGTCTGCCACTCGTAGAAGCCGACCCCAATACAACCGATCTCGCGCGCCGTGCGCAGGTCAGTGGATATCTCGGCTTTGGTCGGAGCATCTTTCCATCCGGTAAACGCTGCCGTGTACATATCGTACGTCTGCCCGGTTTCCTCGATAGGCAGCGGCGTGCCGCCCGCAATGCTCATCGCCGCGCGAATCGTCTGAATCGAGACGCTGACGAAGCGTTCTACCGCGTCATCGCTGTATGGATGATTTTTGCGGCTATGCCAGTAGTCCATCGGTGCGATGACGTTGAAACTGGCCGCGATGGCGGCGTACGGATAGCCAGGGCGAGCGTAAGGATGAAACACTGAGGCGACGAACAGCACATCTGGACCAAGTATCGCGCGCGCCAGCTGACCATACATGTAGACGCTGCCACTGTCGGTCACTTCCTCGATGTCCATTAGCAGACCATCGGCATGGTCACCGTCCGGCGTGCGGTAGTTGGCAACCAGCTCAGTCATCCGCGCGTCGTCGCCGATATTGTCGAGATTCGTGTATATCCAGGCGATCACCGTGAGACCAGCCTTATGGGCCGCAGGGATCAGACGATTGAGCGAGTCTTGCGCGTAGAAGCCATAGCGAGTTATGGCGACCTCAGTGTAGATATGTGTGATGCCCGCTTTCTTCGCCGCCTGTACCAGCGTGTCAACATCGGAGTGATGCACCAGATAGTTCGTGGCATACATCCCCTTGCCTGCCATCGGCGCCCAGATGGGCTTTCCATTGACCTGCTCTGTCGCGGGATTGGGCTGATCCATGCGGACGTCGCCACCCCATATCCAGCCGTTTCCCTGCGCCGTCGCCACGTTGTACCATGGGTTACCATGGGCATCGGTTGCCCACGCGGAGAATACCAGGTCCGTTCCGGGCGTGAGATTCGCCAGCGGCATCGAGCGCGTGTCAACTTTGGCATACACGGTCGCGGGAAGTGTCACCGTCGCATGACCGGCCAGTGGAAACGGTCCGTGCTGCGTGGTCAGCGGATTGGCCTCTGCGATGGGTAAGCCGGGGTAGCCGCACCCGTTGTCGCTAACGCCCGTGGGGAAGGTAGCCGAGACGACATTGGACGGTATATAGCCTTCGACGCCGCTCCAAATCGAGACGTGGCTCCATTGCTGAGCGCCAACGGTTTCCTGCCCAAGAGATTTGACCTCTGTGCCAGGAAGAAGCTGCGTCAGGAGCGTCGAGTGGGTGTCAGCGGAAGCATAGACAGGCGTGCACGGCTTCTGCGCATAAAGCGAGCTGCTGGCTGCTGCCCGTGCCACACCGCTAGACGGCGTCACCGCCAGCAGGCCTGTCACTCCGACCACTACGAGGGCTACGACGCGGCAGAAGACGCTGAATGTGCTCAAGGAGTTTGGCGATTTATCGGCGCGCCCTGCATTCAACCCGACACCTCATTCACCTATCAGCAATCTACGCAATGCCGCCGCAAAGTTAACCCAGGACTGCACATTACAGCGCTACCGGCACATCCGCCAATTGCATCGAAATGACACGCGAGACGCTATTTTCGCCCATGGAGATACCATAGATCGCTTTGGCATAGGTCATCGTCACACGATTGTGAGTGACGACGATAAACTGTGTCTGCTCGGCAAGTGACTGAAGGATGTCACAGAAGCGCACAACGTTCGCTTCGTCCAGTGCGGCATCCACCTCATCCAGCAGACAGAATGGCGGCGGGTTCGTTTCGAGTAGTGCAAACAGCAGCGCCACCGAGACCATCGCGCGCTCTCCACCTGAAAGCAGGGAGAGATCCTGCACCCGCTTGCCCGGAATCTGTACGTAGACCTCCACGCCACCGAAGCCAGGACGTTTCGGCGTCGCATACTCCTCGGCGTCTTCGTCGTCCTCGCTCAGGTCGCGCCGTGGCGCCGTCAACTCCAACCGCGCCGCGCCACCGTGGAAGAGCGCGGTGAAGTGACGTTGGAACCGCTCGTTGACGATCTGGAACGTCTCCTCGAACTGCCGCCGCATCGTCGCATCCAGTTCGGTGATGATGCCGCGCAGGTTAGTGGACGCCTGCTCCATATCGCGCACCTGGCTCGTCAAGAAGTCGTAGCGCGTCTTCAATTCTTCGTAGGCCTGCGGCGCGTCGGGATCATACCCGCCGAGATTCTTGATCCGCGACCGCAGCTGATCTATCTGGCGGCGCAGTTTGCTCATCTCTTCCGCACTCAATGCGTCGGAGTCATCGCTCTGGCCGCTGAGCACCGCATCCACTAGCGCCTGTGGGTCGGCGTTTTCGTCCTCCTCCGTGGCGAGATCGTCGCGCATCTGCTGGGCCAACGCCTCAATGGCGTCGCGCGCGCGCTGCGCCTCCACGATACTGCGCCGATACTCCACCTCGAGCCGCGCGAGATCCTGCCGCTCCGCGCCCTGCCCGCGTTCTAGCTCAAGCGCCTGCTGCTCCAGCTCGCTCTGACGCGCATCCGAAACTCGCAGTTCCTCGCCAAGCGACTGTACGCGCTCGCGCGTCATGGAAATCGTGGACTCTTGCTTCTCGATCCACGCGACGAGTTCCGCGTGCTGCGTGGTGAGCGCCTGCATCCGGGTGTTGCGGCGGGCAAGCTGTGCTTCGAGCTCGCGTACCTGGCCACCCACCTGTTCTGCTCGCTGGCCCAACACGCGAACTTCCTGCTGCTGAAGCGCCAGGGTCGTGCGCGTCTGCGTCAGCTCGTCCTGTTGCGCTCGATTGCGTTCCGTCAGGTCATCCATTGCGTTCTGGATGTCTTCGATGAGCTCAGTGGCCTCTTTCTGCGCCCGATCCTGCTCCGCGACGCGCTCGATGGTGGCTGCGATCTCCTGCTCAATGCCCGTAACCTCAGCGGCGAGTTGATCGGCGACCGACTGACCGACATGGGCTTCGCTCTGGGTACGCTCGAACTCGCGTTGCAGGGAAGTCACCCCTCTCGCAAGCTCCTGCGCGGCCTCCTCGGCTTGCTGGATAGCGACTCCGAGTTGCTCATTGCGCTGTTTGCGCTCCTGTTGGTGGGTAAGTGCGCGCTCGTATTCGCCGCGCGTCTCCTCCACCTGCGTAGCCAAACGGTCGATTTCCGCAGGAAGCTGGCGCAGCTCTCGCTCGCGGCCAAGTTGGCTTACCTCGTGTCCACCACCGGACATGCGGGATCCCCCACGTAACCAGCCATTCGGATGCACGATCTCGCCATCGATCGTCACGAGAGGCACGGGTGGCGCTTGATTGCCCCACTGAGCCGCGATCACTGCCACATCGCGCACGATGTATGCGCCTCGGAGCGCACGCAGCAGTGCCTGATATAGTTCAGGGGCGCATTGCATAGCATCATGAGCGAAACCGAAGAATCGCTCGCCATCTGCCTGGGGCATACCCGGCGTTCCCAACGGCTCCGTTTGCGCGTCGAGCCAGAGCATCGTCGCCCGCCCGCCGTTGCGCTCGCGCAGCCAACGCGCAGCTTCATGCGCATCCCGCCGGGTGGGCAGGATCGCCGCGTGGAGGAAGCTGCCCATCGCCGCTTCAATGGCCACTTCGAATCCCGCTGGCGCGCTAATCACCTGTGAGACAATTCCAATCACTGGAGGCTTATCGTCATCGCTGGATTGCAGCAATGTGCGCACTCCATCGCTGAAGCCCTCCATGTTGCGACGCCATTCTTCGAGCAATGCCAGGCGGTCGCCGACCGCATGGCGCTCGCGCTCGCCATCGCCCACCGCAGCGCGCAGTTGCTCCAGGTCCAGCTGCGCCTCGGCAATCTCCCGGCTAATCTGTTCGCGCTGAGCTACCAGATCCTCTACGGCTCGATGCGCCACGTCGAATTCGCTGCGACGCGCCTCTAATGCATCTCCCGCCGCCGCCAGTTTGCGCTCCAACTGCCCCACCGATTCACGCCGGGCAGCCAAAGTGCGGTTGCGCTCACCCACCTGCCGCTGCAGCCGCCCCAGCTCTGTCTGTGCTGCACCCAGCCTGGCCTGCACCTGAATGACATCGCGTTGTGCTGACCGTAAACGAGCCTCCTCACGCTCCTGTTCCTGACGTGCGGCGTGCCCATCACGCTCGAGGACTTCTACCTGGCGCGCCGTGGCATCAGCTATCTCAGTGGCCTGTGCGACCTGTGCCTCCAGCGCCTCCGCGTGCGCTCGGCCAGCGATGATCGCGTCTTCCTGCTGCTCCTGCTCGGCGCCAAGTTCACTCTGTTGTCGTTCGACGCTATCTATCCGTTCGCGCGCCACCGCCAGCTCGCGTTCAGCCGTCTGCAGGGCATCCAGCCCGGTCCCGCGTTCGCGCCGGATCTGAGCGATCTGGCCGAGCAAGCCTTCGCGCTCCTCGCGGATCGCCGCGATGCGCTGATCTTGTTCGGTCAGCAGCGCCTGGAGCTGCGCTATCCGCGACTCAAATTCACGCTCAGCGACGTCGGCAACTGCGCTGGCGGTATGAAGGTCCGTCCATTGCCGCCGATACCATTGACGAAGCAGCCGTGTAAGATCCTCATGAGCACCCGCAAATTCACGCGCTCGTCGCGCCTGATCGGCGAGTGGCGCGAGTCGAGGCTCGATCTCACCGAGAATGTCGCGCAGACGCGAGAGATTGCTCTGCGTAAGCGTCAGCTTCTGTTCAGCCTCAGTGCGTTGCGCCTGAAACTGGCGGATACCCGCGGCATCCTCGAAGAGGCCGCGTCGCTCCTCAGCGCGCAGGCTCAGCGCCTGATCGACAAGTCCCTGGCCGATCACAGTGTATGAGTCATGACCAATGCGCGCCTGGGCCAGCAGGTAGAGCACATCTTTCAGGCGGACGCGCTGCCCATTCGCCAGGTATTCGCTATCCCCCGACCGGAAGCTGCGCCGGGCCACCGTCACCTCGGTAAAGTCGGACGGCAGCCAGCCCGCGCTGTTGTCCAGCACAAGCCCCACCTCCGCCATCTGCGCGGCGCCTCGTCCCTGACCACCCGCGAAGATCACGTCATCGCTGCGTTTGCCGCGCAACTGGCGCATGCTCTGCTCACCAAGCACCCAGCGTATCCCGTCGGCGACGTTGGACTTACCCGAGCCATTCGGACCGACGATCGCTGTGATTCCCGGGCTGAACTCCAACACAGTGCGCGGGGCGAAGCTCTTGAAACCATGCAGCTCAAGCCGTTTGAGATACATGCCGCGCCGCCTCCTCGCGCCTGCGAAACCACATGCGGCCACGCCGTTCCGTGGCTGCCCACGCCAGCATACCATGTTTCCCGCACTTCGCCCGATTCTCGCCCCATGTGTGGCCTGCTTGGGCTATACTCGTCGCAAGGCTATCCGATTACTGTGGGGCGCTCGCACAAAGCTCTGTTTGCCGAAGAATGAACGGCATCGGAATTGCAACAAGCGGTTGGCAAACACCGTACGAGTAGCGCGATGTGCCAGGCGTTGCGCGCACCAGCAGCCGCGAGGCAAAGAGAGGGTTTATGGAGGGTAAATCGGACAAGGCGGGGTCGGCACGTCATGCTATCACCGATGTGTATGACGAAGAGCGGCGCACCTTTCTGGTGCATTTTCCGCTGTGGTACATCATCGCCCTCGGGCTTAGCGGCGTGATCGTGCTGGGGCTGACGGGCTTCCTCGGACGGCCACAGAGCGACTACGCCTATGACGTCATCTTCCGTCAGCCATGGGTACTCTATCTCTGGCTCTGTGTGCTGGTGTTGACGCTCGAGGTGGCCGTCCTACGGGATGCCTCAGTTCGGCTCTATCGTCTCGTTGTCGTGGCGACAACACTGATTGCAATGATTATCGTGCTCATCACGTTCTTTTATGGCATTCCCTTTGGCGAGCTGCTCAACTCCCTGCTTGACCAACTCTTCCATCTTCGCGTCGCTGTCGAGCAATTGGTCGCCAGCCCCTGGTTTTACGCTGTGCTGAACTTTGGGGTGCTTGGCGTCTATGCGCTGGATTCGGGGCGGCGCTGGCTACGGCGCGCGCGCGGGCTGGCCCCGAACAGGCGTGTAGATATCGGCCTCGGTGAGACCAATCAGGCAAAACGACTCCCTGGCATGCAGCAATTGGTGGCGGGTGATTTGCTGGCGGGCGCGCTGCTCTGCGCGGCACTTGCGATCATCTTCCGCTCCGATGTCGTCGCCACATTCTGGCATCTGACCAACTCAACAGTTATTACCAATGGTTGCACCGTATCGTGGCCGCTGGGCCAGTGCACGCCGCCAGGGCTGACCAAAGCCGACCCACCTACGCTCACTTTTATGGACACAATCCTCGCCCTGATCGCCTTACCAACCGGGATGTTAGTGCTGGCGCTGGCTGGGGCTGTCAGTGGGCTCGGGGCTTTGGGTGGTGTCAAGCGTGAATCGAGTGTATCACAACCGCTGCCTTCTTCCATTCAGCAGCAATCGAGCACACAGACTATCTCCGAGCATGTCTCCCGGACCTTGCTGGATACCCTGCTTGCGGCGCTGAATCGCGGCGGTGGCGGCGGACAGTCCACGACGACAGCGGCGGAAGTCGCGTCTGAGAGCTTGCTGCTGCCACTGCGCAATGTGCTTTGGCCACCGCTCATCTTCCTGGGGATTGCGGCCGTCGCCCAGGCGGCAACGCACATCCAGACCTATTTTCACGGCGTCAAGTCGCTCACTGATGAGGCGTTGCTGCTAGTAACCGCCGCGCCATGGGCAGTGGTTTCCGCCGTCAGCATTGTCATTGCACTCGCACTGATCGTGTTCCACGGGCGGATTGCCGAGAATACCTTTCGCTTTCTAGGCTTAGTCGCATTCATCGCCCTGCTCACCGCCTGGATCTATTCGTTGGCGCTCTGGAGCTTCAATCAACTGCTCTTGTTGCTGGGCGCCAGTACCAGACACCCCTTCGATCCACCGGCCTGGAACACCGTGCTCTCGCTGGGTGCATTGCTTATCTTTGGCACCATTTATTTCGCCGGTCGCTTGCGTCGCCCACCTGGCGAACCCGCCGATAGTGGAGGGTCGAGCCAATAGGTTCGGCATTATTGCTGACGGTGAACTGGCACCACTCTTGCATGTAAAGCATGCAGCGCCCGCTGCAATACAGCCGAGACGCGAGCGCAGGAGGTGTCTAGATGCTGGCTACTGTTTCAATAGTTATGGCAAGCGTGCTGGGAGTCATCTGGGGCTGGATCGTCTGGATTGTCATTGGTGGCATCGCGGGCGCGATCGCCGATCAACTGGTACAGGGCAACCGACTGGGCTGCCTGGGAAATGTCATCGTTGGCATTCTTGGCGGCCTGTTAGGTGGCTTCATTCTTGGGCTGTTCAGCGTTGATGTCAATGGCATCATCTGGACATTTGTCACTGCATTGGCAGGTGCAATTGTCTTGCTGCTCATTGTTCATCTAATAACCGGTGGACGCGGCATTGGTATGCGTCATCGGTAGCAGCACGCGAACAGCATTGCACGCACATCCCGCGCGCCGGGTACTGGGAACCACGCCCACTGCCCGGCGCGCACGCTTTCTCTCAGTGCCTGGCTGAGTCATCCCCAAGTAGTTTGTACGAACCGGAGATCTGTTTTGCCGTTCTGCTCACAACAAGGCGGTCGCACCGACAACTACATAGTCGGCATAGGCGTACTGCGGCATTGCTGGACGCTGCACCGACGCGGTGCGCCTCCCCGGACGATCAGCTGCATTGTCGGTGATTCGTAATCCCAGGGCATTCATGACCTGCATGTTGCGGCGAGCGAGCTCGGGATGCGGAACATACGCGTAGAGCGATGAGTTCATCGTGGCGAGCTGCTCGTCACATTGCTCAATCGTGTGGCCA
>Ga0207700_10001943_pt1 | contig 11761 bp, 11 predicted proteins | sample LARL82metaG_FD_184348 | JGI IMG/M metagenome (GOLD analysis project Ga0207700, IMG submission 184348) | Corn, switchgrass and miscanthus rhizosphere microbial communities from Kellogg Biological Station, Michigan, USA - LAR L8-2 metaG... | ecosystem: Host-associated > Plants > Roots >...
CGATAAGGATTGATCAGCCAGCCCAGCGGTCCGGCGGCTGGCTCGACTCTGATTTCATCCTGGGCAAACGTACAAACGGCGCAAAGCAGAAAGATACCTAGGGTTTGCAAGGGTTTGATCATAGGATTAAGGACGCACTTCCAGTATCAGGCAGATATACGGAATTTGGGGCGGACTCGATCCGGAATTTTTCCCGAGCTTGGCGAAGACAATCCGGATTTCGTGAATCTACTGAATGGAAGCGTTTTCACTGGCTGCGGCGGCCGCGTTCTTTTCGGCCCGCAGAGCCCATTTTTCGACCATGCCACGCACGGCTGACGAGTATTCATCCAGGTCCATCGGCTTGATTACATACTCGCGAGCACCCATCGAGAGCGCGCGTGTCTTCTCCGAGTCGTTCCACGACGAAGTGAAGACCACCACGGGAGGGTTCGAGGGATGGTAGCGAGCCAACACCTCGTGACCCGATATGTCCGGGATGTTCAGGTCCAGAATGACCAGGGCGGGCTTGAACGCCGGATCCGCCAGCATAAGGAGGGCCTGTAGGCCGTCTCTGGCAATCCGTAGCCGGATAGGCATTTGGGTGAGGATCTGCCGCGTGAGGAGAACGTCCCCAACACTATCCTCCACTAGAAGTACTTCAGCATCATTCATGGAACCGTCCTTCAAGCCGCGAAGACACGAAACACAGCTTTGCTTATAGATTACAGGAATCGGGAAATTGTTTCATTCCAGCGTTCAGGCTGAAGGCCGTTGTCATCTCCGTTGGCTAAAGAACGCTTTGACCAGTTCCAGACACTCGGCCGCCAGCACCCCCTCCACCACCTCCACCCGATGATTCAACAGTTCCGAATCCGCCAGCCGAAACTTGCTCCGCACGCCTCCGAACCGAAGGTCCCGAGCGCCAAACACCAGCCGTTTCGTCCTCGCAGCCACCAGCGCTCCGGCGCACATCACGCACGGCTCCAGCGTCGCATACAGCGTGGCTGCTTCCAGACGATAATTCTTAACCTGGGCCGCAGCCTCGCGCAGGGCCAGAATCTCGGCATGTGCGGTCGGGTCGTTCAGCCGAATAGGCGAGTTGAAACCCCGGCCGCACACCCCGCCATCCACCACAACTACCGCACCCACCGGCACTTCACCGTTCGCCTCGGCCCGGCGAGCCAATTCCAGCGCTTCCTGCATGAACAAATCGTCGGTGGACACCGTCCCTGTAGAATAGAGGAAACGGGACATTATGCGCTATCTGTCGCTCATTTTGAAGAATAGTCTGCGCAATCGGCGGCGCAGCATCCTGACCATCGGCAGCGTCGCGATTTCCCTCTGCATCCTGGGGGTGCTGATCGCCATGTACCAGGCGCTCTTCCTAAGCGAGGCGACACCGAGTCAGGCGCTCCGCCTGATCACCCGTCATCGCGTCTCGCTCACGCAGTCCTTCCCGATTTATTACCGCGAAAAAATCCAACGCGTTCCGGGCGTAAAGGACCTCACCGTATGGCAGTGGTTCGGCGGCGTCTACAAAGACAATCGCGATCCCAAGAATATGTTCCCCCGATTCGCGGCCAACCCCGACCACATCTTCAACGTGCGGCCCGATTACCAGCTCCCCGACGATCAAAAGCTGGCCTTCCAGCATGAACGGACCGGATGCATCGTCTCCCGCACATTGGCCAATCAGTTGAACTTCAAGCTGGGCGATCGGGTCACTTTGGTCGGCGACTACCTGCCTGTCACGCTCGATCTCAAAATCGTCGGCATCTACGACGAACCGGACAAGGTGCCGGAGCTCTATTTCAGTTACGAGTACCTGAAGGAAACCCTCGGGCCCAACAGCCCCTTCCGCGATAAGGTTGGCGCTTTCCTCATCCAGGCCGATAGCGCCGACGATGTTCCGCGCATCGCAGCGGCCATCGATCATGAATTCGAATCCTCGCCGTTCCCGACCAAGACCGAATCGGAAAAGGCCTTCCAGTTAAGCTTCGCTTCCTTCATCGGCAACCTGAAGCTATTTATCATGGCCATCTGCGGAGCGGTCACCTTCACCATCCTGCTGGTTTCCGGCAATACCATATCCATGTCCGTGCGCGAACGCATTCGCGAAGTAGGAATTTTGAAAACGCTGGGCTTCACTCCCGGAGCGATCCTGGGCATTATCCTGGGCGAGGCGGCCGTGATTTCTCTCATTGGCGGCCTGCTTGGAACTTTGCTCGCACAGGGGATGTGCAGCATGGTCAGCCATAGCCCGGCTGCGAACTTCATGTCGGGGTTAAGCACGCTCGCCATCTCACCCTTGGTTGGCGCGCTCTCGCTGGGCGTCGCGGTGCTCATTGGACTCGCCAGTTCGTTCGTGCCGGCCTGGGGCGCGTCGCGAACCACCATCCTGGATGCGTTGCGCTACGCGGGTTAGCTTATGGCGATTCCTCTTTCCTACAACCTGCGTAATCTGGTGGTCCGAAAGACCACCACCGTCATGACTGCGCTGGGCATAGCGTTGACCGTGGCGGTACTGCTGGCGGTACTCGCGCTCGTACATGGTCTGGACACAGCCTTCCAGTCGACCGGCAACCCGCTCCAGGTTCTGGTGATGCGCAAAGGATCGAATGCCGAATTGAGCAGCGCCATGACGCGCGAGAATTTTCAAACCTTGAAATCGATGGCGGGCATTGCGCGCGATGGCAACGAGCCCATGGCCTCGCTCGAAATGATCACCGTCATTAATCTGCCCAGCGTCGACAATCCCGAAGGGACGAATGTCTCGCTGCGTGGAATTCTCCCCGCCGGAATCAAGATGCGTGACGGTCTCAAGCTTCAAGACGGGCGCTGGTTCCAGACCGGCCAGCGCGAGGTAGTGGTCGGAAAATCCATCGCCAAGCGTTATCCCGGCGCGCACCTGGGCAAGAAATTGCGCTTTGGCCGGGGCGATTGGGAAGTGGTGGGCGTTATGGATGCCGGCCAGTCGTCGGCCAACAGCGAAATCTTCGGCGATTTGAATCAGATCAGCTCCGACTTCAACCGCGCCGATGGCCTCAGCTCGGCTCTGCTGCGCGCTACCGATCAGGCCTCGCTCACGGCTCTGATCAACTCGCTCAATGACGATCGGCGACTGGGAGTCGAAGCGCAAACCGAGAAATCCTATTGGGATGCGCAGACCAGCAGCGCCGCGCCGTTGCAATTCCTGGGGCTTTTCATCTCTATCATCATGGCGGTAGGCAGCAGCTTCGCGGCCATGAACACGATGTACGCCGCGGTCGCGCGCCGGGCCCGTGAAATCGGCACTCTGCGCGTGCTGGGCTTTTCTCGTGGCAGCATCCTCCTTAGCTTCTTACTCGAATCGTTGCTGCTCGCCGTTATCGGAGGCTTGATCGGTTGCCTGCTGGTACTGCCTCTGAACAACATCACCACTGGAATCGGTAGCTTCGTGACCTTCAGCGAAATCGCGTTCAACTTCCGCGTCAGTCCCGAAATCATGCTGATCGGGATTGCGTTTGCGGTCTTTATGGGTACGCTGGGCGGTCTATTTCCCGCCAGAATGGCCGCACGGAAAGAGATCCTTACAGCCTTGAGGGACATCTAAAACGGGGATGGAATCGGAACTCAAAGACCTGCGGATCGATCGGTCGAAGCGCCGCTCGGATGAGCCTTCGCCTTGGGCTGTGCGCTGGATTGTGGCCGGCGTTGCGATCTTCGCGCTGCTCGGCCTGGCTCGTTTTATCTATGGGAAGATGAACGCCGCCACCGAGGTCGAAATTGTTCGCGTGCATGCCGCCGCCCCCGTGGCGAATGGAGGTGGCGCTGTCATCCTCAATGCCACCGGATACATCATCGCCGCGCACAAAATCGAGCTGGCGTCCAAAGTGGTCGGCAAGGTCTCTTCCATCAATGTCGAAAAGGGCGACAAGGTGAAAGCCGGACAAGTGCTGGTTCGCTTGGAAGACGACGAATATCGCGCGCGAATGCTGGAATCCCAAGGTCAGCTCGAAACCCTCAAGGCCCGGCTCGCTCAAGCCGAACATGGCTCGCGGCCCGAAGAGGTCGCCAAAGCCAAGGCTGACGTCGAGCAGGCCATCGCGGATCGGGAGAACGCCCGGGTCACGCTCGACCGCGCCCGCGGCCTGGTGCAAGACAAAGTCATGGCCAAACAGACGCTCGATGACGCTCAGGCGCGTTACGAGGGTGCCGCGGCGAAAGTGGCATCGCTCGAGCGTGCCTCGGATCTGGTGCGGCTAGGCCCGCGCCAGGAAGAGATCGACGCCCTGCGCGCGCAAGTGAGTCAAGCGCAAGGGACACTGAATTACGCACAGGTCCAGCTCGACAACACCGTAATCCGCGCGCCCATCGACGGGACGATCCTGGAGCGTAACGTCGAGAAAGGCGAGTTCGTCACCACCGGATTCGTCGGCGACAAGGGCGCCAAGGGCTACGTGGTTTCGATCGCCGATCTGCACGATTTGGAGGTCGAACTAGATATCAATCAGAACGATTTTGCGAAGCTCGGTACCACGCAGCCCGGCATCGTCACCACCGACGCTTATCCCGATCGAAAATATCAAGGCGTGATTCACGAAATCTCGCCGGAAGCCAATCGCCAAAAAGCTACCGTGCAGGTGAAAGTAAAAGTGATGAATCCCGATTCGTACCTGCGGCCGGAAATGAACGCCAGCGTCGCCTTTTATTCCAACGAAAAGCCGGGCGAGGGCCAAGCGGAATCGAAGCCCATCGTAACGGTGCCCGCTTCTGCCATCAAAGAAAACGGCGTCTTCGTGGTCGTGGGTGGCAAAGCCGTTCGGAGAAGCGTGAAGGTGGCCGGAACTACTGCGCAAGGAGTGCAAGTGACCGAAGGCCTGATTGGCGGCGAGGACATCGTTTCCAATCCGCCCTCGGACTTGAAAGATGGACAGAAGGTTCGCGCTAAGGCATAAGCATGAGTGACGTCGTAATCGAAACCCATCAGTTGACCAAGGAATTCATTCGCGACGAGTTCCATGTCGTCGCTTTGAAAGACGTGGATATTACAATAGCCCGCGGCGAGTTCATCGCTTTGATGGGGCCGTCGGGCTCCGGCAAATCCACGTTGCTGCATCTGATCGCAGCCATGGACCGAGCCACGGGTGGCGAAATCCTGGTGCTCGGCCAGAATCTGCGCGCTCTGAATGACCGTGCCATCGCGCACTGGCGCAACGAGCATATCGGATTCATATTCCAATCGTTCAACCTCATTCCTGTTCTAAGCGCGATCGAAAATGTCGAGCTACCCCTGAAACTCACCAATCTCAAAAAGAAAGAACGGCTGGAGCACGCCGCAACCGCATTGAAACTGGTCGGCTTGGGCGACCGCATGGATCATCTGCCCCGCCAACTTTCGGGCGGCCAGGAACAGCGCGTGGCCATTGCGCGCGCCATCGTCACCGATCCCGACTTGATCCTAGCCGACGAACCGACCGGCAACCTGGACGCCGCCTCGGCGCAAGATGTACTCACTTTGCTGTCGCGCCTGAACAAAGAGTTCGGAAAAACGATCGTGATGGTCACGCACGATCCGCACGCCGCGCACTTCGCCAGCAAAGCCCGCCATCTGGAAAAAGGAGAGCTGTTGCCCGAAGGCCAGGTTCCAGCCGACTGGAGTATCTCCGCGAAAGCCTAGCGTTTTTCCAAAGCTTCCGTGCGCACGTCCATCTCAACCTTGTCGTCCACCTTGAGCAGGAAATTGCTGGGATTTTTCATGCCCCAGTTGACGTAGGGAATCAGGAAATGGCCCGTTGCTGTGAATTGGCTGCCGTTGGCCTGCACCTGAAAGTGGATCGTGAGCTCGTGATCGGCGCCATGAATCCGGAAATTTCCATGGACATCGATCTCGGACGTTCCCTGCGGCTCGATCTTGCCTCGCATGCTATCGGGAGTGAACACTGCTTCCGGATACTTCTGGCTCTCAAGGATCTCCTTGTGCATGCGCTTATCGCGCGAGCCGTTGCCGCTGATGCCACTCGTCACATCGATCACCATTTCACCGGACACCTTGCCGGTCTCGGGATCGAGCTGCATGCTTCCGCGCTTGAGGTCGAAAGATCCGTGCACGGTATGCAGGGGATCGTGCAAAGTGAAATCGATCTGGGTCTTGGCGGAATCAAGATCGAACGTGGTCGCCGCATAGCAGCCACCGCAGATAAAAAGGCAGAGTAGTTTTTTCACGAAACAGCCGGCACGGGAGCCGGCGCGCCTACATGCACGGCCAAAAGCTTTGAAAAAATCGCGGGCTCAAAAGCCATCGCGCGCAGCACAACGGGCCGAAGCCAGGGATAGCGATCGAGCGACAACATCAAGCTGGCCATAAATGCCGGGCGCCTCATGAGTCGCCGATGCCCAGCCTCATAGGCCGCGAGATCCTCGTTCACAAGCGCGTCGGCTAGCGCCAGGGCTTGATGAAAGGACAAGCTCAAGCCTTCGCCGGTGATCGCGTCGACTGAGCCCGAGGCGTCGCCGATTAAGACAGCCCGGTCGCGATAGACTTGGCTCAACCGCCGCGACGCCGTTACGGAACCGCGTTCCACTGTAGATGCGGAAACACGCGCCAGCCGGCTGCTCAGTTCCGGAAATTGTGTGAGCGCATTGTTAAATCGGAGGTGCGAATCGCGCGAGATGACGGCCACACAAACTTCCCGGGGGCTCACTGGCGTCACGTACATCTGGCAGCCCGATCCCCAGTAGATCTCCATATGATCGGTCCACGGCGCAATGCGATAGTGCCGGCGGAACCCGTAGCGCGCCGATTCGTGCCGTACCGCGTCGAGACCGGCCCAATGCCGGACTCGTGAGTTCTGCCCGTCGGCGCCGATGATCCACCGGTAACGTCCGAGTTCGGAGAGATCGGTTACTCGCGCACCCCATCGCATGGTGACGCCAAGCTCTGTCGCGCGATCAATTAAGATCTCATGCAGCCGGGTGCGGCGAATTCCCACCGCCTGGCCCTCTGGAAACGTGGCCGCAACGGACACGCCCGCGCCGTGAAACCGAATGCCGCGGAACGGAAACGACTCCTCGGCGTCGTCAACCACGACACCCAGGCGGTGCAATGCGCCGAACGAATCGGGCATCAACCCTTCACCGCAGGCCTTGTCGATGGGTGGCCTTGCGGCATCGGCCACCACTACGTCGAATCCTTTCAAACGCGCTGCGATGGCCGCCGCCAATCCGGCCGGTCCACCGCCTACGACGAAAACGTCAGTGTTTTTTGGAAATCCAGTCAAAATGAAACTACCACCTTAATAAAACGAGTTCGGAACAAAAACCGGGCCCCATCGCGGCCAACAGACTGTAAGTCCCCGGCGCCGGACGCCGCTTAGTCATGACTTCTTCAAGAACTACTAACACCGAAGCAGACGAGAGGTTGCCTGTTCTGCGAAGACAATCCCACGACACGGCCAGAGCGCCTTCGGCCAACTCCAGCGCGGCAGCTGTTGCCTCCAACACCCGCGGGCCGCCCGTATGTAAGATCCAGCTTCCGATGTCGGAACGTAAGAGACCCTGTTCTTCCAGAAAAGCGTCCACGTCCGATGCCAAATGCTCGTGCACGACTTCGGGAACTTCTCGAGAGAGCACGATTCGAAAGCCTTTTTCCGATATGTCCCAGCCCATCACATGTTCCGAATTGGGGTAGAACACCGACCGCGTCGCCAGGATTTCCGGACCATCTGCCTTTCGCTCGGCGCCGGCCACCAACACCGCCGCCGCACCGTCCCCGAACAGCCCGGACGAAATCAGATTGGCGACCGACCGGTCCTCTTGTTGCAACGTGAGCGAGCACAACTCCACTGCCAGAACAGCCGCCACTTGCTTGGGATATGCCAGCACATAATCCGCCGCCCGCGCGATTCCAGCCGCCCCTGCCACGCAGCCTAATCCGAAAATAGGCACGCGCTTAATGTTTACCGGCAGGCTCATGCGATTGATCAGCCGTGCGTCTATCGACGGGCTCGAGATCCCCGTGATCGAGACGAAGAAGATCGCGCCCAGGTCCGACGGTGCAAACCCGGCGCGAGTCAGTGCGCCGCACAGCGCCTTCTGTCCCAGCTCCGTCGCTACTTCAATCCAGTGATTGTTCGCTTTGCCCCAGCTCTTAAGATCGTAATAAGCTTCAATTGGCAGAGCCAGGTGGCGCGTCTCCACGCCGACGCGAGCTTGCAGCCGCTCCATGAACACTGGATTATCCACCATCGGGCCAAAGTGCCTTTGCAGCGCCGATAACAGCACGCGCTGATCGTATTTGTGCGGGGGGAACGCGCTTGCAACACCGGCGATGGTCATAAGTGAGTGGGTGCTTCGCTCCTCTGCCGTATTCTACTGAAGTCGGGCCAGCTCCTCGGAGTAGAGCTTGTTGTGGGGAAACTCCCGCACCAGTGCAGTCAGCAAATTCCGCGCCTGCGCCTGATCTTTATTCCGAAGCGCCGCCACCGCCAGTAGCAGACGCGCGTAAGGGCTCAGGTAGTGGCCTTTCTCCGCAGTCAAGCGAAGATCCTGGATGCCGCGCTCACGATCCACCTGCGCGCCGCCCAATTCCAGGAGCCATCTTACGGGCGCCGCCTTGAGGCTCAGCATGTAGTTTTCGACTCCGATGGCCAGATACGCATCGTAATAATCAGGAGAGATTGCCAGCAGCTTTTCCGCGGTCGCACGGCTGTTCTTGATCACCCGCAGCGAGTCCAGATAGCGCTTCTCTATGAGCGCCTGGTAGTCCGCGCGCAAGCCCATGGTCAGAATAGTGGCGAACAACGCGTCGGCGTCCTGGGGCGAGCGCGCCAGAATGCCATTGGCCAGCTCGTCGGCTTTCGCGAGTTCCGCATCGAAGGCCTGCCGCACAGCGAGGTCGGGATTCAATCGTTTCGCATGCCGGAATCGATCGTCATTCACAAAAAATTCCGACTGCAGAATATTGAGCCGGTCGAACTCTGCGAACAAATACGCCGCCGCGTTGGAAACGTGACCCAGCGGATCATCGGGACGCTGCCGCTCCCATTCCGCAAAAGTCTTATGCGCCCGATCGAACTCCAGATCGTACATCTGGTGATACCCGGTCTGGAGCATTGGAACGACGATAGGGATTGAACCAGCCATCGACGGAACCGCGGCCGCCAGGCTCGCCAGCGTGGCTGTTAGCAGGAATCGCATCAGATGTCCATTACTCGGCGGGCCATGCCCAGCGCTTCCGTCCAGAAGGTGCTGGATGAGTGCATCGCCTCAACCACCTCCGTCGTGGCGCGCACGAATTCATCAATCTCCTGGTCTTTCACCACCAGCGGCGGGGCGGCCTTCAGCACCATGAAATTGTTGCCGCAGACTTGAGTGAGAAAGCCCTTTCGAAAGAGCTGCATCACCAGCACCTGCCCGAACATCGCGGGATGAATCGTCATGAAGCCTTCAAACGGAACGCGCAGAGTCAACTTCCGAGGTGCGGTGAATTCGATGCCGTTCAGGAGCCCGGCGCCACGGACCTCTTTCACCATCTCGTAGCCGGACAGCGCGTCACGAAGACGATAGCGCAGATATTCACCCGTTGCGATGGCTCGATCGCCCAGGCCTTCCCGCTCCAACACATTCAGAGTCGCCAGACCTGCGCGCATCGCCAGGCCGTTCTCACTGAACGTAGAGGTGTGGATGAGCGCCCGCTTGAGCGATCCGTAGACCGAATCGTAAACCTCGTCGGTCATGAGCACAGCGGCGCTCGGAATCAGCCCGCCGCTCAGCGCCTTCGCCAGCACGATCATATCGGCGTCGGCGTGGAAGAGATGCGAGGCGAGAAAAGGTCCGGTGCGATACATGCCTGTCTGCACTTCATCCAGTACGAACAGCGTGCCATAGCGCTTGCACAAGCCCTGCGCCGTTTCCAGATAATCGTCCGCCGGAACACGGATGCCCGCTTCACTCTGGATCGGCTCGACGATGAACGCCGCAAATTTCCGCGACGCCAGCTTCTCTTCCAGCGCCTTGAGATTGCCGAACGGAATCTCTGCGGTGTCCGGCAACATCGGCCCGAAGCCCTCGCGCCAGAACGGATCGCCCATCAGCGACAGCGCGCCGCAAGTCAGGCCATGAAACGCTCCGTCGGCATACAGCAGACCGGTACGGCCGGTGTGCGCGCGTGAGAACTTGATCGCGGCCTCTATGCCTTCACTGCCCGAGCTGCAAAAAAATGCTTTCTTGAATCGGACACCCGCTCGGGAACACAGCTTCTCGGCCAGCTCCCCCGCGACTTCCGGGACGTGGCTCTGCAGCATCGCGGGACCGCACTGATCCAGCTCTTCCTTGAGCGCTGCGATGATGCCAGGATGATTGTGGCCGGCATTGTGGACGCAATATCCCGACAGGAAGTCGAGAATCCGCCGGCCGTCGTCGGTGTAAAGCTCCGAGCCCAGACACCGCGTATAGCGGACGTTGAGCTGCAGAACATCCAACAGGCGCACCCATTGCGGGTTCACGCAATCCTGGTAGCGCGCTTTCGCTGGAGTTGTAGCCGTCACTCAATAGCCAACGCTTTACAAGACGCCATCTGGCACAGGCCGGTTTCCACTATGATCCGGCTGTGGTCGTAAGTTCTTGTCCTACCTCACTTGCGATCGGAAGTTCCGGAATCTCGATTCCCGTGCGCGTCCCCTCATCCGGCTTGCTGTCGATCCACATGCGATAATCCTGTCCAAAAAGCACCTTAAGACGCTCATTGACGTTGCTCACGCCGATTCCCAGCTCGAACAGCGTCGCCAGACGCGTCTCCGGAATCCCGACGCCGTCGTCCTCCACCACCAGTTGCAGCTTTCCCTCTGCCAGCCAGCTCCGCACCCGGATCATGCCGCCATCCACTTTGCTGCTCAAGCCGTGCCGGATGCTATTCTCGATGATTGGCTGCAGTAGCATGCTGGGAACCAGCCGGTCCAGCGTCTGCGGCTCAATTTCTTTTACGAACCGCAGCTTTTCGCCAAAGCGCACCATCTCGATTGTCATGTAATTGTCAATGAACGCCAGCTCCTCGTGCAGCGGGACCAGGTTGTCGGTTTTGCGCAGCAAGCGCCGCAGGATGCTGGACAGCCGGTAAACCACGCTGCGGGCCTGCTCGGGATTGCTGCGGATCAGCGAGGAAACCGAGTTCAGCGTATTGAACAGGAAATGCGGATTGATCTGGCTGGTGAGCGCCGCCAAACGCGCTTCGTTCAGCCGCAGCTGCTGGGCTTCGAGCTTTTTCTCATTGCGCGTGTTGTTCCAGATCTTGAGCGGAAGCATGACGGCGAACACCGAGCTGGCGTAAAACGCGATGGCCGTCACCAGGTGGCTGTCGCCCCAGACTTGTCCCACAAATACCTGGCCTTTCGGAAATACCCGCGCCACGGAAAGACGCAGGAGTTCCATGAAAATAATCGTGAATAGGCATCCTAGCTGGAACATCAACCTCAGTTGGTAGGGTCGCTGCCGCAGGCGCGCTGGCGCCAGGCTGAAGAGCGGCGAGAAACGCCAGACATCTTCTTTTTCGGGTGCGATGTCCCGCAACAACCCGCCCAACACGCCTACGCCGGCGAACAACGGCAACGACATCAGCTCATGATTGACAACTGCCGGGATCGAAATCAGTACTCCAGCCAGTAGCCCGCTGACATACCCACCTACCATGCCCGAGACCAGGCTGCCCTCCAGGCCGAGATCTACGGCGTGATAGTTGGGATTCAAGATCCGCGTCGCCACGCTCGCCCCATACAGCGCCGCGCAGCTCAGTGCCAGTCTTACA
>Ga0207700_10001944_pt1 | contig 11759 bp, 9 predicted proteins | sample LARL82metaG_FD_184348 | JGI IMG/M metagenome (GOLD analysis project Ga0207700, IMG submission 184348) | Corn, switchgrass and miscanthus rhizosphere microbial communities from Kellogg Biological Station, Michigan, USA - LAR L8-2 metaG... | ecosystem: Host-associated > Plants > Roots >...
CACCTTGAGCGCATCGCGCAGCTCGGCCGCTCCTCCCACGTGATCAATATGACCGTGAGTAAGCCAGATCTTCTCGACCGTGACATTGGCCTGCTTGATGCCGGCCTGGATTTTCGGCACTTCTCCGCCAGGGTCGATCACCACGGCCTTTCTGGTCGCCGCACACCACAACAGCATGCAGTTCTGCTCGAACAGCGTGACCGGAATGATGATGGCGCCGGCCTTTGCCTGGGTCTCGGTTTCGGATTGCTGTGTCATGGGTCGAACAAAGCCTTTTTTTGACGCCTCGCCAAGGAAAGATTTAGCCCCCGCCGCGGAACATCGTGAGGGACTTCCGAAACCACGCGCAACAGCGGCTTTTGGGTGCAAAATCCGTTTCCAGTTTTCGATCCAGCCTCTATGCTTGGCCAATGGAATCGCAGGCCCGCCAGGTCAAGCTCGTCCCCGCGCCGGACGGCCGTCAGTCAGAGACCGCGCTTGCGATCGCACGAGGCACGGCGCGGCTCTTGCGCTCGCTCGGATTTGCCTGCATCAGCGAATTGCCGCTGCCGTCCGGCCGACGCGCGGACATCGTCGCCATCAACGAACGCGGCGAGATCTGGATCGTCGAGATCAAATCATCGGTGGAGGATTTGCGCGCCGACCAGAAATGGCCGGAATACCGGGCTCATTGCGACCGGTTGTTCTTCGCCTTCACCCAGGATTTGAGCTGCGAGATATTTCCCCCCGACACCGGCCTGATCGTCGCCGATGCCTACGGGGCGCATATGCATTGCACGGCGCCAGAACACCGCCTTCCCGCACCGACGCGGAAACTGATGACGGTGCGCTTCGCCATCGCCGCCGCCCAGCGGTTCAATCGTCTGCTCGACCCGCAAGGTCACGCCGAGTTCTAGTGCTCCGATTCCGAAGTTCGCAAACATTCGCGGCGACCTCTGATGCGAACTTCGGAATCAAGGGAGCACAAGCAAATTAATGTTTCTAGTGCGGTTTTTGAATTTGAAGTTCCTATGACGAGGCAGCAGCACTGATAGGAACTTCAAATTCGCCGCACGGGTTTAGTCGAGAAGCTACCGCGGCGCGCGCTTGGCCAAGATCCGCTGCAGCGTGCGGCGGTGCATGTTCAGGCGCCGCGCGGTTTCGGAGACGTTGCGGTTGCACATCTCGTAAATGCGCTGGATGTGTTCCCAGCGCACCCGATCCGCCGACATCGGATTGCTTGGCGGCTCCGACTTCTGGTTGCCGCTTGCGAGCAAGGCCGCAACCACGTCATCCGCATCCGCCGGCTTTGAAAGATAATCCACCGCACCCATTTTCACCGCGGTGACGGCAGTGGCGATATTGCCATAGCCGGTCAGGATGATCGCCCGCGCATCGGGCCGCTTGCGCTTCAGCGCGGAGACCACGTCGAGGCCGTTGCCGTCGCCGAGCCGCAAATCTACCACCGCAAAGGCCGGTGCCGCTCGCCCGATCTGCGCCAGCCCCTCCGAGACGCTGTCGCAGGAGGTCACGCTGAAACCCCTGCTCTCCATGGCGCGCGCGAGGCGTTCGAGAAAGGGCTTGTCGTCCTCCACGATCAGGAGGGAGCGGTCGGTGTGCTCAGTCAGTTCGGCGATGGAGTTCACGATTGAGGTATCCCTGTGTCGGACTTCCCAGCATATGGCGTCGCGACCACTGCTGCCAAGACCATCTCAAGGTATTGGGCAACTCTGTGGAGCGGCGGAAGGTGAGTGGAATTGATATTCAGGAAGGTTTTGCAGCCGTTTCGCGCGCCTCGAAGTGGCTGCGCGGCCAGACGATCTGGACCACCGCGCCGTGATCCGGAAAAACCCGGTTGGTGAAGGATACCTTGGCGCCGGTGCGCTCAAGCAGGGTGCGGGCGATGAAAACCCCGAGACCCAGCCCTGAGCGTTCGCCCTGGACCTCGTCTGCATCGCGCCGCCGCGACACATAGGGTTCGCCGATGCGCTTGAGCATGTCGGGCGCAATCCCCGGGCCGTCATCAGAAATGATGACTTCCACGGTCTCGGCGTTCCACCAGGCATTCACCTCCACGGTCGTGCGCGCAAAATCGACGGCGTTTTCCAGAATGTTGCCGACGCCGTACAGGATGGCTGGATTTCGTGTCCCGACCGGTTCGGGCGTTCCGGAGACGGCGATGCGGACCTTGATCGCCACCCCGAAATCGCGATGCGGCGCCACCGTTTCCTCGATCAAGGCTGACAGCGGCATGCGGTCGAACGGCGCGCCGGTTGAGGAAAGCTGCGTGATCTTGGCCAGAATGTCGCGGCAGCGTTGCACCTGTTCACGCAAGGTCCTGATGTCGCCGGCGACCTGACCGTCTTCCGGCAGGCTCCGCTCGAGTTCGCGCGAGATCAGGAAGATCGTCGACAGCGGCGTGCCGAGCTCATGGGCGGCGGCGGCGGCGAGGCCGTCGAGCTGGGTGAGATGCTGCTCGCGCGTCAGCACCAGCTCGGTGGCCGCCAGCGCGTCCGACAGTTTGCGCGCTTCCTCGGCGACCTGGAAAGCATAAAGGCTGGTGACGCCGATCGCGACCACGATCGAGAGCCAGACGCCGAACAAATAGATCGGCGGCAACGCCAGCGGATCGTCGCTGTCCCACGGCAACGGAAAATGAAAAAACACGAGCAGGGACGCGCAGGCGACGGCCAGCAGGCCGAGTGCGATGGTGAAGCGGATCGGCAGCGCCGTCGCCGAGATCAGAACCGGAGCGAGAAACAGAAATGAAAAGGGGTTCTGAAGGCCGCCAGTGAAGAACAACAGGCCGGCCAGCTCGATGATGTTGGACGCGAGCAACGCTGCGGCCCATGCCGGCTCCAGCCGCTGCATCGGATCGAACCTGATCTGCAGGACGAGGTTGAGCAACGCAGAAAGGCCGACAATGGCAAGGCAAGGAACCACCTCGACATCGAACTCCAGCCCCTGCGCCACGATGAAGATCGCCGCGAGCTGGCCGAGCACGGCAAGCCAGCGCAGCCGCAATATGGTGTCGAGGCGGACATAGCGGCGCGGATGGCGAAAATCAGAGGCGGCGACGTCGGTCATGCCGGGAGCAAAGGCCTTTCGAAGTTCGTGACATGGCGGGCAGCTCTGCCGTCAGGTTGGCCCATTCGAGATCTCCGAGCCTGCATGATGGCAATGGCGCGGGGAACTTCGATGCCACGTAGCGGAGTTTAACTGCGCATGTGGCGTCCGACAAACCGGCCTGTGCTAGTGTGGCTTCTGGTTCAGAAGTCCGCATCATCATTGCCGCCAGTTCGTCATGCGGACTTCTGAACCAGAAGCCACACTAGAATCATAGATTTGCTAGTGTCCCTTTGGTTCTGACATTCGTAAAAGTGCCCACCGCGATATGATACGAATGTCAGAACCGGGACACTAGCCTGTGTCGAATAGCCACAAATTTTCGTAAGCGCCTTGCGCTTGCCCCGCCGTTGGCTCAATGAACGGCCGGCATGATGAAGGTTGGCACCATCAAGGCTCAGTTTCCCGCACCCGGCCGCGATCGGCAGGCTGCGATCGAGGTCGCGCGGCTCACAAAATTCTACAAGGCAACCCGCGCTGTCGACAATGTGTCGTTTCGAATTGCGCGCGGCAGCATCACGGGCCTGCTCGGCGGCAACGGTGCCGGCAAGACCACGACGATCGCGATGATCATGGGACTGGTGTTGCCGAGTTCCGGACACGTCCGGGTGCTGGGCCATTCGATGCCCGAGCAAAGCGCCGAGGTGCTCGGCCGTATGAATTTCGAGAGCCCCTATGTCGACATGCCGATGCGGCTCACGGTGCGTCAGAACCTCACCATCTTCGGCCGCCTCTATGCGGTGGAGAACCTGCACGGTCGCATCGAGAGGCTCGCCTCCGATCTCGATCTCGGCGACTTCCTCGACCGCACCAACGGCAAGCTTTCCGCCGGGCAGAAGACCCGCGTGGCACTCGCAAAGGCGCTGATCAATCAGCCGGAGCTGCTGTTGCTCGACGAACCGACCGCATCGCTTGATCCCGACACGGCCGACTGGGTCCGCGAGCACATCGAGACCTACCGCAAGGAAAATGGCGCGACCATCCTTCTGGCCTCCCACAACATGCCCGAGGTGGAACGGCTGTGCGACCGCGTCATCATCATGAAGCGCGGCCGGATCGAGGACGACGACAGTCCGGAACAGATCATGGCCCGCTACAATCGCACGACGCTCGAGGAAGTGTTTCTCGACGTTGCGCGCGGTCGCGTTCAGGAGGGCACTTCGTGAGCACACACGCGCTTGCAGGCGGTATAGCGCCGCACCGGATCAACGCGATGGTCCTGCGCTACTGGTACCTGTTGCTGTCGTCATGGCCACGGCTCCTCGAGCTCGTCTACTGGCCCGCGTTGCAGATCATCACCTGGGGATTCCTGCAGAACTACATCTCCCAGAACGCCGGCTTTTTCGCCCGCGCCGGCGGCACCCTGGTCGGCGCGGTGATCCTGTGGGACATCCTGTTTCGCGGCCAGCTCGGCTTTTCGATCTCGTTTCTCGAGGAGATGTGGGCGCGCAACATGGGCAACCTGATGATGAGCCCGTTAAAGCCGATCGAGTTTCTGATCGCGCTGATGGTCATGAGCCTGATCCGGCTCGCGATCGGCGTCATTCCGATGACGCTGCTCGCCATGATCTTCTTCGACTTCAATCTCTACGGCATCGGATTTCCGCTGGTCGCCTTTTTCTGCAACCTGATCTTCACCAGCTGGTCGGTGGGCATTTTCGTCTCGGGGCTGGTGCTTCGCCATGGGCTCGGCGCCGAAAGCATCGTCTGGACGCTGATGTTCGGCCTGATGCCTCTGGCCTGCGTCTACTACCCGGTGACGGTGCTGCCGCATTGGCTGCAATACGTCGCCTGGGCGTTGCCACCGACTTACGCCTTCGAGGGCATGCGGACGCTGTTGACGCGGCAGGAGTTTCGCGGCGACCTGATGGCGGAAGCGTTCGCCATCAATGTCCTGCTGCTTGTTGCGTCATTTACGATATTTCTTGTGCTGTTGCGCAGTGCGAGAAAGCACGGTTCGCTGCTTCAGAGCGGTGAATGAACGCTTATTCTCGTGGATTTGAGCCATCTTTAGCTTGTGCACCGTGACGAAAGTGCTGATCTGTGCATTGACGCTTTATTACGCATTCGGCACTATGCTGCGATGCAAAAGGGATGAGGAACCAGAATAGATGGCGATTGGTGAGTTTGGCGGCGCACCGCCTCTGGTAGCTGAAGGCAGTCCGGCCCTTACGACGCCGATGTACTGGATGTACGAAATGGCGCACGCCTCGCTCAACCCCGCGCGCGCCGTTACCGATGCCACGAAAATCCTGTTTCAGAATCCGCTCAATCCGTGGTCGCACACCGAGTTCGGAAAATCGGTTGCCGCCGCCTGCGAACTGTTCGAGCGAACCACCCGCCGTTACGGCAAGCCCGAATGGGGCATCAAGGACACCGACGTGAATGGCGTGCGCACGCCGGTCGAAATCCGCGTCGTGTGGGAAAAGCCGTTCTGCCGCCTGCTGTACTTCGATCGCAAGATTACGCGGCCGTTGCGTGCGCCCCAGCCCCGGGTGCTGATTGTCGCGCCGATGTCCGGTCACTATGCGACGCTGCTGCGCGGCACGGTCGAGGCCTTCCTGCCGAGGCACGAGGTTTACATCACCGACTGGGCCGACGCCAGGATGGTGCCTCTGACCGAAGGCCGTTTCGATCTCGATGACTACATCGATTACGTCATCGAGATGTTGCACGTGCTTGGCGGCAACATGCATGTGATCGCCGTGTGCCAGCCTTCGGTGCCGGTGGTGGCGGCGGTTTCCATCATGGAAGCCGAAAACGATCCTTTTGTTCCGGTTTCGATGACCTTGATGGGCGGCCCGATTGATACCCGCCGCAATCCGACGGCCGTCAACGATCTTGCGGCCCAGCGCGGCATCAACTGGTTTCGCAATCACGTCATCACCAAGGTGCCGTTCCCGCATCCTGGCGTCATGCGCGACGTCTATCCGGGCTTCCTGCAACTCAACGGCTTCATCACCATGAACCTCGGCCGTCACATGGACGCCCACAAGGATCTGTTCAGGAACCTGGTGAAGGGCGACGGTGACCTGGTCGACAAGCACCGCGATTTTTATGACGAATATCTGGCGGTCATGGACCTGTCGGCGGAGTACTATCTGCAGACCGTCGATACAGTTTTCATCAAGCACGCGCTGCCCAAGGGCGAGATGACCCATCGCGGCAAGCCGGTCGATCCATCAAAGATCAGGCGCGTGGCGCTGATGACGGTGGAAGGCGAGAACGACGATATCTCCGGACTAGGTCAAACCGAGGCGACGCACTCGCTGTGCGGAGCTATTCCGGAACATCGCCGGGTGCATTACGTGCAAAGGGGCGTGGGCCATTACGGTGTGTTCAACGGCTCGCGCTTCAAATCCGAGATCGTGCCGCGCATTTCCGACTTCATGACGTCAGCGGCGAATGTGAAATCTTCAGCAGTGAAGCCTTCACTCGCTTATGCAGCCGAATGATGCGCAATTTCGCGAAGTTCGACACCAAATCACGCGTTTTGCTCTGGATTGGTTGCGATTCCGGTTGCCGGCCGCACCTCTGAATCGGCCTTGGAAGCGCCGATTCTCGACTGTTTGAAAGAATGAGCTCTCTTTCATTCTTTAACAGCCCCTGTTGGGGCGGTTCCGACCTCTTTTTTCGGGTTCCTACCCCATCCTATAGGGTCCGTTAACCCTCCTACCCCTGTATATTGGGCAAATGATTTGTTTTTGCGCCGAGCGATTTCACTGGCAGCGGATGTGGCAGAATCCGGGGGAACTTCTTACCCCCGGACTAGCAGACATGGCCAAACGCGCCCTTCTTTATCGGCGGCCTTACGAACCCTCTCGCATTCTGGTCAAGCACGGCTCGCAAATCTATTCGGTTCGGCTGCGCCGACATCGGCGGGCGCGTCGTTACACCTTGCGCATTCATCCAAGCGATCGCGAAGCGATCCTGACCATGCCGCCACGCGGCACTATCGTTGACGCCAAGGACTTCGCGCAGCGTCACGGCGGCTGGATTGCGGCGCGCCTCGGCCGCTTGCCGAAGGCCGCACCGTTTCTACCGGGCACCGTGCTCCCCTTGCGCGGCGTCGCGCACAGGATCGTGCATCGCACCGGTCAGCGCGGCACGGTCTGGACCGAGATGCGCGAAAGCGGCGAGCGGATTCTTTGCGCGGCAGGCGGCGCCGAACATACCGAACGGCGGGTGCATGACTACCTCAAGCGCGAAGCCCGCAAGGATCTGCAGAAGGCCGCAACCTATTATGCGCAAGCCTTGGGCGTCAGGGTGCGCCGGCTGTCGATCCGCGACCAGTCGAGCCGCTGGGGCTCGTGCACGTCCGCGGGCTCGCTGTCGTTCTCCTGGCGACTGATCCTCGCTCCGCCTTACGTGCTGGATTATCTTGCCGCCCACGAAGTGGCCCATCTCGTGGAGATGAACCATTCGCCGCGGTTCTGGCGGGTGGTGGCGAGGGTGTGCGACCATGTCGAGCGTGCCAAGACCTGGCTCGACACCCACGGCAACGACCTGCATCGCTACGGCATCCAGGACTAGCCCGCGCGCTTCAGCTCGTTCGCTGAGCAGGGGTCGGCTCATCCATTGATTCAGTGGGCATCGGAGCTCTACCAGGAGCAGCACCGGTTGCTGCCGAGAGGCCGTCACGACGGCCTCCGCCATGAACGATCTATCGAAAGCTATGCACATCTTCCCGGTTCACGACTGGCTCAGGGCTGTTGTCAGGCGCCACGCCGCATCGGATAAGTCTGTTCATGCAAGGGGTGACAGCTTCGGGCCGAATCGCAGCGACGGTTCTTCTCATTCAGATGGCCGCAACATCCGCCCGCGCCGACACCATGGAGGCCGCGCTGATGCGCGCCTACCAGACCAATCCGCAGCTCAACGCCCAGCGAGCCTCGGTACGGGCCACCGATGAAAACGTGCCACAGGCCTTGTCCGGCTACCGCCCCAAGGTGGCGGTGACCGCGAGCGCCGGAGGCCAATATACCAATCAGCTCGTCACGTCATCGACAGGCCAGAAAGTCGAGGAGGGTCCGCAGGGACCTCACGCCGTGGGCTTGAACGCGACCCAAACGCTCTTCAACGGCAATCAGACCGCGAACAAGACACGCGCCGCGGAAAGCCAGGTGTTCGGCGCGCGCGAGGCCTTGCGCCTGCTGGAGCAATCGGTCCTGCTTGCGGCGGCCACCATCTACATGGACTATTTGCGCGACGCAGCGATCCTGGAAGTTCAGCGCAGCAATACCAGGGTTCTCGGGCAGACCCTGAAACAGACGCGTGACCGCTACAGCGTCGGCCTTGTCACCCCGACGGACGTGGCGCAATCGGAGGCGCAGCTTGCGGCAGGCCAGACCCAGGAACTTGCCGCCGAAGCCACGTTGAACACGACGCGCGCGAATTTTCGCCGCATCATCGGCAACGAACCCTCGCAGCTCGCGCCGGGCTCGCCCGTGGACCGCTTCTTTCCGGCAACGCTGGGCGATGCCGTCAATATCGCGCTGGTGGAAAACCCCAACGTGACCTCGGCCATGTACGGGATCGACGTCAGTTTTCTCAACGTGAAGATCAACGAAGGCGCGTTGTTTCCAACCGTCTCGGTGCAAGCCACCGTGCAAAAGACCTGGCAGCAGACCATCACGCAGATCAGCCAGTTCACCGCATCGGCGATCGCCCAGGTAACCGTGCCGATCTATCAGGGCGGCGCCGAATATTCGCTGATACGGCAGTCGAAGGAGAGCCTGGCCCAGCAGCGCCTCAATCTCGAGCAGGTTCGCGACCAAGCCCGTGCCGACCTCGTCTCGGCATGGGGTCAGCTCGTGGCAAGCAAGTCGCAGGTGGCGTCCTCGCAGTTCCAGGTCGATGCCTCCGAGATCGCGCTGGAAGGCGTTCGCAAGGAAGCAAGCGTCGGCCAGCGCACGACACTCGATGTCCTCAATCAGCAACAGGCGCTGGTCAACGCGCGCCTGGCGCTCGTGACCGCGCAGCATGATCGCGTGGTTGCTTCCTATACCGTCCTGAGCACCATGGGGAGGCTCTCGCCGCAGGTGCTCCGTCTGCCGACCCCAGTTCACGATCCAAGCGTTCACTATTTTCAGGTGCGCGACAGTTGGGCTGGCGTTCGGGCGCCGGACGGCCGTTGAAAGTTGGCGGACGTCCGTCGAAAGTGTGCCCCCTCCCTCTCCACATTGGGAGACGTGCACCGACTTCCGCTCGCGCTAGACTAGTGTCCGAACAGGTGATTGATCAGCCAGCCATCCAGCCCGCTTGCCGGCTCGGGGCGAACGGAGGCCCGCGTCGGCGCAGGTTTGGTCGCGACAGGGGTTGATGGCGGATTGGCGCCCACGTTCGCAAGCGGGCTGGCCTGCGCGATGGTCGAGAAGAAGCCGTTTCCTTGCGAAGCCGGCAACGGCGTCGCCGTCACGCCTTGGTGCGCCACCCGCATGAAGCGGGTCCAGATTTCCACCGGCAAGCCGCCGCCGGTCGCCTTTTTGGTCGGCGAATTGTCGTCATTGCCGAGCCAGACGCCGGTCACGAGATTGGCAGTGTAGCCGATGAACCAGGCATCGCGGAAATCCTGACTGGTGCCGGTTTTGCCGGCGGCCATCCAGCCAGGCAGCTCGGCCTTGCGAGCGGTACCGCTCAAAAGCGTTTCCTGCATCATGGTGTTCATCATCGCGACATTGCGCGGTTCGATCACCTGGCCAAGCTGATCGGCGGACCGCATGTAGAGAACCTTGCCGTCGGCGGTGCGTATCTTGTTGACGACGTGCGGGGAGACCGCGAGGCCCCCGTTGGCAAACGGCAGATAGGCGCCGGCCAGTTCGACCAGCGAGACCTCCGAGGTCCCGAGCGCGATCGACGGATTGGCATCCAGTTTCGATGAAATCCCGAGCCGGTGCGCGGTACGCACGACATTCTTGGGTCCGACTTCTAATCCGAGCCGCACCGCAACCGTATTGAGCGACATCGCCAGCGCCTGGGTCAGCGTCACCGGGCCGAAATACTCATGGGTGTAGTTCTCGGGCTTCCAGCCTTTGACATCGAGCGGCGCATCCTGCCGGATGGTTTCCGGGGTCAGGCCGGATTCGATTGCGGTGAGAAAGACAAAGGGCTTGAACGCCGAGCCCGGCTGGCGCTTGGCAGTCACCGCGCGGTTGTACTGGCTTTCGGCATAGTTGCGGCCCCCCACCATGGCGCGCACCGCGCCATCCGGCGCCATCGCCACCAGGGCTCCCTGGGTCACGTTGAATCTCACGCTTTTGGCGGCAAGTTCATCGATCACGGCGGCTTCGGCGACCGCCTGCAGTTTCGGATCGATCGAGGTTTCCACCACGACGTTCTGGTCGATCTGACCGATCAGGTCATCCAGCACCTCGCCAATCCAGTCCGCGACATAATTGATCGTCCCGGCGCCGGCCGGCTTCACATTGTAGGAGGGATGCCCGATCGAGGCCTGCGCCTGAGCTTCGGTGATGAACTTGGCTTCCGCCATGGCGGCAAGCACGGTTTGCGCGCGCTGCTCGGCCCCGTCAGGGTTGCGGTTGGGCGCAAGGCGCGACGGCGACTTGACGAGACCTGCGAGCATCGCGGCCTCGGCCAGGGTCACGTTCCGGGCCGACTTGCCGAAATAGCGCTGGGCGGCAGCTTCAACGCCGTAGGCGCCAGAGCCGAAATAGACACGGTTGAGGTAAAGTTCGAGAATCTCGGCCTTGGAATGCTTGCGCTCCAGCCAAAGCGCGAGTTCGACTTCCTGCAATTTCCGCTGAAACGTGCGCTCCTGGGTCAGGAACAGATTCTTGGCCAGCTGCTGGGTGAGGGTCGATCCGCCCTGCGAAACGCCGCGATGCAGGATATTGGCCACCGCCGCGCGCGCGATGCCGATCGGATCGATGCCGTGATGGGAATAGAACCGACGGTCCTCGATGGCGATGAAAGCCTTCGGCAAATAGGGCGGAAGCTCTTTCAAGGCGACATTGGCGCCGGGCATTTCACCGCGGACGGCCAGCACGCTGCCGTCGGCCCCGGTGATCTGGATCGTCGGCGGCCTTTTCGGGATTTCGAGCGACTGGATCGCCGGCAGATGCGCGCCGACCCACACGATGACGCCGACCGCGGCGATCGCGCCCCACAGGCCGAGCACCACGCCCCAATAGACCAGGCGCAACAGCCTGAGGCGGCTCCGGGTCGACCTTCGCCTGCGCGCGCTCCGGCTTGGACGCGGCTTTCGCTCGACCGGGGTTTCGTCCTCGTCCTCATCGTCGGTTTCGACGATCTTGCGTTTGAGGGCTTGCTTCTTCGGCCTGTCTTCTTCGGCTGGCGCGATCCGGTCCTTCAGCGTCAAGCGCAATTCGGCCAGCGATGCGCCAAGGCCGAATACCGGCTCCTTGCGTCCGCCGCTCTTTTTTCGTCCCCACGCCATCCGCGAACGCCCACATCCTGCTGCTGCGGACACGGTAACGGGGCTGGTTTAAAGCCGTCTTAAACGATGGTTAATTGCGATCACGCCTGACTTTGGTAGCGGCCTGACCGGTAAGGCATTCACCCACGCTTAACCCTACCCGCGCCCCGGAATTTGAGGTGCGCGGGCGAAAGGCTCTTCGCCGTGGCCGAGCAAAAGAGCGGCGCGCCTCAGCCCGCCGGGCTGCTGTCCTCCATGA
>Ga0207700_10001948_pt1 | contig 11742 bp, 9 predicted proteins | sample LARL82metaG_FD_184348 | JGI IMG/M metagenome (GOLD analysis project Ga0207700, IMG submission 184348) | Corn, switchgrass and miscanthus rhizosphere microbial communities from Kellogg Biological Station, Michigan, USA - LAR L8-2 metaG... | ecosystem: Host-associated > Plants > Roots >...
AGGAACGATGGTGGTCGCGTTTCCATCCGACGCCGGTACCATTTTCCCACCGCAGGTCTTCGAGTCTGTCGGCGGGGCTATTCGCGACAACATCTATGATCGACTCGCCGACATGGGCGACGACTTGAATACCGTTGGCGACAAGGGGTTCACCCCGCATCTGGCCGACAGTTGGGATTGGTCAGGCGACTCGTTGTCGATCGCCTTTCATCTCAATCCGCGCGCGCGGTGGCATGACGGACAGCCGGTGCGGGCGAATGACGTGCGTTTCAGCTACAAGATCTTCAGCGATCCCAAAGTGGGCGCATCCGTTTCTCCAGAGATCTCGAATATCGATTCGGTATCGGTGCGCGACTCACTCACACCAGTGGTGTGGTACAAGCAGCACCATCCCGAATCGTTCTACGATTTCGTATATCAGATCTACATCATTCCCGAGCACATCTTCAAAGACATTGCGCCGGATCAGCTGCGCACGTCGGAGGCGGCACGCAAGGGAATTGGCAGCGGGCGTTTCCGACTCGCGCGGTGGGACGCCGGGCAGCGCATCGAGCTCGTTGCGGACACGGCGAACTACCGCGGGCGCGCGAAGCTCGATCGCGTGATCTGGACCATTGTTCCCGACGCTTCGGCAACGTTGGCTCGCTTGCTGGGCGGCCAGGCTGACTTTCTCGAGGCCGTGCCCCCCGATCAGGTGCACCTGATAGACAGCAGCAAGAGCGTGCGGTCGGTGCCATATCCGAGCCTGCAATATGTCTACCTGGGATTCAACCTCGTCGATCGCAAGAATCCATCGCGCCCGCACCCGATTTTCGGCGACGTCCACGTGCGGCGCGCGCTTTCGATGGCGCTGGATCGACGCGCAATGCTGCAGAACGTTTTCAGCGGAGCCGGCAGCAAATCGTATGGCCCGTTCCCCCGCGGCATCTCCTTCGCCGACACGACACTCGCGCTTCCGCCCTACGACGTGAACGCGGCGAAAGCGCTACTGGATTCGGCGGGGTGGAAGGAACCCTCGCCCGGCGCAACTCGCGCGAAGAATGGACAGCCGCTGCGCTTCTCGCTCCTCGTTCCGGTCTCGAGCCGATCACGCATGGCGTACGCCGTGCTGATTCAGGAGGCGCTCCGCAAAGTCGGCGCGCAGGTGGATCTCGAGCAGGTGCAGGCCAACGTCGCCGGTCAGCGCGAGTTCAAGCGTGACTTCGACGCGTCGCTCCACGGCCAGTTCACGGATCCGAGCCCGAGTGGCTACAAGCAACAATGGGGCTCGGCCGGCGTGCCACCTTCGGGACAAAACTGGTACTCGTACCGGAATCCGAGCTTCGACGCGCTGCTCGACAGCGCGCTCGCGACGGCAGACCCATCGAGGATGCGCGCGGACATGCGGCACGCCTTCCAGATCCAGATCGCCGACGCCCCGGGTGTGTGGCTGTATGACATCCCGTTGATCGCGGGCATTCACAAGCGGATTCGCCCGCAGCCGATGCGAGCCGACGGATGGTGGATCCACCTCGCCGACTGGACGATTCCGCCTAACGAGCGAATCGATCGCGACCGCATCGGGCTCGGCGGCACGACGCCATGAGCGAGGGCTGAGTTGCGGCGGTATCTCGCCGCGCGGCTGCTGCAGTCGCTGATCGTCGTCGTCCTGGTGACGACGATCAGCTTCTTCCTCATCCGTCTCGCGCCCGGCGATCCCTTCTCGTTCACCGACTTCACGATGAGCAGCGCCGCGCGCGAGCAATTGCGCGTCGAGTACGGCTACAACCAGCCGGCGCCGCAGCAGTTCATTCGCTTTCTCGGCAACGTGGCGCACGGCCGGCTCGGCTACTCGCACTCCATGCAGCGAAACGTGGGGACCGTCCTCGCCGAGGCGGTGCCGCGTACCCTGTTGCTGATGAGCGCCGCGCTGTTCGCGGCGTTCGCGCTCGGTATAGCGGTGGGTGCGCTCCAGGCAGTGGGCCGCGGAAGCTGGTTGGACCGCGCGACATCGGCGGTGCTGCTGCTCTTCTACTCCATTCCGGATTTCTGGCTCGCGCTGATGGCGCTGCTCGCGCTGGCGTACTGGATTCCGATCTTCCCTTCCGGCGGGATGATGGATCCGGTGCTTCACGACTACATGTCGTTAGGCGGGCGCATCCGTGACGTGCTCGCGCATCTGGCGTTGCCCGCGCTGACCCTCGCCCTGCTCAGTGCCGCCGGGATCGCTCGCTATCAACGTGCGGCCCTGCTCGACGTCCTGCCACTGGACTTCGTCCGTACCGCGCGCGCAAAAGGACTTGGTGAGCGAACCGTGGTGATGAAGCACGCGCTTCGCAACGCCCTGCTGCCGGTGATCACGTTGCTTGGATTGTCGCTGCCGGCGCTCGTCGGCGGCGCGTTCTTCGTGGAGAAGGTGTTCGCCTGGCCCGGTATGGGTTACGTCGCCGCCAACGCGATCAGCGCCCGTGACTACGACCTCGTCACGGGCACTGTGATTGTTGGCGGGATCATGGTGGCCCTCGGCAGTCTGCTCGCCGACCTGCTCTATGCCCTCGCCGACCCACGTCTCCGAACCCGCTGACCGGCTGGCGACATCGGTCGTGGCGCCGAGCACGGCGCCCGTCGTGTCGGCTCCCGCAAGGCGCGCGCGCCTAACGGGGACCTTCTGGTGGTCGCTGGCGCTCATCGGTCTCCTCTGCCTCGTCGCGGTTTTCGCCACGCAGCTCGCGCCGTACCCGCCTAACGCCCAGCTCGACATCGTCGCCCTCAAGAGCCAACCGCCGTCCGCGGCGCACCCGCTGGGTACCGACCAGTACAGCCGGGATCTTCTCAGTCGGATGCTGTTCGGAGCGCGGATCTCGTTGTCGGTGGCAATGCTCGCCGTCCTGCTGTCGGCCACCGTGGGCACGGCGTACGGGCTTGTCGCGGGGTACGTCGGCGGCCGAGTAGATGCCGTGATGATGCGGCTCCTCGATGCCTGCCTCGCGATTCCGCGGGTGCTCCTCCTCGTCGCGGTGCTCGCGCTCTGGAGCCCTGTTCCACTCCCGGCGCTCATCCTCGTCATCGGCCTTACGGGCTGGTTCGAGGTCTCACGTCTGGTCCGCGCGGAGGTTCTTTCGGTAACGCAACGCGAGTACATCGTCGCGGCGCGGGCGCTGGGCGCCTCGGGACCACGCATCATCTGGCGTCACGTGCTTCCGAACGTGCTCAATCCCGTGATCGTCGCCGCGGCTCTCGGCGTGGGAAACATCATCATCCTCGAGGCGGGACTGTCGTATCTCGGCATCGGCGCCCGGGCGCCGACGGCGAGCTGGGGATCGATCTTTTTCGACGGGAGCGATGCTTTCCAGGCGACCTGGTGGATCGCTCTCTTCCCCGGCCTGGCGATCATCGTCACCGTGCTCGCGTTCAACGTGTTCGCGAGCGCCTTGCGCGACGCGCTCGACCCACACCAGCTTGCGGGCGATCGAGCCCGCTGACGGAGGCACATGGCTGACCCGCTGCTCACGATCGAGAAGCTGCGCACGTACTTCTACGGTGAATCGGGCGTCGCTCGCGCCGTGGATGGAGTGACGTTCTCCGTGGGTGCGGGCGAGACCGTGGGATTGGTCGGCGAGTCCGGCTCCGGAAAGTCGGTCACGGCACTCTCCGTCCTGCGGCTCGTTAGGCCGCCGGGACGGCTCGAGCCTGGAAGCCGGATCGTCTTCGAGGGCCGGGATCTCGCGACGCTTGGCGAGCGTGAGCTGCGGACCGTTCGCGGGGCGCGGATCGCGATGGTGTTCCAGGAGCCGATGACCGCGCTCAACCCCGTCTTCACCGTCGGTGAGCAGATCGCGGAGGTCGTGCGCATTCACGCGAAGGCATCGCGCCACGACGCGTGGCAGCGTGCCGTCGAGATGCTTCACGTCGTGGGCATGCCCTCGCCCGCGGAGCGGGCGAAGGAATACCCACACCAGCTGTCCGGCGGCATGCGGCAGCGCGTCGTCATCGCCATGGCGCTCGTCATGAATCCAGCGCTCGTCATCGCCGACGAGCCGACGACGGCGCTGGACGTCACGATACAGGCGCAGATCCTCGAGCTGCTGCAGGAGCTGCAGCGCCGCTTCGGCATGTCGATTTTGCTCATCACCCATGATCTCGGGGTGGTCGCCGAGACCGTTTCGCGCGTACTCGTGATGTATGGCGGCGAGATCGTCGAGGAAGCGCCGGTGAAGACGCTCTTCGCGGAGGCACATCACCCGTACACCGAGGGATTGCTTGCGGCCATGCCGAGGCTCGGTGAGAGCCGCGAGCGGTTGCGGACGATTCCCGGCACGGTGCCGCCTCCGACGAGATGGCCTAACGGTTGTCGATTTCACGATCGCTGCCCGTACGCCTGGGAACGCTGCACGAGCGAGCATCCACCGCTTTATCAGATCGGCGACGGACACGTCTCGCGTTGCCATCTCGCTGAGGAACCGGCGCGTCGCAACCAACCGCACGACCCGTTCATCATGCGCGAAACGTCAGCAGGCGGGGGGCGGGACGGGGTCCGCGGGGCGCGCGAGAATACCGCGGAGCGGAGTGCCCGGTCGTGATACTGCAGAGCGACGGACGCATCGAGCCATTGCTCTCGGTTTCGAAACTCACCAAGCATTTTCCTATCGGTGGCGGTCTGTTCGGACGGAGGCAGGGCGTCGTGCGCGCCGTGGACGGCGTCTCCTTCGAGGTCGCGCCCGGTGAGACGTTAGGCCTCGTCGGAGAATCAGGGTGCGGCAAGTCGACGACCGGACGGGTCATCCTCCGGCTGCTGGAGCCGACGAGCGGCACCGTGCGATTCGACGGTCACGACGTGTTCGCGCTCGACGCAGCGAGCCTGCGCCGCTTGCGCCGGAAGATGCAGATCATCTTCCAGGATCCATTCTCGTCGCTGAATCCGCGGATGACGATCGGCGCCATCGTGCGCGAAGGCCTAACGATTCACAAGCTTGCTGAAGGCGCCGCGGCGGATGCCAGGGTTCGCCAGCTGCTCGAGGAGGTTGGGCTGCGTCCCGAGTACGCGTCGCGATACCCACACGAGTTTTCCGGTGGTCAGCGGCAGCGCGTCGGCATTGCGCGAGCGCTCTCGGTCGAGCCGCGCTTCATCGTCTGCGACGAGCCGGTATCGGCACTTGATGTGTCGGTGCAGGCGCAGGTCGTGAATCTGCTCCAGGACCTGCAGCGAGATCGAGGACTCTCGTACCTCTTCATCGCCCATGATCTCTCCGTCGTCGAGCAAATTGCCGACCGTGTTGCGGTGATGTATCTCGGGAAGATCGTCGAGCTCGCTCGTGCTGAAGATCTCTATCGCGAGCCCCTCATGCCGTACACCCAGGCGTTACTCTCGGCGGTCCCCGTGCCCGATCCAGAGGTAAAGAAGAGTCGGATCGTGCTCGCCGGCGACGTGCCCTCCCCAGCGAATCCGCCATCGGGCTGCGTATTCCATCCACGCTGCATGCATCCACAGAAGGACGCCGCGTGCGCCGCGATCGTGCCGCCGCTCGAGGAGAAGGCGCCTGGACACTGGGCGGCATGCATCAAGCAGCCACCGACGACTGTGAGTTGGGAGCAGCAGCAGGCGCGCGGGGGTACGAAACCTCCCGAGCGTCATCTGCCAGTGATCTCGGTCGACGCACGCGCGTAATCGAACCTCATTCCAAGCAGGCCAATGGCCCTCAATCGATCCGTGTTCGACCAGCCAGACGCCACCGCCGTAACGGTGGACGCGCCGCCGATCGACCTGACGCCGTACACGAAGGACCGTGGCTTCTTTGGCCAGCCTCGCGGCCTCGCGACGCTGTTCTTTACCGAGATGTGGGAGCGCTTCTCCTTTTACGGGATTCGCCCTCTGCTCGTGCTATTCATGACCGCCGCCCTCGCACAGGGCGGCTTTGGTTTCGACCGGACCACCGCGAGCTCGATCGTCGGCCTCTACGCGTCGTCAGTCTATCTGTCATCGTTGCCCGGCGGTTGGATCGCGGATCGATGGCTCGGGCTCCAGCGCTCCGTGTGGGTGGGCGGCCTCTTCATCGCGCTCGGACATCTCTCGATAGGGCTCTCGGCGTTCTTCGCGCGGAGTGCCTTCTTCGTGGGTCTCGTCCTGATCGTCATCGGTACGGGTTTACTCAAGCCAAACGTCTCGGCGATCGTCGGCGATCTGTATCCCGAAGGCGGCGCGCGGCGTGACGCGGGGTTTTCGATCTTCTATACCGGCATCAATCTCGGGGCCTTTCTCGCGCCGCTGGTAACCGGCTTCCTGGGCGAGCGCGTCGACTGGCACTGGGGATTCGCCTCCGCCGGCATCGGAATGCTCTTCGGCCTGATCACGTTCCGCTCGAGGGCTCCGCGTACCCTCGGCCCGATCGGCCTCATGCCTAACGGAACGACCGAGGAGCAGGCGCGCGTACGCAACCTATCGCTGGGGCTCCGCGCGATCATCGCACTCGTCACGGTGCTGTCGATCGTCGGCGTGATTCGGATCAATGCCGTGAAGGTCACCGAAAACTTCGCCATCGTGATTCTCACCCTGGCGCTGGTCTACTTCGCATACCTGTTCTTCTTCGCTGGCCTCAACGGGGGCGAGAAGAAGCGCGTCGTCGTCATCATCGTATTGTTCATCTTTGCGACGATCTTCTGGAGCGCGTTCGAGCAGGCGCCCACGTCGCTCAATCTCTTCGCTCGTGACTTCACGGATCGCCGCATTTTCGGTTGGGAATCGCCGACGACGTGGATGCAGGCGGCCAACTCGGTATTCGTGATCCTCCTCGCGCCCGTGTTCGGCGTCCTCTGGCTGGCTCTCGGAAAGCGTGGCCGCAATCCTTCGAGCCCAGCCAAATTCGCATTCGGGCTCTTCGCCGCTGGCGCAGGGTTCTGGGTCATGCTCATCGCCGCGAACAAGGTCATTGCTGGCGGCTCTGGCACGCGCGTCTCGATGTGGTGGCTGACTATCAGCTATCTGTTTCAAACCTTTGGCGAATTGAGCTTGAGTCCAGTCGGGTTGAGCTCGATGACGAAGCTCGCGCCACGGAAGTTCGTTGGCCAGATGATGGGCATCTGGTTCATGGCGTCCGCGTTAGGCAACCTGATCGCCGGCATCGTGGGTGGGAACGTCGATCCGAACAAGCTCGAGCAGATGCCGCTGCTCTTTCAGCGCACGGCGCTGTCGCTCTTCGTCGCCGCCGTGATCATCGCGTTGTTGGCGTTCCCCATACGACGAATGATGGCCGGTGCGCCTGAGACTACGGCCAGTTGAAGATCGAAGATGGCACCGTTCGCTCGCGGGCGAGGGCAACGTCGTCCGGCTCGCGCCAGAAGAAGGTGGTGCGATCGGTGCTCGTGATGCGGAGCTCGAGGCGCCTTGGGCCGCCGGGATTCAGCGGCAGCGCGACGTCGAGACGCCAAAGTCGCGCGGATCGCGGTGGCACGCTTGCCAGCACGCTGAACCCGATCGACGTGCGTAACGGCGTCGATTGGCCGAACGGGATATCGCCCGCCCAGAGGCGACCCGCGTCCGCGAAGACGGCGACGCCCGCGTCGCCGAGGCCTAACGGCTGGCCGACGAGGTAGCGCTGTTCGAGGCGGGCAATCGCCCGCTGCGCTCCCGGCCGCAGATCGTCGGAGTAACCACGCACTCCGTCGCGCGTCTCGCCCAACGTCAAGGCGAACGGGGTGCGCATGCGCCAGCCGCCGCTCCATTCGAGCGACGCGATCTGTGTCTGTGTCGGGCTGACCTTGAAGTAGTGCGCCACTCGTCCCGACGTCACCACGCCGTCCCACTGTCCCGTCTCCTGACTGCGGCGCCCCTCGCCCTGGAACTGCAGTCGCAGCGCCATGTCTTCCGTGGCCACCCCTGCGTACAGATCACCGGAGACGAAGATATCCTGCTCCTTCGCGCCTAACGCGGCGACGCTCCGGCCGAATTCGGTTCCGAGCTGAAAGCCGACCGGAAGATCCTGCGTCGCCGTCAACGCGTCGAAGCCGCGGACGCGCACGAAGTTGATGTCTCGAATGCCCCACAGCGCGTTCAGTCGGGCAATGCGATGCGACTCGTATCGTCCGACGAACGCCGTCGTCGTATCCGGCAGCGTCACCGCCGGTGTGATGAGGATCGGCGCATCACCGACGCTCTCTGCCTCGCCCGAGATCGATGCCCCGAACAGGTTCAATCGCCCCGGCGGCCCGAGGCGCGCGAGCCCGCCAATGTCGAAGTAGCGGCGCTCGAAACCGATCGCGTGCTGCTCGTTCTGGTTGGGCGAGAAGAAGACGAAATCATCGTTGTTGCCGACGCGGACGCTCCAGGCGAGACGCTGCAAGTCCGTCAGGAATGGGTACGCGGTGCCGATTTGCCAGCGATCGCCGAGCGGGTCGCGCTGCGCTTCGAGATTCAGGATGTAGGGCAACGCGCCGAATTGATAATCCGTGAACTTCAGGCCGAAGCCTTCACGAAAGCGATCGTCGTGACGCCAGTTGCCGACGAGATACATCCCAGCGCCACCCAGATTCGAGCTGCCGAGCCGGGCCGATGTCAGGAAGGGACTCGCCGAGGTGACGCCGGCTCCGACGATTGTCGCCGTTTCGTCGATCGTGCGCACCTCCAGATCGACCGAGCCGCTGTCGTTGGGAAAGGCCTGGACGGACGCGTCGGCGAGGAATGGCTGCGCGCGGAGAATACGCTCCGACTCCGACCGGCGAAGCTCCGTGCACACATCGCCGCGCGACATCAACAGATATCGGCGGATCAGGTCCGGGCGCGTCGTCGTGTGAAGCGACCGCGCGACGTCGGCCAGCACGGGAACCGTGCGCAGCGCCGCGATCGACGGCGCGAAGGAGTGGATGATGATGTCGTTCACGCGCTGGCCGGTGCATGTCACCGCCCGACGCATTGGCGCGGCGGCGAGCACGGCGCTCGTGTCCTGCGCGTGTGCCGCGGCGGGAATGGCGGCGATGAGCAAAAGCTCAACGCCCCTGATCAGCGCGAGGCCTGCCCGACGCATGCGGCGCGGCGGCGCGCTACTTTCCCATGCGACGCTTCAGCTCCTCGAGCTTCCGCGCCGCGTCTGCCTCGTGGTCCGCGCGGGTGCGCGCGCGCGATAAGCCGTCGATCTCCTCGCGCAACGACTCGTTCTTTCCCGCTCCCGACAACTCGGAGTCGAGCTCGTCCATCGCCGCGTTCACCGCCCCCGCATTGCTTTTGCCGCCAGACGGAATACCGCTGGCCGCCTGCCGAAGCTCGGTCATCATCTGCGCGACGTCGCGCTCGGCGAGCGAGAGCTCGCTCTCCTGTGCCTCCAGCTTCCGGGTGAGGACACTGAGGCGTTCGGTGTGCATCTCCTCGTACTGCGTGGCCAGGCGGACCGTCTCGGCGTCGTTGATTTGTTCGGCCAGCCGTTTGCGCCGCTGCACGGTGTCCAGTTCCCGCCGCTCCGTCTCGAGGCGTCGCTTCGACTTCTCGAGGGCATCGCGGAGATCCTGCAGCCCGACCTTTGCCTGTACGAGAGTGTCGCGCATGCGTGAGACGATCTCGCGACGTTCCTCTGGGGGCGTCGATCGTGACAGCAGATCGTCCAGCGATTTCCGTAAGTTCTCGAACACGATTGGGTGGCCTGGCTGATTGCGCGGGCTTAGGATAGTGGTGCGCGCAGTGTGCACGCAACGAGGTACGTTCTGATCATCCCGAGCATAGCGAGGGATCTGCTTCTCCCATATGAAGACGATCGAGAACGGCTCTCCGCTCGTGGCCGTGACCGCGACCACCGAAGTCATTCGCGGCGCGCCACGTGTGCGCGTCAACCTTGCGTACACCGCAGCGCTGGCGAAGGTCGGTCTTGTCCCGTTGGTGGTTCCACCTCTTCCAGCGGCAGCGGCGAGAGTCATCCTCGCCGGGGTAGCAGGGCTCCTGGTTACGGGTGGCGAGGACGTGGCGCCCGAGCGCTACGGCGAGGATCCCCATCCTACCGTGGACGCGCATGAGGGGCGCGACGAGAGCGAGATCGCGCTCATCCTGGAAGCCCAGAAACGGCGAATGCCCACGCTGGCCATCTGTCGCGGCATTCAGGTCGCGAACGTCGCACTCGGTGGGACGCTCGTACAGGACATTCCTAGTCAGCTCGAGAAGGCGATCTCGCACGATGCTGGCGATCAACGCGACGCCCGCGTCCACGAAGTGCACGTCGCGAGGAATTCACGACTCGCGGCCGCGCTGGGAACGGATGCTCTCACGACGAACTCGTTCCATCATCAAGCGCTCGCGATGGTCCCGAGCGCGCTATGTGTGACTGCCCATTCGATCAGCGACGGCGTGATCGAAGGCGTCGAGTCGGCGGATCCTTCGTGGTGGATGCTGGCGGTCCAGTGGCATCCCGAAGAGCTGACGGAGACGGCGGAACCGTGGGACCGGAATCTTTTCGAGGCGTTCGCGAAGGCCGTATTGGGTAGAGGTTAGAGGGGAGGGGGTGGAGGGTTGGAATTCTGAAGGCCGACGGCATCGCCGTCGGCCTTCATTCTTTCACCCTCCATCCGCTACCCTCAACCTTACGACGCCAGCTTCCATCTCGTCTCGTCCGACACCTGTCGCATCAGGCGTTCCGGGGTATGGACGTTCGGGAAGAACAGCCAATCACTCAGTGAGTTGAGGGCGAGCCGCAGCAGACCGAATCGGTCAGCCGCCGCCGCGTAGAGAGGGGCCAGTCCCTGCTCTTCGGCCAGTCGATGCTCGGAGGCGAGCTGGAAGCCGCGACGGCCCATCTCCTCGTAGTACTCGAGTTGCGGACCGCCGCGATGCCAGCGGCGCTGCTCGACGTAGTCGGGGAAGATGCCGCTCAACCACAACGCGTAGTTGCCTAGGTGCGCGCGGACGAGGAATGCTCGCCGCGCGTCGGGATCGTTCACGTCGTGGAGCAAGTCGGCGAGGGCCGCGTAGATCTGGTCGTCGCTCTCGCCGAGGCGCACCGCGCGATCACGACTGCCGAAGTGCACGACGATCGCGGCGAGGTAGTCGGCCAGGAGGCGATCGCTCTCGCCTAACCGCCGCAGCGCATGTCGCACCATCACGTACGTGAACAGCGACAGGGATGCGTGAGCGCCCGAGGGCGACCGCATGAGGGCGGGCGGCAGCCCCGGATCGTCGAGGATGGCATCGATTCCATCGTTCGCGAGCCGCGTTTCGAGCTCACTCAGCTCTCGATCGGAGCCACGCGCGAGAATGCGCATCGCGAGCTGCGCATCATTACGCGTGAGATGCTGTCTCGTGTTGGCGAGAATCATACAGCTTTTGAACCTCCGTCTCCTGTATGTACCCCGAAGGCTTTGTGGGGTCACAAGCAGATGCTATACCGCGGACGGAAGCAAACAAACAAAGGCAATAACTCTGGCACTCAGTGTTGCCGACTGCTAATCGACTGTGTGACGGCCTCACTTGTCGGTCGCGTCGACCGATTCGCGACGGCTAGCCCTGCGTCCAACATCAAACGCGAGATGCGAGCCATCTTGTCGTAATCGATCTTCGACGCTTCATCGCTTACGCGGTGATAATCGTCGTGCAGGCCGGTTGTGAAGAAGATGACCGGAATGCCCTTCTTCGCGTAGTTGTAATGATCGCTGCGTTGATAGAGGTGCTCCGGGTCATCGGGATCGTCCGGCAGGCGATCGATGTGAAGCGGCGTCGATGACGCGAAATTCACCGAGTCCACGATCATCCCGAGGCGCCAGCTCTGATAGTTGGGCGCGGCGCGGGGGCCGATCAGC
>Ga0207700_10001951_pt1 | contig 11735 bp, 10 predicted proteins | sample LARL82metaG_FD_184348 | JGI IMG/M metagenome (GOLD analysis project Ga0207700, IMG submission 184348) | Corn, switchgrass and miscanthus rhizosphere microbial communities from Kellogg Biological Station, Michigan, USA - LAR L8-2 metaG... | ecosystem: Host-associated > Plants > Roots >...
GGCCCTGTCCACCCCGGCCGCGGGTGGCGTCACCATCGCCGAGCTGAGCGGCGAACTTGACATCGCCTGCGCCCCAGCGCTGCGCGAGCAGCTTCTCGGCCTGCTCCGCCCCGGCTCCAGCCGGCTCGTCATCGATCTGTCCAAGGTGAGCCACTGCGACGTCAGCGGCCTGGCCGTGCTGATCGGCACCGGCCGCCGCGCCAGGCTCCTGGGCGGGTTTCTACGCCTGGCCGCCGTTTCACCGCAGGTGGACCAGGGGCTGCACATCACCGGACTGCGCCCCTATCTCGGCGTCTTCCCCACCGTCCAGGCCGCGGCAGCCAGCCCGCAGAGTCCCCGCGGCACGCAACGGATGCAGCGGTAAGCGCCCAGGCACCCAGCGCACACCCCGTCCTACGACGGACCGGACCGGTTTCCCGGCCGGGTACACAGCGCGTCAAGCCGCTCCAGCGTCTCGGCCATGGCCTCGGCCCAGATGTTGCCGTTGTCCATCTCGGCACGATCTTCTTCCGGCGCCCGTGAGCAGTCGTAGATTTCCGTCACGACGGTCGCATCCGGGCCATCGGGAGTGAGCTGGTAGCTCCACCGGTGTCCCCAGCGGGCCGGCTCCGAACCGTCCGGGCCGGCGTCGGGGTGTCCGCACCCGGCTTCGGGCTCCCAGCCGATCCGCCGGTCCTGCTCGTATTCGACTACATGATTGTTCATCTCATAGTCGCCGAGATGAGGGAAATACATCTTCATCACGAAGACGTCTCCCACGGCCGAGATCACCGCGGCCGAACCCGCCCCCCGCAAACTCCCCGAGCCGTCGAACTCCGGGTGCCGCAACGGATTGGCCAGGACCTGGAAGATGTCCTGCGCTGGAGCACAGATCCGCCGCGATACGGCAACAGGCGGGCAGTCATCGTCGGTCATGAGACCGGGTTCCCTCCCTGTGGCGGCCGCCGCCTGGCGTCCGCACCGATGCTGACGACAGGTGAGACGCACCATCGCCCGGCAATTCATCGCCCCGGGAGCGCCGGCCGCCCAGCCGAGCCTACGCCCGGCCTCGCCGGCCCTACGGTGCTGGCCGGGCGGTGACTTACGGTCGCTACAGCTGGAAGTGGCCAGGCCGGCGTCGGATCCTCTACCTGGCCATCGGGAAGGACCGCTCGCCACAGCCACCGCCAGTACCGAGCTGAGCTCCGCGCCCGGAGGATAGAGGCCGCTGCCGGCAGCGGCTGAGATTTAGGTATTGACCCCTGACGGCTGCCACTTTCGGCGCGCGTTGCGGGCGCAAAACCACGGGAGACCGGCCGGCCCGATGCCGTAGCCTCGGCATGTGGCGCGCGATGAACGCGGAGTGACCCCGCAAAGCGAGGATTTCTCCGCCTGGTATAACGAAGTCGTCTTCAAGGCTGAACTGGTCGACCGCGGTCCGGTCAGGGGCACGATGGTGATCCGCCCCTACGGCTACCGGATCTGGGAGCTGCTGCAGGCCGACATCGACCGGCGGATCAAGGAGACCGGTCACGTCAACGCCTACTTCCCGCTGCTGATCCCGGAAAGCCACCTGCAGCGCGAGGCCGAGCACGTGGAGGGGTTCGCCCCCGAGCTCGCGGTGGTCACCCACGCGGGCGGCAAGGAGCTCGATGAGCCGCTGGTCGTCCGGCCCACGTCGGAGACCGTCATCGGCGAGATGATGGCCAAGTGGATCAGCTCGTACCGGGATCTGCCGATGCTGCTCAACCAGTGGGCCAACGTCGTCCGCTGGGAGCTGCGGCCGCGGATGCTGCTGCGCACCACCGAATTCCTCTGGCAGGAGGGACACACCGCCCACGCCGATGAGGCCGATGCCATCGGGGAGACCATGCTCGCGCTCGGCCTCTACGACGACGTGTCGCGCGAGATAGCCGCCATGCCGGTGGTGGCGGGCGAGAAGACGGCGGGCGAGCGGTTCCCCGGCGCCCAGCGGACCTTCACCGTCGAGGGCATGATGCGCGACGGGCGGGCGCTGCAGTCGGGCACCTCGCACTACCTGGGCACCAACTTCGCCAAGGCGTTCGGCATCCAGTACACCGCCGAGAGCGGCGAGCTCGAGTACTGCCACACCACGTCGTGGGGCATGAGCTCCCGGATGGTGGGCGGCGTGATCATGACGCACGGCGACGACAAGGGGCTCGTGCTGCCGCCGCTGCTGGCTCCCTACCAGGTCGTTATCGTCCCGATCGGGCGCGGCGACCAGGCCACACACGTGCTCCCGCCGGCCCGGGAGCTAGCCGAACGGCTCCGCCGCGCGGGCATCCGCGCGCATATCGATGACCGGCCGCACCTGTCCCCGGGCTTCAAGTTCAACGACTGGGAACTGCGCGGCGTCCCGATCCGGCTGGAGCTCGGCCCGCGGGATCTGGCCGACGGCTCCGCGCTGATGTCGACGCGGCTCGGTGAGGGCAAGATGCCGGTCTCGCTCGATTCGGCGCCCGCCCGGCTGCAATTCGAGCTCGCGGCGTTCCAGGACCTGCTGCTGCGGCGGGCCACCGAGTTCCGGGACTCGCATACCCGCACGGTGGATTCCTGGGAGGAGTTTGTCGAGGCGGTGAAGACCGGCTGGGCGCTGGCGTTTCACTGCGGCATCCAGGAGTGCGAGGACGAGATCAAGGCCGCGACCTCGGCCACCCCGCGCGTCATCCCGTCCGATGGCCCGGCCGAGGAAGGCCTGTGCGTCCGGTGCAACCTGCCCTCCGCGTACGGGAAACGGCTCATCTTCGGCCGCGCGTACTGACTTATCCTGCTAGGTTCTCGACGCCGCTGGCGTCTGACCGGCTCAGGCGCAGCCAGGCCTCCTGAACGGCGTCGTCGGCCTCGGCGAACGAGCCGAGCATCCGGTAGGCCACCGCGCGCAGGGCGGGTCCTGTTCCGCTCGAAGCCCTCCGCCAGCCAGTCGGCCTCGGCCATCGGTCACACCCCTTAGTCGCGGCGTGTCATATGGGTGACACCTCACATCCGTTCGGTGTGACAGAAGGAAGCATTATGCAGGCACAGTCAGGACACATGACCGCACCGCCGGTGCGGGCTCTGCTGACGGCCGGGGCCCTGACCGGGGAATGGGTCCTGGATCCGCGCACGTCCAGCATCCGGCTGAAGAGCAGGAGCATGTGGGGCCTCGCTCCGGTGAACGGCGTCTTCCGCGAGGTCAGCGGGAACGGCACCGTCACCCCTTCGGTGCCGCGGCGTCCGTCCGGGGCGACAGCCAGTAACACGCCGCCCCGCTCCCCGCAAAGAGCAGCCCGGTCGCCAGCAGGTTCCCGCGGCCGAGCGCGAACGCGACGACGGCTAATAACAGCCACCCCCCCACACCCTGATGGTGACATCAGAGCACACGCTCTGCAATCGGCTACTGTCACCGCGTTACAGCCGCTGAGCGGTCACGCGGGCGCCCGGGAGCCGGGGCGGAAGATGTTTAGAGCTTCTATTCACTGAATCGCTCCAGATTGATAGAGTCCGGAACGTGCCTACCGACCCGGCCGAGCTGCTTCGTCAACGCGGCTATCGAGTCACGGGCCAGCGCCTGACCGTCTTGCGGGCGGTTTCGGGTGAGCCCCACATGACGGCCGATGCCGTGGCCGAGGCCGTCAGGGCAGAGATGGGCTCCATCTCGATCCAGGCGGTGTACGACGTGCTCGGCGTCCTGGTCGATGTGGGCCTCATCCGGCGTATCCAGCCCGCCGGGTCACCCGCGCGCTTCGAGGCCAGGGTCAGCGACAATCACCACCACGTGATCTGCCGCGGCTGCGGTCGCGTGGCCGACGTCGACTGCGCGACCGGCTCCGCGCCCTGCCTCACGGCGGTCGACGACATGGGCTACGAGATCGACGAAGCTGAGGTCATCTACTGGGGCCGGTGTCCGGAGTGCCAGTCCCAGACCCGAGGATGAACCTGTGCCGATGGAACGATACGCCGACGTCGCAGCCAGCGGAGAAGCGCGGGCGTGCCGGTGGCGAGCGCCCGGTCAATCCATAGCGAAGGGCACTTCGGTGCCTGCCAACCGCACTGCAGCTAGTGGGAGGACAACATGAGCGACGAGAGCCAGTGCCCGGTCGTGCACACGAGCGAGCCCCGGTCGAACCGGGACTGGTGGCCGAACGAACTGGACCTGAGCGTGCTCCGGCCGAACCCCCCCATGGCCAATCCCATGGGGGAGGACTTCAACTACGCCGAGGAGTTCAAGACCATCGACCTCGATGCCCTGAAGAGGGACATCGAGACGGTGATGACGACGTCGCAGGACTGGTGGCCGGCCGACTACGGCCACTACGGGCCGCTCTTCATCCGGATGGCGTGGCACAGTGCGGGCACGTACCGCATCAACGACGGCCGCGGAGGTGCCGGCTCCGGCCTGCAGCGTTTCGCGCCCCTCAACAGCTGGCCCGACAACGTGAGCCTCGACAAGGCGCGCAGGCTGCTCTGGCCGGTCAAGAAGAAGTACGGCCAGAAGATCTCGTGGGCCGACCTGATGGTCTTCGCGGGCAACTGCGCGCTTGAGTCGATGGGATTCAAGACCTTCGGTTTCGGCGGCGGGCGCGAGGACGTGTGGGTGCCCGATAACACCACCAACTGGGGCTACGAGAACACATGGCTCGGGGACGAGCGCTACAGCGGTGACCGGGACCTTGAGGAGCCGTTCGGCGCCGTCCAGATGGGCCTGATCTACGTGAACCCGCAGGGGCCGAACGGCAACCCGGACCCGATCGCCGCGGCCCGGGACATCCGGGAGACGTTCCGCCGTATGGCCATGAACGACGAGGAAACGGTGGCGCTCATCGCCGGCGGCCACACGTTCGGCAAGACCCATGGCGCGGGACCCCAATCAGACGTCGGCCCCGAGCCGGAGGCCGCGCCCCTGCAGGAGATGGGCTTCGGCTGGGCGAACAGCTACGGCACCGGCAAGGGTGACGACGCCTGGACCAGCGGCCTGGAGGGCGCCTGGACGCCCTCCCCGATCAGGTGGGACAACTCCTACTTCGAGACCCTGTTCAAGTACGAGTGGGAGAAGGTGAAGAGCCCGGCCGGCGCGTGGCAGTGGGTCCCGACGGATCCGGCGGCGGCGGGCACGGTGCCGGATCCCCACGATCCGGCGAAGAGCCACACCCCGGTGATGCTCACGACGGACCTCTCGATGAGGATGGATCCGGTCTACGAGCCGATCTCGCGACGCTTCTACGAGAACCCGCAGGAGCTCGCCGACGCCTTCGCCCGGGCGTGGTTCAAGCTGACACACCGCGACATGGGACCGATCACGCGGTACCTCGGCCCGCTGGTGCCCGCGGAGCCGCAGATCTGGCAGGACCCCGTTCCCCCGGTCACCCACGAGCCGATCGGGGCGGACGACATCGCCGCGCTCAAGCGCACGATCCTGGCCTCGGGGCTGACGGTCTCCCAGCTGGCCTCGGCCGCCTGGGGCGCGGCGTCGTCGTTCCGCGGCAGCGACAAGCGCGGTGGGGCCAACGGCGGCCGCATCCGCCTGGCTCCGCAGAACGACTGGGAGGTCAACAACCCGGCCGAGCTCGCAGAGGTGCTGCGGACCCTGGAGGGGATCCAGCGCGAGTTCAACGGCGCGCAGGCCGCCGGGGCCAAGCAGGTGTCCCTGGCCGACCTGGTCGTGCTCGGCGGGTGCGCGGCCGTGGAGCAGGCGGCGACGAACGCCGGGCACGACGTTGAGGTTCCCTTCGCCCCCGGGCGCGCGGACGCGTCCCAGGAGCAGACCGACGTGGAGACCTTCGCCCCCCTCGAGCCGGTCGCGGACGGGTTCCGCAACTACCTCGGCAAGCTGCAGCCGAAGCAGGCGGAGCACCATCTGATCGACCGGGCGAGCCTGCTGACGCTGACCGCCCCCGAGATGACCGTCCTCGTGGGCGGCATGCGCGCCCTGAACGCCAACTACGACGGGTCCAGCCTCGGTGTGTTCACCGACCGGCCCGGGACGCTGACCAACGATTTCTTCGTGAACCTGTGCGACATGGGCACGGAGTGGCGGGCCACGTCCGAGGCCGAGGACACCTTCGAGGGCCGTGACCGCGGGACGGGCGAGCTGAAGTGGACCGGCAGCCGTTTCGACCTGGTCTTCGGCTCCAACTCCCAGCTCCGGGCGCTCGCCGAGGTCTATGCGAGCGACGACTCGCGGCAGAAGTTCGTGCGCGACTTCGTGGCCGCGTGGGACAAGGTTATGAATCTCGACCGGTTCGACCTGGCCTGACGGGTACGTCCAGGCCGGCCCTGAAAGGCCGGCCTGGACATCCCGCCGGGCGTTCACGGCCATGCCGGCGTGCCCACGGGCGCCGATCCTCGATCGTGCGGCCTGGCCGGCTCAGGACTCGGACCCGATGGTAAGCACGTGCCAGATGGTGCCAGTGAGCCACAAGAAGGTGGTCATCACGACCAGGGTCTCCAGCGCACGCCCGCTGTTGGCGATCAGCGCGATCAGCCCGGCCAGTAGCGCGATCGTGCCAAGCACGGTGGTGACCTTCCGGAAGATCACGCCCTCGCGCGGCTGGGGCCTGGTATGCAGGTCACCGGCCGCACTCACGGCACAGATGCCGCCGAGGACGAGTGCCACCGCGCTGGCGGCCCACGCGCTCGACAGCGGCGGCAGGTCCGTCCCGAACTTGAACGCCATGAACGCCAGCATCATCGCCACGACGGCGGCCGACGACACGAGATCTCGCCAGGTCAGCCCCATGGCCAGCACCTCCCGCCGGATGGAGCGCGCGCCGCCGTGATCAAGTCTGCCCCAAAGCCCGGCCGATGAGTTAGGGGCGGCCGGGCAGTCCAATCTTGCGGCCCGAGGACGGCGATCTCCCTGGAGGACCCATGACCATCGCGTTTCCTGGCGAGTCGGCCGAATACCGGGCCGCGCGGAACCGGCTGCTGGAGCAGGAGATCGAGCTGCGCCGCGCCATGGAGGCGGTGGCGGCCGCGAGGCGGCGGCTGCCGCCCGGCGGGGAGGTGCCGCAGGACTACGTCTTTCAGGCCCAGGGGCCCGACGGCGGCCCGGCCGCGGTACGGCTGTCGGAGCTGTTCGCCCCGGGCCGGGACTCGCTGGTGATCTACAGCATGATGTTCCCCCGCGACCCGCGGGACGACCGGCCCGGACCGGCCAGCGGGCGGACCGCGCTGCTGCCGCTGGCGCAGGGCCCGTGCCCGTCGTGCACGGCCTTCCTCGATCAGCTGGACGGCGCCGCCGAGCACGCCTCCCAGCACATCAATCTCGCGGTCGCCGGGAAGGCGCCGATCGAGCGCATCCTCACCTTCGGCGCCGAACGCGGCTGGCGGCGGCTGCGCCTGCTGTCCTCGGCCGGCACCACCTACAACCGCGACTACCTGGCCGAGACCCCCGACGGCGAGCAGCAGCCGATGCTGAACGTGTTCCACCGCGACGGGGACACGATCCGCCACTTCTGGGGCTCGGAACTGTTCTTCGCGCCGACCGAGCCCGGGCAGGAGACCCGCCACGTCGGCACGCTTGAGCCGGTGTGGAACCTGTTCGATCTGACCCCGGAGGGACGCGGAGCCGACTGGGATGAGCAGCTGAGCTACTGACGCCCGCCCGCCGGTGGGCCGCCCGCGGCGGCGGCCCGGAGTTCGCGCTTGAGGATTTCCCGGAGGCTCCCGTGGGCAGCTGTGGTACCTCCGGTGATCTCTAGCCGGCCGGGTAATTCGGGGGCAGGGCGCCGAACCCGGACTCGCTGCTGTTGTTACCGGCGGGCACGCCGAGCGACGTGAGCAGTCCCTCGAAGCTGAGCCCGATCATGGTCGGGAACGGTCCGCCGCCGCTGATGCCGCCCGCTGCGGGCAGCTGCGATTCCGCCGAGGCGCCGTCCGGCATCGCCCACCCGGTCTCGATGCCGTCGCCGCCGTTGAACATGTTGGCGACCACGGTGGAGGACGTCACGTGCTGGCCGGCCTGAACGGCCGGCTTGACGTCCTCGGCCACGTAGACCATCAATCCCGCGTCCGGGCCGTCGGTCAGGCGGTAGGTGATCCAGCCTCCGCCCGGCCACCCGGCGGAGGCCCCGGTCGCGTTGGTGATGACCCCGTCGCCGATCGCGTAGACCGGGCCCGACCCGCCGAAGTCGGCGCCCATGTCAACGCGCTCGGAGATCAGCCCGCTGACGTTGCGCAGCGGGTTCAGGTAGACGGGCTGGGCGGGCGCCTGCGGCTGGGCCGGGGGGTGCGTACGGCGCTTGGGGATGTGTTCAACGCGCAGCCGGGAGAATCCGGCCGTGGCGTTGCTGATCGGCCCCGCCCCGGCGTCCTGGCTGACCGGGGTGGCCGGCCGGGCGCTGGCCGAGGGAGAGTGGTGCCCGCCCGCGTCGTCCATGGCCGCCGGGCGGGGCGGCTGCCCCAGCCAGTGGGGCGCGGCCAGCCCGGCCGAGGCGATCAGCGCCGAGCCGGCCACGGTGGCGGTGGCCCAGGCCGATTTGTGCCGCAGCGCGGCCGCGATCGGCGACGGTTTACGGTGCCGGGTCGGGGCGCTGGTTGGGGCTAAGGTCAGCGTGCCGGTGGGGGCTGAGGGCGGGGCGCCGGTACGCGCTGGGGCCGGGCCGTTGGTACCGGCTGAGGTTGGAGCGCTGGTACGCGCTGAGGATCGTGATGGCTTGCGGTGTCGGGCAGAAGCGCGGGACACGTATGGCCTTCGATTGGGCGCGGACTCGCGCTCGGCGGTCACCCGGATGCTGGCTCAGGCCTGTCCTGCGGCCAGTGGCGTGCGGACGCCGCGCGGTTCAGGGCGACGGGATCACCGACAAAGGTGCTCGTCACGCACGCTGGGTGCTGCGGTTGACCAGCCTGCACCACAAGACGGCCATCGCGCGGGGTATCCGCGCAAATGGCCCAGAATGACCAGGCCACGCCGTGGTGGGGCGTTCATTCGGGCAGGAGCGCCAGCCGCAGCCGCCGCAGCCGGCCGGGGTCGGCGATCACGTCGATGGCGGTGATCCGGCGTGCGGGGCTGACCGTGAAGGCCAGCACGACCTGCAGCCGGCCGGCGGGCGCGAAGAGGACGCCCACGTCCCCGTTCACCAGGGCCAGCTGGGACTCGGTGGCCCGGACGGAGGCCGCGACCGCGCCCCGGGAGACCGCCGCCGCGCCCTGGAGCTGCATCGGCCTGCCGGTAGGGACGGCGGCGGCGTCGGCGGTCAGCGTCACGTCGGAGTCCAGCAGCGCGACCAGGGCGGACAGGTCGCCGCCGCGGGCCGCGGCGAGGAACGCGGTGGCCACCTCCCGCTGGCGGGCGAGGTCGGCGGCGTGGTCCGGGCTGGGCGCGCCACGCACGCGGCGCCGGGCCCGGCTGGCGAGTTGCCGCGTAGCATCCGTTGAGCGTCCGAGTACCGCCGCTACCTCGGTGAACGGCATGGCGAACGTATCGTGCAGCACGAACGCGAGCCGTTCGGCCGGCGTGAGCGTGTCGAGCACGACCAGCAAGGCGAGGCCGACCGAATCGGCGAGCACCGCCTCATCCTCCGGGTCGCCGGCCCGGCCCGCCGTCCCAGCCGCGCTGGGGCCGCCCGCGGGGCCGTCCCTGGCCGCCATCTCCGCGGCGTTCGGCCAGGAATCACCGACCGGCACCTCGTGCCGGCGGCGGCGCGACCGGAGCATGTTGAGCGACACCCGCGCGACGACCGTCGTCAGCCAGCCACCGAGGTTCTTGACGTCGCTGGTATCCGCGCCGGTCAGCCGCAGCCAGGTGTCCTGCACGGCGTCGTCGGCGTCGGTCATCGAGCCGAGCAGGCGGTAGGCCACCGCCCGCAGGTGATCACGGTTCTCCTCGAAGGCGGCGGCCAGCCAGTCGCTGTCGGCCATCTGTCACGTTCCCTCATTGCCTGGTGTCACCACACTGACACCCGGCGCCCGCCGCGTGTGACAGGCGGGGGTATGACAGGCACCGATGGAGGAAGACACATGACATATACGAAACGAGGGACGGCGCGGCCGCGCGCCGGCGGCTCGACGGTGCGGGAGGAGCTATGACCTCAGACATCCTGGTCACCGGCGGCACGGGCACGCTCGGGCGCCTCGTCGTCCGCCGGCTGCGGGACGAGGGCCGCGAGGTACGGGTGCTCAGCAGGCGCGGCCGTGAGGCCGGGGAGGGCATCGAGTACGTGACCGGTGACCTGGCCACCGGCCAGGGAATCGAGGCGGCGGTGGACGGCGCCGCGATCATCGTGCACTGCGCGGGCAGCAGCAAGGGCGACGACGACAAGGCCAGGAACCTGGTCCGGCCGGCGGCGCGGGCCGGGACGCGGCACCTGGTGAATATCTCGGTCGTCGGCGCCGACCGGGTCCCGGTCGTCAGCGCCGCCGACCGCGCCATGTTCGGCTACTTCGCGTCCAAGCTGGCCGCCGAGCGGGTCGTCGCCGATTCCGGCCTGCCCTGGACCACGCTGCGCGCCACCCAGTTCCATGACCTGATGCTGATAGTGGCCCAGCAGATGACCAAACTGCCGGTGATACCGGTCCCGGCCGGCTTCCGGTTCCAGCCGGTCGACGCGGGCGAGGTCGCGGACCGGCTGGTGGAACTCGCCCTCGGCCCCCCGGCCGGGCTCGCGCCCGACATGGCGGGACCGCAGGTGCACACGGTGCCCGACCTGCTCCACAGCTACCTGCGGGCTTCCGGCAAGCGCCGCCCGATGGTGCCGGTCCCGCTTCCGGGGAAGGCGGCCCGCGCGGTCCGGGCCGGCGCGAACCTGGCTCCCGGCCGGGCCGTGGGCCACCGGACCTGGGAGGACTTCCTGGCCGAGCGGGTCCTCAGCCGGGCCTGAGCAGCGGGGTTACCAGCTGGTGACCGGGGCGAGCCTGGCCACAGCCGGCGCCGGGTGAGAGGATGCGACTATGAGCGGTCCCGGAAATGACCCGGCGCGGCAGTTCGCCGCCGCCTGGGAGGCCGCCTCAGACGCAGTGGGCGAATGGGCGCAGCGGGTGGCCGAAGCCACCAACGACGCGCTGGACAAACTTGATCCGGCCGTCCGCGCTGCGCTTGAGGCTGGCCGCGCTGCGCTTGAGGCCGGACGTGACGTGATTGCGGGGCACTTCCGCGAGTGCCACTGCATGTGCGGCCAGTCCCACCCCGATGACGTGGGCGTATGTGACCACCGAGCCGTCATGACCAGGCGGCTCGGCAACGCGGACGTGCCCCTGTGTGCGCCGTGTGCGGCGGCGCAGGGCTTCGCGGAAATGGCCCATTAAGCTCGGAGCCGCGCCGGCCGTCTCGATCGCGTGGTGCTGGCTGGCACCGGTCCTGCGCGTCCCCACATAATGCTGGTAGCTGGCCGTGGCCGGTAGCTGGCCACGGCGTCTCGGTGCGGCAGGGGGGTCGCTATGCGGATCGAATCGTCGGTAACCAGCGTGTCGTGGATTCCTTCGGAGGTGGTATCGGGGCTGCCCAAGGCGGCCTTCGCGGCGGGAGCGCTGCACTATGACACCCCGCCTCCCGACGTCCTGGGCGATGTGGGGGAGCTTTACGCGGCCGAGAAGTTCCGTTTCGCCAACCGCCTGTCCGCCTGGATCGAGGTCGTGGACGGGCGCGTGGTAGATGCGGGCTACAGCGGCCGGGGCTACATGTGCCGCACGCGGCTGAGGCTGGGCCCGGTGGCGCAGATCGTCTTCCAGCCCGCCGAGTTCCCCGAGCTGAAAGCGGATCCGGAGGTGACCGGGACCGGGGCGAGGTTCGTCCAGACGACGGGCGGGCGCACCGGCATGCC
>Ga0207700_10001953_pt1 | contig 11731 bp, 11 predicted proteins | sample LARL82metaG_FD_184348 | JGI IMG/M metagenome (GOLD analysis project Ga0207700, IMG submission 184348) | Corn, switchgrass and miscanthus rhizosphere microbial communities from Kellogg Biological Station, Michigan, USA - LAR L8-2 metaG... | ecosystem: Host-associated > Plants > Roots >...
CCCGTCCTCGGCGCGGACCCCGGGGAGTGGGACCGCATGATCGCCATCAACGTGCAGGGGCTGCTCTCCACCACCCGCGCCGCCCTCCCGCACCTGCTGCAGGCCGCCGAACAGGGCCCGCGCCGGGTCGCCGACATCGTCAGCATCAGCTCGATCGCCGGCCGCGTCGCCTGGAACGGCTACGGCGTCTACAGCTTCACAAAGTTCGGCGTGAACGGATTCACCGAGTCCCTGCGCCAGGAACTCACCCAGCGGCACGTCCGGGTCGGCCTCGTCGAACCCGGCGGCGTCGCGACCGAGCTGGGCTCGCACAACACCCCCGAGATCCGCAACGAGATAATCGACCCCTTCTACCAGCAGACCGAGGTCCTCGCCCCCGAGGACATCGCCGACGGCATCGCCTACATGGTCACCCGCCCCCGCCACACCGCCATCGGCGAGCTGTGGATCATGCCCACCGACCAGGTCTGACCGCAACCGCATCGCGGCCAAGACAAGCCGAAGCCCTCCCGCCCGCGTGCCGGCACTGTCCGCGCTCATAACACGCAGATGAGGTCGACCGGACAGCAGGCCAGCGATCTTGAGCACGCACACGGAGCCGGCGCGGCGAGACAGAACATTCGTTCTCGCGCGCCTTGGACGACTATCCAGTCAGCGGCCAGGACGTGCATATCAGCGGTTCCCGCGCGTAAAGCCGTTCCCAAGTCAGCTACTTATCGTGACCGGCGTGCCTCCGTTCAGCTTCACGGTTGGGCCCGCCGATTCTGCGCGGGCGGATAGCCGGCTGCGACGCGGTTATGCGAGCCTCGTGCCGATCGCCATGGTTGCCCGCCGCTGATCGGTGCCAGCAGACCACCACCGGCGGAAGGATCATCTCGTGCCCCGCATCTTCATCACCGGCTCCACCGACGGACTCGGCCGCGCCGCCGCCGGTGCCCTCATGGGTCAAGGCCATGACGTTGTCCTGCACGCCCGCACACGCGAGCGGGCGGCGGCGCTCAGCGACCTCGCCCCGGACGCCGTGGGAGTCGTCATCGGTGACCTGTCCAGCGCAGCCGAGACCCGGGAACTCGCCGATCAGGTGAACCAGATCGGCCGAATGGACGCTATCATCCACAATGCCGGCGTCTACCTGGAGCCGTCCCGCGGCACGACCGCCGACGGCCACGCGAAGACTCTCGCGGTGAACACCCTGGCCCCCTACCTGCTTACCGCGCTGATCGACCGTCCCGATCGGCTCATCTACCTCAGCAGCGGACTGCATCGCGCCGGTGCCGGGTCCCTGCGGGACATCGACTGGACCAGGCGGTCCTGGAATGCCGCACGGGCATACGCCGAGAGCAAGCTCCACGTCACCGCGCTCACGCTTACCCTCGCGCGCACTTGGCCGGAAGTACTCAGCAACGCCGTCGATCCGGGCTGGGTCCCGACCAAGATGGGCGGCCCCCTACGCAACCGGCGATCTGAAGCTGGGCTATCTCACCCAGTCATGGCTGGCCGTTAGCAACGACGCAGCCGCGACCGTGAGCGGCGGTTACTGGTACCACCGGCAGCGACAGGCACCCGCACCGCAAGCCCGTGACCCGGCTTTCCAGGACCAGCTGATAGACCGGCTGGCCGCGCTTACCGGCGTCGCGCTCTTTTAGCGCCCTAGCGTCCAGCCAGATCCGAGGAAACCCCCGTGCGTCCCAGCCATGATCACCGCGATGCATAACACCTGGATCTGCGTGCCTGAATTGACAGACGTCAAGAACCCCGACACCCGCGCCTACGGCGGTTCGCGCTCAGGCTGAGTTCGCAGTCCGTAACTGACTACGATCATGAGCCGCCTGGCGGCTACGGCGGCCAGGCGGCGGGTTCCCGGGTCCTGGTGGGTTACCTGGCGGCACCCGCGAGGTAGGCGGCGACGATGTAGGTCGCGTGCCGGTCCAGGCTGCCGCGGGCCCGGTCACTACCTCATCGTGGTCCGCGGGTCGGCGTGTGAGGCGGCTTCCTGCACGTCCCGCAGCGGCACCCGGCGTCCCAGCGCGGCGGTGATGAACGCGTGCCTGAGCGTGTGGGGCGTGACGGTCTTGCCGATCCCGGCGCGGCGCGCGGTCTTGCGGACGATCCGCCCGGCGCCGTGCCGGTCCAGCCGCCGGCCGTCGGCGGCCAGGAACACCGGCCCGCCGGTGCGCTCGCCGATGGCCAGGTCGATCGCCCGGGCCGTGCGCGGGGCGAGCGGGATGGTGACGACCTTGCCGCCCTAATAGGAACTAGCGGGTCGCCTGTGCTGTGTGAGATGCGTGGTGCGGGAGACTTGTCACGGCAGCAGTCGGCAGGTGAGCACTTGTTCCGCCCCGGACGTGAAGTCCTGACGCAAGACCGTGCCCCTGCCGGCTCGCCGGGAGGATGGACTGCTGATGGGGTGGCGTGCCCGGCACTGGCCGTGAGCACTGTATCTATTAGGGCGCTGGCGGTTCTCCCTGCTGCTGCCGGACGTGACGCGGAGGGACGGAAGGATGAAGTTGCTGTTCATCGGCGATGACTGGGCCGAGGGTCACCATGACGTGGCCGCGCAGGATGATGCGGGGAAGACCCTGGCCCGGCGGCGGCTGCCGGAAGGGGCGGACGGGATCGCCCGGTTCCACGAGATGGTCGGGTCCTGCCTGGGAGAGGACGCCGAGCCAGACCCGGCGCGGGTCATCGTGGTCATCGAGACCGACCGCGGCCCGTGGGTGAAGGCGCTGGCCGCGGCCGGGTACCGGGTCTACCCGGCCAACCCGGGGCAGGCGGCCCGGCACAAGGAGACGGTCGCGAACCCGGGGAAGAAGGACGACTTCTTCGACGCCGGCTGCCTGGCGGACATGGGCCGGACCCGCCGGCACCAGATGCGGGAGCTCGCGGCCGGCAGCGACGTCGCCGAGGCCGTCAAGATCGCCGCCCGGGCGCACCAGAAACTCGTGCGGGAGCGCACGAGGCACCTGCTGCGGATGCGGCCGGCGCTGCGGGAGTACTTCCCGGCCGCGCTGGAGGCCTACGCGGACCTGACCCTGGCCGGCAAGGACGCCCTCGAGCTGCTGGCGAAGGCACCGAACCCGGAATCGGCCGCGAGGCTGACCGTCACGCAGGTCACCGCCGCGCTCAAGCGGGCCGGGCGGCGCGGCGACCTGGCGCAGCGGGCGCGGGACATCCAGGCCGCGCTGCGCGCCCCGCACCTGGCCCAGCCGGACGTGATCGCCGAGGCGCACGCCGCGTCAGTGCAGGCCGCGGCCGCCGTGATCACCGCCCTAAACGAGCAGGTCAAAATCATGGAAGCCAAGGTGAGCGGGCTTTTTCGGCGTCACCCTGATGCCGGGCTCTACCTGTCCCAGCCCGGCATCGGGGACATCACCGGAGCGAGGATCCCCGGCGAGTTCGGCGACGCTCCCGGCCGCTACGCCACCGCCAAGGCCCGCAAGAACTACGCCGGAACCTCCCCGCTGACCATCCAGTCCGGCAAGAAGAAAACCGTGCACGCCCGGTACATCCGCAACCGGCACCTCATCGACGCCTTGCCCGCCCAGGCGCTGACCGCGCTCAGCGTGTCCCCGGGTGCCCGCGGCTCCTACGACGACCTCCGCGCCCGCGAGACCGGCCACGACGACGCGATGCGCCGCGTCGCCAGCCGACTCGCCGGCATCCTTCACGGATGCCTGAAAACCGGACGCGAGTACGACGAAGCCACCGCTTGGTCCCACCGTGCCGGGAACCCGGAAGCCACGAAGGCCGCGTGACCGCTCGATGAACTTCGGCCACCGCGGATAGCCGCGCCGTGCGGCACCTGGCCGTCCGGCAGCGTCAGCACGCCCTGACATAACGTCATCGCAAACAGGCCCGGATGAACCGATTTGACAAGTTAAGCCCTGGGGTGTCTTGCGGGTGACGGTCAGCGTCCGGTGCCCGCGCTCCAGGCCCAGATGCTCGATGTCGGCGCCGGTCGTTTCGGAGACCCGCAGGCCGTTCAAGGCCAGCAAGGAGATAAGCGCGTGCTCCACAGGCGAGCCGAGCCCGGCGGCCACCAGCAGCGCGCCGAGCTCGTTACGGTCCAGCGCGACCGCATGGGACTCGTAGTCGACCCGTGGTCGCCGGACATGGGCAGCGGGCGAGTGATCCAGGAGTTCTTCTTCGACGGCGTACTTGTAGAACCCGGCGATGGTAGATAGGCGCCGGGTGACCGTGGCGCGGGCTCGGCCGTTGGCTTCGAGTTGCCGGGCGAAGCTTTCGATGTCGGCGCGGCGCACCGAGAACAGCGACAGAGAACAGCTGCGACACCAGGTAGTGAACTGACGCAGGTCCAAGGTATAGGCCTCGCGGGTCAGGCCACGATACCCGGCCAGGTAGCCGACCAGGGCGAGCCGTTCGGGATCGGTGAAGGCAGGCTGGATCGTGGCGAGCGCAGTGGATGGGGCGGTAGTGGTCATCGGGCACCTCCCGGCCAAGCTGGAACCCGGGAAGCTGGGCCAGTCCCGGCCCCAGCGGTTCAACGGAAACCCAACGTAAGCTGTCTGGCCAGGTCACGCTATGCCGGCAACAAACGAGCGGCATGGCGCAGCGATCCGCGCGAAGAACACTCCATACCGCCGAATATGGATTCCTACTGCATTAGTAGGCATATGTGAGTCTGTGCGCTCAGATCATCGGTTCGGGCCCGGGTTCTGTCGGGTGGCACGGGCGTGCGGGTCGGGCCGACCGCGGGAGATCACTGCGAGACGTGATCTCCTCACCTGCCTTCCGAAATAGCCCTCCGGCCTCTGTGTCTGGCCTCCCCGTCAGCTCTGGAGAAACCGATTGGTGGGAGCCGTGCGGGCCGCAACCCTCCGGACTGGTTCGAGGCGCAGCCAGGACAGGGTGACGTCGAGGACGGGGGTGATCTGGTCCATCTCGGTCACCGGTCAGTCGTTTTCTTCTTCTGAGGCCGCCGCTCGATGACCTTTGCATGCACGAGACTGCCCGCGAGCTCGATGCGGAGACGGGGATCGGCAGCAGCAGCGTCCCCGGGGGTGGAGCTTGAGCTTGGAGTAGGTGAGGATGAGCCCGCCGGTGCTGATCATGATGCCCGGCGGGCTGACGATGAACAGCTTGCCGTGCACCATGTCCGCATCGATCCGCAGGACGCTCGAGGTGATCACCGCGCGGGTGAAGTCGAGGGTGACCCGGCACATCTGCGTGCGAGGCTCGATACGCGCAGGCACCAGCCAACGCCCCTGCTGCACGTACTTGCCGGCATGCTGCCTGATCACGAGTCTTTCTCTGGCTGCGGCTGCATTTCGGCAGGTCGGCGGTGAGCCCGGCCAGCGCGCCAAGCGTCCGGGCTGAAAGCGCTCGCTCCAGCCGGGTGTCAGGTTCCTCGGCGCTGAGCCGGCCGTCACCGCCGGCAACCCGCAGCGCGTCCACGACGCGGTCGCGATCGTCGTGCGATGCCCGCATGCCGGGCATATCATCCGACATTGGCAGTCAGGGACGCGGTGCCTGTGCCGGCCCGTTTCCCCATCCTCCTTTCACTCCGTGCGTGCGGTCTTCCCGCACACGGTTTACCGATCGCGGTTCCCCTCGAAGCGTGAACACCTTGACTTGGCTGATCCCGGTTGTGAAGGAGGGCCCGGCTGGTGTGGCGCCGTTTTCGTGTGAGAAGTTCAGGCCGGCTATCCGGTCACCATGATCCGCCGCCGCCGCCGCCTCCGCCTCCGCCGCCGCCGCCTCCGCCTCCGCCGCCGCCTCCTCCGCTGTGGGCGCCGGAGGAGCCGCCGCCGTAGCCACTACCTGAGGGCGAAGAACTGCTCGCGACCCAGTGGTGTAGCGCGGCCGTGAAGTTGTTCATGGAGGAGAGGTAGTAGCTGGACTGTGGCAGCGAGGACAGGCTGCCCGCGGTCAATGGCGCCCTGATCTGGTACCACGATGGTGCCTGGCCGGTGTGGGTCAGTGAGTCGGTGAGGTCGGCCCACTCCTTGGTGCAGCCGAAGGCGATCGCGTAGGGCAGGCAGTCATACAGCATGTCAGGCTGCCCGGCAGGGTGAGCCTGGGCTGCTGCTGTGGTCTTGATGTACCTGCGGAACCCCTCTACCCGGCGGGCCAGTGCGGTTCCTTGGGCCGTGCGCACTGGCATCCACCGGGCACCGGCGATCAGTACCAGCCCGGCCAGGGCGACAGGGATCGGCGCGAGCCCTAGGTGGTGCGTACCGGCCGCTGCCACGATCACCGCTGCCACCCCGGCCACGACCATGGCCAAGCCGATGGCGAGCCACTTTCGCCGGACCCGATCGGGGCGGGCAGTGAACCAGCCCCGCCTGGCCATATCCGTATAGAGACCCTGTCGGGCTCGCTTGAGCGGCAAGGCGGATTGGCTGCCAAGCTCAGACAGCTGCACTGACCGCACACTGGAGTCCGTCGCGGCCTTCACGAAGATGCTATCCAGCAGTATCTGCTCATAGTCCAAAAGACCGCTGGCCTTGTCGAGTCGGACGAGCCGCCAGTCCGGCGATACTTCCTTGCCGACGTCATCTATCCTCAGGTAGCCGCGCACCGCTAGGTCAACGATCGTGCCGGTGATGTCGCGAGGGTGGGCCACCCCATCCAGCAGCGTCCCGGCCTGCCCGGGCCGCAGATCCTCGGGGGGTGCGGGTTCCACTGGAGGCTGATCGTGCCTGGACGATCGCATCGCCCCGCCGGCCAGTGCTGGCGTCGCGCCAGCGAGATCGGCAGCGGACATGACGTACTGGCGGCGTCGGCCCCTGACCAGAACCAGGGTCCCAAGAGTCACCAGGATTGCCAGCAGGCCACCGAAGGCGCCGACAGAAACCGGCGTCAGCGCAAAGGCCTGCAGCAAGCTCCACTGCGCCATCAGCACCGGGCGCGGCGGTGCAATCACGCCCTTGGGGAGGTCCACCGCAACCGAGAGCGCTTCATGCGGGCCGAGCCCGGTCTGGGTGAAGGTAGCGCCCCCATCCGCGATGCGGGCCTGCTGGCACGGGCTGTTTGAGCTGAGCGGCCCAGCCCAGCAGAAGGCGTCGGTCGGTGCCACTGGCGCGGTCACCCGAACAGTTGCCCGGCCGACGGGGACATTCCACTGGTCCCCGATGGCATTCCAGTAAAGCGCGTCGTAGCCGGCGTACGCGTCCATGCTGGCGTGGACCAGGTAGGTGAGCCTGTAAGTGTGTATGCCGGTGACGGTCTGGCTGGGATCGCCGATCCTGACAATGACCGTATCGCCGGTGTTGTCGATCGTGTACTGCGCCGGGGCGTCCGGCGACTGAACCGAGCGCACGGCAAGGGGGTAGTACCGGTCGTAGCGTTTGCTGTAGGTGTACAAGACCGGAATTTCTCGTCTGATGCCGTGCCGCTGGTGGTTGCCGAAGTCGTAGACGATCTGCTCGGTGACCATGATCGACGCGTCGTGCTGGATGGTAATCGCGACGTCGTAGCTGACGATCTTCTCGGGACTGGTCTGCGCGCTCGCGCCCGTCTGTACTGCCAAGATCGATGACATGACGACGACCGCGATGGCGCACACCACGCCAAGGCCGAACGGTAGCCGTCGTGTGAAGCGTCTCATGGCAGGCCCCCGCTCTGCGGACGCGACGTCTTCCATGGCAGACGCCTCACGCGCTCGCACCGATTGGCGCGGCGAGGATAGTGGCCGGGACGGCGGCCGCGATGGCGTTCACCACGGCGGAACCGATCAGCAGCAAACGAATGGAGCGTCCCATGGGAGGTCCTCCCTTCCATTACGGCGGACACGATGTGCGCGATAGCGCCGGGAAGGCTCTCAGGTGGCACGCCGCGGCTGCCTGCCCGCGACGCTGTGCACAGTGCTCCGCGGGGAAGGCGCCCTGGCCTTGCTCCCGCGAGGTCCGCAGCGCCCGCCGGATACGGCCGTCCTGGTCCTGCCAGCGCCGCCGGCCCGCGAGCCCGCGCCGTGCCGCTACTGCGCGGCCGCGCCGGCGCTAGGGCTGGTAGCGGTTGAGTTCCGGCGTCCCCGCGAGCACGGTGAAGACAAAAAGGACGATCGGGCCCGCGAACGGCACGAGCCCGATGAAGACCCACCACCCGGACCTGTCGATGTCATGTAGCCGGCGGACAAGCAGCGCGAGGAGTACCAGGTCTAGGTAGATGACAACGATGGCGCTGATGGCGATGACCGCAAAGCTGGCTCCGCTGCTGTTCATCGTCAGCGGGATGAAGATGATGGCCTCCACGGCAACGACCGCGATCAGCACAAACAAGTTGAACCACCAGTACGCTGATCGGGAGGCGCGGCCACGGTAGACGAAGCCATTGCTGAACCCCAGCTTGATGGCTTCACCGAAGCCCACCGGGCCGCCTTGGAGGTAGCTGAGGGGAGCGGCCGCGCGGCCGCCGGACGGATACCGACCGGGCTGGCTGGGATAAGCCTGGACGGGGTCGGGGGTGCTCATTGCGTACCCCGGGTCGTCATCTGGCTGGCTGGGATAAGCCCGGGTGGGGTCGGGAGTGCTCATTGCATACCTCGAGTTTTCATCGGGCTGCATGACCTGCGGGGCCTGCAGCGGGTTGCGGCGGGCGCGGCGGCGCCGGAAGAAGGTGACCCCGCCGATCACCAGCCCGGCCGGGATGAGGGCAAACAGCGCGACCAGGATGAGCAAGACCCAGAGCATGCCGCGCCCGATGCCCCGCCCGACCGCGACGTCGGTGATCGAGCGGGGGATCGCGTTCTGGGCGACCAGGAGGTACCTGCCGGGATGGCCGATCGTAAAATGCATGGCCGTCTGGCCCTCGTGCCCCGCGACGCCGTAGCTCTCGGTAGCACCACGCCAGGTGCTGATTGCGACCGGCGGACCACCGCTGGCCGGCAGCAGGGCCACGTTCATCGACCAGCTGGAGAACGGCGCGGAATCCCCGCTGCCGACGGCAAGGGAGCAGCATCGGCCCGGCCTCTCGAGGTAGAGGATGTAGCCACCCGGCTGCGCGAAGGTGACCTCGGCCTGGCCAGGCACCGCGACACGCTGAAAATCTTTGATCTGGCGATTCAGGGAGAAGAACCCGGCTACGGCTAGCGCACTGCAGATCAGCGCGGCCGCCAGTGCGCCGCCTGCCACCCAGTACCACTGCCGTGACGGGCGGATGGGCGGACTTCCCGCAGCGGCCGCCTGCCCGCCCCAGGTGATCATGCGGTTGCCGCGCTTCCGCAACGGCCTTTCCGCATGTCAGCACCATTCATCTTCTCCCCCACGCTCTAAACCGAAGTCCCCCCAGGTGAACGGAGACTCCAGTTGACCAGGGGAAACATGATGTTCCATGACCACACATAGGAATGTAGATTCCGCACCCGAAGCTCAATGACATGGTCAGATAGGCCCGGCCCTTTACGGGACAGGGGAACTTCGGTCTAATTCGGGGAAGGCTGGCGGGCTGGCGCTAGTGCTCCCTCCGGTGACCCCGGGGCACCTAGCCGCCGTGGGCGGCAGATCCCGGACCCTGCTCTCACCCTACATTAGCAATTTAAAACTAGCAATAGATTTCTGGAAATACGAATAGGTTCTCCGGGTGACGAACTGGAGCTTCCTGACCAGCCACGCCCGGGTGCTGCTGTGCGTCGCCCGCGACCCGGGCACGCGGCTGCGCGACATCGCAGCCAGCCTGACATCACCGAGCGCAGCGCCCACGGCATCGTCACCGACCTGACGGCAGCCGGCTACGTGATCAAGCACAAAGACGGCCGCCGCAACCGCTACCAGGTCCAGGCGCACCTCCCGCTGCCCGAACCCGCCACCCGCGAACCCGCCCGCCATCGCCGAACTCCTGGCCCTCCTCGCGGGCGCCGCAGCGAGACCGCAGCCGACCGGAACCCGGCCAGGCTGAGGCCACCGCAGCCGAGCCTGCCCGCACGCACCCGGCAGACGGCCGGCGCCAGTGCAGCCCGGGCCCGCCCCATCCGGCCAGGAGCCCTTGACGAACCCCGGCACCGGCGTCCCGGCCCGGGCCATTCCAGAGCCGGATGCCTGCTTCGCGGCAACTAGACCGTTGCCCGTGCATGGCAGATTCATGATGTAGTCCAGCCCGCCAGCATCCACCGGCCCTGGACGCGCAGAATGCCCAGCTCGGCGCGACGCCGACAGCCAGCAAGCCATCCCGGACCTGGCCTACAGATCGGCGGCAGTGTGCGCGTTGCTCCAGACGAGGGCTGATTACGCAGCGCTACGAGAACCGTTCTACCTCAGTAAGCTGCCGAATATTTGCCTTCGAGAATCAATTGCTAGAAACAGGATCGGTCGCAAGGCCGACACCGCGCCCTAGTACGGCAGGGTCCAATCGTTAGTTGACCAGGGCGTAGTTGCGTGCCAGGCGTGCGCGTTGGTGGAACCAGCGGGATTGTGCCTGGTGACGTCGGCGCCGCTGGAGCCAGTGGGCAGTGTGGCCGGGCGGCTCGGGGTGCCGGAGCGCGGCGGCGAGCAGCCGCCTGACGTCGCGGGCGGTGAGCGGGATCAGCCCCGGGTCAGCGGGTGGCATGTCGCCTGGTCTGGCCGGCGGCGGGGCCTGTGCGCCGGTGCGCTCCCTGAGCTGGGCGGCGGTGACGGCGCAGACCGCGAGGGCGGCCATGACCAGGACGGTGCGGCGGAGGATCGCGGTGCAGAGGCGGGCCTGGCACTGGTCCGGGCCGAGGCAGCCCTTGGCGAGCTCGGAGCCTTCCTCCACCGGCCAGCGAAGCCCCGCTGCCCTGATCAGCCGGGTCTTGGCCAGCAGCTGCCCCTCGGGAACGTAGCAGTAGTGAAAGGCCAGCTCGCCGGTCTGCAGATGCCGGCGGATGAGCAGGAAGTGCCGTGGCGATGAGGTCGCGATCCATGCCCGGGCGTACCAGCGCTCGCCCTTCGGGCCCTGCCCGGCCGAGCGGACCTCCCGGCCCTTCGTGCCTTTCAGCAGCTTCTTCACGGCATCGGCGCAGGTCATCTTGGTCCCGGCGGCGAGCGTGAGGGTGAAGCTGGAGGCGACGCGCAGCACGTAGGCCTGCCCGCAGTTCTCGAGGAACTCCCGCAGGTCCGTGCGGCTGCCGTAGACCTCGTCCCCGCAGACGCAGCCTGAACGTGAGGCCGTCGCCGTCGGCGTCACCCAGGATGCCGGCCGCCAGCTGGCCTTTGGTCCGGAACTGCAGGTCCAGGGGCAGCCCGGTAACCAGCGACTTCACCGGATCGCTGATGTCCCCGGCCGGAATCCACTGCCGGGCTCCGGCCAGCGCGTGGCCGGTCTTTTCCCGCACGTAGCTCAGGTGCACCGTGGTGATGCCGTTCGCTACCCGGCCCGCGCAGCCCATGTACGGCCGCTTCACGCCCGCCGTGGCGCTGCCCTGCTTCTCGCGGCCGGTCTCGTCCAGGGCTCCCACGGCCATCCGCCTGCGCCGCGACCGGCAGGCAGCCTCGTCCAGCCCAGCCGCTGCGTACTTCCTGACCTGGGACATCGCCGCGGCCTCGTCCCACGAGGCCCGGTTCAGCAGCCGCTGGGTCTTACCGGGCGACCGGTCTCCCGCGTGCCCGGCAACCGACCAGCCGTTCCGCGACGGCAGGTCACTGGCCAGCGCGCTCAGATACTTCCCGGCCTGCAGCCATGTCTGCGTCCGGCAAAAGCACGACCGCAGCAGCCCCATCAGGGCAGACCTCTCCCGCAGCGCCCGGCCTGCCCCTATCCTGGCAGCAGCAGCCGCCCTGTTCTCATTTGTCCTCACAAACACATGATCCCGGGGCGG
>Ga0207700_10001954_pt1 | contig 11728 bp, 9 predicted proteins | sample LARL82metaG_FD_184348 | JGI IMG/M metagenome (GOLD analysis project Ga0207700, IMG submission 184348) | Corn, switchgrass and miscanthus rhizosphere microbial communities from Kellogg Biological Station, Michigan, USA - LAR L8-2 metaG... | ecosystem: Host-associated > Plants > Roots >...
GCCGCTGTGGCATCCGCAATGGGCGCTGCGGGCGTTCATGGACTTCCAGATCCCCGAGGACCTCTGCGCCGGCTACGGCTACCCGCAGCTCACCGACCAAGCCAAGCGCAAGATCCTGGGCGAGAACCTGCTCCGCCTGCACGGCCTAGACGCCGGCGAGGCGAGGGGCAGGCTCGGCGGCGGAAGCTGAGCCGCGGTCATGGTCCGCCCCTTAAGCCAGGCCTGGCTGGGACGTGCGGAAAGCGATATTTTGGTGCGCAGCGATGACACGAAGAGGGGGGCCTCAACCGTGGCAAATTCCCTGGCCGTACGCCGACTGTGCCTGGCAGCGGGCATCGACGGCTATTACCAGAACGACAACCGCGCCCAGACCGATCTCCGGCGGCGCCTCGAGGACGCGCTGGAGCGGACGTTAACGTCGGCGGGCGTCACGCTGGACCGCACGGTCCGCCAGGACAGGGACGACGGCCAGTTGTTCCTGCTGCCGGTCGGCGTCAAGGCCGAGACCGTCGTCCCGGCGCTGATCCGCGGGCTGCTCGAGCGCCTGGACGACGACCGCAGCCGCGCGCCGCTGACCCCGCTGCGACTGCGCGTCTCGGTGGTACCTGGCATCGTGACGCGAGCCCAGGACGGCTACGCCGGGCGCCCGGTGGCCCTGGCGACCTTGCTGGCGGACAGCCAGGCCGTGCGGGACGCGCTCGAAGCGCAGCGGACGGCGCTGCTCGCCTTGATCATCTCGGATGACCTGCACCGCGACGTCTTCAAGGCCGGCCGGGACGGGGCGGACGCCGCCGGCTTCCGGCGGGTCGCCGTCGGCCTGCCGGACGGTGAGTGGCAGGAGGACGCCTGGGTCCGGGCCATGGAGGCCGGCGCGCCCCAGCCGGCGCGGAACCGCGTCGTCAGCGGGCTGCGGAACACGGTCATGCCCGCGCTCGGCGTGGCACCGGGGGCGGTCGCCGACGTGCTGGACAATCCCGAGGTCGACACCGAGCTCGGCAACGCGGCGCACGACGCCGACGACTCCCACGGGGAGTGGGTAACCTACACCGAGTCGACCGACGAGAGTCACGCCGCTTACGTCGCCGAGGAGAACGGCTACCTCGCCGGGGAGGAATACGACACCCACGCCGACTACACCACCGTCGACTACGAGTCCTTCGATTCCCCGCCGGATTCCCACGACGAGCTGTACTGATCGCCACCCGGCCTGGCCCGCGGCGCCTGGTCGAACTCGCCGAAGCCCGTGCTCAGCTGCTCGATCTTGGCGGCCGGGGGCGGCGGGTGGGTGCCGGGTGCCGCCCGGTCGCGGGGTGAGATCTCGTCCTCCGCGCCCAGGGGCGGAGTCTGCGCGACCCAGTGGTCACGGTCCCAGTAGAAGAGCTGGTAGCCGTTCCAGCAGCTGAGCAAGCCGCCGACCTGGGAGTAGAAGGCGTGGTGGCGCTGCTCGTAAAGCCATCTGCCGTGCGCCCGCGGCGGTGGCGGCGGCTCGGGAGGCGGAGGGAAATCGCGCCCGGCATCGCCGCGGAGGAGACGATCGGCCCGCTCGCGGATCTTCCGTACATCCCGGTGCAGACGTCCAGGAGCGGGAGTCTCTGTCACGTCACGCGGCGGATCCGCCGTCGGTATAGCGGGCGGCGTCTCACGGATCGCCGGGCCGGCGGCCAGGGCCGTCCCCGGCGCCGGGACGAGCAGCGGCTCGGTTCCGCTGACGTCGTCCGCGCAGACGTCCGTCACGCCGTCCAGTCTGGCTTCCCGGGCCGACTCCCAGCCCGTGACCAGCGTGGTGTTCCGGCCGTAGCGAGCGACGGCCTGCCAGACCCAGTCACGCTCGGCCGACGGGTGGACACGGACCTGCCCCGGCGTCTCGGCGAGCATCGGATAACCATGCTCGGGCCACACGTCCGCCGTCGCGGACGGCGACATGTCCGGCGAATGCCACGGGGGCACCTCGGCGTCAGTCTCGGACGGCACGCGCAGCCTGCTTAGATGGGCGTTCCAGGCCGGTCGCATCCACCGCTCGTATACGTCCGCCGCCCACGACCTCCAGTGCTCCTCCAGGATCGCGAGCCGGGGCGCCCCGGCTTGCGGGTCGGCACAGAACCAGCCGACAAAGCAGAACAGCGGGCGGCGGCCGTCGGAGTTCATGTCCGGGCTGAGCTCACTCGCCTGGCAGGCGACGCCCACCAGCGTGCCCGCGTGCCGGCGGGCCAGGGCGAACCGCGGCGACCTGCTCAGGGCCCGTCCGTCGCCCACGGCCGCCAGCACCGCGCCGCCCTCGGTCCCCTGCCGGTCGAAGGGACTCGGGAGGGCGCGCCACCATATGTCGGCGTTGAGAGTCCGTCCGTAGACGACCGGTGCCCACCGGCTCGCCGCAACGGGCGGTCGCATGTCGCTCACAGCTCCAGTTTCCCGTCGCGGATGATCGGATGACCGGCCAGTTCCTGGCTCAGCTGCGTGATCAGGTCCTGATCGGAACGGATGTCGCGCTGCCCCGCGGCGATCGCCTGCCAGTAGCTATCGGCGACCCCGCGCAACTGGATGACCTGGCGTCCACGGAAATAGGCCCTGAAGCCCTGGCTGAGCGTCGCGATCTGCTGCTCGGTCTCCGAATGGCCGGCCGTGGCCCGGGCCAGCTGCGCCTCGTGCGCTCCGAGCCCCTCGGAGAGGTAGTGCATCAGCGAGAAGATCAGCGGCCGGTGCAGGCCGACCGGGTCGATGGTCGAGACATCGACGACGCCAGTCGAGTTGGCCCCGAAGTCACCGACCTTGACCGGGCACACGAACGTGGTGACGCCCTCCGCCCAGACGACAGGCAGCAGTTGTGGGAGCCCCTCGACCACCTTGGCCAGCGCCTGCCCGACGCTCCGGTCCGGGCCGCGCAGCAGATCCGCCTTGGTGATCAGCACCGCGAGCGACGGGTTCGGCAGGCCGCTCTTCTTCCGGTTCGTCACGGCCTGGAGCACCTGCGAGGACATCGCCTGTACCTTCAGCCTCTTGTGGATCACGGCCAGCTTGGACGGGTCGTCCAGCCAGACGGCCACGCTGCCGCCGTCCAGGACCAGGTAGATGCTGTCCGAACGCTCCAGCCGGGTCCGCAGCTCGGAAACATCGGCCCCCGAGTCTTTGCGGTCGTCGAGCGCGCCGCCGCGGTAATCCATCCAGTCGATGGTGACCAGGGGCGTGAACCCGTGATTGAAGACGAACCGGTAGTACTTGCTGCTGTCCGCGACGTTCGGCGGGGGCAACTCGCCCTCGTCAACCAGCAGGTCCCAGGCATCCCGCAGGTCCACGCCCTGGTCCGGGTCCTCGGTGAAGGTGAAGTACCCGTGCACGCCGGTGGACAGGATGTCGTACATGCCGAGCAGGAACGTCGTCTTTCCCGAGCTGGTCGTGCCGAGCATGGTCAGGGTCAGGTCCGGGGTGGTCATGCCCAGCCTCCTCGTGTCGTGGCTGATGCTGGATTCAGAAGGTCTCGACGTCCCGCAGGAGCCGGTCCAGCCTCTCGGCTGGCGGGATGAGGACGAGGAGGTCCTGGTATGCGCGTTCGGCATTGCGGCGGAGCTGGACGGCCAGGGAACCCGAGTCTGGCGTTCGCCGCCGCCGGGCGATGAACCGGCCGGGTAGCGTGTCCCTGCCCGCGGCCGCCTCGGCCGCCGCGCTGAAGCGCCCGGCGGCCGTCGCCAGCCGCTCCCCCATGCCCAGCAGGCCGCATCGCAGCGTGAACAGCACGGGCTGGGTCACGTTCAGCGGTGACGGCCCGCAGCTGACCCGCACGACCGCCCCCTGGACATGGCGGGAGGCCCTGATCGCGCCGGTCAGCTCGCGCAGCGGGCCGCCGAGCATGGTGTGTACCCGGGCGTCACCGAGATCGACGAGATCGCACTTGGTGATGGCGATGACGACCGGGGTGAGATACCTCTCCCGGCTGTGCAGCGCCCGCAGGACATGACTGCTCAGGCGGCCCGCCGACCGGGCCGCCCCGGGGTCGTTCACCAGCTCGGCGCCATCGACGAACATGACGATCGCATCGCTGTCCAGAAGGTCCCGGTTCAGTTCCGCGACGTCGGCCGCGTCCGTAGTCCGCCCGCTGGCCGCGCCGCCGCGGTGGTCCCGCCAGCTGAACGGCATCACCTCGGCCCCGTCGTACTTCAAGACGAGGTCGTAGCAGGCACGCCGGTGCGTGGCCGCCGGGTAGCGGCCCGCCATGATCGCCGCCGCGTCCGCCACGAGCTGCCGGTGATGGCCGTCGTCACCGGCACGCACCTGGAAGCCCTCGACTCCCTGGTACATCGCGGCGTACATCAGCGACAGGTACGTCGTCTTGCCGGCGCCGCTGTGCCCGAGCATCACGATCTTCACGATGGCCCCATCGGTCTAATCCCTCTTCGAACAGGTTCCGCTCGGGATGGAACGCCTGGACGCTGGCGGCCGGGTCGCCGCAGTCGTCCCCCGGACCGGGTACCGCGGAGGGCACCGGCGAAGGCGCAGGCGGGCGCGCAGGCTCCGGGGGGGTCACCAGGGCGAGGGCCAGCACGGTCGCGCCCCGCACGACGGCCAGATCGGGTTCCTCGAGCACCCGGACCGGGCGCCGCGAGCGCTCGCGCACGCGCTGCCCGACCAGCGGCACATGGCTGGAACCGCCGATCAGGACGACCTGGTCGACGTCGGGCCAGGACAGGTCCAGCGAGCGAAGCATCCGCTCGCATTCGCCGACGGTCTGCTCCACCAGGTCGTCGATCAGGCCGTCCAGGACGGCCCGTTCCAGATCCAGCGTCTCCGGCGGTTCCAGTTCGCTCAGCAGGTCCTCGGTGGACGTGACGAACGACAGCTCGATCTTGGCCTGGACGCACTTCTCGCGCAGCTGGATCCGGCGGCGCAGCAGGTCCGCGTCGGCGGCCTCCGATGCGAAGATCTTCGCCGCCTGCGGGAAGGTATCGCGGAGGTGGCCCAGGATCCGGTCGTCGAAGGCGCGTCCGCCGATATGCGGCAGTCCGAACGGATCACCGAATATCCGGGGGCCCTGGCCGGCGTCGAGGGCGAGGACGCAGTCGAACGTGCCGCCGCCGAGGTCGTAAACGACAGTCCGGCCGGGCGCCGGGCCCAGGCCGGCCAGCGCCGCCACCGGCTCGGTCTCCAGCCGGACCCGGGCCGGGTCGTAGCCTGCCGTCACGCAGGCCCGCACGGCCAGGTCCCGGTTCCATTCCTCCCATGAGACGGGCACGGTCACCAGCACGAGATCCGGCTCGGCGGCCACCTCGGCCAGCGCCCGCCCGCGCAGGAACCTGATCATCTCGGCCATCAGACCGTCCGGGGAGTAATCGGCCGCGCCCAGCCGGTAGCTGACCGGCTGGCCGATCTCGAGCTTGAAGCCGGTGCGGTAGTCCTGGATCCTGATCCGCTTGACCCGCTCGGCCTCGCGGCCGACGGCGAGCGTGCCGTCCCGCCGGGCGCACACCGACGTCGGGAAGCCAGTTTCGCCCTGCGCCGCCGTCGGGTCGCGGATCAGCAGCCCCGGGACTCCCGGCCGACCTACCATGATCATCGAGGTCGAGGTGCCGAAGTCGATGCTGTGGACGACCGGGGCGACCGCCTGCTCCGTCACGCGGGGACTCCGCTCCGGCCGAGGCCCTCGATCCGGTATCCCATCTCGGCCAGCGTCCGGTAGATGTCCTTGTACTCCTCGAGCCGGTGCTCGACCTCGCGCAGCCGGGTGCTGTTGGCGGTCGCCGTGCGCGTCCTGGCCTGCTGGAGCCGCGCTCGGGATGCCTCGAGCGAACTCGCGTCCAGGGCTAGCTGCTCGTCCATCGCCCGGGTCAGGGCCTTGGTCTCGTCTCGCAGCCGCTGGGACAGGTCGTCCATGCTGCTGCGACGGGTGGCGTCGATCCTGGGCACGACGTACTCGCGTAGCCTGCGGCGGCGCTCGGCGTCTTCTCGCTCGTGCTGATACAGCCGGGCCTGGCCGACACCGCCCGCCACGCCGACCGCCTGGCCGAGCAGGCCGCCGATCAGCGGGCCGGCCACGAACGGGCCGATCGCCGCGGCCGCGGGCGGGAAGACCAGGGCCAGCACGCCTCCGGCCACCAGGCCGACCGCGCCAGCCGCGGTCGCGCCGCCCCACACGGTCCGGAACGACGCGAACCGCCGGGTCGGCATGTCGATCCGGGGCGGCAGCAGGGCCGGGGCCGTGACCGCGGCCTCGCTGCCAAGACCGGACAGTGGGATGGACAGGCTCTCCGAGAAGCTCGCGGCCACTTCGTCCACCACCTTCGTAAGCGTGCGATTCGCCTCGGCCTGGGCCTCGACCATCTGCCGCACCAGCTGGTTGATCACCTCTTTCGGCTCCGCCAGGGCATTGCGGTCCTCGGTGGCCTGCTGGAATCCGAGGCGCATCTCGTCGAACGCCTGGGTCAGCTCGCGCCGGATGGGCCGGTAACGCTCCTCGAGTTCGTCGGCGAGCAGCCGGGACCTGCGCGGCGCCTCGGCCCTGGCCTCCTGGACCTTGGCCTGGGCGGCCTTCAGCTGCTCGTCGATATCCTTCAGCGCGGCCTGCCCGGCCAGGGCGCTCTGCTCGTTCCGCAGCGGCGCCTCGCTCTCGGCCGTCACCGCCTCCAGGACGTCGATCGCCTGGCCGAGCCGGGCGATCGCGCAGCTGGCAACGAGCCCGGTCCACAGGCGCCGTTCCAGCTCGGGGAAGCCCGACTGCTCGATCAGCTCCTGATCCTGGGCCTTCAGGCCGTTCCATTTGCGCAGCGCGGAGACACCCATCAGGTCGACGCGGCTGGCCGACTGCCCGGTGACACGGGCGATCCGGGAACGGACCTCCGAGATGACCGCGTCGGCGCCGGACGTCTTGTCGATCATGGTGACCGCGGTCAGGACGATCGGGCAGACTTCGTAGGCACGGGACAAGAACGAGAGCTCGGCGGTGCTCGGTGGCTGCACGGCGGAAGTCACGAACAGCAAGGCGTCCGCCTCGGGCAGGAATCCGCTGGTAGCGGCGGTGTGAGCGGGGTTCATGCTGCCGACGCCGGGCGTGTCCACCAAGATGAGACCCGATTTGAGTTCCGGGACGGGCGCCACGATGTCGATCCGGGCCACCGGGAGATCACCCTTGACCCGGCCCTGCTCGGTGGCGTAGCGGGTGACCTCGGAGAGGTCGACCGTCATGGGCGGCGGAGGCTTCTCGTCCTCGCCGTGCGGCAGGAAGTAGAGCAGGGCGCGTGGCTTCTCGCCCCACGACAGCGTGCAGACCGTCGCCGTGGCGACGTCCGGGTCCACCGGGAAGATCCGCTGCCCGATCAGCGCGTTCAGCAGGGAGGACTTGCCTCGCTTGAACTCACCCACGGTGAGGACCAGGTAACGGCTATCGGCCAGGCTGGCCCGGGCCCGGTTGAGCGGCTCGCGCCGCTCCGGCAGCAGGTCGCCGCCGAGCTTGGCTTCGAGCCGCGGGAACAGCCCGAGCACCTCATCCCTCAGCTGGTCAAGGTCATCCTTCACTGTTGTTCCTCTCGTCGGCCCCGGCCGGCCCACCCCCGGCGAAGGCCACGACCTGCTGGGGTCTGATCAGCCGGTCATCGTGCAGGTAGCCACGTCGTATAGTGGCCGCGATCCAGCCCTCGGCCCCCTTCTCGTCCGCCGGGCGGGTGCCGACGACCTCGTGCCGGGCGGGCGTGACAAGACCCTCGTCCGCGACGATCCGCACCCCGCAGGCGGTCAGCAGCCGGTCCACCCGGCGCTGCACGAGCAGCAGCGTGCGCAGACCGGGCTCCGGTCCTGTCGGACGCTCGGTCAGGTCCAGCAGGATGTCCGCCAGCCCGATCAGGCCCCGGACGATGTCGGCCTGCGGCCCCGCGGCGGCCGCAGGCCCGGCCGGTGCTTCCGCAGCGAGCGTCCGTTCGGCGGAGGCTGTCTCAACGGGCGGCGGCTCGGCGGGCAGCGGCGGCACGACGGGCGGCTCATGACGGCGCGCCCGCGGCAGCCACGTCACCCTGAGTACTCCGAAAATGTCCAATGTTCAGCCCTGCCCTTCGGCACCTTCGTCCCATCGGAGCAACTGGCGGGCCACCTTGATACGCTCCGAGATTCGTCCGTAACTGAGCCCGATCTGCCTGCTGGCGGCGGCGATCGCACCGTCGAGGCCGTCGGTCTCGCCCCGGTTCATCCATGCACTGGAGCGGGCATCGGCCAGCGCGATCAGCTCCGGCAGCGGCGCGTCGTCCGGCCTGCCGAGCCTGGCCGCTACCGAGCGGCCCTGCTCGCCGGACACCCGCAGGATCTCCGCGACTTCATGCTGATCGAGCCGGAGGCGCCCCTGATAGAAGTCCTCCAGGACGCCGAACTCCGGCATTTCCGCCTCGTTCAGGCGGATCCGCTCGACGATCCCGGCCACCGTCCCGACCACCGCGGGCACCGTCGAGCCGGAGCTGACCGCATCCCGCCTGATCCGCGAGATGCGGCCGGAGATGTCGCGCAGAGCCTGGTCCAGCTTGAGGACGGCGGAACGGTTGCCGAAGTGCTCCGCGAGCATCCGCCGCACCTCCGCGACACCGCTGTCTCGCTGCATGAGCTGCCGCAGCTCCGAGGCACCGACGTGGTCGCGACGGTAGAGCGCCGCCTTCATCGTTCCCCAGGCACCGATCTCGGCGATCAGCGCGGCCCGGGCCGGGGGCGGCAGCGGGACGCCGGCGATCTGGCCGGGACTCGCGAACCGGTTGGCGTCGCCGAGCGCCGCGGCCAGCCGCGGCGGATCCATCGTGCCGAGCTCGTCCAGCCAGCCGAGGCGCTCCTCGTCGAGGGCCGACGTGCCGGCCGCGGCCAGAGCGGCGACGGGCAGGATGCGGAAGAACATCCGGCGGGTCTCCGGCTGGTCGAGATACCGGCCGACGATCCGGCGGGCAACCGCCAGCGGGTCATAGACGAGGGCGTCAGCGTCGTCCATATCGGCGGGCGGCCAGTACCACTGGTCGCAGCGGCTGAGCACGCCGACGACCTTGAGCGCGTTGAGCGACGGGCCCAGCGGGCCGAGGAAGCGGACGACCACCGAGGCGTCGCGCTCGTTGAGCGCCCGGTCGAAAAGGTAGACGACGGCGTCGGCGCCGTCGACGGCCTGGACCGTGTCCGCATGAAGGTCGGCGGCGCTGCGGCCGACCTCACCGAGTACCCGCTCGAGCCGGCGTTCTTCCTCGGCCTCGAGAAACCCGCTCACACCCAGCGTCAGCAGAGTGTTCTCCGAGTCGGCCTGGTAAATGCTGCCGAGGCCCGGTGTATCCAGTAGACGAAATCGCTTAAGCAGCGGGTTCGGGATGCCGAATTCGACCTTGCGGATTCGGCGCAGCAGGTCCGCCTGTTCCGGATCGTTGATTGTATACGCCTGGAAATGCTCCGGCGGAACTACTAATGGCTTGGTGTCCGATCCGGTGAAGTGGACGACCACCTGAGGCTGGGGCGCGTCGTAAAACTCGCCTACCGTAAAAGTTGCCTCGAGCTGGGCCGTGGGAGCGATGTTCTGCCCGAGCAGCGCGTTGACGAGCGTGGATTTTCCGCGCTTGATCTGCGCGACGACGGCAACCCGCATGGGCAGCCCGCAGCGCGTGGCGGCGGTGCGGACCGCCGCTACCAGGTCAGGCGGCGCGTCGGCCGCGCCAGCGAGCCGACGCTCGCATTCAGCGAGCCCCACGACGACAGAAGTGTCCACCCCCACCGAGCCACTCCCCCTCCCTGGTCGCTCCTGGCAGTGGCTCTTGCGATTCCGGGACTTATACTGCCATAGTTTGCCAGGCCGGGAAATCCACGAGTTCCCGGAAGAGCGGAACCAGGCTGACAGTCCCGCGCGGCGTCACGGCACGAACCGTCTTCTCGCTTGACAGCGGTGGCAATACTCACAATCATCGTATTGAGTGCAGCCAGCCCGAGTCGGGGTATAGCGCTGTGCGGTAACCAGGTGGGGCAAGGGAGGGGCCTGGCTATGCCTGTTCTTATTGTTTTAATTGTTATTGTAGTTGTAGTGCTTATCGTCCGGGCGGCGAGGAAAAAGCGCCAGCCGCTGGAGCTCAAGCTGTCCGTGGTCGGCTTCGAGGCGTGCGGCAAGACCGTCTTCCTCGGCTGCATGTACAACGAGCTCAGGGTGCCTGATCAGGACGGGATCTTCCTCGATGTCCCGCCCGAGGACGCGGGCAAGCTGCTCGCCCTGTACGACGCCACGGCCAACCCGGATACCGAGTTCCCCGATCCGACCAGCAAGTCGCTGACCGAATGGCCCTTCACCGTCAAGGCGAGGTCGGCGACGGGCATCGCGGACGTGGCCCGCTTCTCCTACCTGGACTTCTCGGGCGAGTCCCTGCGCGACCTGTTCACCACCGCCATCAACCCGGAGACCCAGCGGCTGTACGACCGCTTCAAGGCATCCGACGTGCTGCTGGCCGCGCTGGACGGCCTCCAGGTCAAGCGGTACATGGAGGGCCGTCCTCCGCCGAGGTTCCACCAGGACCTGGGCACGCTGCTCGCGCTGCTCTCCAACCACCAGAAAGCGGTCAGCCTCGTCCTGACCAAGTGGGACATCCTGGAAGACCAGTACACCTTCCGGCAGGTCGTCGAGCGCCTCCTCCAGATCAGCCAGTTCGCGAACTTCGTGAAGGCGCAGCAGGTCTTCGGGTCCTGCCGGCTCATCCCGGTCAGCTCGGTCGGGCCGGGATTCGTCATCGAAGAAGGCGACCGCATGCGCAAGGTACCCGGCAAGCACATCAACCCGGTCCGGGTCGAGCTGCCCCTCGCCTGCGCGCTTCCCGACGCGCTGAACGTCGCCAGGCAGCAGCCCGGGCCGCCCGCCGCGGCCGGGGCACCGCCTACCGGCGTGTTCGCGGCCGGGCAGCAGAAGCTGGTCTCGGCGCAGGCGGCGCTGCTGTCCTGGGCCGAGACGGTCAAGGTGGGCCTGGCGGCCCAGGCGGCCACCATGGACACGTCCCGGCTCGGGCCCTTGTCGTCGTACCTGACCTTCAGCCAGGGCACGCCCGCCGCCGTCGCCCAGCTGGTCACCTTCTGCCGTAACCGGGTGGCCAGGCTCGACGCGGAATTTCCCGAGTCCGACCTCGTCGGCTACGTGACCCGGCGAGGATTGTGACGCGGTGCCAGCACAGGCGTGGCCCTACGCGGTCGCCCGGGGACGGGTGTCCGGTTACCAGGTCATCGTGGGGCCGTGCTTCCTCCTCGACGTGGGATTGACCTACCTGCTCGAGTACGCGAGCACCGGTGATGCCGGCGATGCCGACACCATCACGGTGCGCGAAGTGGCAGGCGCGGCCGTGCGGCCGCTGTCCGTGGCGTACCGCGTGGTGGCAGCGACAGCCGACCGCTACGGGCTCGGCGACGCGAGCCCGCTGCGGGATCAGGCGGGCCGCCTTATCCCCGTCTTCGAGGGTCTGGTACTGCGGATTCCCGCCGAGGAGGTGCTGTCTGTCGGCCTCACCGCCAGCGACCTGGACCGGGTCACCGAGGTATCGTTCCCGGCGTTCCGGCGGCTGTGGACCGCGCAGGAAGCCACCCGCCCCGAGCCCGCGGCGGCGATCTCCGTCGGCGGCGCCCGGCCGGGAAGCCAGCGCCCCAGCCTCCGGCTGGGCGAGCCCTACGTGGCGCCCGGTACCTCCGCTGGTCCCGCGGGTCGGGGCAGATCCGGCCGGAACCGGTCCCGCCTGGTCACGACGGCCCTCGTGACCTGCCTGGTGGTGCTGTTCGG
>Ga0207700_10001956_pt1 | contig 11723 bp, 10 predicted proteins | sample LARL82metaG_FD_184348 | JGI IMG/M metagenome (GOLD analysis project Ga0207700, IMG submission 184348) | Corn, switchgrass and miscanthus rhizosphere microbial communities from Kellogg Biological Station, Michigan, USA - LAR L8-2 metaG... | ecosystem: Host-associated > Plants > Roots >...
TCGGCGCGGCGGCCGGATCGAGGCTCGTGCCGGACGCCTGGCGCATGAGAAAGTCGGCGGTGGCATCGCTCGTCATCGACATGCCGCTCATGTCGCCCGCCTTCACGTCGGTCAGCCACAACGAGCCGTTCGACTCGTGAAGCGTCGCCGTGATCGCCGTGCCGTTTTTCGGAAGCGACGCGACGCGCGCTCCGCGCACCTCGTACGACATCGTCATCGCGCCCATGATGCCGGCGACGTCGCCGTGCGCGACGGTGAGCTGATTGTTCGCCGGATCGCGGCCGACGATCCGGCCGCTGAGCGGAGCGCTTTTCTCCGCCGCCTGCGCGGCGACGGAGATCGCCAGCAGGAGCAGCGCGAGCATGCGTCTCATCAGCGGGTTGGTCAGGCGTGCAAATCCTACTCCCGCACTGCCTCTAAAATACGGCTGCATGACCGCCGAAGCGCAAGCGCCGCCGCTGCCCAGCGTCTTTCGTCTGGCCGGCTTCCGCACGATCTGGATCGCGCAGTTCATCAGCATTTTCGGCGACTTCCTCGCGCTCTTCGGCATCATCAGCTTCATCACCTTCCGGCTGCACGGGACGGCGGTGCAGGTCACGACCATCACCATCGCCTACATCCTGCCGCTGGCGGTCATCGGTCCGGTTGCCGGCGTGCTGGTCGATCACTTCAACGTGAAGCGCACGATGATCGCGAGCGATCTGATTCGCGGGCTTCTGGCGCTGCTGTTCGTCGCCTGCAACGACGTGCCGCAGATCGCGGCGGTGCTGCTGGCGCTGAGCGTCGTCTCGTGTCTCTTCATCCCGGCGCAGTCGATCACCGTGCGCGTCCTCGTGCCGCGCGACTCGCTGCTGCGCGCGAACGCGGCGCTGTCGCAGGCCTTCTATCTCATCCGCATCGCCTCGCCGCTCGTGGCCGGAGCGCTCGTGGCCTGGCTGAGCGAGAAGGCGACGTTCTACATCGACGCCGGCAGCTTCTTCTTCTCCGCGCTGATGATCTCGCGGCTCACGATCGAGCGCCCGCCGCGCGAGAACGCCGACAAGACCCTTTCCGGCCTGGCCCGCGACTTCGTCGAAGGGAACCGTTTCATCTTCACGCATCGCGGCCTGTCGTTCGTCTTCCTGGCCATGGCCGTGGCGATGTTCGTCCTCAGCTCGTTCAGCCCGCTGATCTCGATCTTCGTCCGCGACGAGCTGCACGCGGGACCGTTTCTCTTCGGCGTGGTCAGCGCGATGGTGGGGGTCGGGCTGATCGCCAGCACGACGGTGATGGTCCGCGCGCACGGCCGCAAGGCGGAGCCGCACGTGGTTCTCTACGGCCTGGCCGGCCTCGGCATGGCCGTGGCGGTGCTCGGATTCTCGACGTACGCGTGGCTGGCGGCGGTGAGCACGTTTCTGATGGGCGGCGCGGTGGCGCTCGTGCTCGTGCCGGCGCAGACGATGTCGCAGCAGGAGACGCCGCACGAGATGGTCGGCCGCGTGAGCAGCACGTTCATGTCGATGATCTCGATCGCGCAGATCCTCGGCCTGCTGCTCAGCGGCGGCCTCGCCGAGCGCCTCGGCGTGCGGCACCTCTTCTTCGCCTGCGCGGCGGTCCTGGTGCTGCTCGCCGGCGCAGGATGGCTGTGGCTGCGGGGGCGAACCGATTCGTGACCATGGCCTCGTGGGACCCGAAGGTCGCCGGCGAGGCCATGTAGGCCGTCCCTCAACCCAAAAGCAGCGCCCGGACCTGGCAGTAACGCAGATCGACATAAGCGCCGGCGGCGCAGAACGTGTATGACGCGGAGCCCACGCCGTACGCCTCGGCGCAGCCCGCGACCGTGGCGTTGTAGTCGCCGATGCAGTCCGCGTGGACGGTGACGGCCGAGGTGAGCAGCAGCAGGGCGAGGACGAATGCCGGGAACTTCCTGACGAATGATCGTTTCATGACGATTCTCCTTTCTCGATGATCACGGAACGATTCCTCCGGCGATCGGAGGGCCGAACGCCGCCGTCACGACGACGCCGGTGTCGGTCAAGCCGAGGACGCGAGAGGCGTCGCTCCGCAAAATGAAGCGCACGGTGGCGGGGAACGTGGCCGTGGCGAGGTGCCGGCCGTCGCTCGAGTAACGGTCGGCGCGCAGCCCGCGGATCGCCGCGAGCTTGCCGCGGTCTCGAACGTCCTCGCGGTTGCGCAGCACGACGATCTGGCCGCGGCCGTCGACGGCGACGTCGCGAGCCGGTTGCGAGTACGCGGTGAGGTCGTGCGCGTCGGGCCGGAAGCGCTCCAGGCGAGCGCGGGCCGTGCTGCGCGAATAGGCCAACGGAAACGCGCGTGCCGCGCCGCCGGCGCCGACGCGCGTCAACTCCGGCGCTCCCGCGGCGTGCACGAACAGCAGCTCCTGCCTCGGGCTGACGGCGACGATCAACTGCGCGGCGATCACGTGCTCCTCGGGGCTGCCGCGGCCGCCCGTCACCGCCGCTTGCACGGGCGAGAAGCGGCGCGCATCGCTCGAGATCCAGAGCGACGGCAGGCCCGGCGGCGCCGCGGCGCTATACGCCCACAGCACGCCGGCGCCGGCGGCGACGTCGGTGATGAGGCTCGGTGCCGGAACGGCGTCGATGAACGCGCCGTCGCCGGCGAACTCCCAAAGATTCCTGCCGCCGTTCGCGACCAGCCAGCGGTCGCGCCAGCGCACCAGCGACAGCGGTTCGCGATCCCAGGGGAACGGGCGTCCGTCGCGCAGGTGGAACGTCGCCGCCGGCAGTGGAGCGGACGTGCCGCGCTGCACGAAGAGCGACTGTCCTCCCCGCTTCAGAAGCCAGGTCTCGTCCGCCGCGCGGCTGACGGCGATGAAGTCCGAGAGCGGAGCGGCCGCGGCGGCGGCCACGGCGGTCAGCAAGAGCGCGCCGGCGATGCGCATCATTCTCATCGGCTCATCTCCCGACCAGACCGGCGGCACGCTCCCGCGGATACGCATGCACGGCCATCGCGAGCACGGCCACGACGATCGCCGAAACGAGGACGGCCGCGCCGCCGGCCTTCGCGGAGACCGGTCCGAGCCCGAGGAACGCCACGAGCTGCGCGCCGCCGAAGAGAATCACCAGCGGCAAGATGACGGAGACGAGCGCGCTCCGTCCCATGACCCAGAAGAGGAGCGCCTGCGCGGCGATGAGCGACAACGCCGCGATCGGCATGACGACGAACACGTACGGCAGCGCCGAGAGCGCGGGAAGCAGATCGCGTCCATGCCAGCGGCCGTAGCCGATGTAGCCGCCGAGGCTGAGAAGCATGACCCCGTACGAGAGCGCGAACGCGCCGAGGACCTTCGACAGCCACACCTCGGCGGGGCTGCCGCCGTACACGAGCAGCGGCAAGAGGCCTCCCCGCAGCCGCTCTGTCTGGATGGCCCGGCTGAGCATCGTGCCGGCGAAGAACGGCATCGCCAGCAGCGGAAGAAAAATGGCGATCCTCGCCTGCAGCAGCGCGGCCGCGGCGGGCGTGAGTCCGCTGCGCGACAGCGGCGCGAGGAGCAGCATGACCGACACCGCCGCCGTCGCGGGGATGTTGAGCCACCCCGAGCGAAGCCCTTCCACGATCTCCTTGCGGACGAGCGCCATGATCCGGTCGGTCTTCATCGGACTTCCTCCAGGTGTGAGAAGTAGGCGTCTTCGAGCGTCGACTCGAGCGGCTGAAACTGCCGCACGCGCAGGCCGGCGGCGAACAGCCGCGCCGCGACGGCGTCGACCGGCACGGCGGAGATGCGCACGGTGGCCTTCAGTCCGTCCGGAGCGAGGTCGATGTCGCGCGGTCCGGCCACGCCGTCCAGCGCCGCGGCGATCTGTTCGACGGTGACGGACTCCTGAAAAACGAGCAAGACGCCCGGGCCGCCGACGCCGCGCTTGAGCTCCGCGGGCGTCCCGGCGGCGACCACGCGTCCCCGGTCGAGGATGACGACGCGCGTGGCGAGCTGGTCGACCTCGTGGAGATCGTGCGAGGTGAGAAAGATCGACGTGCCGTCGCGGGCGAGGCTGCGCAGAAGACCGCGAAGATGGCGGTGCGTCTCGGTGTCGATGCCGTCGAACGGCTCGTCGAGCAGCAGCAGCGCCGGCGAGTGGACGATGGCCCGGCCGAAGGCGAGCCGCTGCTGGAGTCCTTTCGACAGAGTCTTGGCGCGCATGCCGGAGCGCTCGCCGAGGCCCATCGTCGCGATGACTTCGTCGACGCGGCGCCGGCGGTCGCTGCCCATGCCGAAGAGACGCGCGTAAAGATCGAGCGTCTCGCGAACGGTGAGGTCGGGATGGAGGGCGTGCTGGTCGAAGACCGCGCCGAGATGCGGCCCGATGGCGGCAAACTCCGTCGCCACGTCGCGGCCGAGAATGTGCAGCTCGCCCGCATCGAGGCGGACCAGGCCGAGCAGCGCGCGCATGGTCGTGGTCTTCCCGGAGCCGTTGGGGCCGACGTAGCCGACGATCTCGCCGCGGCCGATGTGCAGATCGACGCGGTCGAGCGCCTGCAGGCGGCCGAAGCGCCGGCTGATTCCCGTCGCCACCACCACCGGGCCGCTCATGACGACGCCTGCCATGCCGCGCGCGCCGGGTCATACGAGCAGACCGCGGCGTGCAGCGCGGGCTCGCGCCGCTTGGCGAGGTCGAGCGCCGCGCAATCGGCGCACGCGAATCGGAACTCGCAGGCTCCGCAGCCGGCGACGTCTTTCTTCGTGAGCTGCCAGTAGCGCTCGTGCCGTCCCTCGCGGAAGACGTTCCGCAGCGGCTCGAGACCGATGTGGCCCATCGCGCCGTCGGCGATCATCGGACACGGCCGCACCGACAGATCGGCGGCGATGGCGATCGTGCCGTTGAGACATGGATGAAACTCGCGGCGCATGAAGAATTGCTCGGGGCCGACCTGCGGCACGCGCGCCGGGCCGGTCGTGGCCAGCGACACGGCCGGCTCGACGCCGCCGTCGCTTCCCGCGGCAAGCCGTTCGAAGGTGACGACGCGCCGAGGACCGAGCGTGGCCGCCCATTCGCGGAGCCGGGCGGCCTCCTCGCGGCTCTTGCCGCTGAGCCGCAGCGTGACGTTGAACACCATGGAGCGGACCTGCGCGGCGGCGATGGCCTGCATGGCCGCGCCGAACGCCGCGGCGTCGCCGCAGACCTCTTCGTACTCGGCCGGCGAGCTGCCGAAGAGAATGAAATTCAGCTTCGCGCCGCTCTCGGCGAGCGAGTCGAGCAGCGGCGCGCTCGCCAGCGTGCCGTTCGTGGAGACGACGAAGCCGGGAGGCCGCGGACGCTGCCGCAGGCGGCTGATGGCGTGCTCCAGGAGATCGGGCTCGGCGAACGGATCGCCGCCGTTGAAGAAGACGTTGCGGATGTCGAGCGGCTCGATCTCGTCGGCAAAGCGCTCGATCGCGCCGTGCGTCCACGCCGCGCCGCGCGCCACGCCCGGCCACCGCTCGCAGCCGTTGCAGCCCTGCCACGCCGCGCCGCCGGCGATGCCGCAGCCGGAACACGAGAGCGCGCACGACGGCGCGAGCTGGAGATGCAGGACGTTGACGATGAGCGGCGGCTCGACGAGGCCGTCGAGATCGATCTTCAGCACCGGCATGTAGCGGTCGCGGCGCTGCGCCGTGGCGCGGCGCGCGCCGAGCGCCTCGGCGCAGAGACGCTGGACGAGCGCCTCCACCACCTCGGCATCGGCGTCGCGCACCTCGGCGATCGGCACGTCGCGCTCGAGCTGTTCGAGGATGCCGCTCTCCGCCGGCGAGAGCGGCTGCACGCGCTTGCGCATGAATTCGTACAGCGCGGCGCCGCGCGCCCCTTTTTCGAAGAAGACGTCCTGGTGCAGGCCGAAATAGCGCATGACCATCTCCTCAGCGCGTCAAGAGCTGCAGTTCGGGATTGAAGAAACTCAGGTCGCTGAACGCGTCCGGCTGCGCCTCCAGGATCCGGTAGACCGAGGCGAGCGTGTTGCGGATCCCCTCGATCGTGCCGGCACAGTCATCCTTGGCGAAGGCGCCGTCGGTGTTGCACGAGGCGAAGCAGTGCGCGCAGAGCTTCGTCACCGGGCACGACCAGCAGTCGCGGCAGACGGCCTCGTTGTAGTTCCGGACGACCTGCTCGATGCGGTCGACGTCGATGCCGCGGTCGACGTCGCCGATCGGCATCGAGCCGTTGATGCGCTCGCAGATGTCGAACGTCCCGTCGGTGCGCACGGCCAGCTTCGACCCCGGCACGCACGTATTCGTGAACGGCAGCATCGGCGGCGGAAGGTTTCCCTGCCGCTTGCGCAGGAGCACGCCGACGATGCGCAGCTCGAAGTAGACGCGCGCGTAGTGCGGCACCGGTTTACCGGAGAGCCGGGCCTCGAAGTAGATCTCCTCGAGCTTCCGGTGGGCCTCCTTGAAGTGCTCCAGATCGTCGGCGCTGAAGCGCTCGTAGTAGCTCGTGTCGCGCTCGTTCGCCTGCGACGTCATCTGCAGGCGCGGCAGCCAATCCGCGTTGTCGGCGTGAAAGTCGTTCACGCGGACGAGATCGGTCCCCCAGTCGAAAACGCCGACGAGGTGGACGCGCTTGTAGTCCGGATATCGGGCCCGGAGCTCGCGCAGGTTGGCGATGATGCGCTCGTAGCTGCCGCTGCCGTCCGGATAGACGCGGTTGCGGTCGTGATCGCCGGCCTCGCCGTCGAGGCTCACCAGGATGTAGAAGTCGTTCTCGACGAGGAAGTCGACGATGTCGCCGCGCAGGAGCGTGCCGTTCGTGGTGAGGGCCAGCGTGAGGTCGCACGGCGCGTTGGCCTTCGCGTAGCGCGTGAGCTCGCGAAGCGTGCGCTGGGCCATCAGCGGCTCGCCGCCGTAGAAGTTGAGCGCCAGCTTGCGGGCCGGGTTGCTGGCGATCTTCGGCGCGGCTTGGGCGAAGAAATAGTCGATGGCCTTGCGGCCGGTCTCGAACGGCAGCTGCCTGGCGGTGCGGTTGCGCGAGACCGCGTAAGCCTCGGAGTAGTAGCAGTACGAGCACCGCAGATTGCAATCCTCGGTGACGACGACGACGAGCTGCACCCAGGCCTGCTGACGGAGGGTCTCCTCGAGATCGGCGCGCGAGAACTCGAACATCTGCTTGGCCGCCTGGTCGCGGAACGCCGGGCTGCGGTAGAACGCGCCGAAGCGCGTCTCCCAGCGGTCGATGAACTCGGCGGCCGCGGCGAGGTCGGCGGCGGAATGACGCTCCGCCAGCGACGCCGCGGCGACGTCGAGCGGCGCGTCGCAATGCGCCGTCAGCAGATCGACCGTGGCCGGCGTGGTCGGGAAGACCATGCCGGTGTTGTCGTCGTAAAGATACGGACGCTCGGGATTGGCCTGGAATGGGACGACGGCGAGCACGCGGTTCATGCGACGGCCTCCGGTTCGGTCAGGCGGTTTTGGCCCGGCGGGCGATGTCGGCGGCCGCGGTGGCCGCGGCGCCGAAGTCCGCCGGGGTGATGGAGTCGGGAAGCGGCAGGGGATCGACGCCGAGCATCTCGCACGTGCGCGCGTAGGCCTGCCGGAACTTGTTCGACTGAAGGAGCGACGACGCTTCGCCGCCCATGAGCAGCGCGCCCGCGGCGGGACCGCCCGCCGCCTCCACGGTGCTGGCGATGGAGAAGAGCTCGCGATAACGCGGGCACGAGCTCAGCAGCTCGCTCTGCGTGCCGGCGGCGACGACGCGTCCGGCCTCGAGCATGACGATGTGGTCGGCCGCGAGCACGGGGCTGAGACGGTGGGAGATGACGATGCGCGTGCGGTCGCCGAAGAGGCGCTCGGCCTCGCGCCAGACGCGCCGCTCCGACTCGCCGTCGAGCTGCGAGGTGGCCTCGTCGAAGATCACCACGTCCGGCTGCTTGAGCACGGCCCGGGCGATCGAGATCCGCTGCATCTGGCCGCCGGAAAGCCGCGCCCCCCGCTCCCCCACCGGCGTGTCGTAGCCGGCCGGCAGCGCGGCGATGAACTCATGCGCGTCGGCGGCGCGCGCGGCGGCCACGACGTCGTCGTCGCTCGCTCCCGGCCGGCTGAACTTGATGTTGTTGCGGATCGTGTCGTTGAAGAGAAAGACGTTCTGCGAAACGATGCCCACGCGGTCGCGCAAGTCGTGCAGCTTCACGCGGCGGATGTCGTTGCCGTCGATGAGGATCGTCCCCTCCTGCACGGAATAGAGGCCGAGGAGCAGGCGGACGAGCGTCGACTTCCCCGAGCCGCTCGGCCCGACGAGGGCGACGTACTGGCCGGGCTCGATCCGCAGCGAAACTCCGTCGAGCGCCGGACGCCGCTGTCCGTCGTGCGTGAAGCGGATGTCGGAGAGCGCGATGCGGCCGTGCACCTGCGGCACGGCGACGGTGCGGGACGGATCGTCGTCCTCCGTCACTTCTTCGACGAGCTCGCCGAGGCGGCGCAGCCCCGCCAGCGCGGGCTGGATTCCGAGGGAGAGCGTGGCGAAGACCTGCAGCGGAGCGATGAACTTCACGGTGTAGATCGAGAAGGCGACGTACTCGCCGATCCGCAGCGTCCCGCCGAGGATGAAGCGGGTGCTCGTCCACAGCACCGCCAGCGTGACCAGTCCGGTCACCAGGGCCATCGACTCGTTCGCCAGCGTCCCGGCCACGCCCTGGACGACGCCGCTGCGCAACAATTTCCGGAGGCTCGAAGCGATCTTCTCCGTCTCGCGCTCCTCGGCGGCGTGCTCTTTGATCGTCTGCACGCCGGAGAGCGACTCCTGAAGGTGCTTCGAGACCACCGCGCCCTGCTCCATCATCGAGCGCGTCGCCGCGCGCACGCCGCGCCCCTGATAGCGCGCCGCCACGTACAACAGCGGCACGGTCGCCGAGACGATGAGCGTGAGCCGCCAGTCGATCCAGAGCATCAGCGCGGTGCTGATCAGCAGTTCCACGATGCCGAGGAGCGGAATCACCATCGCGCTGGAGAAGAGAATGGCCACGGTGCTGACTTCGCCGAGCCGCGCGACGAGATAGCCGGTCTGCTTGCGCTCAAAGTACGCGAGCGGCAGCTTGAGCAGCCGGCGGAAGAGATCTTCGCGAAGACGGACCTGAACGGTCTGGCCGAGGATGGTGAAGTTGTAGGTGGCGAGGAAAGAGCCGATGGGACGGAGGAGGTGCAGGAGCACCACGCCGAGCACGATGAGGTCGATCGTGCGGACGGCCCGCGCCGGGATGGCCCGGTCGATGATGTACATCGTGGCCGCGGGAAGCGCCGCCGAGATGCCCGCCACGAGCACCAGCAACAGAGCCGCTCCGGCCACGCGCGCGGTGTAGGGCTGCAGGTACGTCCACAGCCACCGCGCGTCGGCGCGGCGGAAGGCGCTCTCGGAGTCGCGGCGGCGCAACAGCGTGACTGCTTCACGGACGTCGTGGGCAATGGTGCTCATCGTCATCTCCTGCGTTTCGATCGGGCGGCGGCCACGGCGGCCCGCCGCCCGACCTGTCGTGGATTACGAGGCCGCCCAGGCCCCAATGACGCCGCCGAGGGCGCCCCAGGCAACCGGCGCGCCGCCGGTCACGAGGCAGCCAACGGCACAACCGATGGCGCAGATCCCATTGCTGCAGGAACCGGAATCAACTGCGAGAACCTCATCCATGATTGACTCCTTCGATGCTGTTGAATCGTTGACGGTTGGAGGGCGTTAACGCTACGAGGCTGCCCAGGCGCCGGTGATGCCGCCGAGCGCGCCCCAGGCGACCGGCGCGCCGCCGGTGACGAGGCAACCAACGGCACAACCGATGGCGCAGATGCCGTTGCTGCAGGAGCCTGAATCGACTGCCAACAGTTCATCCATGACGAACTCCTTTTGTTTTATCGGGTTGTGGAAGCAGAGGTGGTGTTAGGCCTGTACGCTTCGAGTGAGGTACGTCACGTCATCGTCGCCTCCTTTGAAGAATTCAATGGAGACGTTATTCCTCACACGCACCCTTCCGTAGTGTGGGTCGTCACAAGCGAACGTGACAGTCAACGTGTTGGCGGGGGGGGTCGCGGGAAAGGAGAGGTGATCAGTCCCGCACGGCGATGTTGTACTTCTGGATCTTCGCCTTCAGCGTGTTTCTCGCCAGCCCCAGGCGCCGCGCCGCCTCGCGGATGCGGCCGCCCGACGACTCCAGCGCGCGCTCGATCAGCTGGCGGTCCACCGACGACATCACCTCGTCGTAGATGTCGCTGGTGATCTCCATCTTGCCGATCACGGGATTGAGGAGGGAGCTCGGCATCGGCACGGGGCCGGCGTCGGGCGAGGGCGGCACGATGTCGGCGAAGAGGCCGTAGAAATCGTTGCGCGTGATCGTGTCGTCGTTCGACATCACGATGGCGCGGTGCAGCGTCGCCTCCAGCTCGCGGATGTTGCCCGGCCAGTTGTAGCGCATGAACAGGTCGAGCACTCCCGGCTCGAGGTGCTTCGTCTCGATGCCGAGGTCGCGGCAGATCTTGCGGATGAAATGCTCGGCCAGCACCGGGATGTCGTCCTTGCGGTCGCGCAGCGGCGGCAGCACCAGCGGGATGATGTTCAGGCGGTAGTAGAGATCCTCGCGGAACGTCCCCTGGTCGATGGCCCGCTCGATGTCGAGGTTCGTGGCGGCGATGATCTTCACGTCCGTCTTGATCGTCTGCGTCCCGCCCACGCGCTCGAACTCCTTGTCCTCCACCACGCGCAGCAGCTTCGCCTGGATGGCCAGGCTCACCTTCCCGATCTCGTCGAGGAAGATCGAGCCGTTGTTGGCCAGTTCGAAGCGCCCGAGCTTGCGGCGGTCCGCGCCGGTGAAGGCGCCCTTCTCGTGGCCGAACAGCTCCGACTCCGCCAGCGTCTCCGGCAGCGCCGCGCAGTTGAACTTGATGAACGGCCCGCTGCGCCGCGGCGACACGTTGTGGATGATCCGCGCCACCAGGCCCTTGCCCGAGCCCGACTCGCCGCGCAGCAGCACCGTCGAGTTCCCGCTGGCGGCCTTGCGGATCGAGAACTGGATCTTCGCCACCGCCTCCGACTGCCCGACGATCGAGTCGAGGTGCTTCTCGATCAGCACCTCGCGGCGCAGCGACTCATTCTCGAGCGACAGCCGCGTGCGCGCCTCCTCGAGCTCCTCGTACAGCCGCGCGTTCTCGATCGCGATCGCGGCCTGATCGGAGAACGCCTCCAGGAAGTTCAGATCCTTCTGCGAGAAGAGATGCCGGGCCTGGCGATGGTCGACGTAGATCGCACCGGCGATGCGCTCCTTGATGATCAGCGGCACGCAGAGGATGGAGAGGATGTTCTCGGCGATGACCGATTCCGACTCCACGAAGCGCTCGTCGGCGCGCGCGTCGGCCGACATCACCGACTGCCCGCTCTGGATCACCTCGCGCACGATCGACTGCGGCGAGCGCTTCGACTCGTGCTCCCCTTCGTTGATGTTGCGCACCACGCGCGTGCGCAGCTGGCTGGTGATCGGATCGAGCAGCAGGATCATCCCGCGCTCGGCGCGCAGGCGGCGGATGGCCAGGTCGAGCACGCGCGTCAGCACTTCCTGCAGGTCGAGCGACGAGTTGATGATCTTGACGATCTCGTACAGCCCGACGACGTTGCTCGACTGCTGCACCTTGCCCGCGGGGCGGATGCGGAACAGCGCGCTCCTGCGATTGCTTTTGCGAGAACGTCGAAGTTGGAGCACTCGGGCGGGTGTAGGCAGGTGGACGAGCTACTGTCCGTGACTGTCCTTCCGAATAGCCTCTGGGA
>Ga0207700_10001961_pt1 | contig 11707 bp, 7 predicted proteins | sample LARL82metaG_FD_184348 | JGI IMG/M metagenome (GOLD analysis project Ga0207700, IMG submission 184348) | Corn, switchgrass and miscanthus rhizosphere microbial communities from Kellogg Biological Station, Michigan, USA - LAR L8-2 metaG... | ecosystem: Host-associated > Plants > Roots >...
CTTAGAATCAGGTTTAGCTCCAAACTTTTTCTTGGAAAGTCCATTTCTTGTTTAGTAAAAAGTTTCCAACAGATGCAATTGCAACTGCCAAGAACAATGCAATGGAGTAGTTCAAGTGTCGTAGTTCTACAAGACCGTATACCATCAACAGTTGGAAGACTGCACCAATTCCACTGAACCCCATGAACAATCCATACTGCAGAAAGGTTCGTTTTGGCTCAAACGTCCTGTCTTCAAATGTCCAAATTTTATTAAGAATAAAGTTTGAGCTCATTGAAAATATTATTCCGATCATGGTAGCGTAGATGTACCAGAGATTTGAAAGCACGGCGCCGAACATGAATGAGACAAAATAGTTTACCAGTAGACCAGATGCGCCAACGGTATAGAACCTTCCAGCCTTGGACAGGAAATGAACTGAGGTACGCCTCTCAGTGGACTTGACAGACTTGCCATATCTGTATAATTTCCAGATGGACTGTAGGTATCCAACTCCTACGGAAAAATCAAGCTTGCTTGAACCTGTTGTTCTATTGATGAAGGTGTATGGGATCTCTTTGACTCGCGCCTCTTTGGCTTTAACAAGAATTTCAAGCAGGATCTTGTATCCAATGGCGTCAAATTTTATATTGTTTACAATGTGTCGTTTGAATGCAAAAAATCCTGACATTGGGTCCTTGATCTTTATTCCAAGGCCATGTTGTGCAATTTTGGTTGCACCTTTACTGATTAATTTTCTTTTAAATGGCCAGCCAGAGATACCTCCGCCATCGACATATCTTGAGGCTACAACTATATCGCAATCAGGACTTTGTAGTTCTTCAACCATCTTGGGTATAGTTTGAGGAGGATGTGATAGATCGCTATCCATTACAACCACTGCATCGCCCTTGGCACATTCGATACCAGTGACAATAGCTGAGCTTAATCCCCGCTTGTTTTCACGGCGTATTAGCTGGATTGAATATCCAGAGTTTGCAGAGTTTTTTGCATACTCTTCAACAGTCTGACTTGTACCATCTGGAGAATTGTCATCTACTACAATGATCTCTGCATTCATTTCACGTGTTAGTGCAGTACGCAATGAATCAAGTATTTTTATGATATTTTTTGATTCATTATAAGTAGGAATGACAATGGAAAGAGAACGCATCTTAGTTAACATCTCTTTTGATATCGAATTCAAGTTCTTCTATCACTTCTGATTATCATTCCATTATTAAAATTGCTTTACTTGGAAAAGTGGCTCTTAATTGCCTCTACTGCGCCCTGTACCGTGTGTACATCAGATGTGAATGGTTTTGCCCCAAATTTCTTTAGTTCATCTGCAGTAAATGGCCCTATAGCAACAGCAGTGGTTTTTTCTAGATGATTATTCAGGGTTTTCTTGTCCATATCAGACAACATGATATCAAAAAATGCCCGCACTGATGAGGCACTAGTAAATATTATTCCATCCACTTTGTTTTGCGAGAAAAGTTCCTTGAATTCTGTCCAATAAGATAATGCACTAGAAGACTTGACATCATACAGATAGACTTCCTTTACCTTTAGTCCTATTTTTTTTAGCAGCTGTGCAAGAAATGGAGTTGATGCACCACTTCGTGGAACGATTACTTTTTTTCCTTCTGCATTAAGAAGTGTAAAAACTTCGCCCACACCAACAGATGAAAACCTTTCAGGAACATGTGATACTCGAATACCCTCAGATTCAAGCGCTACCTTTGTTTTTGGTCCCACTGCAATTACAATAGTATTTGCAACTGCAAGCTGGAGTTTTTCATATTTTGAGATCTTTTTTGCAGTATCAAACAAGAGCTTGACTGCCTTTGAACTCATGAAAACAGAATAGTCGGGATCATCTTTTTTGACAGCATCCAAGAATTCGTCCACCATCTCCTTTCCTTTGCTTACTAGTTCTATTGTTGGCAGCGAGATTGCCTTTGCCTTTGCTTTAGAAACTAGCTTGGTAAATTCCTCAGAATCTTCCTTTGATCTGGTAATAGCGACAACTTTTCCTTGCATCATTTCATCTCCACCCTATCTTCTCAGAGAGGTTTACTACTTTGCCCACTACAATTATGGACGGGGGTTTGATCTTTGCCTCACTGATCTTTTTAGATATGTTTGAAAGCGTACCTTTGATCATCCGGTGTTCATCAGTTGTTCCGTTTTGAATTACTGCCACAGGCGTATTCTTGCTCAATCCTCCACTGATTAGTTTCTTGGATATGATTTCAATTCTTGAGAGGCCCATCATGATTACAATGGTATCTACTGCCTTTGCAAGTCTCTTCCAGTCAACTACACCTTCTGACTTCTTTGCATCCTCATGGCCTGTCACAAAGACTACAGATGATGCAAATTTTCTGTGTGTAAGAGGGATACCAGAATACTCTGCAGAACCAATGCCTGATGTTATGCCAGGAATTATTTCGTACTTGACCTTGTGCTTGCGAAGAAATTCTGCTTCTTCTCCTCCACGTCCAAAGATGAAAGGATCTCCACCCTTTAGTCTTACAACATTTTTATTTTTTTTCGCAAATTTTACCATCATGTCATTTGTGGTATCTTGATGTTTGTAATCATCTCCGACATCTCTTCCGACATACATCTTTTCAGCTCTTTTTGGAATCATGGCAACTATTTTTTTGCTTACCAGTCTGTCATAGAGGACAACATCTGCAGACTTGATAGATTCAACAGCCTTTAGTGTGATAAGTTTAGGATCTCCAGGACCCGCACCAACAATGAAAACTTTGCCCGTCATTTGCTATTCCATTCCTCTACTTTTTCTCTCCAGTCCTTTGCAATATCTGCAATTCCTTTTTCTTTGAGTTCTGTTGCAACTTGTTTACCAAGATCATTTGCTTTGCTTGTTTCTGAATCTTTTTCCACCATTATAGATTTGCTTCCATCTATTGAATATACAATCACTTTTAATTTTAGTCGGTCATTATCTCTGTGTGCAAACGCTCCAACTGGAAACCTGCATCCTGAATCTACGAACATTGAAAGTGACCTCTCTGCCTCTACTGCATTTCTAGTCTCTGGATCCTCGATTTTTTGCAGCAACTCTATCAGGGAAGTATTATCTTTCCGGGATACGATGCCTAATGCACCCTGTCCAGGTGAGGGAGGAAATGTATCCATAGATAACTTTTGGAATTTCACATCAAGACCCAATCGTGAGATTCCTGCCTGGGCAAGTACAATACCATCAAACTCTCCATCATGGACTTTTCTGATTCGTGTTTCAATGTTGCCTCGAATTGGTTTTACCACAAGATCTGGTCGTACTCGAATAATCTGGACTGCCCTTCTCAAGCTACTTGTGCCAATGAGTGCCCCCTTTTTTATTGTGTTCAATGTGGTACCGTCATTTGTGATAAAAACATCATTTGCTTCTTCACGTATTGGAATGCAGGCAAGAACTAGATCGTCTGGTAATTCAGCAGGAATATCTTTTAGGCTGTGCACTGCAAAGTCAACTTTTTTTTCTGCAACTGCCCTGTCAATCTCTTTTTCAAATATTCCTTTTTGGTTTATTGTAAAAAGAGGACGTGCATCTGTATCACCCTGTGTCTTTATTGTAACTATCTCAAATTCAGTACCAGGAGATTTTTTTTTAATTTCCGATACTACCCAGTTTGTCTGAGTAAGTGAAAGTTGGCTGCCTCTTGTTCCAATTACATACTTCATGATTTCACCGCTTGTAATGCCTTTTCATAAGAGGATATTGTATCTTTGATGTCATCTTTGGAATGTGCATATGACAAAAATACTGTTTCAAATTGTGATGGTGCGATAAACACTTTATTTTTTAGCAATGTCTCAAACAGTTTTTTGAACTTTGACATGTCTGCTTTTTTTGCAGAAGAGTAATCCACGACTTTATCATCTGTAAAAAAGATCTGAAACATTGACGATATTGAATTAATCTGGTGAGGAATTTTCATGTCTGATGCCATATCATGTATTGCTGATACCAGCTTGGTGCAGTTCTTTTCAAGTTTTGGGTATAATTTTGACTGTAATTTGTTCATGGTTTTGATAGAAGAGACTCCAGCAGTGACAGACACTGGATTTCCTGCGTATGTGCTTGCTTGGTATACTTTGCCCTCAGGGGAGAGCATGTCCATTATCTCACTTTTTCCCCCCACTGCTGCAATTGGAAAACCGTTTCCTAGTGCCTTGCCAAGTGTTGTGATGTCAGGTTTTAATCCAAAATATTTTTGAGCCCCACCTGGAGACATTCTAAATCCAGTCACTACTTCGTCAAAAATTAGTACAATGTTTTTTTCCTGTGTAATTTTTCTAATGTCATTTAGGAAATTCTTTTCAGGCAAGACTAGACCCATATTTGCAAGAACCGGTTCCACAATTACAGCTGCAACATCATCTTCTTTTTCTACCAATGACTGCAACTCGTCTGAATTGTTATATTGTACAACAAGAGTATTTTTTGATACTTCGTCCAAGCTTCCTTCAGACACTGGTATTCCAATGTGTGCTGCACCAGAACCTGCCTTTACCAAGACATAATCGTGTGCACCGTGGTAACATCCTTCAAATTTTATTATTTTTTTCTTTTTTGTAAATCCCCTTGCCAGTCTAATGGCAGTCATTGTAGCCTCACTGCCTGTATTTACAAGACGAACTTTGTCCATTGATGGAAAATTTTTAGATATTAATTCAGAAAGATCTACTTCGATCTCAGTAGGTGCACAGTATAGAGTTCCCTTTTCTAATTGATTTTTTACGTCAGTGATTATTTCTTTTCGTCCATGTCCAAGAAGCAGTGCGCCATATGCATTACAATAATCAAGGTAACGCTTCCCGTCCACATCATATATCATGCTGCCCTTGGCCTTTTTTACAAAGAACGGGTACGGGTCATAGTATCTCACAGGACTGTTTATGCCAGACGGGATGAATTTTTTGGCACGTGCAAACAGGTTCTTGGAGCTTGCCATTTACATGGAAATGAACCGGGTTGTAATTATAATCTATATGGAAAAATAGGATTGCGCTAAAAATTTAGCGGAGTTTTGTCTGGCAGTTTGTAACTAAATCGTTTGAAGGACTGCCAAGGTTGCACGTGTTCTGTCCAGTGCCACCCTGGATGATGTTGTGTCCAGTGCCGACAAAGACTTGCATGTTTCCTGCTCCTCCTTTTATGATATTATCGCCATTTCCTGCGTAAATGGTATTGGTGCCGTTTCCTGCGTAAATGATATTGCTACCATCACCTGCAATTACACAGTCTCCAGATGGACCCTCGTGGATTACGTCATTGCCGTCTAGTCCAATTATTAGATTCGGTACAGATGAACCGGTTAGTGTTTCGGTTCCATTTGTTCCCATCACCAAATTATAATCAGAAGATGGTTTTCCACATGCAAGAACAGTAACTGTTTGGTCTAGTGTCTTTTCGTTGCCAAACTTGTCAATTGCAGTCCATTGAATTATGGTTTTACCAATATGGAATAGTCCTGTAGAGTTGCTTGTTATCTTTGGAGCTGTATCTATTATTCCAGTACCATTAGCATCTCCTATCACAAGTGGTGTTGCAAATGCTGTTGCATCAGTTGTGATATTATTAGGAATTACCAAGTGTGGTGGTGATCTGTCTACAACTTGAATCAATTGTGTTGCGTTTGCCTTGTTGCCAGATTCATCAGTTGCAATCCAGGTTATGGTAGTGTTTCCAAATTGGAATAATGTTGGAGCATCATTTGTTGTTGATGCTACCTTTACGTTATCGCTAGATGTTGGGCTTCCAATATTTACAATAGTTCCAGTAGAACTTGTTGCGTTTACTATAATATCATGTGGTGCGGTTATCTTTGGTGCAGTAGTATCCACTACATCAATTGTTTGAGTACCGTTTGATGTGTTACCTGATACATCTTTTGCAGTCCAGAGTACAACACTCTTTCCTAGTGGGAATGTCTTTGTTGCATTGCTTGTGATTGTGACTTGTTGAATGTCAGTTGCAGTTGCATTACCGATTGGTACTGTGTTATCTTTGAGTGATGTTGCTTCAAAGGTGACATTAGCTGGAATTGTTAATTTTGGTGCGGTTGTATCCTTTACTGTTATAATTTGAGTGGTGTTTGCCTTGTTACCTGATTCATCAGTTGCAGTCCATGTTACTGTAGTCTTTCCTAATGGGAATACTGATGGGGCATTACTGGTTATGGTAACTGGCTCTATGTCAGATACATCTGGCTTGGTTAGAGATATCGTATTGTTATCAAGTGAAGTTGCTTCAAAGGTGACGCCTATTGGAACTGCCAATTTTGGTGCGATGGTATGAACTACATCTACAATCTGCGTTGCATTTGCCTTGTTGCCAGATTCATCAGTTGCAATCCAGGTTACTGTAGTCTTTCCTAATGGGAATTGTTTTGGAGCATTGTTTGTAATTGTGACTTGCTCTATGTCAGTTGCAGTAGCGTTACCAATTGGGATCGTATTGTTATCAAGTGAAGTTGCTTCAAAGGTGATACCTGCTGGAACTGTAAGCTGTGGAGGAGTGATGTTTCTTACATCAACTATCTGAGTTGCGTTTGCCTTGTTGCCTGCTTCATCAGTTGCAATCCAGGTTACTGTAGTCTTGCCTAATGGGAATGTCTTTGGTGCGTTGTTTGTAAGTGAGATCAACTGGACATTGTCAGATGCAGTAGCGTTACCAATTTGTACGGGATTATCAGAGAGAGATTTTGCTACAGAACTAACATCAGAAGGTGCAGTAACTTTTGGTGCAGTTGTGTCCACTACATCAATTGTTTGAGTACCGTTAGATACATTTCCAGATACATCCTTGGCAGTCCATGTTACCGTAGTCTTTCCTAGTTGGAATGTCTTTGTTGCATTGCTTGTGATTGTTACTTGTTGAATGTCAGTTGCAGTTGCATTACCGATTGGTACTGTGTTATCTTTGAGTGATGTTGCTTCAAAGGTAACATTAGCTGGAATTGTTAATTTTGGTGCAATGGTATTCTGTACCAAAACTGTTTGAGTAGCATTAGAGGTATTGCCAGATGTATCAGTTGCAATCCATGTTACTGTTGTAAGTCCGATCGGGAATTGTTTTGGAGCATTGTTGGTTATGGTAACTGGTTCAATATCTACAACAGTTGGAGTTCCTAGTGGAACCGTATTATTATCAAGTGAAGTTGCTTCAAAGGTGATACCTGCTGGGACTTTCAATCTTGGCACCGTAGTATCAACTACATCAATTGTTTGAGTGTCATTGGACACATTTCCAGATACATCCTTGGCAGTCCATGTTACTGTAGTCTTTCCTAGTGGGAATACTGCTGGCGCATTGTTGGTTATTGTCACTTGTTGGATGTCAGTTGCAGTAGCGTTACCGATTGGCACTGTGTTGTCTTTGAGTGATGTTGCTTCAAAGGTGACATTAGCTGGAACGGTTAGCTTTGGTGCAATGGTATGAACTACATCAATTATTTGAGTACCATTTGCCTTGTTGCCAGATTCATCAGTTGCTACCCAGAGAATGGTTGTCTTTCCTAGTGAGAATGTCTTTGGTGCGTTGTTTGTTATGGTAACTGGTTGAATGTCAGTAGCAGTTGCATTACCGATTGGTACTGTGTTGTTATCAAGTGAAGTTGCTTCAAAGGTGATACCTGCTGGAACTGTAAGCTGTGGAGGAGTTATGTTTCTTATATCAACTATCTGAGTTGCGTTTGCCTTGTTGCCTGCTTCATCAGTTGCAATCCATGTTACAGTGGTATTTCCAAGTGGGAATTGCTTTGGAGCGTTATTAGTAAGAGAAACCACTTGAACATTATCAGAAACTGTTGCATTTCCTAATGGAACTGTATTGTCTGCAAGTGATGTTGCGGTTAGTTTGACATCAGAAGGTGCAGTAACTTTTGGTGCAGTTGTATCCTTTATGGTTACAGTCTGGGTTGCATTTGCCTTGTTGCCTGATGCATCAGTTGCAGTCCAGAGAATGGTTGTAGTTCCCAATGGGAATGTCTTTGATGCGTTGTTAGTGATAGTAATTGGTTGAAGATCAACTACCGAAGGATTGTTCAATGATACAGTATTATCATGTAATGATGTTGCTTCTTGTGTTATACTTGAAGGTGTAGTTATCTTTGGTGCAGTTGTATCCACTACATCAATTGTTTGAGTACCATTAGATACATTTCCAGATACATCTTTTGCAGTCCACAATATGGTTGTCTTTCCTAATGCGAATGTCTTTGATGCGTTGTTAGTTATTGTCACTTGTTGGATGTCAGTTGCAGTTGCATTACCGATTGGTACTGTGTTATCTTTGAGTGATGTTGCTTCAAAGGTAACATTAGCTGGAACTGTTAGCTTTGGTGCAATGGTATGAACTACATCTACTATCTGGGTTGCATTTGCCTTGTTGCCAGATTCATCAGTTGCAATCCACAATATGGTTGTCTTTCCTAGTGGGAAAAATTGTGTAGCATTATTTGTAACAGATTTTATCACTCCATTATCAGTAACTGTTGCATTTCCAAGCGGAACTGTATTTTGAGCAAGTGATGTTGCTTCAAAGGTAACAGCAGCAGGTGGAGAGATCTTTGGTGCTGTAGTATCTACAATATTTACAAGCTGTGTTGCAGTTTGTGAGTTTCCTGATCCATCAGTGGCAGTCCAGGTTACAGTTGTCTTTCCTATTGGAAATACTGACGGAGCATCGTTTGTAACAGATTTTATTATTCCATTATCGGTAACTGTTGCATTTCCAAGACTTACAACATTGGAAGTTGGACTTGATGCTTCTTGTGTGATATCAGAAGGAGCATGAATTACTGGCTTTGTAGTATCTTGTACTGTCACAATCTGTGTTGCAGTTGCAGCATTTCCAGATGTGTCTATTGCCTTCCAGGTTACAGTAGTTTGGCCGATTGTAAAGTACGGAGGAGCATCATTAGTGACAGACTCGACACCGACTGCATCATTTACAGCTGGTAGTCCAATATCTACAGAATTGTGATCTGGCGACTTTGCTTCAACAGTCACTGGTTGTGGCGCTGTCAATACTGGGTGTGTTGTATCAGTCACAGTAATCTTTTGGACAGCCTTTGCCACGTTTCCTCCATTATCGATTGCAGTCCAAGTTATCATTGTAATTCCTAGTGGGAATTTTGATGGTGCGTTACTAGTAATAGAAGCAATACCACTGTCATCAGTTCCAGTGGCTTGGCCAATTGATACTGGTGTCAAGATTCCAGTTGCTTCAATTGTCATGTCAGCAGGAGCCGTAATAGACGGAGGAGTGTGATCATTAGGAGCCGTGATTTTGACAGTATTGGCTTGAGTGGTGTTTTGTGCTGCTGCTACTTGTTGTGTAGGAGTGGTTGTTTGTGTTTGGTTGACAGTTTGTGTTTGTGTCGTAGTTACAGGTAAAGCCTGAGCCTGGACAAATTTCTGGATTCTGTTATTGTTTGAATCTACAACAAAGACATTTCCGTTCGAGTCTACAGCAGTTGATCGTGGAGTATCAAAAAAGTCAGCACCTGTACCTTGGCTTCCCCAAGACGTAACAGTATGTCCATTAGTATCTAGTTCCACAATTCTGTTATTTCCAGTGTCTGCAACAAAGATATTTCCGGATTTATCGATAGACATTCCAAGTGGAGTCTGAAGATTTGAGCCAGTTGAGCCACCAAAAGATTTCAAAAAGACACCGTCTTCGGTGAATTTTTCTATTTTATTTCCACCTGAATCAGCTACATAGATACTTCCTTGTGAATCAGCAGCAACTGCACGTGGAGAAAGAAACTCGCCATCATCCAGTCCACTCTGTCCAATACTAAGCAAGAATTTTCCAGAGCTGTCAAACTTTTCTACTCTACTGTTTCCTGTATCAACAACATAAACATCACCGGTAGGATCTACTGCTACACCTTGTGGAAGTAAGAATTGGCCATGGTTTGATCCTTGGCTACCCCACTTTGTTACAAATTTACCTGTGCTATCAAATTTTTGAATATTATTTTGTGCATTGTCAACAACATAGATTGAATCACTTGTTACTGCAAGTCCTGCAGGAGCATTGAACTGGCCATCACCGCTACCTTTTGTTCCAAAAGTAAAGAGAAAGTTTCCATTGTTATCAAATTTCTCTATTCTTCTATTTCCAAGATCAGTCACATACACATTTCCTGACGAATCAACTGATACTCCTTGAGGAAATGCAAATTGACCAGTGTTTTGTAGTCCATATGTACCCCATTGTACAGAAAATGATGGAGCTGAGCTAGTAGCCCAAGAATAGTCAAGAAATGTACTTGACAGTACTAGTATCATAATCCCAATTAGAACTGGGTAAGTCTTCAACACGAACAAATTGCAAGATACTAAAAAGATCTCCTAAGTGAGTAATTGTTACAATTTTGGTCAATTCTGGTAAATTAGAATGGCTTGTTGACTTCTCTTGTGAATACATAACTTGCAAGAGCAACCATGATTACCACAAAACCCGATATTACAGCCAACTCGATTGCCACAGGCACCAGTTGGACCGTACCAGTCATCATTTGCCTTATGAGAAGTACGGCATATGTGACCGGATTGAGTCTTGCAACAAATGCAAGCCAGGATGGCAATAGTTCCAACGGAAAGAGAGCTGGACTCAGCATGAATAGAGGCATTCCAAGAAAGTTGATGACTCCCCAAAAGGTCTCCTGAGACTTTGACGTTGCAGCAACTATAACAGATATCCCAGAAAAGCCAAGCGAGAATATAGTTACAGTCAACAAAATTGGAAATATCACAAGCAAGTTTGAGATGTGTACTCCCAATGCAAGTGCAATTCCTAGAATCAGACTTGATTGTAATGTAGATATCAAAGATATTGCAAGCATCTTTCCTAATGCAATTGAAGACCTTGATACTGGAGAGACAAGAGCTTTATTCATGAAACCATATCGTCTGTCCCATAACGTATTGACACCACCGAAGATACTTGTGAATATTGCAGTAAGCATTATCACACCTGGTGCCATGAATTCAATGTAAGATCCGCTAAAGCCAACAGACTGGATCAATGGTCTTGTGCTTGCAAATGTATTTCCCATTACAATTATCCAAATTGCAGGCTGGATCAGTCGTATCAGTATTCCACTGCGCGATTTTTTGTATCGCTTCATCTCCCTCCAGAAAATAGTATACGAATCAAGTAACATTGTCATGCTCTAATCCTCCTCATCCTTTCTCGCATTTTTTTCCTGTCATATTTTCCGTCATCTTCTCTGAGCTCGCGACCTGTATGTGACAAGAACACGTCATCAAGTGTTGGTTTTGTAAGAGAGATATTTTCTATTTTGATTTCAAGACTGTTTGCCTGCTGGAAAATTTGTGGGGTTAGCTGGTCTCCACTTGTTGTAAATACCGTTACAATGGAACCATTAGTTGACACATCTTTTACTGTGGGAGTTTTTTTTATTTCAGAGACTAGCCTGTCAAGTTTTATTTCAGAATCAATCTCAAAGACAACAATTTCGTTACCTAAAGCATTTTTGAGCTCCTTTGGGGAACCGGTTATCTTGATTTTACCATTGTCAATTATCGATATGTTGTTGCAGAGCTTGTCTGCCTCTTCCATGTAATGAGTGGTAAGAAAGATGGACATGCCAAATTCATTATGAATTTTTTTGATATATTCCCAGATTTTGTACCTTGTCTGGAT
>Ga0207700_10001963_pt1 | contig 11706 bp, 9 predicted proteins | sample LARL82metaG_FD_184348 | JGI IMG/M metagenome (GOLD analysis project Ga0207700, IMG submission 184348) | Corn, switchgrass and miscanthus rhizosphere microbial communities from Kellogg Biological Station, Michigan, USA - LAR L8-2 metaG... | ecosystem: Host-associated > Plants > Roots >...
AACTCATCCAGCTACAACTTCAACTCCATCCTCAAGGACGTCAACCTCTACGACGTCCCCTACACACCCTGCCGCTGACCGCATTGGGTCCGGTGACAACGGTTGGGAGTGTGCTGATGGCGGAAGTGATGATCGGGATCGACCCGCCTGCCGGGGCTGGGACTCCCTCCGGAACTCATAATGCGTACAGGCACCCCGCCGCCCGAGCCCGCCGATCTTGCGAACGGGCCCGGGCCGAGTTGCTGGCCTGGCGCCAGGGGATGCCTGGTCCCGCTCTCGTGACCAGCCTGCCGGGCCCACTCATGGCGGCGCCGCCGCTGCTTTCTTCGCCGTCCTCATGACGCAACAGCTAACGCGGCCAGTTCCGGCCTGGCTCCGCGCTCACAGCACGTAGCACGGCATCTCACCCCCCCAGCTGCCATCAGCGGGCAGCGGCAGGGTCCGCTGACGGAAGCCCGGCTTGGGATAGCGGCGAATCCCGGAGCATGCCGCGGCAACAGGCCTTGCATGGGCCAGTGGCACTGTCCTTTGATCCGTACCCGGCTGAGGCCACATGAGCAGGTTCGCCCCAGGCGGGCTTCGTTGTGATCTAGAGCCGTGTACCCAAAGTGTCAGGTACGACAAGACGATCCTCGTAGGCAAGGGGCACACCTGATGCGGGCGCGGTGACGAGTTGATCGCGTTATGGCGGGTGGGCGCATCCGTTGAGGTAACGGTCGGCGCCTCGGTTGCCCGCAGCCCTACAGTTGATCTTGTACGGTGCAGATGCCGTTTACCCTCAGGGGGGCCGGATGGCCCAGAAGATAACCGTCGAACTTGAAGATGATCTCGATGGTGGCCCGGAGGACGAGACCTTGCGGTTCGGGGTAGATGGCTGGAGTACGAGATCGGCTTGAGCAAGAAGAACGCTGCGGCGTTCCGGAAGAAACTGGCGGCCCTTCCTCGAACATGCCCGTAAGCCGGGGAGAGCACAGCAGCGGCGGCCGGGGCGAATCGCGGGCCGCGATCGCAGCGTGAGCGTCTGGCCTGGGCGAAAGGCCAGGCATCCCGGTCAGCGCCCGCGGGCGCATCCCTGCCAATGTTGTTGAGCAACACGAGGCTGCCATCAGGCACGCTGAGGTGGCTCGTTCCGGTTTGGTGGCGGAGGTAAACCGCAGCGCTGTGCTTCTCGTCGTATACCAGAGGCCAGCCGGTCAGGTCACCCCGCTGTGATCACCGTTACGCGTGAATGCGCGTTGCGGCTGTGGTGCTGTCTGGGCTGTGCGTGCAGGTGCCAGGGCTGGCAAGGGGGGACTGTGATGAGGATGGCCGGGCGGGCGGCTGCGGTAGCGGCAGTCGCTATGGTGGTTCTGTCTGTCCCGATCCAGGCCACGGCGTCCAGCTACCGGTGCTTTCACGTCTATACGCCCTATCAGTCCTACGCGACCTCGGGCGGCTGCCGGTCAGGGTATGTCCGGGCGGCCCTGCCCGCAGGTACCGCCCAGCTGATCACCGTGACGAACTGGCAGCAGACCAGAACCTATGCCCTCGTCAACGCCTTCAGCCTTACCGGCGGCAGCTGGACCCATCAATGGGGCCCGTGGACCGCCCGGATCGGCGCGAGCGGCTTCGCTGATCTCGGGCAGAAGATCGAGGGTGATGCGCTCACTCCGCAGGGCAGCTACGGCTTCCAGTTCATGTTCGGGGTGAACGCCAACCCGGGGGTTCACTTCCCCTGGCGGCACGCCTACCGCTACGACTACTGGGACGATGACCCGGCCAGCTCCAGGTACAACCTGTGGACCGACACCAGGTACCACAGCGCCGGCAAGAATCCCGAGCCGATGCACAACGTCCCCGTCTACCGGTACGCGGCGGTGATCGCATACAACCTGGCCCGTACCCCGGGAGCCGGGTCGGCGATCTTCTTGCACGTGGGCGATGGCCAGGCCACGGCAGGATGTGTCTCGCTGCCGCAGGCGGACCTGCTCAAGATCATCCGCTGGCTCAGGCCGGGCAGCGACCCGGTCATTACCATGGGTGTCCTGTAGCAGGACGGCCCGCACGCCAGAACGCCTGCGCTGGGCGGCGGCTCCCCGCGTACCGGGTGGCCTCAGGCCAGATGCGCGGCCCTGCCGGTGCCGAGGTGGCCCCAGGGCGATGCGCTCTTCAGCACCGGTGCAGCCGCTTTAGATCGGGGATTCTCAGCTTCAGGCCACAGCGAGCGCAATCATCGACTGCCCACGGCATCAGGAGATCCGTGGCTACGAAAACCTCCGACTACGCGCACCGAATAGCGGGCGTTACGTGCACGCATGCTTATGCGCTGATCGGCATGTTCACTCGCAATCTGCGAGCAGCCCCGGTGACCGGGACGATCAGCGCAGATGAGAAGCCGCAAGTGGATCTGCCGAATCAGTGCTATTTGTCGTCCGACGGCATCACGCGGCTGAGTGATGGAGAAGGTCAGGAGAACGCGCGCCGAGCCGCCTTATGGGCGGCGTGGCCGCCGGGTGGGGCAAGAGGCGAGGCGTGCCGAATGGTCGTTCGGTGTGATCTTGGCCGTTTGGCCGGGCGTGATGGTCGGGCTGGGGGGCTAGTACGAAGGGGAGGGTGCGGCTTGCGCCCTGTTGCATGGGGCGTGGGCGCACCAGAATCGGTTTATGACCGCACTGGCCCGTCGGCGCTGGGTAGGCGTCGTTACCTGGTCGCTGACCGGGTTCACGGTGCTGGTGCTGGTGGCGGCGCTGGTGCTGGTCGGGTTTGATGGTGGCAGGATGGCCGCCATCCGGATCGGCCTGTACGGGGCCGCTGCGGTCGCGGTCGTCGTGTATGCCGGCGTCGGCTACCTGATCGCGAGCCGCCGGCCGGGTAATGCCATCGGCTGGCTGCTGTGCCTGGTAGGGCTGTCGCTGGCGGCCACGATGCTGTGTGAGCTGTATGCGCTGCGCGGGCTGGCTGTGGCCCCAGGGTCGCTGCCTGCTGTCCAGGTCGCCGGGTGGCTATCCCAGGCAGCGTTCTTGCTTACGTTCGCGCCGCTGTTGTTCGTTGTCTTGCTGTTCCCCGATGGCCGGCTGCCGTCGCGCCGCTGGCGGCCGGTGCTGTGGCTGCTGACCGCAGTGGTGCTGGCCTGGGCGGCGCAGCTGCTGCAGGCGGGCACGAACATCGCCGGCGGAATGACCAACGCGCTGTCGGATGCGGGAGTCGCCTACCCCAATCCGTTCGGGGTTCTGCCGCGGCATGGCTGGTTCAGCGGCCTTCTTGGGGTGGTCTTCGGCCTGGCGGTGGTCACGGTCGTACTGGTGGTTGTTTCGGTGTTCGTGCGGCGGCGTGGCGCGAACGCCGAGCTGCGCCAGCAGCTGGCGTGGCTGGGGTATGTGGGCGTGCTGACGGTGGTGGTGCCGGGCGCGCTGAACGTCAGCGACGGGCTGTCTGCGGGCGGTAACAGCTCGGTGCTCGGCGAGCTGTTCTGGGGGGCGCTGATCGTCATCCCGATGGTGGGCATCCCGCTGGCGTGTGCGGTGGCGGTGCTGAAATACCGGCTGTACGACCTCGACGTCGTGGTCAAAAAGACGGTGGTGGCCGGGGTGGTGGCCGTAGCGTTCACCGTCATCTACGCGCTCGTGGTGGTGGGCGTCGGGGCGGTGACCGGGCGGCCGGGCAGCAGCGCGCTGACCTTCACCGCGGCCGTGCTGGCCGCGGTTGCGCTGCAGCCGGTGCGGGTGCGGGCCGCCCTGCTGGCCGACCGGCTGGTGTATGGCAGGCGGGCGAGCCCGTATGAGGTGCTGTCGGAGTTCGCCGCGCGGATCGCGGGCACCTATTCCACCGAGGAGGTGCTGCCGGCGATGGCCCGGATGCTGACCGAGGCCACCGGTGCCGAGCGGGCCGAGGTGTGGCTGCGCAGCGGCGGGACCGAGCGGATCGAGGCGGCGTGGCCCGCCGCTGGGGTCCCGGACCCGGCAACGGATCCGACCGCGGCGCCCGATGGCCGGACCCGGGTATTCGCGGTGGAGCACCACGGTGAGCGGCTGGGTGCGCTGCGGGTCAGCTGCTCGCCGCGGGAGCCGCTGACCCCGGCCGGGGACCGGCTGGTACGCGACGTGGCCGCCCAGGCCGGGCTGGTACTGCGGAACGTCGGGCTGATTGAGGACCTGCGGGCCTCCCGGCAGCGGCTGGTCGCCGCAGCCGATGAGGCCAGGCGAGGGCTGGAACGCAACCTGCACGACGGCGCGCAGCAGCAGCTCGTCGCGCTGCGGATCTCGCTGGGCCTGGCCCGCCAGCTGGTGGCGAGCTCCCCCGATGAGGCGGCTGACCTGCTCACCCAGACCGAGCACCAGGCCGGGGAGGCGCTGACCGAGCTGCGGGAACTCGCCCACGGGATCTACCCGCCGCTGCTGGCCGACCTGGGGCTGGGCGCCGCGCTGCAGGCGCAGGCCCGCAAGGCAGCGCTTCCCGTCACGGTCGAGGCGGCGGTCGGCAGGTACCCGCAACAGGCCGAGGCGGCGGTGTACTTCTGCGTCCTGGAAACGCTGCAAAACGCCGCCAAATACGCCCAGGCATCAGCGGCCCGGGTAACACTCTGCCACGACGGCCAGTATCTGATGTTCACCGTCGCCGACGACGGGACCGGCTTCGACCCGGCCACCACGCCGATGGGCACCGGGTTGCAAGGCATCACCGACCGCCTGGCAGCACTCGGCGGGACCGTCGGCATCACCTCCGCCCCCGGCTACGGCACCCAGATCACCGGCCGGATACCCGCCACCATCCTGCGATAGCCACCCACGGGGCTGAGCCCCAGGACACGCATAACTGGTGAATATTCGCGCCGCATTGGCTTGCCTGAGAACAGCATGCGACGAGTACAGACTCGGCGCTCGGATCGCTGCACGACAGCCGTCTCGTTCACACTGCGTGATCAGTTCTGGTCTCGGGCCAGGTGCGTGGTCCCTCCTGATCTGCACGCCGCAGCCCAGTCGGCCAGATGACCGATGATCTGGCGCCCGGCCAGGTGTTTGCGCACTGCCGGGCCGATGTCGGGACGCAGAGATCGCTGGTCTGGGTCCTCGCGGATTTATCCGCACGGCGCTGGAGCCGGCCTCATGCGCGCGGCGGAGTGAGATGATCGCTGCATGCCGGTGGCGGATCGGCGGGTCGCTTTGGTGACGGGCAGCTCGCGGGGCCTGGGCGCGGTGATCGCGCACCGTCTGGCTGAGGACGGTTTCGCCGTGGCGGTCAATGCCCGGCGCGGCGACGGGCAGGCAGAACAGGTCGCCCGCGCCATCCACGGAGGTGGGGGCGTGGCCGAAGCCTTCTGCGCCGATGTCATCGATGAGCAGCAGGTCGCCGAGTTGGTCGCCGCGATCACCGGCCGTTTCGGCCCGGTTGATGTGCTGGTGCTCAACGCCACCGGCCCGCAACCCGAAGCCCCGGTCACCGAGGTGGGCTGGGCCAGCCACCTGGCCCAGCTGGACTTCTTCGTCAAGAGCCCGGTGCTGCTTGGGCGCGCGGTGCTGCCCGCGATGGTGGCCCGGCGATACGGCCGTATCGTGCACATCGACTCCGAGGTCGCCCACCGGCCGCCCCCGGGCAGGTCGGCCTATGCCACCGCCAAGAACGCCCAGATAGGCCTGACCCTCAGCTGGGCCCGTGAGCTCGCCCCGTCCGGTATCACCGTGAACACGGTCGCGCCCGGCTTCGTCCCCGTCGAGCGCCACGCCGATGTGCCCGAGGACACCAGAGGTGCTTATCTCGCCTCGGTGCCGGCCGGGCGAATGGGAACCCCGCGCGACATCGCCCACGCCGTGAGCTTCTTGGCCTCCGAAGGCGCCGGCTTCATCACCGGCCAGCGCCTCGTCGTCGACGGCGGCCGCAGCCTCGGCAGCTGACCGCCCTCCGCACTCGTCGGCCTACTCACCGGCGATGACCCGGAGCCGGACCAGACATGCTAGAGGCTTCGTTATGCGCGGCTTCGCGATCAAGTCCAGGCAGACCGGGAACGGGACAGATCCGGGCGTTCTGGTCAAGTCGTCGGGTTCCGGTATTGGTCCGCATGTCAGGGTGGTGAACACGAGCCGCGGGGAGACACCGATGAAGTATGTGAATCGCGGTGTGCGTCGCTGACGCGCTCCTCCGGTCCCATGCGCCGCTCCGCCGATCGCCTGCCGCCGCCTTGCCGGGCGGACAGGATGTCGCTCAGCCCTCCCCGGCCACAGAGCCGAGCGGCGGTGAACTACGGCGGAGGACCGGGAGTGATCCGGCGCGTCTCGTACGCCCACATAGCGAGCTCGACCCGGTTCCGCGCGCCGAGCTTAGCCATGACGCTCGCGAGGTGCGTCTTCACAGTGCTGAGGCTGATGTGCAAGGAGTCGGCGATCTCGGCGTTGGCCAGTCCGCGCGCGACGGCGAGCAGCAGGTCCTCTTCGCGCCGAGTGAGCGGTGAGATCGGCTGCACCGGAGGGCGCCCGGTCGGCACGTCGGCGAACGCCGCCAGCAGGCGCACGGTCACGCTTGGCGCGATCAGGGCCTCGCCGTCCCCGGCCGCGCGCACGGCCTGGACGAGCAGCTCGGGCCCGGCGTCCTTGAGGAGGAACCCGCGAGCACCGGCGCGCAGGGCTCCGTAGACGTACTCATCGAGGTCGAAGGTCGTGATGACGACGACGGCCAGCGGATCGGCCACGCCGGGACCGGCAAGCTGCCGGGTCGCCTCGAGTCCGTCGAGCTCGGGCATCCGGATGTCGAGCAGGCAGACGTCGGGGCGCAGCCGGCGCGCCAGCTGCACCGCCATCCGCCCGTCGACCGCCTCGCCGACGACATCGATGTCGGGCTGCGCCTCGAGCATCATACGCAGCCCGGTACGGATGATCGCCTGGTCGTCAGCGACTAGAACCCGAATGGCCATGACCGCTCACCCTCCCACGCGGCAGCTCGGCCTCGACCAGCCAGCCACCGTCCGGGCGCGGTCCCGCGTCGAGCACCCCACCGAGCAGTGTCGCGCGCTCGCGCAGCCCTGTCAGGCCGTAGCCCTCGCGGTGGCTACGCCCGGTGACAGCACCGTCGTCCCGAACCGTGACGCGGACCCGCTCGGGCTCCGCCGTGACCCGGACGACGACCTCGGTGGCCCCGGCGGCATGCCGCAGGGCGTTGGTCACCGACTCCTGGACGACGCGGTAGACAGCGGCGTCCACGGCCGGAGGAAGATCGTCGAGGGCGCCGTCCCGCCGCAGGTCGATCCGCGGACCGCCGGCGGACGTGCGGGCGAGGCGCTCGAGGTCCGCGACGCCTGCCTGCGGTGCCAGCTCGGCGCGGGCTTTGCCGTCCCGCAACGAGACGACCATGGAGCGCATCGCCTCCAGCGTGCGCGCCCCCTCCTCCTCGATCCCCTCCAGGGCGTGGACGGCGGTAGCCGGATCCGAGCCGGCGACCACGCGGCCGGCCTGCGCGCGGATCACGATCGCGCTGACATGGTGCGCTACCGTGTCGTGCAGTTCCCGAGCGAGCTGGACCCGCTCTTGGGACCGCATCCGTTCCAGCTCGCGGGTGCGGGACGTCGTCCAGAACCGCACCGACGCACCGATGACTCCGGGGAAGATCAGGAACAGCAAGCCGCCGACCTGATCGCCGGGAGGAAGGTCGTCGACGACCACCGACAGCGCGAAGGTCGCGAGGATGACGACCGATCCGAGCACGATGTCCCGGCCGGATCCCCACCGGGTCAGCGCGTAGACGAGCACGAGGACGATCCCACCCGTGTAGAGCCCGACCGGCTTCTGGTGTCCGGTTCCCAGATCGGCCAGCGTCAGCAGGATGGCCGACCCGAAGGCGAGCGCGACCATCGCCAGCGGATGGGTGCGCCGCCAGAGAGTCGTGACGCACAGGCCGACGGTGGCGAGCACGGACACCGGCCGCCACACGACGTCATCGCGGAGCACCGCCTCAAGCACGGTGCCCGCCAGCCCGGCAGCGACCAGCGCCCAGTCGCGCCACACCCGCACCGGCGGATCGGGCACACGGGGCTCGGCCCACAGGGCGCGCAGCTCATCGCGGATCACGCTTCTCAGCGTAGACAGCTCCCGGCTCAGCACATCGTCCCAAAGGACGGGACCGTTCCCCGCCTCCGGACGGAGGAAAGCGTAGCTCAGGGGCCGATGCCGCAGGACATTCGCGTCGCGAGTCTGATTCTCGACGGCCGCCACGGGGTGGCCGACGACGTTCCGGGGAGGACCCGATGCTGTGGCAGATCCTCACGCGGCTGGGCGGAAGTGCTGCGCGGCACCCCTGGCGAGTGATCACCGTCTGGCTGCTCATCGCGGGCTGCGCCATCGGCGCCGCCGGCGCCCTCGGCGGGCGGACCACCGACGCGATGGCGGTTCCGGGGCTGGACTCCCAGCGCGCCGCCGACCTGCTCCAGACGGCGGGGTCGGACCGCGCGGGCATGACGGCGCAGGTGGTGGTGACGCCGAAGGAGGCGGGCACCACGTTCTTCGACTCCGGTTCCGCGCGGACGGCGCTGGCTCGGCTACAGGCCGACATCGGGTCGCTGCCGCGGGTGCTCGACGTGAACGACGCCGCCGGTTCGCTCGCGGCGGGGCGGGAGGCCGCCGTCCGCACCGGGTTCGTCTCGCCGGACGGACGGGTCGCCGTCCTGCGCGTCCTGTACCCCGATCAGGCGGAGCTGTCGACGGACGACCTGAACGCGCTGCTGGCCGTCCGGGATCGGCAGCCGTCGGACTCGCCACTGCGCGTGGAGATGGGCGGGGAGCTGTTCTTCGCCTTCTCTGACCAGGGAGGCAGCGCCGGCGAGCTGGTCGGCATCCTCGTGGCAGGGGCGATCCTGTTCCTGGCGTTCGGCTCGCTCGTGGCCGCCGCGCTGCCGCTCGGCATGGCCGCTCTCGGGCTCGCCGTCGGGGCGGGAACGATCACCGTGCTGGCCGGAGTGACCGAGATCCCGACCTTCGCGCCGGTGCTCGGCAGCATGGTGGGGCTGGGCGTGGGCATCGACTACGCGCTGTTCGTGCTCGCGCGGCACCGGGACTACCTCGCGCACGGTGTCGAGGTCCGCGAGGCGGCCGGCCGGGCGGTGGGCAATGCCGGGCAGCCCGTCGTGTTCGCGGGAGGCACGGTCGTCGTGTCCATCCTCGGCATGGCGGTCGCCGGCGTCCCGTTCATGACCGTGGGCGGGTTCGCCGTCGCGCTCGTCGTCCTGATCATGGTGGTCGCCTCTGTGACGCTTTTGCCGGCCTTCCTCGGCCTGACCGGCTCCCGGATCAACCGGTTCGGGCTGCGCCGGCTCCCCGGTATCGACGGAGGCTGGCGGCGCTGGATCTCTCACGTGAATCGGCATCCGGCCCCGTACGCCGTCGGCGCGGTGGCGGTGCTGCTGGCCCTGGCCGCGCCCGTGCTCGCCCTGCGGGTGGGCATCCCGGACGACGGCTCGATGCCGAACAGCCGGACGGAACGGCGCGCGTACGACCTGGTCGCGCAGGGCTTCGGGCCCGGAGCGAACGGACCGCTGGTGATCGCCGTGGACATGGCGGGCGACCCGACGGTCACCGATCGGCTCGCCGCGGCCGTGGCGGCGGACCCGGGGATTGCCTCCGTCGCACCTGCCTCGGTCGATCGGGGCAGTAGGGTCGCGAGCCTGCTCGCCTTCCCCACGACCGGCCCGCAGGAGCAGGCGACGGCCGACACGGTCACCCGGCTGCGCAGCAGCGTACTGCCCTCAGTCGTGGCCGGCGGACCCACGCGCGCGCACATCGGCGGGGCGACGGCGAACCTCGCGGACGTCGGCCGGCGTGTCAACGACCGGCTGCCGGTGTTCGTGGCGGCCGTGCTGGCGCTGTCGTTCCTCCTGCTGATGCTGATCTTCCGGTCGGTGCTTGTGCCGCTCAAGGCCGTGCTGCTCAACTTGCTGAGCATCGGCGCTGCCTACGGGGTCATCGTCGCGGTGTTCCAGTGGGGCTGGGCCGGAGCGCTCATCGGGCTGGAGACGACCGTCCCCGTCGTCTCCTTCATCCCGATGTTCATGTTCGCGATCCTCTTCGGGCTGTCGATGGACTACGAGATGTTCCTGCTGTCGCGGGTCCGGGAGGAGTACGTGCGCACCGGGGACAACGGCAGCGCGATCGTCCGCGGCATCTCCGGCACGGCACGGGTGATCACGTCGGCTGCGCTGATCATGGTCACGGTGTTCCTGGCCTTCGTCTTCGGTGAGGGTCCGGCGATCAAGATGCTCGGGCTCGGTCTCGCCACAGCGATCTTCGTCGACGCGACCGTCGTCCGGATGGTGCTGGTGCCGGCGACCATGACGCTGCTCGGCCGGGCCAACTGGTGGCTGCCGGCGTGGCTGGACCGTCTCCTCCCGGGGGTCACGGTCGACAGCGACGACGTCCGGAGCGGCACGGTGAGTGTCGCCGCACCGGCCTTGTCGGGCAAGTAGATGCTTGCCTATCGTCTGGTCGTGGGCAACGTGTTCCGGGCCCTCGCCGACCCGACTCGACGCGTGATCCTCGACGAGCCGCGGGAACGGGCCAGCGTTCTCGTGGATGACCAGCACAAGGCGCTGCGCTTCTGCACGGAGGTGCTCGGCTTCGTGAAGAATACCGAGATCCCGCTCGGGGGCACAGCTGCCCGCTACGACATCGTCGCCCACGGCGGAACCGCCCAGCAGGCGCGCTCGGTCCTCCAGCAAGCTGGCCTCCTTCCCGACCAGCCCACGGATGTGCCACCACCAGGGGCGGCCGGCGCGAACCCGTGAGCCTGGCGCCAGCGAGCCCCCATCTAGCGGAGGTGAACAGCAACCCCGTCCCGAGCCGTGTGCCCTATGCACAACAGGCCCTTGGCGCGATCACACGGCGCGTGATCTCCGAACGACGATCTGCGGGCCGTGCCGCACCGTGGGGGCTTGATGCCGCAGTCGGGTCGGGCTGGCGCGGTTCCTGCGTGCCGGAGCCGTATACGCTGTCCGGGCATGAGCCCCGGTGCGTCGTCGCTGGCGGCCGCGGTTCCAGGATTGATGCGCAGCGATCCTCATAGCCGGGAATTGGCCGACAGCGGCGAGCCGGGGCCTGCCTGGCCTGCCCGCCGCATCCCTCAAGCCCACAGATGCTTCCGGCGCGCGCCCTAACCGGAGAATCTGCAGCATACGCCGGGATCAATCCATCACCTGCCGCGCCGGGCCGGACACGCCTGATGTAGCTGCTTGCCTCAACGGCCGCGGGCCTGTGAACCACCAGGTGGAGTGTCAGGGCATCTTGAGCCGAGTGTGTTCCCCGGAGCAGACTTAGGGGTCGTAACCGGGACCGGCAGGCAACGGTTGTGTCGGGGGCGAGGCGGGGCGGGAAGTTGATGGTCTTTACGGGGGCTGTGCCGTGATTGTGGTCAGGCGAAGGTTGCCTGCCGCGTCTGCGGGGGCCATGGATGCATCGGGTCCGGCCGCTTCGGTTGCCATGAATGCCGGGGCACCGGTTGCGGCCGGCCGGTGTCTGGCCAGGGCGGCTCAGCGGGGGAATCCCGGTCTGCCATCTCGCCGGGCAGCTGCGAAGCCGCGTCCGAGCCAGAGCCGTCCACGCAGCCGGCGCTGCCGCCGGTCCGGACCGGGACGGGGGGGCCGATGGGCAGACCCAGAGCAGCGGAGCCGTCCTGGGGCTCAGTACTGGTGACTACGGTGCGGTTGTGGACGCAACGCCGGCTGGGGAGCTGGTGGCCTGCGCAGACCCGGTGGCGGGT
>Ga0207700_10001964_pt1 | contig 11704 bp, 8 predicted proteins | sample LARL82metaG_FD_184348 | JGI IMG/M metagenome (GOLD analysis project Ga0207700, IMG submission 184348) | Corn, switchgrass and miscanthus rhizosphere microbial communities from Kellogg Biological Station, Michigan, USA - LAR L8-2 metaG... | ecosystem: Host-associated > Plants > Roots >...
AGCAGCGCTTCCGCACGAACCAACACAAGGGCCGATGCCGATGCCGTCGACGATTCTATTGTATTCCTCCGGCATGCTGGGTGCCGCCCCGTGCCGGAGACATTGCGCCGCTTCGTCAAAGACCAGCACCGTGCACATCATTTCATCACATGATTGCGCCTCCACACCACACACCAAGACATCGAGCACCGTCGCGAGCGGCGAGCCGGATGCGATGTTTTCCAACACTCTTTTCTCGTTGGCAAGCGCGTCCTGCGCACGCTTGCGCCGAGTGATGTCGCGGAAGCTCCATACACGACCAACATTTCGTTGCTTGATCAGTTGAATCGCCGAATTCCGCTCGAAAACGCGACCATCTTTCAGTTGCAAGACATCGAAAGTCTCAGGTACGGCCGAGGCGATAATTTCGTGGACCCGCGCCAGATACCCGGCCGGGTCTTTCAACTGCGGGCTAATGTAATTCCACAGCTCACTGGCATGAGCCGATATCATCATATGAGGTGGAATTCCCCAAAACTTGACGTACTTCTCGTTAAATTCCCTAACGTAATTCGCCTCGTCAGTAACGAGGATGGCGTCGGTGGTGGACTCTAGCGTGGCATGCATCATCGCAAGCGCAGACGCCAGTTCGGTGACGCTATGCTCGGACGCGCCGCTCATCGCACGGTGATCGCTATCCGTGATGTTTGCAGAAACGCCGTCGTTTTTCATCGCGTCAGGCAACGCGACGCTGCCGCACGCTCAGCACCAAGCGTCGCAATACGCTTAAATCGTACAATCAAACTGGGAAGGTGGAAGTAAAAACCGAGAGGTCCAACCCCTAAGCGGGGTGTTACGAATTTGTGACAAACTCTATTCGAGGTTTGGCTAGCGCTGAAACCCTAATCACCTGTTAGTCATTTCTCGTTTCGTTATGCCCAGGCGACTTTACTACTATCGGACTTTTAGTGCGCAGCCTTCGCTGTGATCCACTTCGCGTACCAATCGAGACAGCGCTTGTAGCGGTCGATGAGGTAGCTCGGTTTCTTGAGGCTGTGGAACTGGCCGGGATAGATTACGAGTTCGGTGGGAACATTGAGGCTGCGCAGGGCTTGATACATCTGTTCGCTGTTGAGCAGCGGGACATTGAAATCGTTCCCGCCGCACAGAAATAGCGTCGGCGTCTTGATCCGGTCGGCGTGGAGAAATGGATAAGAAAGCTTCAGATATGTGTCCGTGTTTTTCCACGGCACACCCAGCTCCTGTTCGTAATCGATGATGTATTCGTCGGTCCCGTAACCGGCGAGAACGTTCGAGGCCGATGCGCCGCTGTAGGCGGCTTTGAAACGTGTGGTGCTGGCGATCAGATAGTTCGTGGAAATCCCGCCGTAACTCCAACCGCCCACGCCAAGCCGATTGGGATCGACCAGGCCGCCCGCAACCGCGGCATCGACCGCCGCGAGATCGTCCTCGAGATCGACACTCCCCCAGGCGGCGAAGATGCCGAGGGCGAATTCTTCGCCACGACCAGTGGAGCCGCGCGGATTCGGCATGATGACGGCGTAACCGTTGGCGGCAAAAACTTGCATCTCAAACTCGAACTCATTCGCAAATTGGGATGCCGGACCACCATGCGGTCGCAATATCGCAGGCGGCTTCACCCCGGCGGCAAGATCGACAGGGTGAACGAAAAAGCCGTGCACTTCGGTGCCGTCTTTGCTTTTGAATTTTGTTTCCTCAACACGCGCGAGTTTGAACTGCTTCAACCACACATCGTTCTGTTTGGTTAGGTTGCGCAGATCGTTTTGCTCGGCTGCGAAGATTTCATAGGGGCGATCCGGTGTGCTCGAACGCACGATCACTTTTCCATTCTTGCTCACGTCATAAGCGGTGATGCTGCGCCGGCCGCCAACCACCGGTTCGGGCGCGCCGCCGGAAATTGGAACGCGCAGTAGGGTTTGCACACCGTCATCCTCCAACAAGACGAAGATCGATTTGCCATCGGCGGACCAACGCGGCTGAACAACGTTGCGATCCAAATTTTGCGTGAGCACTTTCGCTTCACCACCCGCCGCCGGAATAACGGCGAGAGTGTGCACGGCATATTCGACTTTCTTTGGATCGCCGCCGTGGATGTAAGCGATAGTTTTACCATCGGGACTCCAAGCCGGCGCGCTTTCCCAGTCAGGATCCGGGTCGGCTTCAGGAGAGGTGGTAATTTGCCGCTCCGCCGCGCCCGGTTTCGCGCCGACCACCCAGACGTCCCAATTAACCGTACGGTCGGGATCGTCCCCCCGCTTCGTCACGAATGCGATCTGGTTGCCGTTCGGCGACCAAGCCGGCAGCAATTCATCGTGCTTACCTGAGGTGAGAATGTCGATCTTGCGCGTGGCCAGGTCGAGCAATTGCAGGTGCGACCAGCGATCGGTCAGATAGCCGTCAATATCCTGTTTAAAGTGAAAACGATTTATCACCAGGGGCGGGACGGTCTTCTTCTCTTTTTCCTTCTTCTCGGGCTCGCGCGGATCGGGATCACGCACCACGAGCGCAATACGCTTTGAATCTGGCGACCAGGCGAAATCCTCGACGCCGCCTTTCGCGTCCGTAATCTTCTCAGCTTCACCACCGTTGGTCGGCAGGATCCAAAGTTGATCGATCTCGTTCTCGTCTTCGCGTCCCGAAAGGAACGCGATCCATTTTCCATCCGGACTCCAGCGCGGATGCGACTGGTCATTGTTTCCATATGTGAGTGGGCGATTTTCCGAGCCATCCCATTTCGCCAGCCAGAGGTTGCCGGCCACCTTGTCTTTCTCCATGTCCGCCGTTTTCAGGATGTAGACGACGAGATTCCCGTCCGCCGAAAACTTTGGCTCGTCCACATCGCGCAACCCGGCGTAATCTTCCGGTTTTAGATTGCGCGGTTGAGCGGCGGTCGCTGATGGCGAAGCCGGCGGACTTCCGGTAGAAATCGGTGAGGGACTGGCGGCGAACGTGATCGAGGTAGCAAAGAGCAGGAACGCGACGAGCGGTCTCGTTTTCATGGGGAAGGAGTCTAGTGGTGGGCGTGTCGCTCGCGCGAATTAATATTGGGGCTGAAACAGCTTACGTCGCCGGAGTGCGGAACTCCTGCGATAAGCTCAGGCAGGCTCTGCGACGACGGATGGGTGATCGGGATCGGAGGACCTCGCCCCTCCAATCAATGTCCCGGTGAAGTAATCCGGAGACGGTCACGCCCGCTCAAGGGCCAAAGCAACGCCTTGGCCAACCCCAACGCATAGGCTCACCAAAGCGCGGGCCTGTTGCTGCCTGCGCAAAGCATACACGGCGGTCATCACCAAACGCGCACCGCTCGCGCCAAGCGGATGCCCAAGCGCGATCGCGCCGCCGTTGCCGTTGACATGTGCAGCATCGTCGGCCAGTCCGAGGCTGCGCGTACAGGCGAGCACCTGGGCGGCGAATGCTTCATTGATTTCGATGCGATCGAAGTCGTCGAGACGCAGGCGGATCTTACCTAACAACTTCTGGATCGCTGGCACTGGTCCAATGCCCATAATCCGCGGAGCAACCCCGGCCGCTGCCATGCTGATGACGCGCGCCAAGGGCTGCAAGTCATGTCTCTTCAGCGCTTCAGCCGACGCCAGCAGCAGGGCGCACGCGCCATCGTTTATGCCCGAAGCATTGCCTGCCGTGATGGTGCTATCAGGGCCTAACAGCGGCTTGAGTTTGGCCAGTTTTTCAGGCGTAATGTCGGGGCGCGGATGTTCGTCATCACTTACGGCGATGCTTTCGTTAGGCACTTGCACGGGTGTGATCTCCTCAGCCAGCCAGCCTTGCTCCTTTGCGTGCGCGGTGCGCTGTTGACAGCGCAATGCATAGGCGTCCTGGCATTCGCGCGTAATACGGTGCTCGCGAGCGAGGTTGTCCGCGGTTTGCGTCATCGAATCGACGCCGTAACGCGCCTGCATCACCGGATTGATGCAACGCCATCCAAGTGTGCTGTCCTCCAATTTTTGCTCGCGACCAAAAGCCGTTTCAGCCTTCGCCATCACAAATGGCGCGCGCGACATACTTTCGACGCCTCCGGCAATCACAAGCTCTGCATCGCCGCAAGCGATCGCGCGCGCAGCCTGACCAACTGCTTCAAGTCCAGAAGCGCACAATCTATTTACCGTCACTGCCGGAACGGTTTCCGGCAAACCGGACAGGAGCAGCGCCATGCGGGCAACGTTGCGATTGTCTTCGCCCGCTTGATTGGCGCAACCGAGAACAACTTCATCCACCGCGCCCCAGTCAACACTCGGATACCGCGACATCAATGACATGATCGGCGCCCCCGCGAGATCGTCGCAGCGCATGGCTGCTAGTCGTCCACCATAGCGACCAAATGGTGTTCGCGTTGCTGCCGCAATAAAAACATCAGCCATATGCGCTCCGAGAAATCGTTAAGGGCTGCCAACCATTGCGTCCTACCGCTCCTTCAATCACGTGACGCGTTTCTTGCAAAGCAGGCAGCATCTTTTTCAGAGCGACCGATCGAACGTCATTGCTGTAACGCATGCTAACGTTAAGACCGCACACCGCCACTCCGGTTGCAGAACGAATCGGCACCGCGATCGAGCACAGTCCCCACTCCAGCTCTTGCGACACGAACGCGTAGCCCTGACGGCGCACCTTTAGAATTTCCGCTCGCAGCGCGCGCGGCTTGTAGATCGTGTGCGCGGTGATCGGACGAAGCGTATTTTCGCGCAACCAGGCGCTGAGTTCGCCGTCCGATTTGTCCGCCAACAGCACGCGACCCATTGAAGCAGCGAATGCCGGCAATCGTGCGCCGACACCGAGCGTGACACTCATCAGTCGACGAACCGCGACGCGAGCAACATAGACGATCTCGCTGCCATCGAGCACCGCCATCGAGCATGATTCGCCGACTCGCTGCGACAACTGTTCCATCGCTTCGTGCGCCAACTCCGTCAGGTCGAGCGACGAGAGATAGCTGTAACCGAGCTCGAGCACGCGCGGTGTCAGAAAAAAATGCCGCCCTTGCGCGGCCACATAGCCGAGGTGCTGCAGGGTTAACAAACTGCGTCGCGCCACCGCACGCGACAAACAGATCTCTGCGGCAATTTCGGACAACGTGCAACGCGGTCGTTCGCGATTGAACACGCGCAATACCTGCAAACCGCGGTCCAGCGATTGAAGGTAATCGGGGCTGTTGGTGAACGACGCGCGCAACACCATGGAAGAAGGTTTCAAGATTGATTGACAGGCAGATCGTAATGGGATTTTATTTGGTGCGCAATGCGAATTAATGTTCGATTATCGAACGCAGCCGAAGTCTCTTGTGATTAACGAGCGCGACAGCGTCTTGCATACCTGGTGTGTGCCGGCCCAATGGCAGGCACCGACCATCGTTGGGGGACGCGGCGCGCATTTCTGGGACGCCGACGGCAAAGATTATTTAGACATGAGCAGTCTGTCCGAGTGCAGCAACCTCGGGCATCAGCATCCGACGGTCGTTAAGGCGATTCGTGAGCAAGCTGAGCGTTTATGTTTTGTTACATCCGCATGGGGCACGCAACCGCGTGCGGAGCTCGCGCAAGCTTTGCTCGAAAAGGCTGGTTTCAACAATGGTCGCGTCTTCTTTACCGTGGCCGGCGCCGATGCAAACGAACACGCGGTCAAGTTTACGCGGCAAGCGCGTGGCCTCGCGAATGGCTGGATAATCACTCGCGATCGTTCCTATCACGGCGCCAGCTATGCTTGCATGGCTTTCTCCGGAGACGCGCGGACTCGTCATCAGGTTGATCCGGAGCGTTACGGCGCGGCGCAGGTCGCGTCGCCCTACGCGTATCGGTGTCCGTTTGGTAGCAGCAGCGAAATCGAGTGCGGCCAGCGTGCGGTCGCGGTCGTTGCTGATGAAATCGACCGCAAAGGCGCAAAGTCGGTTGCCGCGGTCCTGATGGAGCCAAATGCCGGCACTAATGGCATCGTGGCTCCAGACAATTACTGGCCGGGTTTACGTGAAGTCACCCGTGATCGCGGCGTGTTCCTGATTGCGGATGAAGTGATGAGCGCCTTTGGTCGCTGTGGCGAATGGTTTGCTTGGCAACGATACGGTGACGCCGGCAAACCGGATCTGATGACACTCGCGAAAGGACTGACCGGTGCACATGTGCCGCTCGGCGCCGTGGTGGTAAATGAAAATGTCGCCCGGCATTTAGAAACGCAGATGCTGTTCACTGGTCTGACTTATTCTGGCCATCCCCTCGCTTGCGTCGCGGGACTGGCGGCGGTTCGCGCTTACGAAGATGAAAAACTAATCGAGCGCTCCCGCCGCTTGGGTGGTGAGATGTTGCTCGAATTAAGGCGCCTCCAACAAAAACATCGCCTGATCGGCGACGTGCGCGGCGGCCATGGTTTGTTCGCTATCGTTGAACTGGTCAGCGACCCAATCAGCCGCGCGCCGCTGGCACCCTGGCCGGAAACCCCTCCGCAACTGACGGCCCTTGTCCATAAAGCGCGCGCCCTCGGTGTATCTTTTGCCGTACGCGGAAACCTGATAATCCTAGCACCCCCTCTAGTGATTGAAGAACGTGAATTGAGCGACGCCTTGGGCTTGCTCGATCGCCTTTTAAGTGAAATGGAGTCTATATGAATTTCAAACTGACTTACGCAACCATGTTCAATCCGCCGGCGGAGATGCATACGCGTTTTGACGCTGCACTCGCGGAGATCAACAAGTCGTTAGGCTCGACCCACGCCCTCTACATCAATGGTGAGGACCGCGTCACCGCGAAGCACGACACTAGACACAGCCCCATCGATCAGCGCCGCATCCTTGGGCACTTCTCGCTCGCCACTGTTGATGATGTGAACGATGCCATGGCCGCGGCTCAAACTGCCTTTCCAGGATGGCGCGCGACACCGATGGAAGAGCGCGTGCGTTTGCTCAAGCGCGTTGCCGCCCTAATCGAAGAACGCGTTTACGACATCGGCGCAGCGATGTCGTTGGAAGTTGGAAAGAATCGGATGGAAGCGCTGGGAGAAGTGCAGGAGACAGCGGACTTTTTCAATCTCTACGCGGATGATTATGCCGGACACAACGGATTCGATAATCCTTTGCCCGATGATCCGCTTCCGGATTTCCGTTCGCACAACCGCAGCGTGATGAAGCCTTACGGTGTCTGGGCGGTCATCGCACCGTATAACTTTCCGTTTGCACTTGCCGGCGGGCCGGTGGCGGCCGCTTTAACTACCGGAAACACAGTCGTGTTGAAAACTGCGACCGATACGCCGTGGTCCGGACGTTTGCTCGCAGACTGTATCCGCGATGCCGGCCTTCCGCGCGGAGTCTTCAATTATCTCAATGGTGGCGGCAGCGTAGTTGGTGAGGCATTGCTAAACCATCCCAATACCGCCGGAATTACCTTCACCGGATCGGTTGACGTCGGCATGCATATCTACCGCACCATGGCCAGTGGCGTATATCCGCGACCGTGCATTGCCGAAATGGGCGGCAAGAACGCTTGCATTGTGACTGCGAATGCAGATCTCGATCGCGCGGCAGACGGGATTGTGCGTTCAGCGTTTGGATTGAGCGGACAGAAATGTTCGGCGGTGTCGCGAATCTACGTTGATGACAAAGTCGCGGATCCGTTGATCAAGAAGCTCCAGGAAAAAATCAACGCGATTACGATTGGCGATCCTTCGCGAAAGGAAAATTGGCTCGGGCCGGTGACCACAGCCAGCGCGCTGAAAAACTACGAGCGTTACAGTAAAGAACTTACCGAAAACGGCGGGCGAATTTTGTCCGGCGGCAAGCGTCTAGCCGAAGGTGAACTGACACACGGCTATTTTGTCGCGCCGACGCTAGCTGAAGCGCCGGCCACGCATCCGCTGTTCAAAGAGGAAATGTTCGTCCCGATCACGATGGTTTGTCGCGTTCGCGACCGCGCTGAAGCGATCCGACTGGCCAACGATTCACGTTTCGGACTAACCGCCGGTCTCTACGGCAACGATGACGATGCAGCCTACTTTTTTGACAACATTGAGGCCGGAGTCACCTATGTGAATCGTCCGCAAGGCGCCACTACTGGTGCGTGGCCAGGCTATCAACCGTTTGGTGGCTGGAAAGGGTCGGGTTCCTCGGGCAAGGGCATCGCCTCGTTCTATTACCTGGCGCAGTACCAGCGCGAACAATCGCAGACAAAAGTGGAATAGCGATGCAGCTCGGCAGCTTACAAGAAATCATCGATCAATATATCCACGATGGTCAGAGCGTGGCACTGGAAGGTTTTACTCATCTGATTCCGTTCGCTGCTGGGCACGAAATCTTGCGCCAGAAAAAACGCGATCTGCATCTGATCCGGATGACGCCGGACTTGATTTACGATCAATTGATTGGTGTTGGTTGTGCCCGCGCACTGACATTTTCCTGGGGTGGCAATCCCGGCGTCGGCTCGCTGCATCGGCTGCGCGATGCGGTCGAAAATGATTGGCCGCGACCGCTGGAGATTCACGAACATTCCCACGCCGGGATGGCGGCGGCCTACACCGCAGGCGCAGCCCGGTTGCCATTCGGAATGCTGCGCGGCTATGTGGCAACTGATCTCTCGAGTGTGAATCCACAAATTCGCGAAGTGCGTTGTCCGTATACAAACGAGAACATCGCGACGGTGCCCGCGATCAATCCAGATGTCACCGTGTTACACGCGCAAGCCGCCGATCGCCAGGGCAACATTCTTCTCCGTGGAATTGTTGGTGCACAGAAAGAGGCCGCGTTGGCGGCGACAACGCTGATCGTCACGGTTGAAGAAATCGTCGAGTCCCTGGCAGCACCCATGAATGCAATCGTCTTGCCGCACTGGGTAGTCACGGCGATTGCCGAGGTGCCGACGGGTGCTTACCCCTCTTATGCGCATGGATATTATGCACGGGACAACGCTTTTTATTTGGCCTGGGATGAGATTGCCCGCGACCGCGACCGGTTCACTGCGTGGATAACCACGCACGTGCTTTGCAGTCGCGACCACGCGGAATTCCTGGACAGCTTGGCGGTAGCGGCATGAGCGTCCATTCATCCTCATATACGCCGGACGAAATGATGACGATCGCGGCCGCGCGCCTGATTTGGCCAGGCTGCGTTTGTTTCGTTGGCATCGGTGTTCCTTCCGCGGCAGCGAATCTCGCACGTCTAACTCACGCGCCGGACATCGTACTCATCTACGAATCTGGCGCCATCGGCACGCAGCCGAGGGTATTGCCGTTATCGATTGGCGATGGCGAGTTGGCCGAAACGGCAGACGCCGTGGTGTCCTTACCGGAAATTTTTTCCTACTGGCTGCAGGCTGGTCGCATCGATGTCGGGTTTCTTGGCGCGGCGCAGATCGATCGCTTTGGGAATCTCAATACCACTGTCATTGGCGGCTACGGAAAGCCAAAGACGAGGATGCCGGGTGCTGGTGGTGCGCCGGAAATTGCCCACCACGCCAAACAAATTTTTGTCGTGCTGAAACAATCACCGCGCAGCTTTGTCGCGCAGTTGGATTTTTGCACGAGCGCAGGCTTTTTAAATGGAAATGGCGAGCGAGCGCGGCGTGGTATCCCCGGTGCGGGACCGCAAGGAGTGATCACTGATTTGGGTGTGCTCAAGCCAGCGGCCGGGTCGCAGGAGCTCACGCTAGTGGCCCGTTATGAGAACGTCAGTGTGGACAAGGTCCGTGCGGCAACAGGCTGGCCACTGGCAGTTGCCGATATCATCGACGTTGTCGCACCGCCCACTGCAGACGAGCTGCGCGTTCTTCGCGACCTGCACAAGCGAACGGATATCGCGCATGCTGGCGATGCGCGTCGATTCAGGAAAACTCCGCGTCCATCGCTCGAGCAAGCGAGGTCAATAGCATGAACAAGAATTCCGATAGCCGTCCCGCCATCCGAACGGAATTGCCCGGACCCAAAGCGCGGGCAGTGCTGGCTCGCGATGCAGAAGTGGTATCGCCTTCGTATCCGCGAGAGCACCCGTTCGTGATGTCGCATGGTCGCGGTGTCGAAGTCTGGGACGTCGACGGCAATCGGTTCCTGGATTTTGCCGCCGGCATTGCCGTCTGCAGCACCGGTCATTCACACCCGCAGGTGGTTCAGGCGATTAAAGACGCTGCAGATCGGTTTCTGCACATCTCTTCTGATTACTGGCACGAAGGGCAAGTCGCCCTGGCCGAAAAGATCAATGCACTGGCACCGATGGGGGAGCCGGTGCAGAGTTTCTTCTGCCAATCCGGCACCGAAGCGGTGGAAGGCGCATTGAAACTGGCGCGCTATGTCAGTGGACGCTCGCGATTCATCGGTTTTCTCGGTGGTTTCCACGGACGCACGATGGGTTCGCTGGCTTTCACTGCCAGTAAGCAAACCCAGCAGCAAGGGTGCGCGACCATGCCGGGTGTTACCCACGTGCCGTTTCCGAATACTTACCGACCGCTGTTCGCGGGCGAGGATCAAGGTCAGGCCGTCCTTAACTATATAGAGAACGGCTTGTTCATCAGCAACGTGCCGGCCAGCGAAGTCGCTGCGATCCTGGTCGAGCCGATTCAGGGCGAAGGTGGCTACCTGGTACCGCCCGATGGATTTCTGGCGGGCTTGCGCCAACTCTGCAATCGCCACGGCATTCTGTTGATTTTCGATGAAGTGCAATCAGGCATAGGGCGGACCGGCAAAATGTTTGCCTGCCAGCACTGGAACGTGCAGCCGGATATCATGACGCTGGCCAAGGGCCTGGGCTCGGGCCTGCCGATCGGTCTGGTAGTAGCTAAGAAAAGCATCATGCAACAATGGAAGTCTGGCGCGCATGCGAACACTTACGGTGGAAATCCGCTATGTTGCGCCGCCGCGCTGGCGACACTCGACCTAATCGAACGCGAGTACGCGGCTAATGCCGAGAAAGTGGGTGCTTATTTTATGGACCGCTTGCGCGAATTGCAGTCGCGGCACCAAGTGATCGGAGAAGTTCGCGGCAAAGGACTAATGATCGGCATGGAGCTGGTTAGCGATCGAGCCAGCCGCAACCCTTGCAAATTTTCGTGTCATACCGTAATCACGCGCGCATTTCATCGAGGCCTGCTCTTGCTCTCTTGTGGGCAGAGTACAGTGCGCTTCATGCCGCCGCTGATGGTGTCGGTGGCGGAGGTAGACGAGGCAATGACTTTGCTAGAGGCTGCCCTGGTCGAAGCAATGGCTCAATAATGGGAATGACAATGCGCCAGCCCAAGATTCTGCTGGCTGGCCTGTTGTTACTCTCTCCCTTCTCGGCGCTGGCGGAGCGCAAGCCTGTAGCGGCGCAAATCCAGTTGCCGCACAATTATTACTACCGCGAGATGTATCTGCCGCAGCTAACGAGCGGCCCATCGGCATTAACCTTTTCGCCCGATGGTAAGGAGCTTGTTTATAGTATGGGTGGCTCGCTGTGGCGCCAGACTATCGGTGACGATCAGGCGCGTGAACTTACCCACGCAGGCGGCTACGACTACCAGCCGGATTGGTCACATGATGGTCGACATATTATATTCACCCGCTACCAGAAGGACGCCATCGAGTTGTGGCAGCTCGATCTGCAAACCGGCACGGAAGTCGCGCTAACCTCGCATGGCGATATCAATCTCGAACCGCGCTATTCGCCGAATGACCACCAGATCGCTTTCGTTTCCACCGGTGACAGTGGCCATTTCAATCTCTA
>Ga0207700_10001965_pt1 | contig 11703 bp, 11 predicted proteins | sample LARL82metaG_FD_184348 | JGI IMG/M metagenome (GOLD analysis project Ga0207700, IMG submission 184348) | Corn, switchgrass and miscanthus rhizosphere microbial communities from Kellogg Biological Station, Michigan, USA - LAR L8-2 metaG... | ecosystem: Host-associated > Plants > Roots >...
GATATTTTGTTGGTCCACTGAGCGAGAAACAAAATATCCCAGGGTAGATCGCGATGCGGGAATGCCGTGGCGTCGTTCGGTATTCGGCCGGCGGCGCCGCCGTAGTGCTCCAGTACAACAGCCGAAAGAGGAGAGTCCAGGCTGTTTGCGTGCTCGACGATGGCGACGATGGCGTCGTCACCTAAGTGTCGCTGCAAGGTGGACTTCCAATAGTTCTGATTGCCGTCCGGAAAAGACGGGCCAAGCAGCGACTGCATCGCGACAAAAGGCATGGGTTGGATGGCATCCAGGACGGGCGTGCCGAATCTGCGAAGAGGTTGTAGGAGTCGTTCGCCAGCGGCGATCTCTCCGCAGTAACAGGCGATCACTCCGACAAGAGGCGAGCCATCCGGTCCGTGTAGAAGCGCGGCGTACGCAGTGAGTTCGTCCGGCGCGACTTCTATAAAGTCTCGGAAGTGACGGATGACATCTACCGCGGCGTCGCGGGGGTAAAAAAGAAGGCCGCCCAACACCGTGTGTACCGGGTGAGCTCTGAACTCGAACGACGTGACGACGCCGAAGTTTCCGCCGCCGCCACGAAGAGCCCAGAAGAGATCTTCGTGTTGAGCGAGATTGGCGTTCAGCACGCGACTGTCCGCGGTCACGATCTGGCACGACAAGAGATTGTCGATGGACATGCCGTACTTGCGAAGCAGCCATCCGACCCCGCCGCCGAGTGTGAGACCTGCGATGCCGGTCTTCGAAACGACGCCGCACGGGACTGCAAGGCCAAAGAGGTGCGTTTCCCGATCCAAATCACCAAGCGTCGTGCCGCCCTGCACCTGGACGGTCCGTTCGTTCGAATTCACATGGACAGCGCGCATCCCGGAAAGGTCGATGACCAGACCGTCGTCGCACAACGCGCGGCCGCCCACATTGTGGCCGCCGCCCCGAATCGAGGTCAGCAAATTGTTTGCGCGTGCGTAGTCGACAGCCGCCACGACATCGGCGACGCCTGAGCAGCGCGCGATGAGCCGAGGACGCTTGTCGATGCTGGCATTCCAAATGCGCCGGGCTCCCTGGTACTCGGCGTCGGAAGGCTCGAGAACCTGACCGCGAAATGTCGACTTGAAAGCTTGAAGGTCCATTGCGGCGGGGATTGTATCCGAATGTCGCGGTCAATCCTCGTCGAATCGGCGCGCAGAGGGCGGTGACCACAGTCCTTCTGTAGCCACCGTCATAGGTTAATGGTATGTCAGCGATGGTCCTCGTGATCGTGCCGCCATTGCCAGTATTCGTTCTGCTGCTTCTTCTTCAAGCGAGAAAACTCGTGGTACTTCTGATGGTGCTCGTTCAAGTACTCGCGATACCGACGATCCTCGTCAGCGTTCCAGTTGTGATAATCACGATGGACGCTGTCGTACACGCGGGGTTCTTCCTGTCGCTGCTCATGGTTATCACGATCCTGCGCCGGTGCGGCCCACACGGGGACGGCACTGAGCGTTGCCAGAACCGTCGCGATCAATAGATGTGATTTCGTCATGTTGAGTCCTCCTCATTCAGCCGGAGCTGCCGCAAGATGCTGGCCACGATGTCCTTACGAACTGGTTACGAAGCTGCCGAAGACTGAAGGACGCGGGTGCGCTGACGCTTGAAGCGGGTGAAGGAAGGGTGGCGTCGCCGAGGCGTTCAGGTGCACGCCTCTCTGAGGACGACGAACACCACAGCGACCGGAATGCCTACGAGGAAGTAGGCAACAGATTAGTCAATCTGCCGCCGCGTCAGAGTGGCAGCCGTGGAGGACTCGCGGCGAGCTCGCGACTTTATGTAGCCAGCCTCGCGAGCCGTTCCTGCAGGCCTGCGCGGACTGCACCTCGGCATTCGTCCGCCGACAGTCTTCGGCTGACGCCGATGACGACTCGACAGGGCTCCTCGTCACACGCTCGATCGGCGAAGATCACTTCCGCTGAAGAGGAGGAACCCTCGCGCAGCGTCACGCCAACGACGTCGAGGTTCGGATCTTCATGCCGAGCCACTTCAGACGCGATGAGTCGAACGTCGGTCAATGTCAAAGCCATGATGGTTGATGTGACTGCACTCCGGAGACCAACTCTCGCGAAGGAGAACTGATCGGTACAACCTCGGTGCAAATTGGTAAATCGCCAATAGATGAGCCGTGATTTGGCGCGTTGGGCCTCGGTTTTCCACAGCATTTTCACAGGCCACGCGGAAAACGGGGACGACGACTAACGGTATGTGCCCTAATCAGTTGGACCCATAAACTCAGCTGTATATCCTCCATGCTTGCGAGCATTTCCACAGGGGGGAATGCTCTCCGTATCAAGTCTGGACATCCCGTCGATCGGCTGGCCTTCGGCTTGCAGTTTCATACCTCAAAACAGGCAACGGCGACTTCGGCCGGCGCGAATGAGGGAGTCATGAGTCCAACGATAGCCACGAAAAAGGCAAAAGAGAAACCGGTCCCTGCGAGAGAGCAGTTGATTGCCAAGTTGAACGAGGACCTTTCCCGCGAGTACCAGGCGGTTATCGCCTACGTCGTGTATTCGCAGACGCTGAAAGGCGCCGCGTACATGGCCGTAGCGAAGGAACTGGAACTGCACGCCGCCCAGGAACTGTCGCACGCGATCACGATCGCCAAGCAGATCGACTATCTCGGCGGAACGCCGACAACCCAGCCGAAGCCGGTGCGCAGCTCCGACCAGCCGAAGGAGATGCTCCAGTTCGATCTCGACAACGAAAACGAGACGATCCGCAACTACCGCGAACGTATCACCCAGTGCGAAGCGCTGGGCGAGTACGCCATGGCGGAAGCCATTCGAAAGATCCTGAGCATGGAGCAGGAGCACCAGATCGACCTGGCTACCGCGCTTGGCATCGACGTCCCGCACGTGTAGTTCTTAATCCTCTGAAAGACGTTGACGTTGGCAAGCTGATTCGGTGCGCGACGACGAGCGACGAAAGTTGAAGTAGCGCAGATCGTCGCGCGTGTGATGGCCGAAGAGCATCATCACACGACTGATCGCCTGCACTTTGAGACCCGTTATCAGCCAGACGTTGCCGTCGCCCATGGGGGCCTTTTCCAGTTCCACGGTGGTTCCGGGCTCCAGACGGACCAGCACGCCGACGACGGAGACCGGCTTCGTGATGCGTGCCGCCACTTTGATCCAGTGATACGTCTCGACGTCGACCCAGAAGTCAACGGTCATCCCGGTGAGAGCACGCGCGTCGCGCGTCGGGGGCGTGTACCCGGGCCGCGGTGTGGCTATCACGTGATACGCCGTCCTCCCGGCAACCTGGCTTCGGCCCTCGAGTTCAAAGGTAAACGCATTCGGGAACTGTCGAAAAAGAGCCTTGAACCGTGCGTGCCGCCGACGATAGCTGTTTGTCGCGTTCGCGTCTTCCGCGTCGTGCTGTGCGATCTCCCGTTGCCACTTCTCCCGCTCATCGCGAGCCTGCGACGTTGAGATCGGCCGATCGTCGACGGCGACGAGCCGTTCGTACGGCCGCCCTTTGACCATCGTGATGTCGTGCGTCTGAACGGCATCGCCGTCGTCCTCGCGTTCGCAGCGATCGTAGAGCGGGTCGGCCATCCAGTCGGTCTCGTTGGCGGCAATCGAGCGGGAGATGATCGCACTGGCGTCGACGGGCGAGGGTTCGGCGCCGGTCGCCGCGTTGCCGACGACGGCCAATGACAGGGCGGTGAGGATGGCGTGCGTCAAAGACGCGATCAATATGTACATGACCCTCCATCACGCAGGGCAGCGGGTCGACGCGATGTCGGCGCGCTTCTGCTTGAACGCGTCCGCCCACTCGTCGATGCTCGCAGGCGGTTTCGAGCTGCCCGGCCTCCGGCTGCGGCGCTCGACGTGTCCGACCTCGAAGAGATCGTGAATCTGCTGATCGGTGAGCTGCGCGAGGAGATCGGCCAGAAATGCCCGTCCGTCCTCGCCGATTTTCGGATCGGCGAGCGTGCCGGTTTTCGCCTCGCCGAGATGGCCGATGCACGCCTCCTGATTGCGCCAGATCGGCGTCCTTGCCCATAACTCGAAGTTCACACTCGATGTCGCATTGCGGTTGAAGTAGTTCGCGTGGCCGAACGTCAGCCCGACGTCGTGCAGGATGAGAAATGGCTTCGAGCACGAGCCGTCGCGTTCCAGTCCGCCCGGCAGGCAGTCGAGGGCCTGTTGTTCGGCCTTGTTGTCCGTGTGCTGTATGAGCACGGCAAGCAGCTTCAGCGCGTCTCGTTGCGGCCGCGGGGCGCCTCCGTGTTCTTCATCCACGACATCCAGCTCGCGCCAGGCCCAGCCGGCCGGGTCGCCGTGCATCTCGTGGCCAGGAGCCTTGCGTTCGATCGTCGCGATGTCGAATGCGTGCGAGCCCTCGATCTTGTCGCGCTTGTTCCATGGGTCGTCGGAGCAACCGCGGCAGACCACGCGGACCGGATACGCGGCGTCCGCCCCGAAGCCGAGCGCCCAGAGCAGCCGTGTCGCGAGGACGCTGCCCTCGACTTCGGGATTGTCTGCGCCGTAGCGAACCTTCACCACGTCGCCATTCGCCAGCTTGCAGTTGAATTTCTTCGAGCTGCCCGAGCGCGGCGCGGTCACGAAGTCACAGGTGACCAATTCATCTGGACGGAAGGCGCCAGGGCCGGCCGGTCCCGATCGGATGTCCAATTCGTGCGTGTTCGTTGGCATCCAGACTTGTGCCGACCGGAGAAACGTCTCGCGCGCTTCTTTCGTCAACTTCCGACTTGGCGCGTGTTTCGCGGATCCGCGTGACGCCGCGTCAGCGCCGTACGGAGCCACCAGCAACAGAAGAGCCGCGACCGCGGTCAGCAATCGTCGAGTCATCGCCAGGCTGAAGTGCAAGAAGGAGTCCACAGATGTGCTCCTCGCGCAACTCGGCCGCTCCCGACTCACGCCAGTGGGCTAATCACCGGCACGATTGACCACCCGATGGACAAACGCGAGTTTCTCGATGGTCGGGGGCGATAGGACAAACGGATAGGCATCCGGCAATCCAAGTCCACGATTCAGGTTGTGTTGAGGATGTAGGTGAGGGGAAACCAGCGATCGAGCAGTCGTTCGAAAGGGACCTGTCCGAGCGTGATGTCCGGCGCGAGGCGTGTCAGCGCCGGGTCGTCGGAACGCCACGGCCGAAGCTGCAGTCCGCTATCGACCGCGGTTTCCAGAGTGTCCATCATGTGAAGGTAGTGCGCCCACGTCTCAGCCCAATCTTCCCATGGATGGGCGCTGGCGTAGGCGCTGACGAACCGAGAGGACCAGTCGTCAGGTGGCCCGCCTGCGTAGTGCGCTGCGAGCGCGTCCTCGTAGTCGCGTTGTTCGTCGCCAAAGACCCGGCGAAACTCTTCAAGCGTGGATGTGCCCTGAATCAGGCGATTCCAGAAGTAGTGACCGCTCTCGTGCCGCATATGACCAACGAGCGTGCGGTATGGCTCACGCATCTTCTGGCGCCGGCGCTCGCGTTCGGCGTCATCGGTCTCCGCGAGGTTGATCGTAATGACGCCGTCGGCGTGGCCTGTCATCACGGACGGTTCGTCCGGATCGTCCGGGTCGGCTTTGAAGTCGAAAGCAAGGCCGCCCTTCGGATCCTGGGTCCGATCGACGATTGGCAATTGCAAGCCGAGCAGGGCGACGATCAGGCGCCGCTTGGCGGCCTCGAGACGGCGCCACGCGTTGACCCGCGTCGGCACTGAGAGATCGGGAATGACGCGCGTCAGGCGGCAAGAGCGACAGAGTGGGTTCCCATCGTCGGCCGCCACACCCCAGTTGCAGACGTCGTGCTTCTCGTAGTTTTCGCAGAGGCGGAGGCCTCGGCGAAGCGAAGCCATGCGGCCGCCCTCGGGGACGTACGCGAGCGTGGACCCGCAGTTGATGCATTGCGAGTTCTCGAAGAAGACCAGATGCTGACACTGTTCGCAGTGAAAGACCTTCATGCCTCCTATTCCTTCAGCAGCTCTGCAAACGCGAAGAGATCAGGGATGCGCTCGCAGACGGCTTTGGCTGCCGCTGTGATAGGGACCGCCAGCAATAAACCCCACGCGCCCCAGATCCATCCCCAGAACATCAGGCTGACGAAGACGGCGACGGCGTTCATCGCCCCGACGCGGCTCATCAGCCAGGGCGCGAGGAAGTTGCCTTCGGCAGCGGCGATGACGACACACAACGCTGCGACGCCGGCCGCCATAGTCACGGATCCGAATTGAACGAAGGCGGCTATGGCGGCAGCGGCTATCACGAGGGCTGGTCCGACGATCGGGATCGCAAAGAGCACGGCAGACGCCACGCCCCACACGCCCGCCTCTTCAACGCCGATCAGACGGAACGCGAGCCACATCGCCACGCCGACGATGAGGCTGATGGCGACGCGGGCGAGGAGAAAGCGTTCGATTTGACGATCGACCTCGGCAAGAATCTCGACCGTGGTTTTCTTGTCCGACAGTGTCGGGACGATGCGTACGAGCTTGCGCTTGTACATGTCGCCGGCCGCGAGCAGGTAATACACGAGACACAGCACGGCGAACATCTGCGCGGCAAATCCCATCGCGCCGTACGAGCCCTGCCGGAGCCAATCAGACCATTTGAATGTCGGCTCCTCGATCCGCACGGCGGTGATCCCATCCGGCGCGCGCTTCTGGGTCGCGCCGCGCGCTGCCAATTCGAGCTCGCGAGCGGCGGCCTGAACTTTGGAGACAGTCCCCGGCGTCCCTCGCGTGGCGTCCTGGATCGCCCGAGCGACGGTGTGCGCCGCCGTCGGCAGACGATCCACAAAGGCGACCGCCTCTCCTCGAAGGACGTACGCTCCTGCGCCGCCGGCGGCCAGCAGCGCGATCAAGAGAATCGGCACGGCCAACGCTCGGCGCATGTGCCAGCGTTCCAGTCGCGACACCAGCGGTTCGAGCGCGTAGCTGATAAGGATGCTCAGCACGATCGGAATCAACACGACCTGTCCCGCCCACAGCGCCGTGATCACAGCCAGCGTCTGGACGATGCGCCATCGTCGGCTTGGGCGCTCCGCCGCAGGCTGTACTGCGTCGACGGTCGGCAAAGGCGAAGCAAACATCACTGTGCTCACGCAGCGGAGGTATCAACATCGATGCCACGAACTCAACATTGACAAGTCATGCGTGGACCCAATGATGATGAACTCGAGAAACACGCAGCATGTGTAACTGGGTTAGCTGTGTGTGGTAGCGAGTCGCCTAGACCGTCGTGAGGAATGGCAACACTGCGGTGTGCCGCCGGCACTCCGCAGGGTTGCAATAGGTGAGTTGGAGTTGCGGACCGTGGCACTGCGTTTGCTCCGTTCTCAAAACAACTTCCTCGCCCCGCGTTCTTGTGGAGCGAAAAGACCTCACCCCCAACACGGGAGACAAACGGTGTCTCCCGACCAGCCTGCCGAACCATCGCTTTCAACTGTCCGTACTGCTCGTGGCCGCATAGTTGCTCAGAGCTCAGAGTGTGGCTGCTTCTCAGACGATCATGCTGGTCGAAGACGATCCATCGACGCGCGCACTCATCGCGACCTGGCTCGACACCGAGGGGTACGACATGCGGATGGCCAGCAACGGGCGCGAGGCGCTCGCCCTCCTGCAAGAGGAGCCACCGTGCCTGCTGCTCGTTGATCTGGACATGCCGGTGATGGATGGGGCGGAACTGCGACGAGAACAGCTCCGACTCACGTCTGTCTCCGCCATTCCTTTCATCCTCGTCAGCGGCGCAGACAACGCAGCCAGGATCGCGCTCGAACTGGGCATCGATGAAGTGATCGCCAAGCCATTCGCTCCCGATCAGCTGCTGCGAATCGTCGCGACGTACTGCGATGCCAGTGATCGCCCGACGCATCGTTCAAGGTCCTGAGCGGCCGAAGAAGAAGAGTTCCCAACCGGGCGCGTTCTTGCAACACTCGCCGGCGAGCCGGCAAGCCGCCCGTTTTAGAGCGCGGTATTACTCAGTGTCGGTATCTCGCTGGCTCAAGGGAGAGTGTGTATGAATCCGCATCGCATCCGGGCGGCCGTGATCATTGTCGCGATGTCGGGCGTCTGCGGTATCGCAGTTGCGCCCGCGATCGGGCAGACACCGGCGGACAACAGCAAGGTCAACACGCGGGATCGTGACCCAGGCGCGGTCACCGCAGACCAGCAGAAAGAGAATGCGGCCGATCGCGATATCACGCGAAAGGTTCGTCGCGCACTGACGCAGGACAAAACGCTGTCGAGTTATGCCCACAACGTGAAAGTCGTCACGCAGGCCGGCCAGGTCACTCTCAAAGGTCCGGTTCGATCTGAAGACGAGAAGCGGAGCGTGGAAGAGAAAGCCGCCGAAGTCGCAGGCGCTGGCCACGTGACCAACCAGTTGAGTATTGCGCCGAAAAAACCCTAGCCATCTGAAGAGGAGCATCCCATGCAAGACAAGAAGACTGCTGTGTTCGGGATCTATCCGTCCGTCGCTCAAGCCGAGCGCGCCGTTGACACGCTCGTCACCGACCACTTCAGCGAGAGCGACATCTCCGTGCTGCTGCCCGACAACGAAAGCTCACGAGAGTTCGCCCACGAGAAGCACACGAAAGCGCCGGAAGGCACGACGACGGGCGCGGTCGCTGGCGGAACCCTTGGCGGCGCGTTGGGATTGCTCGCCGGCATTGGCGCGCTGGCGATTCCAGGCGTCGGTCCACTCATCGCGGCCGGTCCGATTATGGGCGCCCTCGCAGGCGTCGGCGTCGGCGGCGCGGTCGGAGGGCTCGTCGGCGCGCTGGTCGGCATGGGCATCCCGGAGTACGAGGCCAAGCGGTACGAGGGACGCGTCAAGCAAGGCGGCGTCCTGCTGTCGGTTCACTGCGATACCTCCGACGAGATCACGCGTGCCAAGAAGATCCTGAAGAGCACGGGAGGCGAGGACATCGCCTCGGCAGGTGAAGAGGGCGTCGGAGCCGCGAGTGCGGATGACCGACGAAGCAGCCGACTCTAGCGCTAGAAGAGTGTCGCTGTCGCGCGCTGCGATGCGATGTCGCGGCGCGCGGCGGCGCCCGAACGCCGCCCAGTTCGTCAATCCCAGACAGACGTGCCTCAGCGCACGTGTTAGGTTAGCTTTCGCTTCGGCCCCGACGGCAGCATTATTGCGGCCTCACCCCGGCCGACCGCTCCAATCTGCCGGAAAGTGAAGCCGGCTACACACGTCATGCCGTCTCATTACTCACAGCAGCCCATCCGGGGCGCTGATGAGGTCGTCCGGCGGGCGCTCGATCGATATACTTACCGTTTCCCGTTCGGGTCTCGAAGCGTAGGGGTGTCGAAGCGGATATGCCAACGATTCTCGTGGTCGACTACTCCCCAACGATCCGCCGAATGGTCAAGGCCTCGCTCGGCGGGCTGACCACGAGCTTTGCTGAGGCGGCCTCCGGGCTGGAAGCGATCGAAGTGCTCGCCGTTCGCTCGATCGACGCGGTCGTCCTCGATCTGAACATGCCAGACATGCACGGTCTCGACGTGCTGCGCTTTGTTCGAAGTCACGGGCAGTATGGGTCGGTCCCCGTGCTCGTGCTCACGACTCGTGGTGATGTCACGAGCCGCGGCGCCGCGCTGGAAGCCGGCGCGTCGGCGTACATGACGAAGCCGTTTTCGGCCCCCTCGCTCGCCGCCACGGTGAAAGAACTCCTGGTCAATGTCGACGCCCGAACAGCCCGCTGACTTCGCCGGCCGTTTCATGGAGGACTACTTCGCCGAGTGCGAGGAGCACCTCATTGCTGTACGCCGTGGCCTGCTCGCGCTCGAGTCGGCCATTGGGCAGCCCGACCCGCCAGCCGCGATCGTCGAAGAACTCTTCCGGAGCTTTCATTCGTTGAAGGGCATCTCGGCGATGGTGGAGTTGCACGACGCCGAGCGGCTCGCGCACGAACTGGAGAGCTGTCTGCGCGCGATTCGCGAGCGAGAGACGGTCTTGTCGGCGGAGGCGCTCGACGCGCTCGTGGGCGGAGTCGACGTGCTGGAGCAGGTGATCGCCGCGCGGCGCTCGAACGGCCAGGCACTGTCCATCGCCGAGCCACTGGATCGTCTGGCCGGCGTGAGCCGGACGGCCCGTCCGGCGACCGCGTTGGGCGCGACCCCGCCGCCGGCCGCGGACGGTCAGATGTGGAAGGTCACTTTCACGCCGTCTGCGGATCTTGTCGCGCGCGGCATCAAGGTGGACACGATTCGCGGACGCCTCATGCAGGCGGGGCAGATCCAAAGCGTGGCGCCGCGGGTGACCGGCGGCGGGATCGCGTTCGACTTTCAGGTCATCGCGACCCGAGGGGACGCGTTCGCGTCCTGGCGCGACGACGGCATCGAAGCCGAGCTGATCTCGGACGCCGTGGCGGTCGCGCCGCCGGAGCTGACCGCACCGCACGCCCGCGGCGAACGCCCGGGCGGACTCTCGTTCGATTCACCGCTCGGCCAGACGAATTTCGTCCGCGTCGATCTCGCCCGCCTCGACGATCTGATGCGCCTCGTCGGCGATCTGGTCGTTTCGCGCGCGCGGCTCGAGGACGCCCTGCTGCGCGTCGAGCGGTTTACGCCAGCGCCGGAATGGCGCACCCTGCAGGAGCACAGCGAGAGCATCGAGCGTCATCTTCGCGACCTGCGCGAAGGCGTGATGCGCGTCCGCCTGGTGCCGGTCGGCGAGATGTTTCGCCGGGTGCCGTTTGTGGTGCGCGATCTGGCGCGCGACAACGGCAAACGGATTCAGCTGGATCTCGCGGGGCAAGCGACAGAAATCGACAAGTTCCTCGTCGAGCGGATGCTGGATCCGCTGCTCCACCTCGTCCGCAATGCGGTCAGCCACGGCATCGAATCGCCGGAGCAGCGCATCGCGGACGGCAAGCGCCCGGAAGGCACGATCAGGCTGGCCGCGTCGACAGTCGGCGAGTCGGTGATGCTGGAGATCAGCGACGACGGACGCGGCATGGACGGCGCGGCCATTGGGCGGCGCGCCCGCGAAAAGGGCATCGACGTCCCCGACGGCGCGCTCGATGCCCGCGTCCTGCTGGATGTGATCTCCGCGCCGGGATTTTCGACGCGCGATGCCGCGGATCGAGTCAGCGGGAGGGGCGTGGGTATGTCGGTGGTGCGCGACACCATCCAGGATCTCGGCGGCACCTTGAGCCTCGAGACCACTCCTGGTCAGGGCACGACATTTCGGATCACGCTGCCGTTGACGCTCGCGATTACCGACGCGCTCATCGTCCACGTCGCGGACCGCGTCTTTGCTGTTCCGCAATCGGCCGTGCGGGAAGTCGCCGAAGTCGACGCGGCCACCATCCACGTCATCGAGAACAACGAGCTGATGACCCATCGTGCCGCCGCGCTGCCGGTGGTTCGCCTGGCGCGGCTCTTCGGAATCGCCGAGTCGCCGCGGCCTCGCCTGCACGTCATCGTCGTCGGCACGGGATCCGCGGCGGTCGGGCTGCTCGTCGATCGCATTGCGGGCCAGCGCGAGATTGTCGTGAAGACACTGAATGATCCGCTCGTCAAGGTGACAGGCGTCTCGGGGGCCACCGAGCTCGGCGACGGGCGCCTGGTGGTGATTCTCGAGCCGGGCGCGCTCACACGGAAGCTTCGAGGCCATCCCGCCGTGCGGGCCGCGGTCTAGGCGGAAGACATATGGAACACACGAGCACACATCCAGCGGCCGACGCGCGCACCTTCAT
>Ga0207700_10001968_pt1 | contig 11701 bp, 10 predicted proteins | sample LARL82metaG_FD_184348 | JGI IMG/M metagenome (GOLD analysis project Ga0207700, IMG submission 184348) | Corn, switchgrass and miscanthus rhizosphere microbial communities from Kellogg Biological Station, Michigan, USA - LAR L8-2 metaG... | ecosystem: Host-associated > Plants > Roots >...
CTTCACCCCGGCGCGACGGCAGTGTAGTCGGCGTACGCTCCGTGCGTCCGGGCCATGCCAAAGTTCCGGACGGCGAATGCGCGCATGTCGTACTCCTCACGTCGGGCTCTCTCAATACCCCGTTCTGGACTAGCGGAGTCATCCGCCGATGTCACGGGCCGCGCCGTTCAGGAGCCGCCACACCCCCGTGTCGCCGAGGAACTTGAAGCGCCGCCGCATGTCCGTTGCCGCGGCGCCCGCGTCCGGGAAGGACGAAAGATAGCCCCGGATGCTGCCGCAGGAGTCGAGGATGGCGAGGACTTCCCGCGCGTTTTCCGTCGTCGCCCGGATCTTCGCCTTGTTGCGGATCACGCGGCTGTCATTTTCCACTGCCGCGATCTCGGCCGGCCGCATCGCGGCGACCTGCGCCGGGTCGAAGCCGTGGAACGCCTCGCGGATGCCGTCCCACTTGGCCTCGACGACGCGCCGGTTGATCCCGGCCTCGAAAACCGAGCGCGATAGGTGCTCGAAGAAGAACGCGGGATCGTCCGGTACGTGGTCGCGGAGCTTCTCGAATGGCGCGGCCAGCTCGCGCACCCGCGTGCGCATCGCCGCCTGATCGGCTGCGGCCGTATCCCCGGACTTCATGCGCGCGATGAGCGCCGTCGCCTCGTCGTGAGTGAGGATGTTGATCCACAGTGCGCTGTCGGGGTCCTGCAGCCGGCTGTCGCCGATGCCTCCCAGATCGAACGGGTCGAATCCGGCGTCCCGGATCAGCTGGGCGACGACCGGCTTGGCCTCCTCATCTCCGGACAGGAACAGCACCCAAGGCGGCTTTCGGTGGTTGTCGTCCGCCATGATGCTCGCCGAGAGCGAGTTGAAGGCCCGCACCCAGCGGGCCCGCGGGAACGCGTCGGCCAGCGACCGCAGTGTCACCTGCTCCTGCCCGAACGAGTTGGCTGCGTCGATCATGACGCGGCCATCGATAGGGCCGGCTGCCTGCAGCACATCGGTCACAGCGGGGCCCGGGACGGCCACGAGCACCACTTCGGCGGCCGCCACGGCGTCAGCGACCGAGGCCGCGTGCCCGCGCTCTCCGAGTTCCGCCGCCAGTACCTGCGGCCGGGTGGCGTGCCGTGCAGTGAACGTGACGTCGTGGCCTGCGGCGTGCCAGAGCCTTCCTACCGTGGAGCCGACGCGGCCGGCTCCGATAACAGCGATCTTCATTTGCTCCTCCCTCCATCGGGAAGCCATCTCATGTCGTAACGACGAGCTTGCCATTGGCCCGGTTCTGCTCCATGTCAGTGTGCGCGGAGGGCGGTCCCGGGGCATCCAGGACGGCCGCGCGCATGGTGCTGGGCTCGGCGTCGCCGGCTCGTTATCCCCGGTGCCGAATCGCCTCAGCGGCGAGCTGGGTGCGGGAGGTGACGTGAAGCTTGGCGAATACGTGCGCGAGATGGGTCTGCACGGTCCGGCGGGAGACGTACAGGCGCTGGCCGATCTGGGGGTTGGACAGTCCCTCGGTGACCAGGTCCACCACGGCCCGCTCGCTCGGGGTCAGGCTCTGCCAGCCGCTCTGCTCGCGGCGGTGGGTGACCCGGCGGCCGCGGCGGACACCCATCTGCCGCAATCCGGCCTCGGCCCGGGCGAAGTCGCGCGCGGCATCGAGGCGCTCGTAGATGGTGATCGCCTGGTCGAGGAGCTGGCCGGCGCGCTCCTGGTTGCCCTGCCGCGCGGCCGCGGCGGCTGCGTCCTCGCAGGTGAGGGCGAGTTCGAGCGGGCGCGACCCGGGGCTGTAGGCGTGGACCGCCTCCTCCAGCAGGCCGGGGTCATCGCCGACCAGGCCCTGGCAGCGCAGCGCCGCGGCGGTGATCCAGGGCACCTGGTTGCGGGAGGCCACGTGGGTGACCGCGGCCGCGACCTCCCGGGCCCGGTCCGCCTCACCGGCGGCCAGGGCCAGCCGGACCAGGTCCGGACCGATGACCGGGTACTCGAGCGCGCGCCCGGACCTGGCACACCGGTCCCAGTCGTCGCTGAGTGTCGCAAGCGCGTCCGCAAGTTCGCCGTCGGCCTCCAGCAGAAGGGCTTGCACCCATGCGGACCAGTCAGTGCGGTAGCCGGCACCGGCGGCGGACAGCTCGCCCAGCGCGGCCGCGTCCCGGGCGCCGAGCAGGTCGTTACGGTGCAACCTGATCAAGGCCAGCACGCTGCGGCCGAGGATGAGGCTATGGTCCTGGCCGGTCTCGCCCGTCGGCCCGGTGTCCGTCTCGATCTCGGCGACCGCATCGTCCCAGTTCCCCGCGCGGAACCGCTCCATGGCGCGAGCCATCTGATAGTGAGCAAAGCCCCATCGGGTGCCGAGTTCCTCGCTGATCCGCATGCCGGTTTCGATCGTGGTTCTGGCCTCATCGAGCCGGTCAAACTCCGCAAGGATGTAGCCGCGGGGAATGTGGACCGGAAAGCGGTGTCCCTGCCTGCCAGGGCTCTGATCAGCCAGCAGCACAGCATCGTCGGCGATCTGGAGCGCCTCCGGGAGGTGCCCGCGCAGGAGAGCATTCGTGGCGAGTGTGGCCATAGCAATACTTGTGGCCACGTGATCGCGGGCCGATACGGCCGCCGACCGTGCCTGCACGGCGGCGGCTGCGGCACCGTCGAGGTCTCCCACTAGCAGGCGGGCGAAGCTGGCCCACGCCTGGGCCTCGACCCGCTCTGGGCCGGTGAGCAGGGGCGACTGGCATGCCCGTTCCAGTTCGCAGAGACCTTCGGGTGCCCGTGGTTCGCCCGCCAGCAGAGCGTTCCCTAGGCATACCCGGACCGTATTCTCCAGGGATGGATCGAGGTCGCGGCCGAGCAGCGAGCGGCAGGCCGCCTCGGCGTCGGCGATGCGCCCGGCCCACATGAGGCTGCTGGCCCGTTCGGCGAGCAGGCCATCGCGGCCGCGATCCCCAGGTGCCATCAGCCCAGTTGCCCGGTCCAGCAGATCCGCGGCGACATCGGGTGACCGCGGCGCCGCCTGGCGGGCCGCCCTGGCCAACCACGTGACCGCATCGGTGTCCCCGGTCGTCGCGCCGCGGGCCAGGTGCTCGGCGACCTGCAGGGCTGGTGCGCCGGCCCGTGCCAGCCGCTGGCCGGCGTCGCGTGGCGGGCCGCCCTGGCCAACCACGTGACCGCATCGGTGTCCCCGGTCGTCGCGCCGCGGGCCAGGTGCTCGGCGACCTGCAGGGCTGGTGCGCCGGCCCGTGCCAGCCGCTGGCCGGCCTCGCGGTGCAGGGCCCGGCGCACGCTGCCGGCCAGGTCCTGGTAGATGGCATCACGGATCAGCTCATGGCGGAACCGCAGCCTTGCGCCGTCGTCTTCGAGAACGCGGGCCCTCATCGCCTCGCCCAGCACGCCGGACAGGTCGACGGCGGGGCGGCCGGTCACGGTGGCCAAGTCGGTGAGCGAGAACGCTGACCCCAGGATCGAGGCGGACCGCAGCGCCTGGAGGGTGGGCTCGGGCAAGAAGCTGACCCGGCGCAAGATGGTCAGCCGCAGCGTCGGCGGCAGCACCGTCTCCGCCACCTCCGCCCACCCGCCCGCGGTCGTGATCGCCCCCTCCTGCGCGAGCGCGCCGAGCAGTTCGGTGACAAACAGCGGATTGCCCGCGGCCCCGGCCACCTCAGCCAGCAGCCGCGGGCCCGGCTCGGCGGCGACGGCCTGCGCAACCAGGCCGGTCACCGCCTCCCCGGTGAGCGGGTGCAAGAGAATGTGCTGAGAGCCCACAGCCTCCAGCGCGCCCGCCAGCCGGTCCAACTCGGCGCTGCGCGGGGAGGGCCGCAAGCACCCGATCACGCCCACCGGCAGGCCGGCCAGGCGACGGGCCAGCACACCCACCGTCAGCAGGGTCGACGGGTCGGCCCACTGCAGGTCATCCAGGCCGATCACCACGGGCCCGGACAGCGCCAGCTCCTCCACCAGGTCGGTGAAGGCATCCACCACGCGGAACCGCAGGCCCGAGTCGCTGGTCACCGTGATCGGGCCCAGTTCCCCGGCGCCCTGGCTGGCTAGGAGTGCGGCGATGGCCGCCCGCCGCGGGTCCGGCGATGACCGGACGCACCCGAAGGCGGCGGCCAGCACGCCGAACGGCCGGGTCCGCTCCAGTTCCTCGGCCCGGCCCGCGGCCACCCCCATCCCGCGGCCAGCCGCGTCCCGCAGGACCTGCGTGAGCAGGCGGGTCTTGCCGATCCCGGCCTCGCCCTCGACCAGCACGATCGCTGGCCCGCCGGCAGCGACACGGTCCAGGGCCTCGCCCAGCGCCTGGATCTCCGCCTCACGCCCGCAGATCCGCGGGACCGGGGCCAGCGTGCCCATGACCGGATGCTACTGCGGCTCTGGGCAGCATGCCCGGTCCCGGCACGCCGTACCTCAGGACCCCGGAGATGGGCGGGAGCCGGGCTCAGCGGTTGCCTCATATAGGGCCCGCAGCAGCCCCAGCCAGCCGGTGAAGCTGATCCCCTGCTCGCTGCGAGGGTGGTCAGCCTGTCCGGGATCGCGGACGGCCCAAAGACGGCCAGCCGGCGGCTCGACGATGTCCAGCACAATGCGGATCTCCACAAGCCCCACCGTCTCGGCTCTGGTGGCCGGGAACATCAGCCAACTGGCCGATGCCTGCGATGCCGGTGCGGCCGCACGCTGTCAGTGTCTTGACGACAAGCCGCAGGGCCCGCGCTCCGGCCCCGAAGAGGTGGCGGCCAACACCCGGCGGCGCGCCCCGCCTGGAAAGAAGCCACCGATGGAACAGATCCAGGTCGGCAACCAACCCAGAATTTCCTCACCCCAGCAGGCACCCGATGCGTGTCTGCCCCGATCGCAAGGAGATCAACATGTCTAGTTCATTCCCTGTGCGCATGGCCCGGGGAGACGAAAAGGGAGCAGCGGTCATGACCAACCGGGCAAGCAGGATCTGGGTGGCCATATGCGGGATCACCGGAGTGGTCATGCTGACCGTGCATTTCGTCTTTCCCGCAGGCGTACCCGGCGACAACGCCCCGTCAGCGGTGATCACCCAGTTCATGCTGCGCCACCACGCCGCCCTCCTCGCGACCGCGTGGCTTCAGGGGTTCGGGCCGCTCCTGTACGTCCTGTTCGCGCTCGGGCTGGTCTACATGGCCGGGGGCATGACCCGGTTCTGGGGCTGGCTCACCATGCTCTCTTCCGCCGTCATCCTGACCCTGAGCCTGATCGACGCGGCGTTCACCGTCGCCGCCGCCCAGGCCGTCGCTAGCGGGCACGCGGCTACCGCGGCGGTGAGTATCGACCTCATCGACGGCCCGGCCAACGATGCTATCGGCCGGATGTTCCTGATCGCACCGCCGCTGCTGCTGCCGACCGGAGCGGCCCTGCTCGGCTCGCGCCTGTTGCCGCGGCCCTTCGCATGGGCCGCGGTGGCCTTCGGCGCCATCAGCGTCGTCCTGGGCCTGGCAGCTCTGTTCAGCGCTGCCGCGTTCAGCGCGGCGATCGTCTTGATCGTCGCCCAGAACCTGTGGGTCCTCGCCGCCGCGCTCTTCCTGCTGGCCCGCGGAGCGTCAGCCTCCGAAGCGCGTGCGATGGCGGTCCAGGCTCTCTAGGTGATGGCATGATCCAGGTCCATGTGCGCGGCAGGCGGTGCGGACTACTCCTGGCAAGACGGAAACCACCATGCCTGTCAGGCGTGCGGGCTGGGCCATTCGTTGTATGGGAGCAGATCCCGGAGCCTGGCCGAGTTGGTTTGGCTCAGCACTACGTCGGTGTCCAGATTCGCAGGGTCGATCTGGCGGATGAATTCCCTGCACCGCCCGCATGGCGGAACGACATGCAAGACACCCTCGTCGTCCAGCCAGACAGCGACAATTCTTGCGATCTTGTACTCGTGTGCTGTCACCATGGCCGCGATGGCCGCGTGTTCGGCGCAGAACCCGGTGCCCGAGCCGGTGTCGATGCAAACCCCGCAATAGTGGTTGCCCGCTTGTGTGACCAGCGCGGCCGCCACATCGCCGAAGAGCCGGCCGTCCACGGTATGCGGGTGGAGCACGGCCTGTGCTGAGGCGATCAGGGCGTCGTCGGAGAAGGCACTCATCTGGGGGAAGCTACCAGGCACAGCTGCACCCGGACGGCTAGCCGCCAGACGGGATGCTGCCAGGCCAGTCCGGTCGCCGATCTGGCGGCGAGGGGGCCGCCGGACGTGGGTGGTGAGCATGGCTCGCCGGCTATGCCAGGCAGCACCACCCACATCCTGATTATCCAGTTCTGTAATGCCCTGCCACCGCCCGGACCGGCTTGCCTTCCCCGGCGAAAGTGGCCCGCGGTTGGGTCATTACTGGCCCGCGTTGATCACGGCAGTGATTCGCATGTCACGGTTGGGCAGTGTGGCCGCGTGGAATGAGCCGTGGGCGGCGGCGAAGTGCGATGTTCCGCCGTCGATGACGCCGTTGAAGTTGCTGGGCCCGCCATGGCCGCTGGCGGGCCATTGCAGGGTCCAGCTGGCCTGCAGGTCACCCTGGCCATTGAGCACGACGATGTCCTGGCAGAGCACGTCGCGGTGGAAGGAGATCGTGCAGGCCTCGTTGTCGTGGCCGGCGACCTTGCCGTTTTGCAGGATGCGGTCTTGGCCGACGATACGGTCGCCGGGCACCAGGGGCTTGGTAGGCCAGCCGGTGATCGGCCCACTGTTGGTGAAGAACCTGATGGCCGTCAGCTGGCTGTCGAAAGTCAGCTGTCCGGGGGCGTGGGCGCTTGCCTGTGCCGCCGCAGCTCCGGCGGTTCCGCCGGCCACTGCGAGGGTGGCCAGCGCGCCCAGGGCGATTCGTGTCCTGGTAAGCATCGGGTGTTCCTCCTGAGGATGTCGATCTGCTAGAATCGCAAGTAGCTTATACTTCTAATTACTAGATTGGCAAACTATGACCTCATCGGCGCTTCAAGGCCAGGTCGTCGACAGCATGCGCGCGCTGAGCGCAGAGATTGACCGGCTCGATCAGGCCGCCGCTGACCTGTTCGGTCTCAACCGCACGGACATGCGCGCCTTGGACATCATCGGCCGGGCCGGCCCACTGGCCCCGACCGCGCTGGCCCGCCTGCTCGGTTTCACCACCGGCGGTGTCACCACAGTCCTCGACCGCCTGGAACGGGCCGGCTATGTCCTCCGCCAGCCTGATCCCGGTGATCGCCGACGCCAGGTCGTGGCGGCCACCGAGACCGCTGCCGCCCGTGAGCACGAGGTATTTGGCGACCTCATCCACGCCACCAGCGATCTGCTGGCGGCCTACACCGACGACCGGTTGCTGGCCATCCACGACTTTCTGAACCGAATCCGGCAGCTCACCGCCGACTGCGCCGACGCCCTGGCGGCAACGACGGCCCCGATCCACCCACCGCCAGAGGACCGTCGATCACGCGGCGCCAAGTAGGCAACGCGACCCACCAGCCCTGCCCAGATCAAAGCCAGCCCAGCGGCCGATCGGGCAGCGCGACGCTGGCGAACGCACTACCGGCTCCCTCCAGCCGGCCGATCAGGCCGACGAGGTTCCTGATCGCGACGGCAGGGCGGGCCGCCGAGCTCGTAGGTCCGGTTCCCGCTTTCGTCCCGGAGAACTGCCGCCGCCGCGGCGGCAGCGTAATCCTTGCGCGAAGCCGCCGAGATCTTGCCATTGCCGGCGGCGCCGATGATCTCGCCGGCTTGGAGGTACTCGCTGAGGCGGTCGGTATAGCGCTCCATGTACAAGCCGTTCCGCAGCGCGGTGAGGGATCGTTAGTTGTGATAATCAAAACAAAGTGGTCATTGACCGTATTACGGGGCGAGAGTAGCGTCCGTGGCGGTCTTTGTTAGGCGTGCTACCTGATCATCGGTTCAGGGGGGAGAGGTATCAGGATGAAACTACGCAATCGTACGATCATGTTTGGGGCCGCCGGAGCCCTGCTCGCCGCTTGCGTCATCGGTTCTGTGGCCGGCCAGGCGGCCGCTTCGCCGAGGGCGTCGTCTCCGGTGGCTTTCGGGAGGGTGATCTCTCAGCACTCCGGATCGGTCGCCCTGGCCGGCACGGTGAATGTGGCCACGCTGCCGAGGTACTCGCGCTCGACGCACGGCGCCGTCCGCATCCCGCTGCGCCGGGGCCCGCAATCGCCCTCACGGGGGGCATCGGCCTCGCCGAGCGGCACGAGCACTGCCAGCCTGTTGACCACTGTCACGCCTGGGACGCCGCTGTCCGGCACGCTCGGTGACGGCGACAACAACGCCGTGGGGGAAGGGCAACTCACCCCGCCTGACATGGGGTTCTCGGCCAACGGGACCAACGAGGTCGAGCTCATCAACCTCGTCGGCAAGATCTGGACCGGGACCACACCGGGGACGGCGTTCAGCTTGGCGAACTTCTTTTCGCCAAGCAGCCCGGGCGACTCCTTGAGCGACCCGTGGATTAAGTGGGACGCCGGCAGTGGCCGGTTCTTCGCCGGCATCTTCGACATCTCGCTCGGCGGGGAGATCATTGCTGTCTCGCAAACCTCGAACCCGGGTGGGACCTGGTTCCTGTACCGGATACAGTACCCATCCACCGCGGGCGGGATCACCGCCGGCGGGTGCCCTGACCAGGGCAAGGGCGGCGTGGACAAGAACGTGGTCGGCCTAGGGTTCAACGAGTTCTCCGAATCGGGCGTGGCCGGCTGCCCGAGCGCGGCCACCTTCCAAGGCGCCGGCCTCGAGGTGTTCAACAAGTCGCAGATGCTGGCTGGGGCCACCGTGAACTTCGTGTTCACCGATCCGCTGCCGACCTACTTCTCCCTCGTTCCCGCCGACACGCTGACGGCCTCAGCGACCACTGAGTACTTCGCCTCACTGAATTCCGGCACCGGGACCGCGCTGCACCGGGTCACCTCCGTGGGGGTCCCGCCGGGCACCGTCACCTTGTCGGCGCCGGCCGACATCACGGTCCCCAGTTACTCCAACCCGCCCGCGGCCACGCAGAAGGGAACGACGAAGAAGATCGACAGCGGCGATGACCGCACCCAGAACGTCGTCGCCCTCGGGACGAAGATGACCGTCACGGCGACCGTGGGGTGCAAGCCTTCGGGCGACACCACGACGCGATCCTGCGGGAGGGTGTATGAGGTCAACAACGGGACGAACACGCTGCGGGCCTCACGCACGATCTCGGCGTCCGGGAAGTACTTCTTCTACCCGGCAGCCACACTCGTGGGGACCGGCACGGTAGGCGTGTCGATCGGCCAGTCCTCGGGCACGACGTTCGGCAGCCTCTACACCACCGCCGGGACGTGGGGCGGGACCCTGGCCGCACCGGTGCTGGTCAAGGCCGGCACGGCGACGAACACCACTGGACGGTACGGCGACTACAACGCCGCCGCCCCCCAGCCCGGCACGACCAACCAGTTCTGGGTGGCCGGTGAGATCGGCGGAACATCCGGCACCAGCTTCAAGTGGAACACCGCCGCGGGACCAGTCACGGCCTCATAGAGGCGCAACAGCACCGAGGGACCGTTGGGCTGCCGCCCATCAACGCCCGCGTCAATGGGCGGCAGCAGAACGGCCCGCCACCAAGCGTTGACCAAGGCTGATACCTGAGCCGACGTCGGAAGGTGGTCCACGGCGTGTGCGAATCGGCGCTCGTGTCCTTGCCCACCATCGCTGACGACGCCGGCCAGCCTGCATGGGCCCCTATTGCTCCTTCTATGCGAGAGGCGTACCGTTTCGGGCGCACGCAAGGGACGGATGTGGCTGGTGCCATAATGCCGGCCGCATGGGAGACAGGGAAGGGGGCGCCGCCAGCAACGCCGCGGCGGCGGTCCTGGGGCGCTATCGCGCGTGCCGCCGCCGTGAGCCGATGCCTTCAGAGGAAGGCACGTGATTGCGGTAGGAGGAATGCACGTGAAGTCCCGGATAATTCTCGCTGTGGCCGCCGTTCTGGGTATCGCGCTCGCCATCGCGCCGGCCACTTTAAGGACACCGGCCGCCAGGGCGGCTGCGCACGGCCTCTCACTGAAGGGGCTCAACCACATTCAGCGGGCGCACCTGTCTGGGTTCGCCTCGTTCGAGGCGGGCATCGGCGTGCCGGCCAAGGCACCTGCCGCCCGGGCGGGTGCCCGGGCGAACAGCTCGGGGGTGGGCCTGTGCCCGCACAACCTCGGGTCCAATGTCCTGGTCAACCAGAACTGCCTGAACGTCACCGACGTCGATCTGCAGGGCCGCGGCCAGGCGCAGAACGAGACCGCGATCGCGCAGAACCCGTTCAACCCGCGCCAGATGGTCGCGGGGTTCAACGATTACCGGCGCGGTGATGGCACCTGCGGCACCGCGTTCAGCACCAACGGCGGGTCAAGCTGGACCGACAGCACCATGCCCAACGGCTTCACCCGCGGCACCGCGTTCGGCAACGTGGCCCGGCAGTACTGGCAGGCCAGCGGTGACCCGTCGGTGGCCTGGGACAGCAGGGGCAACGCCTACTACGCGTGCCAGGTGTTCATGCGCGGGCCGGGCACCACCAACAACCCCGACCAGTCCAGTGCCATCTACGTGTTCCGCTCCACCGGCGACGCCGGCGCGTCCTGGAACTTCACCGGCCACCCCGCGATCGAAACCTTCGACACGACCGGCGCGACACTGAACGACAAGCCGTACATGGCGGTCGACGCCAGCCCGACCAGCCCGTTCCGCGACCGGATCTACGTGACGTGGACGTTCTTCGCGGCGGACGGCACCGGCTACATCTTGGCGGTGCACTCCGACGACTACGGGCAGACTTTCAGCAGCCCGGTCGTGGTGAGCACGACAAGCTCGCTGTGCTCGAACACCTTCGGCCTGCCGACGCCGCACGGGACCTGCAACGAGAACCAATTCTCCGACCCGTTCACCGCGCCTGACGGCACGCTGTATGTCGCCTACGCCAACTTCAACAACTCCACCTCCAGCAGCAGCGACAACCACAACCAGATCCTGCTGACGAAGTCCACCGACGGCGGGAACACCTTTAGCGCCCCGGTGCTGGTGGGCAACTACAACGACCTACCGGACTGTGCCACCTACCAAGGCGGGCAGGACGCCGGCCGGGCCTGCGTCCCGGAGAAGGGCACCTCGCAGAACTCGGTGTTCCGGGCGACCAACTACCCCGCCGGCGGGGTGAACCCGCGCAGGCCCCGCCAGGTCGTGGTCACCTACGGTTCCTACATCAACCGTGACTCCAACGAGTCCAACGGGTGCACGCCTGCCGGGTTCAGCGCGTTCGGCACCAACCTGTTCACCGGGGTCAAGACGCCCGGGGCCTGCAACAACAAGATCATCTTTAGCGTCTCCAGCAACGGCGGGACCTCGTTCACCGGGACCACCGTCGATCAGCGGCTGATGCCCGTCGTCAACACCGCCCCGCGGCAGAAGCGCACCGACCAGTGGTTCCAGTGGGCCGCCTTCACGCCCAGCGGAACCCTGGTAACCGCCAACTATGACCGGCAGTACGGCTCGGCCGAGTTCTCCGGGGACATGGACTTCAGCGTGTCCACCTCGGCGAACCTGTCTGCCTTCACCGTCAGCCGGGCCACCTCCGCGTCCATGCCGCCGCCGACCCAATTCCCCACCACCCAGGGCGGCGGCGAATTCATCGGCGACTACACCGGCGTGACAGCGGTCTCCGGCGCCCACCCGCTGTGGTCCGACACCAGGAACCCGGACGCATTCCTGTGCCCGGGCACGGCCGCGCCAGGCGTGCCA
>Ga0207700_10001974_pt1 | contig 11686 bp, 12 predicted proteins | sample LARL82metaG_FD_184348 | JGI IMG/M metagenome (GOLD analysis project Ga0207700, IMG submission 184348) | Corn, switchgrass and miscanthus rhizosphere microbial communities from Kellogg Biological Station, Michigan, USA - LAR L8-2 metaG... | ecosystem: Host-associated > Plants > Roots >...
GCCGCGGGGGAAGGGGGGCGGCCGGGACGTCTGGTGGGTGGTGGGCCCGGCCACCACTGGGCTGGGTCCCGCCGCGTGCCCGCCCCCGCCGGCCGTTGCGCACCCCGTCACCGGGCAGCTCGCCAGCGCGCAGACCGCCGCCAGCAGGGGCAGCCTGCGCAGCCGGGCCAGCGCCAGACCAGGCACGGCAGTCGACCTTAGCCCGGCCCGGACGGGACTTCCGGCTCTTACCCCCGTTCCCCACCGGCGGCAGGCTGGTGAGTGAGGTGATGGGGCGGGCCTGAGCGGAGCCGAGGGCCAGGCCAGAGATCGACTGAGGAGACGGGCCTGCGTGGGCTGAGGCAGGCCCGCGTGGGCCGAGGAGGCAGGACCCGTGACGACGGCGAGGGAGCACGAGCAAGCGGGAACGGGCGGAGCCATTGCGGCCCGCCTCACCAGGGAACAGGTCTGGCGCGTACTCGCCCGAGCCTCGTTCGCCGTGGTGAGCTACGTCACGCCGGCCGGGGAGCCGCGATCGAGCGGCGTGGTGTACGCCACCGACGGGCGCCGGCTGTATGTGGCCGTCGCCGCCGACAGCTGGAAGGCCAGGCACATCGCGGCCAGCGGGCGGGTGGCGGTGACCGTCCCGGTACGGCGGGGCGGCATGCTGTCGCTCCTCCTCCCGATCCCGCCCGCCACCGTCAGCTTCCACGGCGCGGCGGTCGTCCACCCAGCCGGCCCGGTGGCGGACCGGGCGGTACCCGGGCAGCTGGCGTCCCTGCTCCCACCCGAACGGCAGGCTTCGAGCTGCATCATCGAGATCCTTCCCGAGGGCCAGTTCATGGCCTACGGGCTGGGCGTGTCCCTGGCGCGGATGCGCAGCCCGGACGCCGCCCGGGCACGCGTGGCGGTGGGTACACCAGGGCGTGGGTGAGCGCGCCGGCCCGCCGTCAGGAGCCTGGCTTGCAGGCCGGGCCCAGGGGCACCGTGGCGGGCGAGAGCACGTGCAGGTAGGTGTTCAGCGCGTGGGCGCAGCCGAGGCTCCAGCGCGCCTTCCCCAGGGAGCTGATCGCGTACCCGGTGGTGACGGGCTGGTAGCTGTCGGAGGCATCGAAGGGAAAGTACGGGACGACGTCGCCCAGGTTGTAGATCCGCCACGACACCGTGCTGAGGCCGCCGTAGCGTGCGGCGAAGATGGCGTCACCCACCTGTGGTGAGGCGAACGTCCAAGCCTGCGGCTTCAGCTGCGCGTTCGCCGTCACGTCCGCGACCAGGAGCGTCGCGAGCGCGCCGCCCAGGCTGTGACCGGTCACCACCGTTGGCAGGCCAGGGTCGAGATCGGCCGCGAAACCGCCCGCGACCGCGTGCGCGACCTCGGCGGCGAAAGCGCCCGGGGCGGGCGTGCTGTGCTGCTGCCCCGGGTCATGGTGCCGAGCGTGTTGTAGATGTCGTAGAAGCCCTGGGCGACCTTCCCGCCGCCCTGGACCTGGGTGAACGGCACCAGATCCCAGTGCAGATCGTCCCACCATTCGGTGTTGCTGGCGGTACCACGCAGCGCCACCACCGCGGTCCTGGGATCACCGCCCACGGCGACGAAGCCGTAGAAGACGCGCGTCTGCACGGGGCCGAAGAAGTCGGTCATCTGGATCGTGCGCACCAGCGTGTAGCCGGCCGGCATGTTCTTGATCGCTGACGGATTGACCTCGCCCGGAGCGCTGACGAACTGCTCGTAGGCGGCCTGGATGAAGGGGCCCCCAGGTGACCGCCGTGGCCGGGTCCATCGTGTCGGTGGCCATGCCCTGCAGCATTCCCCTCCGCCTGGCCGGCCGCAAGCTGGCCGGGGTGCCAGCCGGGCGGCCCTCCCGCCGCCGGACCGGCCCGCCCGCGGCGACTATGATCCAGGGATCGTGAGGAGCCGGGGCCTGCTGGTCGCCAGCGCCGCATTGACGGTGCTGTGCGTTGCCGCCTGCTCGCCGGACCTGGCGCTGCCCGGACCGACCAGCCAGCCGCATCCCGCCGCGGCCACAACCGCGCCCGGCGCGCAGCAGGCGCCAGCCCAACCCCCGGCGCAACCCGCCTTCCGCGCCTCGGTCACCGCCCTCGGCTCATCCTGGCGCTGGCGGCTGCGGCACACCTGGCATCCCGGCTGCCCGCAGCCGCTGTCCGGCCTCACCCTGATCCGCATGACCTACTGGGGCTTCGACCAGCGGGCGCATACCGGCGAGCTGATAGTGAACGCCGCCGTCACCAAGAAGATCATCAAGGTGTTCTCGGTCCTCTACCGGGCGCGGTACCAGATCCACCGGATGGTGCTGCCCGACGTGTACCAGGGCAGCGACCCCCGGTCCACCAACGCCGACAACACCTCGGCCTTCAACTGCCGCCTCGTCGACGGCACCAATGACTGGTCCATGCACGCGTACGGGCTCGCTGTCGACATCAACCCGTGCGAGAACGTCTACATCGAGAACGGCTACATCGATCCCCCGCGGTGCAAGGCCAACGCCGACCGGTCGCGGCATGTGCCCGGGCTGATCCACGCGGGTGGCCTGGTGACTCGCGCCTTCGCCGCCGTCGGCTGGGGGTGGGGCGGCAGCTGGGTCACGCCCAAGGACTACCAGCACTTCTCAAGCAACGGGCACTAGGCGGCAGCGACGGGCGCTGAGAGAAGCCGGTGCCCGGCCAGGTGGAGCAAGGGAGCTCGCAGATGTCAGGAACGGCGACGCGCGCGGGATCTGATGCCGTCAGCGCGGCGGTCGGCGAGGCGCGCCAGCTCTACGCCGCCCGCCGCCCTCGCACGTCGGCGCTGCACGAGCGGGCGCGGGCGGTCCTGCCCGGGGGCAATACCCGCAGCGTGCTCTACCACCGGCCGTTCCCGCTGCGGATCGCGCGGGCATGGGAGGCGATGCTGGAGGACGCCGACGGGCATCGGTACGTCGACCTGCTGGGTGAGTACTCCGCCGGGCTCTACGGGCACTCGAACCCGGTCGTCATCCAGGCGATGACCGACGCGCTGCAGGAGGGGGTCAGCCGGGGGGCGCACACCCGGTATGAGGTCGACCTCGCCGAGGCGGTCTGCGCGCGGTTCGCGTCGATCGAGTCGGTCCGTTTCACCAACTCCGGCACCGAGGCCAACCTGATGGCCCTGTCGGCCGCCCGGGCCTTCACCGGGCGCGGCCGGGTCATGGTCTTCCGCGGCGGGTATCACGGCGGCCTGCTGACGTTCGCGGACGGGCCGTCACCGGTCAACGCCCCCTATGACGTGCTGCTGGCCGAGTACAACGACGCGGCGGGGGCGTGTGGCCTGGTGCGCGAGCACGCGGGCAGCCTCGCGTGCGTGCTGGTGGAGCCCATGCTCGGCTCCGGCGGGTGCATACCCGGCGATCCTGCCTTCCTGTCGGGGCTGCGCGAGGCGACGCGGCAGGCCGGCGCCCTGCTCATCTTCGATGAGGTGATGACCTCGCGCACCGGGCCCGGCGGCCTGCAGGAACGGCTGGGGATCCGGCCCGATCTGACCACGCTGGGAAAGTACATCGGCGGTGGAGCCTCGTTCGGCGCCTTCGGGGGGCGCGCCGACGTGATGGGGCTGTTCGACCCGGCCCGCCCCGGTGCGCTGCCTCACGCCGGCACCTTCAACAACAACGTGATCTCGATGGCCGCCGGACACGCCGGCCTCACCCGGGTGTACCCGCCCGAAACCGCGCAGTGGCACACCGCCCGCGGCGACGCGCTGCGTGAGGAGCTGGCGCAGACGTTCCAGGCGGCCGGGGCGCCGTTCGGGGCCACCGGGGTCGGCAGCATTCTCGCCATCCACGCGACGGCGGCACCGGTGAAGACCCCGAGGGACCTGAGCCGCAGCGACCCGCAGCTCCTCGAGCTGCTCTTTCTCGACCTGCTGGAGCTCGGGTACTACATCGCGCCTCGCGGCTACATGGCGCTCAGCCTCGCGCTCACCTCCGGCCAGCTCGCCGACTTCGTCGCGGCCGTGGGCACGGTCCTGGACACGCGGGCGTCCCTGTGGGCGCCGCCCGGCGAGCGGGCGCAGTATCCGTAGCCCGGCAGTATCCGTAGCCCGGCCGTATCCATAGCTCGGCCGTATCCGTAGCCCGGCCGCGGCCGGGGGCTTGCTGAGAAAGGATGAGGGATGGCCCGTTCCGTGCCGCGCCACGATCGTGACGCCGGCGGCCCAGCCGAGGTGCTGGCCGCGAAGGCCGCCCTCCGGCAGGAGGTGTGGTCGGAGATGACCGCGGCCCGGGTGGCCCGGTTCCCGGGGGCGGCCGGACGCATCCCGAACTTCACCGGCGCGGAGGCGGCCGCCGAGCGGCTCCGCGCGACCGGTGTGTGGCAGGCGGCCGGCACGGTGAAGGTCAACCCGGACTCCGCGCAGCTGCCGGTGCGCCAGCGCGCACTGGAGGACGGCAAGACCGTGTACATGGCGGTGCCGCGGCTGGCGGAGCCGGAGCCGTTCTTCGCCCTGGATCCCGCCCACCTGAGCGAGCCGCCGCGCAAAGCGGCCTCGATCCGCGGGGCGTCCCGCTCCGCCCGGCGGGTCACGCTGGCCGAACTGTCCCCGGTCGACCTGGTGGTGATGGGCAGCGTGGCGGTCGGCGAGGATGGCGCCCGGCTGGGCAAGGGCGGCGGTTTCGCCGACCTGGAGTTCGCCCTCGCCGCGGCGGCGGGCCTCATCGGCCAGGACACGGTGTCGGTCACCACCGTGCACGAACTCCAGATACGCGCGGCCGGGATGATCCCGCTGACCGGTCACGACGTGCCGGTGGACCTGATCGTCACCCCCGAGCGCATCATCGACTGCCGCCCGTTGCACGGGCCGCGGCCGGCCGCCGGGATCCGCTGGGAGGACCTGACCGAGGAGAAGATCGCGGCGATACCACTGCTGGCGGCGCAGCGAGAGGAGCGGTAGACGGGACCCGGCCTCCCCGGGCCGTTCTCGCCGCGCCCCCGGCGGTCACACGCGAGGCGGGATGGTTACCGCTGGACCGCTCCTGGTCAGGCCGCCGACGTGCTCGGCCGGGCCGGGCGGGCGGGGGATGACCGGCGGCGCGCTGACATCGGCCAGGTCCGGCTCCCGGGTGGCTGGCTCCCGGGTGGCTGGCTCCCGGGCGGCTGGCTCCTGGGTGGTCAGCTCCCGGGCGGCCGGGGCCCGGACGGGCAGGCCGGGCGGTCCGGGAGGGTCGCGGAGGAAATCCGCCGATGGCACGAAGAACATGCACCCGGTGACCGCGGCGGAGAAGTCGAGTATCCGGTCGTAATTGCCGGCCGGGTTGCCGATGAACATGTTGGCCAGCATCTGCTCGATGACGCCGGGGCTGGCCGCGTAGCCGACGAAATAGGTGCCGAACTCGCCGCGCCCGGCGCTGCCGAACGGCATTTTGTCCCGCAGGATCCGCCGCTGCGCGCGGCCGGGCCCGGCGGTGCCGGTCAGCGCCACATGGGAGTTGGCCGGCCGGGCCCCGGCGGGCAGCGGGATGTTGGACAGCTTGGTGCGGCCGAGCACCTTCTCCTGCTCCTCGGCCGGCAGGGCGTTCCAGGCCCGCATGTCGTGCAGGTACTTCTGGGCGACGACATAGCTGCCGCCGGTGAACCGCGGGTCCTCGGGCCCGACCTGCACGGCCCCGGCGGCGGCCTGCCCGGCGGGGTTTTCCGTCCCGCCCACGAAACCGAGCAGGTCGCGTTCCTCGAAGTAGCGGAACCCGTGGACCTCGTCCTCCACCGTGACCGCCCCCGAGAGCCGGTCCATGATCTGGGCGGTCATCTCGAAGCACAGGCTCATGTTCGCGGCCTTGATGTGGAAGAACAGGTCGCCGGGCGTGGCGATGGCGATGTACTTCGACCCGGCCAGCTCCGGGAACGGGTGCAAGCCGGCGGGCCGCGGGCCGCTGAACAGGCGGTCCCAGGCGGCCGAGCCGATCCCGGCCACGCAGGTCAGCGTGCCTGTCGGCGCGCGGGCACCCACCGACCGCTGCAGGCCGGCCAGGTCGGGCAGCAGGCCGCGCACGGCCCGCTCGCCTCCCGGGTTGACCCGCACCACCAGGAAGATCGCCGTGCCCGTCGGCGGGCTGAGCACCGGCTGCGGTACCGGCGCCACGGGCTGCTGCGGATTCGTCACGTGCGGGGCTCCCCGAGAACGATCTCGTCACACGCTGCCGCGTGGATGATAGCCAATTCCCCGGGGCCATTCGCCGGCATTGAGGACATCGGCCGGCCGCCGGCGCCGCCGTCCGCTCGCCGGGCACCAACCCGCAACGGCCGGCGACGAGGCAGCACAAGGCCGCAGAGACCGGACCGGGTCAGCCGTCTCCCGCCTGGTCGGCCGGGCCGTCCGCACCGGCCGAGTCGCCGTCGTCCGGCGCGGGCCGGCGCTCCCGCCGGCGGTGATCCTCGCGGATGTGCAGCTCGAGGATGGGGAGGTTGTCGAAGCGGAGCCCGCACAGCGGGCAGGTCCTGATGAGCGTGGCTGACATGCCAACCCTCCGTTCCGGGGCCGCCTTCCCGGGCGGCCGGTAACCCCGATGGAAGCCGGCCGGGCTGGAGCCCCGATGCGTTACCTGTGGCGGCCGGGTGGAGATGCCGCCCTCGATCACGGGGTGATGTTGTGGTTCAGCCGGAAGACGTTGTCCGGGTCGTAGCGCCGCTTGAGCGCGGCGAGGCGCTCACCGGCCCGCGTGCCGTAGACGGGCGGCCTGGCCGCCGCCGGGCCCGGGTCCTCGGGCGCCATGAAGTTGACGTACAGGCCGCCGGTGGCCAGCGGCGCCATGTCCGCCGCGAACCCGCGGATGAAGGCGGTGCGGGCCGTGTCGTCGGCCGGGTCGGGCCAGAATCCGTAGATGTTGAGCCAGAACCGGGCGGCGCGGTGGGGGAAGGGCGTGGCGTCCTGGGGGACGCGGCCGAACGCGCCGCCCAGGTGGTGGACGTCGAATCCGGTTCCCCGCCACACCTGTTCGCGGGCCCGCCGGAGCAGGACGTCCATGACCGGGCCGTCCAGCCGGTCGAATGAGGTGTTCTTCCAGTAGGCGCGGACGCCCCGGGGGAACAACTCGTCGACCGCTGACTGCCAGGTGGTCCACTGGACCGGCTCGATGATCCGCGCGTCGGGCGGCGCGGCCCGTTCCAGCCTGGCCACCACCTGCTGCCCTTCGCCGTCGTCGGGGGAGGCCCAGACGAAGCCCACGAGCATCAGCGTCTGGTCGCCCATGCCCCACTCGGCCGGCGGCACGAGGAACGAAACGATGGAGGTGAGGTCGTCGGGCAGGTCCCGGGTCCACTCCTCGTAAGCCAGCAACGCCCGGGGCCAGTTCCCCTGGCGGTAGACGAGGTTCCCGGCGAATACCCCCGGTCCCAGCGGGTGCGCCCGGTAGGTGAAGGTGGAGACGACGCCGAAGTTGCCGCCCCCGCCGCGGATCCCCCAGAACAGCTCGGGGTTCTCGGAGTCGCTGGTCCGCACGGTCTCGCCGGACGCCGTCACGACGTCGGCGGCGATCAGGTTGTCGATGGTCAGGCCGTGCCGGCGGGTGAGCCAGCCGACCCCGCCGCCCACGGTCAGCCCGGCCACCCCGGTGCCGGAGACGACCCCGAGCGGCACGGCGAGCCTGTGCGCCTGGGTGGCCTGGTCGACGTCGGCGAGCGTCGCCCCCGGCTGGACGCGGACGATCCGCCGCCGGGGGTCCACCCCGACCGCCCGGAGCGCGCCCAGGTCGAGGACCATCCCCCCGTCCACCGTCCCGTGGCCGGCCACGCTGTGGCCGCCGCCGCGGACGGCCAGCCGCAGCCCATGCTCGCGGGCCAGGGCCATGGCCGGGCCGATGTCGCCGATCTCGCTGGCCCGGACTATCGCCCGCGGCCTCCGGTCGACCATGCCGTTCCAGACTCGCCGGGCTTCGTCGTAGCCGGGGTCACCGTCCATGATCAGATCGCCGGCGATCTGCTGCCGCATGACCCCCGTCATGCTGGTCTCATCGAAGCCGATGCCCATGCTGTTCCTCCCCGTGGCCGTGTCCAGCTGCGATCGCCGCCCGGCCGCTGCCACGGCGGTGTGGCGGGCCGCCGGCGTAACCTGCCAGCAGCACAGCGCGGTGCCATGCAGACGGGCTATGGCCGGGATGCAGGTCATGTGGAGGTCCTTATGAAGGGACGCCGCTCGCGATGATCAGGGTCGCCCCCGCCCGCCCGGCCGACGTCCTGGCCCTGACGGAACTGCTGGAGGAGATGGACCGGTTCTACGCCGCGGCCGGCCGCACGTCCCGGGACGAGCGGATGCGGCAGACCGCCGAGGCGCTCTTTTCGGACCCGGCAGCCGCCCACGTGCTGCTCGCGTGGGACGGTCGGCAGCTCGCGGGCATGGCGGCGTACTCGTACCTGTGGCCCGCGGTCGGCCGCACCCGCTCGCTCTACCTGAAGGAGCTGTACGTCGGCGAGAGCCACCGGCGGGGCGGCGTCGGGAAGGTCCTGATGCGGGCCGTGTTCGCGACGGCCGGCCAGGCTGGCTGCAGCCGGGTCGAGTGGACCACCGACGACGGCAACGCCGGCGCGCAGGCCTTTTACGACACGCTCGGTTTGCCGCCGCGCCCGTCCAAGATCTTCTACCGGGTGGAGGACACCGGCGGGGGATTCCAGATCCCGGGCTGACCGGGGCCGGGCGCGGGCCGGGGACGCATTCACCGGGAGGACAGCACGTGACCAGAGAGATCCGGTTCGGGGTCGTGAGCGAGTCCGTCCTGGACGGCCCGGCGTGGGCCGATCACGCGCGGCGCGTCGAGGAGGCCGGGATCGGCTCCCTCCTCATCCGTGATCATTTCTCGGCGGGCGCGTTCGGCCAGCAGCTGGCCCCGTTCAGCGCGCTGGCGGCCGCCGCCGCGGTCACCGAGGACCTGCACGTGGGCACGATGGTGCTCTCCAACGACTTCCGCCATCCCGCGATCGTGGCGCACGAGGCGGCGAGCCTGCATCACCTGTCGGGCGGCCGCTTCGAGCTGGGCATCGGGGCCGGCTGGTATCAGCCCGAATACAGCGCGGCGGGCATTGCGTTCGACCGCCCGGGCCAGCGCATCGACCGGCTCGAGGAATCGCTCGCCATCATCAGGGGGTTGCTGGCCGGGGGCCCGGTGCATCACCGGGGCACCTGGTACCAGATCGACGGCCTGGACCTCGACGTGCTGCCCGAGCGCCGGGGGTGCCCGCGCCTGCTGATCGGCGCCGGCGGCCCCCGCATGCTCCGGATCGCCGCCCGGCACGCGGACATCGTGGGATTGCTACCGGCCCCGATCCGGGGCGCCGATGACGGCGACGACCCGCTCGACCGGCTGCCGGCGGCGCTGGATGACAAGCTTGCCGTGCTGCGCTCGGCGGCCGGCGACCGGTTCGGGCAGCTGGAGCTCAGCGCGTTCGGCGTGTTCAGCATCACCGCGCGGCGGCGCTCGGCAACCGAGGAGCTCATCGCGCGGCGCGGATGGGGCGGGATCGACACCGAGGACGTGTGGCAGATGCCGACCATCTTCATCGGCAGCGTGGCCCAGATCCGCGAGGACCTCCAGGCCCGCCGCGAGCGGTTCGGCCTGTCCTACCTGATCACCCCGGACCAGGAGCTGCCCACCCTCGCCGCGATCATCGCCGGCTCATGACCCGGCCGGCGGTGTCCCGTCCCGCGTGGAGGTGCGTTGCTGCCTATCTATGAGCACTCAATACACATCCACGGGCCGGCCAGCTGGCTTACCGCCGCGAAGGGCCCGTGGTAGACACTTGCCATGACCGCGCCACCCGCCCCCGACCTCGCCGACGTGCTCGCCGCGCGTGAGCGCATCGCGCCCTACCTGCGGCCGACGCCCCTGTACCGCTATCCGGCGCTCGACGCGCTGACCGGCGCGCAGGTGTGGGTCAAGCACGAGAACCATCTGCCCGTGGGGGCGTTCAAGGTCCGCGGCGGCGTGAGCCTCATCGGCCAGCTGACCGCCGGCGAGCGGCGCCGCGGCGTCATCGCCGCATCGACCGGCAACCACGGCCAGTCGGTCGCCTACGCGGCGGACCTGTTCGGCGTGCGCGCCATCATCTGCGTGCCGGAGCAGGCCAACCCGGTGAAGGTCGAGTCGATGCGGGCGCTCGGCGCCGAGGTGGTCTTCCATGGCCGCGACTTCGACGCCGCGCGCGAGTACTGCGAAAAGCAGGCGACCGAGCACGGATACCGCTACTTCCACTCGGGGGACGAGCCGCTGCACGTGGCGGGCGTCGCCACCTACACCCTCGAGATCCTCGAGGCCCGGCCCGACATCGAGGCGATCGTGGTCCCGGTGGGGGGCGGCAGCGGGGCGGCGGGGGCCTGCGTGGTGGCCAAGGCGGTGCGCCCGTCGATCGAGGTGATCGGCGTGCAGTCGGACGCGGCCCCGGCCGCCTACCGTTCCTGGCAGGCCCGGTCGCTGGTCGAGGACACGATGGGCACGTTCGCGGAGGGGCTGGCGACCCGCACCGCGTTCGAGCTGCCACAGCGGATCATGTGGGAGCTGCTGGACGACTTCGTCCTGGTCTCCGACGATGCGCTGAAGACCGCGACCCGGGTGATGATCGAGAAGACGCGCAACCTCGTCGAGCCGGCGGGCGCGGCCGCCCTGGCGGCGGTGCTGGCCGCTCCGGAGCGGTTCGCGGGCCGCAGGGTGGCCGTCATCTGCAGCGGCGGCAACATCAGCCCGGCGCAGCTCCTGGCGCTGTGGCCCCGCGAACCCGCCTGAGGGGCAAAGCCGGGGCCCGGCCGCCCGGATGTTCCGGTACCAGCCGGCCGTCTCGCCGAAGGTCAGCGGCATCACGAATCCGCCGCCGGTGGCTGGCCTGATCCCCAGCGGCGTGGCGTACTCCCGCCCGGTCCGCGGGCCGCGGTTTGTGACGGGCTCCAGGTAGATTCTGGCGGCAGGCCGGGCGGGCGCACGGAAGGGGACCGGCAACTGTCCACACGGATGCTGCTGCGCGGCGGGCTGGTCGCCGACGGGATCGGCGCGGCGACGGCGCGGGCCGACGTCCTGATCGACGGGCCGGTCATTGCCTCGATCGGCGCCCGGGATGCGCCGGCCGGCTGCGAGGTGATCGACCTGGCCCCGGGCAGCGTGGTCTGCCCGGGGTTCATCGACGCCCACGCCCACGCCGAGGGGCCGCTGCTGGCCACCGGCCGGGTGGACGGCGCCCTCGCCCAGGGCGTGACCACGCTGGTGGCCGGCCAGGACGGGCAGTCGTGGATCGGTGCCGGCGCGGCCACCGCGCGGTACCTGAACCGGTACTTTGCGCCCGTCAACGGCGCGCTGGAGCCCGCGCGCGGCCTCAGCCTGGCCGCCTACCGCGAGGCGGTGACCGGCCGGCTGACGCAGAACGTCGCCGTCCTCGCCTCCCAGGGCACGATCCGGCACAACGTCGCCGGGCTGACCCGCGGCCCGCTCGACCGCGCCGAACTCGCCGCCGCGCGGCGCGAGGTCGAGAACGCCCTGGCGGACGGGGCGGTCGGTCTGTCCAGCGGGCTGGACTACCTGCCCAGCCGGTTCGGCGCCGCCGGGGAGATCGCCGACATCGCGCGGCCGCTGGCGGGCGCGGAGCGCCCGTACGTTTCGCATCTGCGGGCCTATGGTGCCGACGTCGGGTCCGGGCTGGACGAGCTGGTGGCGGTGGGGCGCGGCGCCGGGGTCCGGGTGCACGCCAGCCATCTGTGGGGCCGCCCGGC
>Ga0207700_10001975_pt1 | contig 11682 bp, 10 predicted proteins | sample LARL82metaG_FD_184348 | JGI IMG/M metagenome (GOLD analysis project Ga0207700, IMG submission 184348) | Corn, switchgrass and miscanthus rhizosphere microbial communities from Kellogg Biological Station, Michigan, USA - LAR L8-2 metaG... | ecosystem: Host-associated > Plants > Roots >...
TGTATTGCGCATCGGCGCTCGCTTTCGCGGCGGCATAGGTATCCTTCGAGATCGGCGTCGCTGTGCTTTTCGGCGCGACTGTCTGCGCCGCGCTGGCCCCGGCGACGCCCAGCCCGGCAGCAGCGATTAGTGCAATCATCAATTTGGACATGTTGTTTCCTTATTGTTCAAGTACGCTATCACCACCTGAAGCCACAGCATCGACGATTTCATCTGTGAACCCGCGGCGTAAAGCGTTTCCCTGTAATTCGAAACATACGCGCGTCATGCCGTCAGGTCGGTGCGCTGACGCACCTATCCGGCAAGTTGGTCCTACTGCCGATTCGGGTAGTTCTGGGATTGACGGTCGGGCGCACAGAACGACCGCCGAACGAGCGCGGTCATTGAATCCAGTGTGGTCGAAATTCGTCACCGGTCCATCGGCGGTGAATTGGCGGCCACCATAGTTGTCGTCTTCGTAGAACGTGAGATCGAAATAATAGCGGCGAGGTCCGGTTGCCATCCGGGACATGACGGTTCCCGAACGCGATCGTCCATTCGTCTTCAGATGAATGGCGGCGATTCGGGAATGCTGACGGCGCCCTGGCCCGTCGCCCCGCACCGCAATCAGATGCCTTACGCCAGCCGCCGACAAGAGCCGACGTCAACGTTCACGCATGCGGGTGACGAGCGCGCGCAGCCGCATCGTCATTTCCTCGGCGGCGAGATGAGCCGGCCAGCCGTGCCCGGGCAGCAGCCACTCGAAGCGATAATTGGCGAGCTTCGCGAGCGATGCAGTGAGCGCGCTCCACGAGTACCAGCACGCATCACGAAAGGCGATAAGTTCTCGCTCACGCTTGCTCCAAGCAAGCGAGTCGCCGGCGAAGAGCACGCGATCGTCGAGGAGGTACACGACACTGCCGCGCGTGTGTCCGGGAACCGGAATCGCGACCAGTCCCGGCGCGATGGCGCGCGCGGACTCGCCTTCGAGGAGGTGGGTCGCATACGGGGCGGCAGACCGATCGTCGTGATGGATCCAGACGCGCGAGCCGAAACGTTTGGCGTACTTGCCGGCGTCGGCGACGTCGTCCTGGTGCGACAGCAAAATGTGTTCGATGCCGCCGGCGTCCTCGAACCAGTTGACGAGCTCGGTCGCAAGGCGCGGCGAATCGACGAGGAGGTTGCCGCTCGCGCGCCTGACAAAGTAGGAGTGCGCGCCGAAGGACGCGCGTGCGTTGAAGCCGCAGCGCCACACGCCCGTGGTTATCTCTTGGGGAAAGATCGCGGCTTGCGGCCGCGGCTGCTTCGTTTCGGTCCGTACCGATGCGGTCGGACAGACGAGTACTGCTCGCCAAGCCGCAAGCCGCTCCTCGGATGTCTTTGGCTGCCGCGCGAACACGCTTTTGCCGTCTCGTTCGATGATGAGATCGTGCGCGACATGGCGCGACGCACCGCAATCGATGCACGCGGTGTCGATGTACCACTCGCCGGGTGCGGAGTCGGGATTGCGGATGGGCTTCATGGCCTAGTCTCCTGTCGTCAGCAACACCCGGAAGCGTGCCGCCCCGAGGACGATCACGCGTCCGTCGGGTGCGAGCCCGCCGACGGTCGCGGCCATAGCCTCCGAGCTCGTCGCCGTCGCCAGCACGATCCTTGCGCCGCCCAGCGTCGTCAGCGCTTCGGACACGTTGGCGGCCTACACGAGTTCAAAGGGTCCGCCCGGACGCGACACTTGCACTGCCCGCGCAATTGCCATGGTTTACCTCCTGCGAAGTGATGTTCGCTTCTTTAGAACGATCATCGATTGGACCGTGCGCCGGATCGATCGTTGCGATGGCGCGCGGCAACCGCCCGAACCGCACGCGGAAGGCTGGACCCGCCAGCGTATCGCCAAGCGAACGACCCAACTCTTGCCAATCGTCCATCGCGATGGCTAGGTCCCTCGCATTGTCAACGCGAAAACCCCGCTCCACGGCGCGCTTTTCGGCTTGCGCCGTTGATTCCGTCGCCAATTCGCTTGAACTCTTGAAGGCAGCAGTGCAATACTCAAACCGCTTCCCGTGGGCATCGCGCTCACACAGCCTTCATGCCGGCGGGTCATCCGCTATACATGAAGTCCAGTTCCCCGGGACTGCGTTGCGGTCGTTACCCGCCCTTGAAGTGATCGGGAGCGATTCCGATCTCGTCGCGCAAGCGACTAAGGTTGTGCGCTCGGTCTAGCGCCGAGCATAGCTGGTGTCGTCGACCTCAAGGTTCGGCGGTCCCATGTGATTCGGCAACGGCCCGTGCCAGTGCATGGACTCGATGGTGCGTCACGTAGCAAGGCCCTCATTCGCAAGGACCGAGGGCCTTTCCTTTTTCCGAAGGGCTCGCGTGCATCGAGATCGCTTTCGCACGCGCCCGTTAGATCGTTTTCCAAACCCCCGCTGACCGGTCCGATTCGTGAGGCGCAAACGGCCTAACGTCGGCGGGTGCACCGGAATTTTCTTGCTGACGGCTCGCACGACGATCAAGTCTTCTCTACCGCCGGCTAGAGCAGATTCGGCAGGCGAGCGTTTACGGGGTGCGAGGAAAAGGAAGTGGCGGGAAGCTGCGACCCGGTATCTGCTGGAAGAAGCGATCGACAAGGACTCGGGCGCCGATAACGTCTACCGTCTGAAGCTCCTCGATCCGTTCCTTGGCGAGCGCGACCTGCATCAGATACATGATGGGACACTGACATCGTTTATCGCGTGGCGTCGGCAGCCGGTCAAGGTGAAGCGTAAGAGTGGCAAGGTGTGGGTGAAGCGGGTCAAGACCAAGACCATCAATCTCGACCTTTCATCGGTGCGGCGGATCTTGAACCTGGCGGCACGCAAGTGGCGCGATGAGCACGGCTTGACCTGGCTGGAAACGGCCCCGCTCATCTCGCTGCTGAAGGTGCGTGACGCGCGCGCGCCCTATCCGCTGTCGTGGGCCGAGCAGCGGCTGTTGCTGCCCGAGTTGCCGGAGCATCTGGCGGAACTTTGCCTGTTCCTGCTCAACACCGGGCTGCGCAGCAAGAGCGAGGCAGTAAGGCTGGACTGGCGGTGGGAGGTCGAAGTGCCCGAGTTGAACTGCAGCGTTTTTCTCGTTCCCGGCGACACGCGCAAGAACGACCAGGATCACGTCTGCGTGCTCAACTCGGTCGCACGTTCGATCATCGAGCGCTGTCGCGGCAAGCACCCGACCGCGGTGTTCACCTATCGCAGTCGGCCGCTTCATAGCGTCAACAACACCGCGTGGGTCAATGCGCGGTCGCGTGCCGTGGCCAAGTACGAAGAGCGGTTGGGCGAGTCGCCACCCACGGGTTTTACAACGCTGCACGTGCACGATCTGCGGCACACGGTCGGGCGGCGGTTGCGGGCAGCCGGCGTAGGCCTTGAAACGCGGCAGGCGATCCTCGGCCACAAGAGCGGCAGCATCACGACGCACTATTCGGCGGCGGAGTTACGCGAGCTGATCGATGCGATGGAATTCATCGCCACCGACAATGCCCGCGAGTCGCACGCGCTGACGCTTTTGAAAAGAAAAGCGGGCTGACGTGAGTCGTCGTAAGCCTTTGATGTTTGCGCGTGAGAAAAGCCAGGTGGTCGCGTTTTTCAGCGGCAGCCTGTTGATCTGCAAGGCGAAGCCAACCGACGCCGCGCAAAACTCACGCGATTCTCACGCAAAGCTGCGTAACAAAAATAGGAGGTCGCGACGCTTTCGTCGTAACCTCCTGATGTGTAACGCGAATTGGTGGCGCGCCCGGCAGGATTTAAACCCACGACCCCCTGGTTCGTAGGCGGATTTTGGCTATTTAAGTATTTATAAATCAATCGCTTGCAACGCTTGCCAATCGCAAAATCAATCTATTCCAGTCACACTTTAGGCACACACAATTTCAATTGGCCACAATCGCGATCGCCAGTTGGTCCGTTGCCCGATCGCGCAGTAGTCCGCTGCTGCTCTTTTTGTTGTCGTCGTCATCCACGCGCGTTCAGAATGTGCAGACGCAGTCCGCGGCAAATTTTATTCGTGGTGCGAACGGGCCGCCAAATTCGGGCTTTCGGATCGCTGCATCCGGAAGCTATGCAACGCGGGTGCGATAAAAGGCGCGAAGCAGTTCGGGACTGCATGGATGGTCCCGGTGTCGTTCAAATGGAAGCCGCAGAAGCCGCGGCCGAAACCGAGGGTTGAGAGAGGCAAAAATGGCAGCTGATAGCGTTGCTATGGTGAAACTCGGGTACGACGGATTCGCCAAGATCCTGGGCTATTTCGGCGAGCAGGGGAAGGCCAAGAAATTAAAGCATCAGATCGACGTCGCGTGGCGCGAACTGCTGAAGGGCGACGCCGCGGATGAAGCGGTTATCGAGGTCGCGCTGGCGGCCGCTCGGAAGGCAAGCGATACCTCGGTCGATCACGTTCGGCTCTCTGAGCTATTCACGGTGGTGAGAAAGACAAAAGGGAAAACGTCTGGCGCGACCAAGAAGAAGGCTGCCGGTAAGCCGAAGGGGAAGAAGGCGCCAAGGAAGAAGGCGGCGAAGAAGAAGGCGACGAAACGCTAGTGAAGCCCGTAGTATCCAAATTCTCGAACGGCCTTGTCATGCGGCGCGCCGGTAGTAAAAATTCAGTATTCCGCCGAGCCGCGCGTGGCGACTGACTGCGCCCTCGGTCGCGCAAGCGGCACGCGTGCTCGTGGGAGCGATCAGACGGTTACTGAGACTTGATGAGTGCGCTCGCTATGATAGTGGGTCATGTATTCGGATACGGCACGCCGTAACGAGCCCTGCCCAATGAAGATCATGCGATCCAGGCATTCATCTCCATACCTAGCCGACTTCCGCGTCCATGATCTGCGGCACACCGTGGGCCCTCGGACCTCCTCCGTGCTGAGCGCTACCTAAGCCGGACTGATTTAAACGATTCTCACGCAATACTTCTCGAATGCCAGACATTATTTGGCGATGGCCATGCAGATTACTATTCGTTGGTTCACTCGCAACAGTAAGCTGTCAGCTCAACACAGCGCGTCCCTCACACGCCTGAGCGCCTCGTGGATGGCTGCGAAGAACTTTTCCACCGTCTGCGGGTCGAGCTCCTCCGGCGCGTACCAGTTCAGGATGAAGGCGAAATACACCCAACGATCAGCAAAGAACATGCCCCCGGCAAACACTCGTGCATGAAAGCCGGCAGTGTCCACGTTCCCGCTCTTGCCGTAGGCACTCACCCCTAGCGGAATCGGGATGAGATAGATGAAGTCGCATAGCGTAAGAATGCGACGGAACTCCTGCAACGTCTCGCCATGCTGAAAGAAAGCACCCTGCAACGCTTGCGAATAGTACGTAACGAAATCCTCTGCCGTGGACGCAAGCGTCTCAACGTCGTTTAAAAACGGATGCACGATCCGTGGGTCCTTGGTGATCGTCAACAGCTCGTCCCAAGTGATCGTCTTGTAATCGTCTGCCCCGAACACGTAGCCGGCAAAGATCCGCGTGTTGTCCGGCACCAGCGTATGTCGAAGTCCCGCCGACGCAATCAATTTGCGAATGTTGTCCGCACCAGCGAGGTTGAAGATCATGTCCGTCGCGGTATTGTCACTGCGCAGGATCATCGCCTCCAGCGCCGTTCTTTCCGAAACCATGCCGCTCAGGTCGGGCGGATTAAAGATAGGACTGCCCAAATTCCAGACACTCGCATCGAGGGGCAGTTCCTTTGTCTCGAGCGCGTTGTCGATGTCGGGAGAGTCCGCTTGCCGCAGCGCCTCGCAAAGAGCGAATGTCTTGATCGCGCTGGCCGCGAACAGCATCTTGTCTGCGTTCACTTGCACGGTAAAACCGTGTTTCCGCTCCAATGAAGGTGCCTGGATCTTCAATCCAAGATCGCCCGGCAGATCGCCGAAGAGAGCCGCAATGTCATCCCTCCTGATTCCCCCGAATTGCTCAGCCGCGCCCGCCGCTTGTGCTGGAAGCGAGGCGAACGTCGCCGTCGCCACTGCCGTCTTCAAGAATTCCCGTCTGAACCGAATCATGTCTTGCCCCCTTTCTGCGGCCCGCCCGCATGAAGAAATCCCGAATTTTTCCGCCGCACGGATCTAGCACTATTCAATGCGCCAGGAAGAAGCGCCTGTAGAGCTCCTCTCCGAGCGCGACCATCGCCTGATCTGCCTTCTTGCCGCCAACATTAGTCATCATGACGATCCCGAAATCGCGTTGTGGCTGCAGCATGATGTAAGCGACGTTCAGTCCGTTCGAGCCGCCGTGGAACAAAAAAGGTTCGTGCGCATAGGGCGGCCTGACGGTGACCCAACCAAATCCATAGCTTCCGATCGATGGCGTGCCCACCGGCGCATCCGGCTTGGGTGGCATGTCGATCACTTTGGTGTGCAGCTTGCGCAGCGTTTCAGGCCGCGCCAGATAGGGGCCGCGCTTGCCCTCGCCAGCGTTCCATGCGGCCCAGGTTGCGAAGTCGAGTACCGAAAGGTGCGCCGTGCCGGCTGGCCCGATCACCTCGGGATTGTCGCCGTTCGGCCCCGCTAGCATCGGCTTCAGAATTCCGTCCGGCAATGGTTCATGCCCAAGCGGAGCGTCGACGCGACCCAGGGTCGATTGCGGACCCAGCCCGGCGCTCCTCAATCCCAGGGGATCGAACACGCGCTCGACAATCAGTTCTTCCCAAGTCTTGCCGCTCACCCGCTCAAGCATCGCGCCTGCTAACGTATAGCCCATATTGGCGTACGCAAACTTCGTACCCGGCTTCGATTGCAGCGGCTGCCTGATTAACTCCCCGATGACCCAGTAGCGGAGCTCATCGAGGTTCTTGTGCTCCTGTGCCAAGGACTGCTGCAGGAGCGCCCCGTGCCCGTCGTTGTCGCTCGGGATGCCACTCGTATGCGATAGCAGCTGCTCCAGCGTCACAGCCTTGACGTCCGAATCCATCGTCGCCACCAGCTCGGGAAAGACTTCCGCGACCGTTGAATCCCAGCGGATCTTTCCCCTTTCCACCAGCATTGCCGCCAGCAGCGAGGTCATTGCCTTGGTATCCGAGCCGATGTGAAAACGATCATCGATCGTGACCGGAATAACCATGCCGACGCGTCGCGTGCCCACGGCCCCGGATGCTACGATCTTGCCATTCTTCACTACGGCTGCGGCCAAGGCCGGCAGTTCAAACCGCGTTCGTATCGGATCCAGAATCGGATTGAGAGAAGCACCGACAGCGCGGCGAGCTGTTTGTGCCGACGATGCATTGATTAACATCGCGACTAATGCAACAAGCGCGGCTGTTGCCATCAACCCCTTACGAAACATGGGTTTTTCCCTCATGATAAGCGTCCGTCCTCGATCGAGGCAGCTGCGTCCACTATGACACCGGACAAGGCGGGACGACTATGACCAAGATGCGGGCCATTGTCACGCTGCTCATCGCCGCATTGTTGGCATCGTGCAGAATCGACGATGCCGGCTCGAACAACGATCGCCTTCTTGCTCGATGAAGTTGCCGAACATCACTCCCAGCCGATCGCTTCTTGTCGTGCTGGCGACCTGGGCGATGGTAATGGTCGTACCCGACTTGTATCGCGTTTTCAGTTCGCTCGCTTCCTTTGGCCTCGTTGCCGATAACGATGGTGTAATCGTCGACGTTGTCGGTCCGTTTGTAAGACCGGCAGAGTCCCCCGCGGTTGCCGCCGGTATCACGCGCGGCGATCGCATCGATCTGCCGGCGATGCGTTGTATTCCACTCGATTCGCCGAGTTGTAAGAGCCTGCTTTCCGTGCTGGGCGGCCTTGGCGGCAAACAGGTCGTGCTACCGGGTCGCGAGATCGAGCTCGTGATTCGGCCGGCCGACAGCGGGGCCACGAGGGTTGTGCGCATGGAAGCTGCTCACCCCGCGTACGGCTGGGGAGACCGCCTCGTCCTGCTGGCCGACACCCTCGTCGCCATCATCGTGATCGTGGCCGCATTCAGACTCGTTTGGGTACATCCGGGAAGGATAACTTGGGGGTTCTTCCTCTATGCGATCTGGTTTAACCCGGGGCAAACCTACGCTTATTACGCACTGCTGCAACAGTGGCCGGTTGCCATTCTCGTGCAAGAGATTGGCGAGGCGCTCGCGCACGGCGCGGGCTTCGCCGGCCTGTTGATCTTTGCGCTGCGCTTTCCAACCGATGCGCCAAGCCTGCCGTGGGCACGCTTCGAGTGGATAGCTCCGGTTCTTGGGATCGTCATTGCTGTGCTATGGCTCGCGAGCTTCGCCAACGCGTTTGGATTCCCGACCGAGACGCTTGCATCGACCGCGTTCCTCCTCGGCTATGCGGTCGATGCAGCCGTTCTGTTCATTCTCCTGCAACGCCGTCGGGCCCTGCCAGCGCAGGACCAACAGCGCATGCTGTGGGTCATCTGGGGATGCGGAATCGGATTATCCGGGTTCATTTTCGCGGAGATCGCGCAATCAACTTCGCTGCTGCAGCACAGGCTGGGAGTATCGCCGCCGCCCCCTGCGCGCATCGGACTGCTCTACCTGCTGAACGGCGTGCTCGCATATTTCGTATCGGTGGCGGTATTGCACCGGCGCGTCATCAGCGTTGCCATCCCCTTGAGCTACGGCACGATACTGACCGTGCTCACACTCGCCGTGGGCATACCGATCGTTAACCTGCACGAGTTGTTATCGCATTACCAGGCGAGCACCCAGATCCCGGAGTGGGTATGGCTACTGGTCGTTGGGCCCGTTGCCCTGGTCTTGTTGCAACGCCTGCACGAGATTGGCGTTCATATGATGGACCGTCTCGTCAACCGCCAATTCCACGCGGCTCGCCAGCAGTTGAAAGATGCCGGCGCGGCCATCTTGAAAGCGCCCAGCTTCGACGAGGTCGATCGCCTGCTCGTGAATGCGCCGTTACAAGCACTCAATCTCTCGTCCGGAGCAATATTTCGGAAGCAGGGCGACATCTTTCGGCGCGAACATTCGGTCGGGTGGGACGCCTCGCCATTGCGGGAGTTGCGCCGGGAGGAAGATGACGCAGTGCTCCGCAGTGTCGACACCTGTGCATCAGTTCGTCTGCCGCTACACGCATGGAACCGCCCAGGCCTGGAAGAGGAATTGCAGGCTCCATGCGTCGCAGTGCCGGTATGCAGCGATTCGCTCGGGGCTGTCGCGATCCTCCTGTTCGGACCGCACGAGAACGGCAACGATATAGATCAGGACGAGTGCGAGATGCTCAGCGACCTCGCGAAAGGCGCCGCTGGGGGGTACGAACGCGTGGCATTCGTCCGGCTCAGCAAAGAGGTCACCAAACTGCGGGCCAGCCTGGCGACGCTCAGGGCAGCAACGTGACGTGATGCAATGCAAGGTAGCGGCAGTTGACTCGCCGGTCGGCCCATTGGACGCATCGGCGGCGCCGAGGCCGTCAGGGACTAATCGCAGGTGTCAGGTCGAAGTCGCTCGCGCTCACAGAACAGTTTATCCGGCGGACATGGCGGCGACTGAACGAGAACTTTATCGGCTTCGTACTTACACGCCACGAGTTGGTTGCCCGAATTCTCGCAGCCGCATTGGACCAGACAGACGGATAACGCGATTACGATGTGATGCGTTTCTCCAGACCTCACGGCTCCCGTATTGTCCAAGAACTGGTACGAACGCACTACGCAGCCATGCGATAGTAGTAATTGAGCAATCCGCCAAGCCGCGTATGACAATTGATCACAGCGCTCTGCTCCTTCCCTCCCCGCATCGGCTGGAGCAATCGGTTTTCCAGACCCTGGTGATTGCGCTCTCGGTGATAATGCTCGACGTAGTCGTTGACCGCGCGGCGTAACGATGCCTGCCCCACGAAGATCAATCGATTCAGGCATTCATCCTGATCGAGCGTACGAAGCGCTCGGCGTAGCGTTCAGATTTGGCGACCGCGGTGGCAGGCGGATCACTTTCGTCCCACTATCGCAAATCAAGCGGCGAAACTGCGCGGTATATTTACTGTCGCGATCGATAATCAAATACTGCTTCGAGCGCGAAGCGCCGCTTGCCGAGTCCGTCAGGTTGCGCCCGACTTGCAGCATCACCCTTCGTCGGGTCGAGTGGGGATGCCGGCGATTGCCACGAAACGATCGGCGAGGCTCATGATGAACAGCAGGTAGTGAGTTACGAGTCCCCTCCTCGTCCACACTTCAACCGTCAGGAAGTCGGCGGCGAATAGGACCCTACTTCGAGCGAAGTGTTTCGTACTCCGTACAAGGCACCAGGAGCCTGCAACTGGTCAGCTGTCGCTACCTCGACGGGACCGAATGGTCGATGTCCGATCGACGTACTCACACCCCTTCGATGGCGGTGAAAGTCTAATTACATGGTTATATCCTGTGCGCTAAATCCGAGTTCCGCCGGAGGGCGAATGCTGCCTTGCCCTGCTCAGGTCCGTCGAGATAGAACTCGCCGCGCTCCAGGGCACCCTTATCCTGCTCAGCGAGATACGCTTCGGCCTCGGCCAGCGTCTTGAACGATCGCGGTAAAACTTTGCAATCTTCGCGGCCGACCGTGTACGGATGGATCGTGTAGTCGATTTCGTTGATGCCCATTGCATTCTCCTTGCCGTTCCGTGATTGCGGTCGGCGAGCGCCACCGTCGTCGTTATATGACGAGCAGCGTCAGCGGGGTAACTCACACAGTAGTAAAGCGCCACCTAAGGCAGCTACCCGCAATGGGTGTGCCAAAGTCAAAAACGAGGCGCGCCGAACCGAGCACCACGCTCGCGGGATCCCGGCGGCACATTTCTGAACTCTCGTTGTCTTCGACTCGCGAATTCGCGCTTCGCAGACTCTTGAGCGCCGCAAATTGGCGCTGCAGGCAGTGACTGCCGGCGACGGGCTGTAGCTGGCATGCAAGTTGCGGCACCGACCCTAACTCATTGGTTGGAGGAGAGCAGACCGGGTCCTTGTTCTCTTGACTGCCATCAGCGCGGCATCGCATCCGTGGATCGGAAGCCAAGGCAGTGATGGGAGCGATCGAGCTTAGAGTCCCACGAGCTGCGTCAAGAACTCATGCGCACTACAGAAAGCTGGAAGGCCTTACTCATCTTGGCGAGTACGCTGCTTCTCCTCGTAGGTTTCCAGTATCGGGCGGTCCCCGAGACATACGTCGTCCAATATGGACAGGCGGTTGTCCTGATGAAAGCCGCTGTGGCGGCGCTGGGGCAATTCATCGCCATGCTGGTCCCAGTAGCGCTGGTCCTCGCGGCAGGGCTGACCTTGGACCGCATGGCACCGCCGATGCCGGACGACAGAACATAAAGCAATATTCCGCGCAGACGGGAACTGTGCCGCTGGCCCTGCGAACGGGCCACACAAATCACCGATCGCAACCAGTCGCGCCAAGCGTGTAGCCCCCAAGCACTGTCCAACGCACCTCGCAAGTTCAAGTGGGCACCGCGCTCGAGGTCCCAGCCCGCCACCATCATCAGCAGAAACGACAGCACAGGAGGAGCCGGACCCACCCCGTCATTCTACTGCCAGCCTTCGTTCCTGATTTTGGACAACACGGGCAGACGTTGCGCGACCAGCCACAATCCCTGACCGGTTGATTGGTCCGCTTCCGACCTATTCTGTTGAACAACTCGCAGGTTGCCCAGCGCGGTTTCGCCGCGAACACTGTGAAGCAACGGAGCGGTGACCTGCTGCGCTCGATTCCGGGCTATCGAGGCTGTTCTTC
>Ga0207700_10001976_pt1 | contig 11675 bp, 18 predicted proteins | sample LARL82metaG_FD_184348 | JGI IMG/M metagenome (GOLD analysis project Ga0207700, IMG submission 184348) | Corn, switchgrass and miscanthus rhizosphere microbial communities from Kellogg Biological Station, Michigan, USA - LAR L8-2 metaG... | ecosystem: Host-associated > Plants > Roots >...
ATGATATACCATGGGTGGGTTTGAAAAAAACTGTCCTGTATGCGGTAAAAAATTCACTAGTCTAGTAGAATATACTAATCATATTGGCATTGATCACAAGGACATATCTCCAGAGCAGATACTAAAACTCAACAAGGAAGACAAGTGGTCATTTTCAAGCAAATAATGGTACTATCACTTGGAATCATTATCTTTCTTTAGTAGCGCATCAATCTTTCTGTCGAGTTCTTGTATTGCGTCAAATGATGATTCATGCTTGTCATCAAAGTCTGCAAGTTTTTTTAAAATATCACTATGGTTTTCTTCTAGTTTCTCGATTCTTCCTAATATCTTGTCTTGCTGTTCGGATGTACGTTTTTGTCTATTGTAAATCCACCAGCTAACTATGCCGCCTACTATGACACCCATTACCACTCCAAGATACGTCGAAGATGCATTGGTCATGTCTGTACAATTCTTGGAAAGTTCTGGAATGCATCCCCAAATGTCAAGGAAAAAAGGCATCATACTGATATCTCAAAATACGGTAGATGGCATTTTTACGTTGTTTATGAGTATCAATTAACGAGGTTGTGAAATGATTGTAAGTATGCTCTGGAAAGACCCACATGGAAGGTTAGACAGGTGACACCGGAATTATTCTGTCTTCAGTGTCATTATACAGTTAACCGATTCCAAGCCTAGGATCTTTGATTGTATTGTATCATTCAATTCTCTTTCTGTTTCTGTTTCAATTTTTGCTATTATGTCATATACTCCATGGGTAGCTTGTACCTCTCTAACATTTTGTAGTTTTTGAAGAAATTTGATGATTTGTTGTTCTTTTCCAAGGTCGCAGTTTATGAGTATGTATGTTTCACTCACCTGTTATTTTTGTAACTATCGTATTTCAATAACATAGATTACAGTGTGTACTGACTAGATTAATTATAATGACATTAAAAAATACTAAAATTGGAAATTTCGTCAAATTGACTTCAAGAATATGTTTATAGAATTATTTGAGAAAATAATAACCGTACATAATCTAGATTAGTGTAATTGTACATGATTATTAATTACAGCCATTGTCTTTCTAGCCAATGTTATAGGACTGATGCTTTTGTTAGCAGTAATGAGAATCATATTTTCATCTAATGGAAATGTGATGATTGTAAGATTTGATCTTTCTGATATGTGATAGTTAATGGGACCATAGTTTTCATCAAAATCTTTTCCCATTGAAATCTGTAAAATACAACTCATGCAGAAAAGTTCGTTCAAATGGTTAGGGAATCGTTTAGTAAATTTGGATCTTGAAAATTTTTCCATTACTCTTCCACGATTGTTTATGACTGCAACAGATTGGATACTTTTGTTTAATCTCATAATGGAATCACATAATGATTCAAGCAAAACATAAGACAGCATCATATCATCAATCTCATTATATAAAATCCACATTAATCTGTAATTGCTTTTCATGCAACAATATGTTAATTCTAGTGACTTTACATTGAAATAACTTTGATTTTGTACTATTGGGTTGTATAGTATATGTAACACGTAAAAGATTGAGTTTTTGAAGTAATCTCAATTTTCTATATGCAGTACTTGGTGAAATGTTACAGCAAGAATAAATCATTGAAGCTGTCATTGCATTTTCTTTTGTAGTGTCTAGAATGGCAAGACAATTTTTATCTGTTAAAACCCGAAGAATTTGGATATTCCTTGTATCAACTTCTACACTCGGTGGAGATAAGATCTGCACATTGTCATATTTATTACAGAATAATTAAGTCGGTAAGTACACACTGCAACACATTCAAATCAATTATTCAGAAAATTCAAACGAAATCATAGTTTTGTCAATTTTTACGTCCATTTTCTTGTTGAATACTTCCTCAAATATCAATTCAAGAATTGTTTTATGGTATAAAGACCAGTTTTTCCCGAGCTCATGCTTCATTACATATCTGTGAAAATGATCATCTTCGTGAATATGACTCACTTGAACTGATGAGTTTATCATCCTCAACTCAAACCACGACAAAAACGACTGGATGTCAATTTTACCTTTCATGAATATTGCCATGTTCTTTACCTCGTCTTTGCCAACTCGTGATGCAATATCTATTATTTCTCTTTGGGTCAGTTTTCCAAAAACATGGACAAAAACCTGCTTATTGATTATCACAAATCCAATTGTTGATTCGTACATGCCCCAATCCAAAAATTGTCTTAATGCCTGATTCACAAGTGTATTGGTGCTTACTTTTCTATTACTTGATTCATTACGTAATCCCTTGATTGTGTTTTCATCTAGTCTGAAGGTCATCGTGGATGTTTTTTTGGTGCTTGAACTCAACTCCTTTTAGTATGTATTGTTGAGCTTTTAAGATTGTATGCGGACAGCAAACACATCTTTCATTATTTTGTGAAAATTATTTCGAGTCCGTTATTTCAAGAAAGAATTTTCTTAAATCTTGGTATCTTGTTCTTATGGTAGTAGCCGTAATGCCAGATGCCTTTGCTAACTCATCCTGAGTCTTTCTTTCTGCGTTTAGGACACAAGCCAAATAAAGTGATGCTGCCGCTAATGCTTTTGGATTTTTACCTTGTGCCAGACCTGCCTTCTCGCTAGAATGAATTATTTCCAAGGCGTCCCTTCTTGATTTTTCGCTGATTTTTGCCTCATTTGCAATTCTTGCCAGAAATTCGCTAGAGCTAAAAGGGTTTATTGACAAATCCAATTTTTCAACCAAGCTTCGATATGTCCGCGCAATTTCCTTTTTACCTATATTGCTAGTGTGAGAAATCTCGAGAATTGATCTTGGTATTCCATCTTGCTTGCAGGATGCATATATGCAAGCACACATGATATTTTTTGATTTTCTTCCAACAGTCATTTTTATTCGTACCGCCTTTCTGTACAGGTGTGCTGAATTTTCAGCTGCAGAATTTGGTATTCCAAGTTTCATTTGTAACATGTTGAGAAATAAAAGAGCGGACCTCAATGTCTTGTTTTTAGATGCAACTGTACTTCTAGTGTTTAGCAGTTTAAGACGATAGAATTCATTCTTGGCGGTTCTAGAAAGAGACTTGCCCGTACCATCTCTGTCTGATATGATAGTTGTCATGTTCATATCAAACATTGTCAAAGAATTGGACGATCCAGAACTTTTTTTTGTTAAATAATCTGTAAAGTCATACCCATATGATGGAATGATGGTTTCCAAAGATTTTTCTTCTAAAATCATACCACATGAACCACAAAGGATCTCACCTGTTACGTTATCTGTTATAGTTGACCACCTCTTACAATCATGGGAAACGCATTTTGGGAAAACACCATCATCTACTTTGAGAGATGTGTCTATAACAACACCTAGTTCCTGTTTTGCAAGAACCTGCTTGTGTTTATTCATGGATTAAATCAGCCCACTGTTTTCTTTTCTTGATTTCAAAAGACTGAATTTTTTCAATGTCCTCTTTTATCAACTGCAATGCCAATTCAGCTTCATTTCGTAATTCTTCAGAAATACTCCTGGAGCGAATTTGTGCAATTCCTTTGATAGCATAATTCATCTCAACTTGAAGAAGAGTTTGATTTCCAACCTGTGTTAACAAGATGTCTTTTATGCCTGTCAAAGAACCTCTTGTCCACTTTATGTGAATACCCTCTATTGGAAATAGAGTAACTTTTTGATAACACTTATCGGAATTACTTAATGTCACCTCCCTAGTAAACACATTTCCATCATGTGATTTGTTACGTATTCTGGTTATTCCTTTCCAAAAATAGGGATCCCTTTCAATTGCAGATACAACACTCCATACTTTCCTTGCAGTAGAGTGTATCATTATTTTTGCAGTGATTTCAATCACAATGTGAATTGTAAAATTTAGGATAAATGTTAGTTAGTACACACTGCAATCTATGTTATTGAAATACAATGATGATGCATCATAAATTGTAATGAAAACTTTAGCAAGCAAAACCAAACCACTGAGTCCTTTACTCGGTCTTTTGGCTCTAATTGTTGTCTTTACCATTGCCCCACATGCATTTGCATTAACTACTGCAGATGATCCTCATGGACCAATGGAGTCTACTGCATGGATAGCAGCAGTATCTGTAGCTGGAATTATGAGTGGTGTTGGGTTTTTGACAACAGTCAGACTAGGAAAACTACTTCATAAATAACTTACTTCCTATTTTTTTTAGTTATTTTAAATCAGGACGATACTGTTGATGGGGGTGGTCAAATTTGTTTAGTGTCTGAACAAAAAAGACTTTCAAAAATAGTATTATAGAATTACTCAGTACTTAAAAAAATGATGGAATTAAGAAAAATCATTCTCACTTCAATCATGTTTTTGTCACTAGGCATACCCATTGCGTATGCTACATCTTATGCTACATTACACTTGGATTCTGTATATTCAACAATAAGAGAAGGTACAACAATTACATTTTCAGGTCAATTAACTAGTTTGAATGGTACTGGAATTCCTCATCGTACTATATTCATAGAAGATGATACTAGTTATTTTGTACGACCGAACATAATCATTGCAATTACAACAACTGATTCTGATGGTAAATTTTCAGTTCCATGGAAAGCAATTCCGAAAGATAACGGAAATTCATTTCATTTCTATGCCAAATACTTGGGAGGTAACTTTTTTGGATATACTAAAAGTGAAAATTATGAATCCCTAGTTAAACATACAAATCAATCCTCAACTGATGTGATACCTTCAAAGACAATTCCAATCTGGTTTACAGATGCTTCAAAAATGTGGTACGATAGAGAAATTAGAGATATAGATTATTCATGGAGTATCAAGAATCTAATAGAACATGGAATTATAAAATCAAATGACATAGATACTGAATTGAAATTACCGTCCTGGTTGAAAAAAACTGCCAATTCGTTTGTAGAGGGTGAAATCTCAAAAGAAGAATATGTCAATAATCTACAATATCTCTTAAAGAACAACATAATCTAGAAATGAACCCGAAATTGAATACAAATTTCTAACTAAAGGCATAAACTGTTCCATGTTACTTGATTTTGGCTAAAAATTCAGCTATTGGTTTTTGGTATGCAAACTCGTCAAGATACTTGTTTACGTCTCTTACAACTTCATGGTATGAATCGCCAAAGAGATCCTTGAGAATCTTGCTTAGGTACTCTGGATGCTCATAACAGTCTGATATGTCACATTTGTATTTTTGATGCATCTCTTCTTGGACTTTTTCCAATGTCTTTTTGCCTATCTTCAAGAGTGTGTGTTCTATTGCAAGTACTGCTACTGTCTTCATCTCCTTGGAGTCTATTCTACCCATTGACTTTCTTCCTATGCTGGTAGCCCATAGCGTCCACTGGTTCCTCTACGTATGATATGCTAGATTCCAAGATGTAGTCACTTTGTGTTTACTATATGAAAAGAGTCTGGAACTGGCATGGGATCATTAGTTCCAATCTGGCATTGTGAGACAAATTCCAGTGTCTATTTTTTCAAAACCGTATTCATTCCATGTAAAGAAAAGAGTTGCGTATGATTGTAGAAACATTGTTCAATTATATGTTCCAACGATGGTATCATTATATCATGTCCGAAGACGATAATTCTGATTTTCTTGTAAAGGCACAAGAACACATTGAAGTAATCAGTACTGAAGATGAACGGATAAAAATAATTGGGGAAGAACTGGCAAACGATACTGGCCGGGCAATATTTGGTAAGATATCACAGGGAGTGTCAAGCACAAACGAACTGGCAAAATCTCTAAACATTTCACTTCCTCTTGTAAATTGGCATATCAATCGTTTACTTGGTGTGGGATTGATAAAAGTAGAGAAAATTGAACTTAGCTCAAAAAATAAACAGATGAAATACTATGGTCCTGTAAAGACAGCGTTTGTTATAGTTCCACCTACAAATCCTACTGAAAATAATGTCTCAAAATCCAAAAAAGAGGCAATCTTCCTACAACTGCGTCATTATCTGGCAAGCATTGCGGCTTTTGTTATAGTGGGTCCTATGATTTATCTTGTAGAACAAGCACAGACTGTAAATCCGAGTGCACCAGTTCAGGATGTTGCACAAAAGAGCTTACCGCATGCAACCCAGTCTCTTAGAAGTAATGGATCCATTGCTCCATTTGCTGCCACAAATATCGTAACTCCAGAACCGTCTGCTATATCGCAAGATCCTGTGATGATTGCAATTGCAATAGCTGGAGCCACTGCTGCTTTTTTTGTAGTATTTCTTGGAATGCGTGCATTTGCAAAATTACGAAAAATGAAAAAATAATACAAAATTGTACTTTGGTCTAGTTTTGATAAAAAATACATTATTTTGTCTGTTGTAATCTAAATTTTTAAAAAAAATTAAGTTAAAATGAAATTTAATCAAAGCCTATAAGCTCTACACACTATATGGTATCTAATGACAACCCAGAAAAAAACTATGATTGCAACACTTGCTGCAATATTGATTGTTTCAACTGCAGTATTTGCAAGTCTAGAAATTTCTCAAGGGGCTTATGGACAACAAGCACCTGTAATACCAGCATCACGAGAAAGAACAGTATCTGTCACAGGTTCTGCAACTACATCTGTAGCACCAGATTTAGTTACTGTTCAGTTTGGTGTTGATACCGAGGCAAAGACTGCCAAGGATGCAACAAGTTCAAACGCTCAGATGATGACTGACGTGGTAAATGCTGTCTTGAACAGCGGAATAACCAAAGATGAGATCAGCACTGCTGGATTTTCAATTTATCCAGTGTACAATGATTCTGTACCTGATCCAACTATTGGTGTACACAAGTCAGTGCTTACAGGCTACCGAGCTTCAAACACTTTGTATGTCAAGACAACCAAATTGTCGCTTGCAGGAAGTATCATTGATGCTGCAACAAGTGCAGGAGCAAACAGAGTAGACAATATTTCATTCTCACTCTCTCCTGACAAACAACAAAGCGTACAAGATGATCTGCTAAACAAAGCAGTCTTGAATGCACAATCTAGAGCCGGAAAAGCAATTGATCCTCTAGGCCAGAAGATAATAGGCGTAAAAATGGTTAGCCTGTCCGAGTTTAACATGCCTCCAGTACCAATGTACTATGGTGCTAAGGCTATGGCTGACATGTCAACACCAGTATTTGCAGCAAACCAAGATGTAACAACTACTGTAAATGTCACCTTTCTAATGGGCGACAAGTAGTTTTACCTTTTTTTCTATTTTTTAAATTCAGATGTACCGCACATACGTATGTTTATTTACCGTTTTTAAAAATTAATCAATTTTTGCGATATATCAAAAATTTCATATATTATGAACACGAATTATTATAATGGAAACCGCATATGTGATGATAAACTGTGAGATGGGTGCGGAGGGGACAATTGTCGAAGGCGTGAAATCGTTAGGGTCAGTAAAAGAGGTGCTAGGCGTATTTGGTAACTATGATATCATCGTAAAACTGGAATGCTCAAACATTGATGAGATCCGTGAGATCATTGCAAAAAAAATACGCCACCTGTCAAAGGTAAAATGTACTACAACCCTCATGTGTGCTAACTAGTACAAAAATAGACAAATGTCAGTATACACTACCATTGTGAAATTATCATATTTAGGAAAAAATGTCTTTTAACAAGCAGGACGTTATTATGGTATACGATGGAAATAATGGGTAGAGGAGTCGCACAGCTAATCCGTGAGATGCCATGCTACTTTCACATATTTGGTAAATTTGCGGGTTATAGATTATTTCATAGAAAGAGCCCGTTGTATGGATCTGCTGATATAATCAATGTATGCAATCTGCACTGTACTCATTGCTATTGGTGGCTAAACAGAAAAGAAAATGAAGAACTCACAGTTGAGCAATGGCAAAAAGTGATTGATGAAAAATTCAAGAAAAAACACGTGTTCATTATTACATTGGTTGGAGGCGAGCCAACTCTCAGGCCTGATGTCATTGACTTGTTTGTAAAACAGTTTCCAAAAAGAATCTGTATTGTATCAAATGGCACCATGCCTTTGAAAAAAATTCCAAACCTGTACTTTTACTGGATATCAATAGATGGAACAAAGGAGATTCATGATAAAATCCGCGGTCCTGGTTCATATGATAAAACCCGAAAAAATGTACTTGACTATGTAAACAATAATGGAGAAAAGGCATGGAAAGATGTATGGATTACAATGACAATAAACTCACAAAACTACAAAACAGTACAAGATGTGGCCCAAGAATGGCATGAGCATACAAATAAAATTGGATTTCAATTTCACACGCCTTTTGCAAAAAATGATCCTCTGTTTCTACCGTTTGGTCCTGAGAGAACCAAAGTGGTTGATGGAATCATTGCAATGAAAAAGAAGTTTGATGATGAATACATCATAAATCCTGATGATCAGCTTGAATTGATGAAGAAAAACTGGGGTGGAAAAGGGACGGTACCAATTGACTGTCCCACATGGGCAATTTTATCAGTTGATCACATGGGAAGGGAGAAAAAGCCATGCTGCATTGGCAGTGCAGAGAACTCTTCGATGCAACCAATATGTGAAGAGTGTGGCCTTGGATGTTATTCTGTACTTGTTGGTTATGGTATGAAGGGCTAGTGCTGAATAATTAAAAAATAAAAAATCTATTGCTCATGTGAAGCAGTTCTTGTGTTCTAGATGATGTCTACGTAATATCCTATTGTATGGTCTTTTTTCTTTTATCTGTAAAGAAAATGATTGCACCAATTACTATTACAATGAGCCCAAATTGGCTTATGATTGATAACTGATTGCTGATAGACAACATGTGGTAATTTGCATCTGCAATGGCACTTGAATTGGCTGGATTTATTGTTGGAATCAAATCTAACACAAGTTGTGAAAGAAAATGTCCAACTAGAAACATGCCTGCTCCTGCCAGTAAAACCCCTATTCCTCGAGGTATTTTCATTTTCTTAATCGTGGAAGTATGATTACAAGCGAGAATATAGCTGTAATCATGATCAATGATCCTGTGGGAAATTCTGGAACTATGCGTGGCTTTGAGACAATTCCAGAGATTTCAGAGTCTGCAAAACTGTTTCCATTTAGATTTTCAAATCCTATGGTGATGGGACCTGAATAGTTTGCTGGGAAATTAACATCAACTGTATTTGGGGTATCATCGTTATTGGTTATACCACTCTTGTGAAACATCAGACCATTTTTTCCAGCTATTATTGAAAAGTCATAGTTTATCGAACTTACTGTCTTGTTTACTAGATATGGATCAAGAATCTGGAAACTAAATTTGGTTGTCTGACCTGAAATGATTTTTGGTGGATCCCAACTAAGGCTTACCTTGTACTGGGCATTTCTTGTATACTGTGTTATTGGAAATGCTGTCTCATTGCTTGGAGAAAGTGTAAAGTCCATCTCTGGCTTGGCACTTTGTTTTGCTGCAATGTCGTTTACTTCTTTTTTGTATAGTATCAAGTGCACAATTCTATATTCATCAGAAGAGTAATCGTCTATACTGACTGCATTATCTGGCAATGTCAACCCATTTACATGTGCGTCATACTTTGTGACTATGAAATTGGCAAATGTTCTAGGTATCTTGAGTTCTTGATGTACAACTGTTACTTGGTTTAGGTTGTCCTGACTCCAGTTAAATGGCATTGAAAAACTCATCTTTTTTTTGCTAGAATCATACTGGAAGTTTCCAATCTGGTCATAATATGCAATTATTGTAACTGTCTGCTTTCCATCATCAATGTCATTTATGGCATAATCTTTGGTCTCCGGAATTGATATGGCGGCATTGAATGATTTACTTACCTGATTGTCATACGAGCCCATTGTGAGAACATTTATCTTGAATTTGTACAATCCACCTGTTGCAAAGACTGGTCCTTTTATCTGGTAACTTCCACTGTGTCCCAAGACTCCAGGAAATATTCCTCCCTGTTCGGTTATTGCAATCTTGCTTGAAGAATTATCTGGCACTACATTGAACAGAAAATTACCACTGTCGCTCATAAACACGTGACCAAAAAGTGCTTGGTCATCTTTGAAAGCAGATACTGCAAGTGTTACTTCTTGAAATGGTTCTTGGTTTGAGGCATCCTGTAAAACAAAGTTTATCTGAGTGCCCACATGTGTGTTGTCAATTAAAAATGGTGAAGAATTGATTGATAACGTGACATTTTTGTTTCCAATCATTGCAGGTGGAAGCATTTCACTTGCAAGTCCATCACCATAAGCTGACAAGAAAACAAAACTTGGAATTAAAACACCTGCAATGGCAAGCAGGATTAGTATACGTGTCAATTTGTAGTATCTTATCTTGTAACTCTAAATAAATAGTAGGCAGGTTCTCATTAGATCGCACTGGTCTTCGTTGCTAGAATCCAGCCTGTGTGAAAGTTGATTGTTATAGGTTTGAGAACGTATCTGCAAAGTTGTATGCACTTCTTTCAAGTAATACTGGACTGTATCGTTTTATGATTTCATGAACCATGTCGGGATTTTTCAAAAAGTATACTTTCTTTAGTTCTATAATTTTTATTTCTACTAGTCCATCATCTACAAGTTTTGAAAGGAAAGTAGATACCGTTGAGGGTGCCTTTTTCACTTTCTGTACTATTTCGTTGAATGAAAATGATTTTCCATCTAATAATGATAATAGAATGTATTTTTGTGTGTCTCGTCTAAGACTTGAGATTACCAGCGACTCTTCTTCTGTGACAAAAAGCGGGTAGAATCTAGTCTCTCCTGATTTTCTGTCTATCTTTACACTTCCATTCTCCTCTAGCTTTCTTGCATGATAGCTTAGAACACCATTTTTCAATCCTGACTCTCTCATTATTTCTCTGAATTTTATTCCAGGATTTTTTTCGATAATACTGATGATCTCTGTTTCTCTATCCATGTCTAATCTTTCCTAAACACACTGAGGGCAAACATTCCAAGTGTTGATAGCTCAAAGAAATGTGCAATCTCTTCTGCTGGAAATGGACCCAAATAATACGTGTATTGCCATGTTGCATCTACAAGGGATAATGCTTCTGCGATTACAAAAAGTGAAAAGGCTAACATTGTGAAAAATAATCTTTTGGTTTTGACTCTGGAATATGCAATTGCAGATATGATACTCAAGAAGACTGCTAGACTTATGCCGCTGAGATGTATTAGTATGTGAAAGATCTGAAATTTATGAAAAATATGCGGTAAGATGACTGGTATTGCCAAAACGCCTATTACAGCAAACATGATCAAAGTCAACAGATTCGATCTGTTTTCTATGATGCTGTCATACTTGGACATGGCATATGATGGTCAAAAATTGAATTTAAACGAACTGGTACAATTATCGAACAAGTTCTCATTTTATTGATATGTGAATGGTATATTCGGAAAATGTACCAATTTCTTTATCTTGTAAAATTGCTTGATTGTATATGCCGCATATCGGTTTGATTTCATCCTGCTCAGCTCTTTGCTGTGTGACGTGTTCGTGCAGCAAAGACTTGAGTTGATTTTTTAGATTCAAGCAAGAAAAATATTTTTTAATCTTAAATTTTTCTGATTTGGTTTGACGCTCTTCTTAGGTCAATCACACTTTTGCAGTAGAAAAAGGCCACTATGACTAACAATCCTGTAATGGATGGAGCTACAAC
>Ga0207700_10001977_pt1 | contig 11674 bp, 11 predicted proteins | sample LARL82metaG_FD_184348 | JGI IMG/M metagenome (GOLD analysis project Ga0207700, IMG submission 184348) | Corn, switchgrass and miscanthus rhizosphere microbial communities from Kellogg Biological Station, Michigan, USA - LAR L8-2 metaG... | ecosystem: Host-associated > Plants > Roots >...
ACAAGATCATTGTGGGCGCAGCATGGCCGGGCTTCGACGACTCATCTGCGCCTTGGGGGCTCAATCGTCACATGCAGAGCCGCTGTGGCCAGACCTTCGAAGACACTCTTCACCTGTACACTCGTTACTTCGACGAGGATCATCCGCTTCCCTTCGTTATGATCGAAACTTGGAACGATTACGAGGAAGGTACGCAGATCGAAACCGGGATTTCGGATTGCAAAAACCAGAACCAGGTTGCGCAGCAACAGTCGCCCCCACCACCTCAATAACCAACTTGGGCAGGCCAGCGTACATCGAAATCAGTTTGGGGCACGTGTGAAAAACCACACTTCTGATCATCGCCACATAGATTTGCTGTCTCAGCTAATGTTCGCCGGCGTTCGGGACCAACCCGCTTCCCCGCGCTCTGATCTGCAACTGCCTGCCCGCGAACATCAATTTCAAGAGCTAAACGGTCTTGCTGATAAGCATCACGTTACTGTTCGCGCGTTCCGCGTACTGGCTGAGATCGCACGCCAGGCCAATCAAACTCAACTTGAAGAATGGTGCGAATCAGCGCTCGAAGCTGAGGAGAAGCGGATCGCGAATGCGGTGGAATGGCTGTCTGCAATTGTTCGATGCCTGCAGGATTCCGGCTGCCCAGTGTGCGTGATCAAGTCTCTGGACCATTGGCCTGACCTGGGATCGGACCTCGATCTCTACACCAGCTGCACATCGGAACAGGTCATCCGGGTGATGCGTCAAAAGCTGCAGGCGCAGGAAGAACACCGCAGTTGGGGAGACAAGCTGGCCAACAAGTGGAATTTCCGTGTGCCGGGATTGTCGGAACTGGTCGAAGTTCATGTGCGGTATCTAGGGCAAACGGGAGAACAAGAATTGATGGCACGGCGAGTGCTTGAGCGCAGCGTCACCAAAACGGTGAACGAGCACATGTTTCCGGTTCCAGCCGCGGAGGAACGAATCCTGATTTCCACGCTGCAGCGAATGTATCGTCACTTTTACTTTCGGCTTTGCGACATGGCAGACATGGCTGAGCTGCTCAATAGCGGAGAGGTGAATTTTGCAGAACTTCGCCAAGGTGCGGAACTCGGCAGTATTTGGCCCGGAGTCGCCAGTTTCCTGGTTCTCGTCTCCGAATATGCGAAGCGATATGGCGGACGTGTGGATCTACCGAGTGAAGTTACCGCGGCTGCCTACTCGCGCGAGTTGCGCGTCCAATTCCGAAACACTTTCCTGCGGGTCCCGGTGATTCCCGCAGCCGCGCTGTACAGCTCGCAACTGTTTGCGGCTGGCAGGCACCGCGATCTGCGTGCCATAACACGCCTTCCCTTGCTCCCGCCTTTAGCAGTTTCAGCACTGCTCGCTTATCGCCTCACAGGAAGCGACAAGGGTGTGTGGTAAGCACAGCTGGGGAAAACACATAAGACAGTTACAGTAATTACCGGATGGCCTATTCACAGCCCACACTGTAACCTATTGAATTATAGGTAGTTGCAGTCGCGCCCACGGAGCCGCTTCGTGTTCGGTGTCCCGCCTTGCTTGCCGTAGTAAACCGCAAGCTGCTCAAGGTGGAACTCTCCGCGCGACAGAACGAAGATGGGAGATGGTCCACCGTCATGAGAATTGCTCAGGTCGCGCCACTATTCGAGAGCGTTCCCCCCAAACTTTATGGTGGTACAGAGAGAGTAGTTTCCTGGCTCACCGAGGAACTTGTCCGTCTCGGCCACGATGTGACCTTATTCGCCAGCGGCGATTCCATGACTACGGCGCGGCTAGTACCGGCTTGCGCCGAGGCGCTGCGGCTCTCTCCGGTTTCCGTTGATCATTTGCCGCATCATTTTGTTCTGATGGAACACGTGCTCCGGTTGAAAGAAGAGTTCGACATAATCCACTTCCACATTGACTACTTGCACTTCCCTCTCAGCAGACGCGAACGTTACACCCACGTCACGACCCTGCATGGAAGGTTAGATATCCCGGACTTGGCGCCTCTCTATGACATCTACGGTGACATGCCAGTGGTTTCCATTTCCGATGCGCAGCGCGATCCACTTCCGCAGGCGAACTGGCAAGGCACAGTTCACCATGGTATGCCGAAGGACAATTACAAATTTCACCGCCGTTCAGGGAATTATTTAGCGTTTCTGGGAAGGACCTCACCCGAGAAGGGATTGGACCGTGCCATTGAGATCGCCCGTGCCGCAGGCATGCCGCTCAAAATCGCCGCCAAAATTGACAAAGCGGACCAGGAATACTTCGACAGCTGTATTCGCCCAATGCTTAACAGTTCGGATGTGGAATTCGTAGGCGAAGTAGGCTTTCCGGAAAAAAACGATTTCCTTGGAAACGCCGCAGCATTGTTATTTCCAATTTGCTGGCCTGAACCTTTTGGACTAGTCATGATTGAAGCAATGGCATGTGGAACGCCGGCGATCGCATACAGATTTGGGTCCGTCCCCGAAGTGGTTGCAAATGAGGTCACCGGGTACATTGTGTCGGATCTGGCCGGCGCCACTGAGGCAGTGAAAAAGATTGACCGCCTGGACCGCAAGAAGGTTAGGAAACACTTCGAACAACACTTCACAGCAGATCGGATGGCAAAAGAATATCTCACCATTTACGATTGGTTGACGAATCGAAAAAAGACGCCGGCCTCCAGCGGAGTTCTCAATTGGATGAAGTTAACGTCTCCCAGCAATACTACATAGCAACCAAATCGCCGCCCCGCGACGATCGTTTCCGTGTTCTCAAGTATGGGGACACGTTTGCGGTATTCGATCGTCTGGGAAACATTCAATCCAGCGGCCTGGGCGAACACGGGCTGTTCTGCGATGGCACACGCCACCTCTCAGAACTGGTGGTGAACTTGTGGAACGCACCACCTTTATTGCTGAGCTCGACCATTGAGCCGAACAATTTCCTTTTTACTGCCGATCTCGCAAATCTGGATGTTTCGCAGGGCCACTCTGTCGCCATTCACAGGGGCACGTTGCATTTGCTGCGCTCGAGGTTTCTCTGGCAACAGGTGTGCTACGAGGAACTGAAGCTGGTCAACTACGGAATGCAGAGTCTGGTCGTGCCGCTGAGCATTTTCTTCGCTGCGGATTTTGCCGATATCTTCGAGGTCCGAGGCATGCACCGAAAGCGTCGAGGGCGATACCTGGAACCGGAAACCGGGCCTGACTGCGTGTTGCTGGGTTATGAAGGGCTGGACGGAATAACCCGACGCACCCGGATCCATTGCACCCCCTCGCCGATGGCGGTCGGCCCCACGAAAATGAGCTTCTCGGCGGAACTACAGCCCAAGGAGGCTGTTGTTTTTAATTTTCAAACTTCTTGTGAAAACGGAAAAAAACGAAGCCGAAGCGCTCCCTATCCTCAAGCAATGCGGAGCGCTAACGGGGAAATGAAGGTCGCGGCAACCTCGTTTCCGAGAGTCGTCAGCTCGAATTCACGTTTCAATGACTGGATCAGGCGGTCCCGCGACGACGTCCAGATGATGACGATTGGCAATCGTGAAAAGCATTACCCTTATGCGGGCGTGCCGTGGTTTAGCACGGTGTTTGGGAGAGACGGAATCATTACGGCGCTGGAGACGCTGTGGATTGACCCCACATTGGCTCGGGGCGTGCTTCAATTCCTGGCGGAAACACAGGCGACCGAAGTTGATCCTGAGAACGAAGCTGAGCCGGGCAAGATTTTGCATGAATTGCGACACGGAGAAATGGCAAATTTGCGAGAGGTCCCGTTCGGACGATATTACGGAACGGTTGACGCAACTCCGCTGTTTATCATGTTGGCGGGCGCTTACTATGACCGGACAGGTGACCGCGCTCTGATCGAGAGTTTATGGCCTAACATTCGGGCTGCGTTGGAGTGGATGCATAAGTACGGCGACGTGGACGGGGACGGATTTGTAGAATATGCGGCGCATGGAAGCAAGGGCCTGATTCAACAAGGGTGGAAAGATTCCAACGATTCGGTTTTCCATTCCGACGGCGCGATTGCCGAACCGCCCATTGCGCTCTGCGAAGTCCAGAGCTACGTCTACGGCGCCAAGACTGCCGCCGCCAGGTTAAGCCGCGCGCTTGGAGACCAAGCCACATCCCTCCGCCTTGAAGCTGAAGCCGCACACCTTCGCGAAATATTTGAGCGCGCTTTTTGGTGCGAGGAGCTTGGAGTTTACGCGCTTGCTCTGGACGGGAAGAAACGGCCCTGCCAGGTGCGAGCGTCGAATGCCGGACATTGCCTTCTGACTGGAATCGCCAGCGCTGACCGTGCCCACAAACTGGCCAAGACTCTCTTGGAACCATATTTTTTCAGCGGATGGGGAATTCGGACACTCGCTTCTAACGAGACCCGATACAATCCCCTCTCTTATCACAATGGATCGGTGTGGCCTCATGACAATGCGCTGATCGCAACCGGGCTCGCCGCGTACGGTTTCAAGAAGCTGGCCGGAAGAATTCTGTTGGCATTGCTGGACGCAAGCAGCGCAATGGAACTTCGCCGGCTTCCTGAACTATTTTGCGGGCTTGAGCGGGAGGGCCCTGGCGAAGGTCCCACGTTATATCCGGTTGCATGCTCTCCGCAGGCCTGGGCCGCGGCAGCCCCATTTCTGCTGATTCAGGCTTGTCTGGGACTGACTCTGCTAGGACGTGACAAGCGCGTTGTGTTCGAGCGGCCCTGCTTGCCCGAGGGCATTCCGCATCTTTCGATTCATGGCCTGCGAGTGGGCGACGCTTCCGTGGACTTGATGTTCGAGCGCCAGGGCGACACCGCGCGAGTGCAAGTGCTGGAAAAGCAAGGTGAAGTGGACGTGGTTGCCACCCTTTAATGCTCCCCTAACTAAAGCCCGTTTTGCGCTTGTTTACAGTCTTCACTGGATTTGCCAGACATTGCCTCCGAGACTACCCTTTCCTAGGAATCTTCGTAATCAGAAAGCCAAGAGGTGAAGCGATGAAACGAGAAACAGGGGCAGTCACTAGATTTTTTCTGGCCCTCAGCGCGGGGTTGCTCCTTCTCAGCAGCCTCACTTGGGCCGCGGACAAGGACCAATCGGACATTGAAAAACGCATTCAAAATGCGGCCACGGTCCTGGACGAGATCATGGCGACGAAAGACAAAGCGATTCCCGACAAAATCATGGGAGACGCAGAGTGCATAGCTGTTGTTCCGTCCATGGTAAAGATTGCGGTCGGTTTTGGCGGAAATCATGGTAAGGGCGTGGCCACCTGCAAAACCGCGAATGGATGGAGTGCGCCAGCCCCATTTACGATCACGGGCGGAAGCTGGGGATTGCAGATCGGCGGACAAGCCGTTGACCTGGTCATGCTGGTCATGAACCAGAAAGGCATGCAGGCGCTACTCTCGAGCAAATTCAAAGTTGGAGCGGACGCTTCAGCCGCTGCCGGTCCGGTGGGCAGGCAAGCGGCCGCGGACACCGACTGGAAAATGAAATCCGAGGTTCTGACCTACTCGCGCGCACGTGGCGTGTTCGCGGGAATTGATCTGAGTGGATCACGTATTTCCCAGGACAATGATGAAACGCGGGTCTTGTACGGCAAAATGGAGACTTTCTCGGACATCTTAAACGGCAAGGTAGAGGCGCCGAGCGGGAGTCAGCCATTTCTATCTGCGGTGAAGAAATACACGTCACCATCGCAGCAAGGTAGCGTTGTTACGCCGCCAGCTCCAGCTTCCACGACGCAAACTGCTCAGTAGCAATCTGTCTCAAGTTGAGGCTGGCGATAACGCCAGCCTTTTTTATTTCTACTTACAGCTTATTGCTCCTTCTACTCTGCAACCGCGGCAACCATTCGGCCATCCAAGCCGCCCATGGTAGAGCCACGCGCGAATTCGCCTGTTAGCTCGTCAGTGACCACGGCTGTCCCGGTATATCTTCCCCCCGAGGCAGAAAGCCTATATAGCGAAGTCCTCACCACGCTGAATGAAAACGGCGTGCCCTATGCTGTCGCCGGCGCGGTGTCGCTCGAAAAATACACAGGCATCTGGCGCGAGACCAAAGACCTCGATCTGTTCATGGAACCGCATAATGTTCGAAAAGCATTGACCGTGTTGGAGCGACGCGGATTCCGATGCGAGACTCTCGATCCGGTCTGGCTCTCCAAAGCCCATCGCGGCGAATACTTTGTGGACTTGATTTCCGGCATGAGCAACGGCGTCATCATGGTGGATGAGAGCTGGATGAAGCGAACACAACCGGCGATCGTCGTCGGAGTCGAGACACGCATCATCTCTCCGGAGGACCTCATTGCGTCGAAGCTATTCGTGACGCGCAGAGAAAGATTTGACGGTGCAGACATTGCCCACATTATTTATCGCACTCGTGGAAACCTGGAGTGGAAACGTTTGCTGGAGCTGGCCGGCGAACATTGGGAAATTCTGCTATGGGCTCTGATGTTGTTTCGCTATGTCTATCCCGCGCACAGCGATTACGTGCCGTCGGCGCTTTGGCAGGACCTGTTGTCGCGCTATGCAGAACTTCTTCAACACACAAATCCAAACGCGCCATTCCGTGGCAGCCTGGTTGACGAAAACATGTTTTCCATAGACGTCAAAGACTGGGGATTAGAAGACCTGCAAGGCGGGTTCAGGACCAGGCGACTTCATAAGCAGGCACATTCTGCAGAGCCCAATTCCTCCAATTCTGGTGATCACCAGAAATCCAAGCGTAACGGACGCGGCATATGAGAATTGCCGCCACAGCGGACTTGCATTTCACGCCGCAGCGCATGGGCCCGCTGCATGATCAGCTCAACCGGGTGCGGGACGAAGCAGACGTCTTTGTGGTTGCCGGAGATTTGACGAATTACGGACGACCCGACGAAATGGAGCCACTCCTTAACGTCCTGGTTCGGCTGCGCGTGCCAACCATCGTGGTCCTGGGGAATCATGATTATGAGAGCGGGCAACACGCCGACCTGATGCGCATGATGACGCAAGAAGGTATCAAGGTACTCGACGGTAGCGCTTACGAGCGGGACGGCGTCGGTTTCGCCGGAACAAAAGGCTTCGTGGGCGGATTCGGGCGCGGTGTGCTCACGGCTTTCGGAGAGCCTGAGATCAAGACTTTTGTGCATGCCAGCATCGAGGAAACGCTGAAGCTTGAGCGCGCCCTGTCGCAACTGCGGTCGAAAAAACGAGTCGTGGTCTTGCACTATGCTCCTATCTCAGCCACGGTTGAAGGGGAAGCCCGCGAAATATTCCCTTTCATGGGAACCTCGCGGCTGGCAGAAATTGTGGATCGGCACGGTGCGGACCTCATCCTGCATGGTCACGCCCACAATGGAAAGTGTGACGGACAGACTAGCGGAGGCATTCCCGTCCACAACGTCGCAATCACACTCCTGCAATCGCAGAACCCTCCTGCCATTTACCGAGTGTTCGATATCTAGGTGCGGTCGATAACAAAACTCGCCATTTATTCCACGTCCCGCGTACTTCAGGTCTTTAATTTAGTCCATCAGTAGTCGGTGATCACGATAACGTTATTCCTTTCAAGCGCGGTTGAAAACTCTTCAAAACGTACGGTGTTCACCGTAGCTGAATTACAGAGTTCCACTCATTGTTTAGCTGCGAAAGTGTGCGTACCGTACCAACATGGGTCGGGTAGCCAAAAACAGTCTGTCTGCACCGGTTGCCAGGATTTGGTCTCGTCGTTCATCCAGGCGAACTGTGCGCGAGACCAGCCCATCAAGTAGAGGTGGCGCACCAACATTGTTATGGATTGACGACTTCGCGCCTGCCTTAGAGCTATACAAAGCAACCATGGAGATGGAAGGCTTCAAGGTTTTGACTGCTTCCAGCGGCGAAGCCGGGCTGAAACTTGCAGCCATGAAGCCGATAGATTTAGTGATCACGGACTACGAAATGCCGGGGATGAACGGGCAAGCTGTGGCAGCGACCATCAAATCGATGGATCCGAAGATGCCGGTAATTGTATTCTCCGGGAACACTATGGTTTCTCAAGGTTGCCGCCGGTACGCAGATGCTTTCTGCGACAAAGCCGGAAACAGAGACCGACTTCTAGGTACCATACAGCGTTTGCTGCACAGCAAACGCATCAGCGTGCTGCAACCCGCTCCTCCCGTACAGGCGTCTCATCACGAACGAAGGACGGTCGCTTAAAAGCCGAGTCCTCGGCCACGAGCTGATCGTTCGATTCGCCAATCAGCAAATTCGAAAGCAGGAGGAAATATGAAAAGAATGTCGCTATGTACGCTCGTTGCCTTTGCGGTGCTAGTCTCCTCGGCGGCAATCGCTCAGGCCGGCGCATCGCCGCAAGGTACGCAAGGCTCTTCACCAGGTACGCAAGGCTCTTCACCAGGAATGAGCCAACCAGGAGCCCCGGGACAGCAGCCCGGTGGCTATCCCAGCCCGCAACCTGGTGCCAGCCCCACTACCGGCCAGACTGACCAAAATGCGAGCCAGACTCCTGAAAAGAGCGAGAAGAAGCTGAAGGGATGCCTGCAGTCAGAAGGTGGGCAATACGTTCTGCAGACCAAGAAGGGCAACGTGGCATTAACCGGCCAGGACGTTTCGGCTCACGCCGGCCACGAAGTTGCCGTGAAAGGCATGTGGGAGAGCGGCGGCGGATCGAACAGTTCAGCTGCGTCCAGTGGAAAATCGGAAAAGACCTTTAACGTTTCAAACGTCAAAATGATTTCGGACAGCTGCGGCGACAAAAAGGGCAATTCTGGAAACATGGGAAGCGGCAGCCCTAGCGGCACTGGCACCAGCAGCACACAGCCTCCTCAGTAAGTCGTTTAGAATAGGCAAAGAAAAAGGTCCCGAAATTTCGGGACCTTAATTTTTTGTACACCAGTTACGGCTCGAACCACGGCGCCGAGTCTAGACGCCAGTTCGGCCGCGCCGCGTAAGTCCGGTGATCAACGTGATCACAAAAACTACCAGGAACAGAAAGAACAGCAACTTCGCGACCCCGGCAGCCGCCACTGCGACCCCACCGAAACCGAATATTGCGGCGATTATCGCCACAATCAGAAAAACCAGCGCCCAGTAAAGCATGTTGCCTCCTCTGGTGTTTTACGTACCAAACATCGTGCTCAGGATAATGCCAGGAACGGCCGCCAGACGATCAGGCTTACTCTGTAGTTCAAAGCTCGAATCGCTGTACCAAAGTTGCTAAATTTGCGAAGTCAGGCAACGTATTCTGCCAGGCAGAATTGTCTAAAACTACTGTCTGCTCACCAACCTGTCCTATACCGCTACCATCTAAAACGTCACTAGGTGCGGTGGAACCGTCCCTGGATTTTGCGACAGTGCCCGAATCTGTCGCTGGTAAGTCCAGGGACGGAACTTCTTCCGACCCCCAAAACTGCCTGTCTACAGGATTATCTCGATTGTTTACTAAGGCGCAGAACAGCTAAACTCCCCGTTTTGCGCGTTTAGCAGCCGACTGGGCAAAGCGGAGCCAGCGGTCGCCCGGAAGACACTTGACGCGAAAATGACCACGACCTCAAACTTTTCCATGATGCACACAAGCGATAGCCCCAGCCCAACCGTCGGGGAGCGGCGAGTACGTATCCTAGTCGCGGATGATCATGAAGTTATGCGCATGGGAATACGCAACTTGATTGAGTCGGTGCCGAACTGGAGTGTGGCTGCCGAGGCCAGTACTGGCCGGGAAGCTGTTGAACTGGCGCTACATTCGGCTCCCGATATCATCATTATGGACATCACGATGCCGGAAATGAATGGTTTCGAAGCGGCGGCAAAAATCGCGGAGAACTGCCCAGACGTTCCCGTGATTATGTTCTCCCTTCATCTTTCTGAGGACGTTATGGGACGGTTCAAAACCGGGGCAATTCGAGGCGCCGTAGCCAAAAGCGAGGCCGCTCGCGATCTGCTGGACGCGGTCAGATCCGTACTCGGCGGAGGGACCTTCTTCCCGTCAAGGTCACCTGTACCAAGCTAGGCTGTCATAGCTTCCCACCTGCATTTTTCTGAATTTCAGCTCAAAAAGTGCGATGCCAGAGCGGAGTAATCCCACGCAAGGCCGAATCTAGGATTTTAAGGAGAATATATCTAGGTAAAACTCGCTTATTTTAGGGAGGTGGCAGGCACCGGAAATAAAGGGGAGGTACGACCGACGCCTGCCTTCCGTCTCCTTCGCGTTGGGGCTGAATTATGTGTAAATGACAGAGTGAGGGTTGATCTATCGGGAGAATACTGTATTTTTAGAATTTGTTGCGATTTTCGGAATGAGAGGCAGTGAATGCTGGTTTTCGTTTTATTTGCAGCGCATTAGAGAAGTTCCGAGGCGGTCTCTACGCAGCCCTTATGCACAGCGTTAACCCGATCCCAGAAGTTCACGTTGAATAATCGGCGTTGATTTTCACGTATTCGGCGGTCAGATCAGCAGTAAGAAAGTTCACAAATGCCTTCCCTCGGCCAAGTCGTACCGTAATATGCGACTCGGGGCCGGCCAATTCCTGGTGTGCGGCGTTTTCGTCGAAAGCACAAGCCACCGAACCGACACAGACCTTTTGATCACCGATAAGAACGGTTATTTTTGCTGGACTGACTGGAATGCCGCTACGGCCGACTGCGGCAAGGATTCTTCCCCAGTTTGGGTCTGCGCCTGCCCAGGCAGTTTTCACCAGCAGCGATGTAGAGATCGCCCGGGCGACCTGAAGCGCTTCGGACCTGTCTTTGGCTTGCTCAATCCGAAGCCGGATGACGTGCTGCACTCCCTCGCCATCGCTGACAATCTGCTCGGAAAGGGACTGGCAAACCTCCAGCAATGCTCGTTCGAACTCGCTCTGCACGGCCCCAAGTTTCAATCCAGATGCTCCTGAGGCGAGGAGCAGCACGGTATCGTTCGTGGATGTGTCACCATCGATCGATATCGCGTTGAAGGTTTCGGCGCAAGATTTGCGCAAGGCGGCCCGCAGTTGTGCCGGGGTGGCCGCAACGTCAGTCAATATGTAGACGAGCATGGTCGCCAGCTGTGGGTGAATCATGCCGGAGCCTTTAGCGACGCCCGTGATGGCTGCCTTGCCATTTCGCAGCGGGACACTGGCGATTTTCGGGCGGGTGTCAGTGGTCAGGATGGCATTGGCGAATCCGCGCAGATTCTCAATTGAAGTGCCCGCATTTTGCAGCAAGGGGTTCAGCGAAGAAACAATTTTGCCGCTTGGAAGCGGGAGACCGATGATTCCCGTGGACGACGGAAAAATCTGTGATGCCCTAGCCTGCAACAGGACCGAAGTTTGGCGACAGATCTCTTTGCAAGCTGCAATTCCCTGTCGCCCGGTCGCACAATTTGCGTTTCCCGAGTTCACCACTACCGCGCGAACCCGGCCGCGACTTTCCTTAAGAGATGCGCGCCCAACTTCCACCGGGGCAGCAACGATCAGGTTTTTTGTGAATAGTGCCGCGGCGCTCGCGGGTTTATCGGTGAGAATCAGCGCAAGATCAGGTTTGCCGCTGACCTTAATTCCGGCAGTGACGGCAGAGAACTTGAAACCCTTGGGAATGAAAATCGGGCCAGAGCCGGTCATATCTGGAGTTTCACCAGAAAATTCGCCGGCTCAGGCAGAATGGCGAACCGCGGCAGTTCGCCTTTGACCATGGCGACTTCATCGCAGTTGTGATAGCGCGGACACACACAGCAGTCTTTGTT
>Ga0207700_10001978_pt1 | contig 11673 bp, 10 predicted proteins | sample LARL82metaG_FD_184348 | JGI IMG/M metagenome (GOLD analysis project Ga0207700, IMG submission 184348) | Corn, switchgrass and miscanthus rhizosphere microbial communities from Kellogg Biological Station, Michigan, USA - LAR L8-2 metaG... | ecosystem: Host-associated > Plants > Roots >...
GTCTCCGCCCAGCCGGGCAGTCCCTGCAAGGCCGATTTCCGCATCTCCGCCGACAGCCGTTCCGCCATAACCGCCTCCGTATCCTGCGCCTTACCCTAACACTTTGGCGGCATTCGAGGTCCAAAAGCAGCCGAAAGCCGGCCCGGTAACCATGACGGAGATGTAACCCCGCTTGGCCGCGAAATTTGCTACAACGCAGCAATTTCCGAATTGGCAAGATGAAATTGAGCCTCAAGCGATTATTTGCCAGGTCGATGACCGGCGGCTTTGACCTTGTCGAGCCCCAGGCCGCGCCGTCGTCGCGTTCTTCGGCGCGCCAGGCGATGCTCATTACCCTTGCCGGATTGCTCGCTATCGTCGGCGCGCTCGCCGGCGGCTATTATTTCGCGATGCGGCCGGTGACCCTGCGGCTCGCGGTCGGGCCTGCCAACAGCGATGACGTCAAGGCGGTGCAGGCGCTGACCCAGGCCTTTGCCCAGGCGCACGGCTATGTCCGGTTGCGCCCGATCCAGACCGATGGCGCGGTGGCGAGCGCACAGACGCTTGCCGACGGCAAAGCCGATCTCGCCATCATCCGGGGCGATCTCGACGTGCCGAAGAACGCCCAAGCCGTCGCGACGCTGCGCAAGAACGTCGCGGTATTGTGGGTGCCGCCGCCGGCCAGGGGCAAGGGCAAAAAGGCAGGTGCGAAGATCACCAGGATCTCGCAGCTCGCCGGGCGCCGCGTCGGCGTGGTCGGCCGCACCCAGGCCAATGTCAATCTGCTCAAGGTAATCCTCCAGCAATACAGCGTCGATCCGGCGAAGGTCGAGATCGTTCAATTCCCCGCCGCCGAAGTCGCCGACGCCATCCGCAACCAGAAGGCGGATGTCTATCTGGCCGCAGGTCCCGTCAACAGCAAGATCACCGCGGAAGCGATTGCGGCATCGACCAGGGATGGCGGCACGCCGACCTTCCTCGCCATCGATTCGAACGAGGCGATTGCGCAAAACCATCCTGTCTACGAGGCCGCCGAAATTCCCGCCGGCGCGTTTGGCGGCTCGCCTGTCCGGCCCGAGGATGAGGTGAAGACCATCAGCTTCGCCCACCACATCGTGGCGCGCAAAGGCGTTTCGGAGGCGACCATAGCCGCCTTCACCCGGCAATTATTCGCGATCCGCCAGCAGCTGATGACTGAATTCCCGCTGGCCGCGAAAATCGAAACGCCCGATACCGACAAGGACGCCGCGATCCCCGTGCATCCCGGCGCCGCCGCCTTTGTCGACGGCGAGGAAAAAACCTTCCTCGACCGCTACAGCGATTACATCTGGTGGGGCCTGATGGCGCTCTCCGCGATGGGTTCGATGGGCGCGTGGTTCGCGGGATACTTGAAAAAGGACGAGCGCGACGGCAACACCTCGCTGCGCGAACGGCTGTTGGAGATGATCCCGGCGGCGCGGCGCAGCGATTCCACCGAAGAGCTCGACCGGATGCAGGCCGAAGCCGACAATATCCTGCGCGATACGCTGGTCTGCTTCGACCGTGGCGCGATCCAGGAAAGCGCGCTGACCGCCTTCAATATCACGCTCGAGCAGTTCCACCACGCGGTGGCCGACCGCAAGGCGGTCTTGCTCAGCATCCCGCAAAATCTGCAGCGCGCCGGGGCCCAATTCCGCGCCACCGGAACGCTGTGATCAAATCGATCCTGTAATCGGGCCGTCATACAATCTTCCTAGGTCTGTCGGAGCGCGTCCCGACGACCGACCAAGGAGGCTTGCATGCCGATCAAACTCCGAAGCAGCAATTTCCCCAGGCTCACCCGCCGGCGATTTCTTTCCACCGCGACCGCGACCGGTGTCGCTGCGATCGCGATGCCTTATCTGAGCCGCGCCGCCGACCGGCCGATCGTCACCCATGGCGTGCAATCCGGCGACGTCGGCGCCGATGGCGGCGTGGTGTGGGCGCGCGCCGACCGCCCGTCGCAGATGATGGTCGAGGTTGCGACCACGGAATCCTTCAACAATGCGCGGGCGCTGCCGCCGATCGCAGCACTCCCCGAAAGCGACTTCACCGCGAAGATGCTCTTGGAAAACCTGCCCGCGGGCCAGGACATCTTTTATCGCGTCAAATTCCGCGACCTCTCGCATCCCGACGTTTCCAGCGAGCCGATGGTCGGCCGCTTCCGCACCTCGCCCGCCGACCGCCGCGACGTCAGCTTCGTCTGGGGCGGCGACGTCGCCGGACAAGGCTGGGGCATCAATCCCGACGATGGCGGCATGGTCACCTACGCCACGATGAAGAAGCACAGACCGGATTTCCTGCTGCATTCCGGCGACACCATCTATGCCGACGGCGTGATTCCGGCGGAGGTGAAACTGCCTGACGGAAAAATCTGGAAGAACCTCACGATTCCCGAAAAGGCAAAAGTCGCCGAGACGCTCGACGAGTTTCGCGCCGCGCACAAATACAATCTGCTTGACGACAATGTGCGCGCCTTCAACGCCGAGGTGCCGATCTTCGTGCAGTGGGACGACCACGAGGTCATGAACAACTGGTCGGCCTCGAAGGAGATTCCGGCCGCCTACAAGGTCCGCGACATCTCATTGCTTGCCGCGCGCTCGGCGCGCGCGTTCCACGAAATGTATCCGATGCGTGAAAGTATCGTCGAGCCGGGCCGGGTTTATCGCACGTTGAGCTACGGCCCGCATCTCGACGTCTTCATGCTGGACGAGCGCAGCTATCGCGGGCCCAACGGGCCGAACCTGCAAACCAGTTACGGTCCCGACGCCTATTTCATCGGACCGGATCAGCTGTTGTGGCTAAAGCGCGCATTGCTGAACTCGCGCGCCACCTGGAAGGTGATCGCCTCCGACATGCCGCTCAGCCTGATCGTCTATGATGATGCGACCAACAAGAAAGGCTCGGAGGCGTTCGCGCAGGGCGATGGCCCGCCGCGCGGCCGCGAGCTCGAAATCGCCGACATCCTGCGCTTCATCAAGACCTCGGGGGTGACCAACACGGTTTGGCTGACCGCCGATGTGCATTACGCCGCCGCGCATTACTACAACCCCGACAAGGCGCAGTTCCAGGAGTTCGATCCGTTCTGGGAATTCGTCTCCGGCCCCCTGCACGCCGGCACCTTCGGACCGAACGAACTCGACAACACGTTTGGGCCCGAGGTGAAGTTCATCAAGGCGCCGGGCCTCGACAAACAGAACCTGCCGCCGTCGGCCGGCATGCAGTTCTTCGGCCACGTCAAGATCGACGGCGCCTCCGGACAGATGACGGTCACCTTGCGCGACCGCGCCGACGCAGCACTGTGGTCCACCACGCTCGACCCCAAGGTCGGGTAGATTTCAGGGTTTGTTGCGATCGGCGGCGAGGCACTGCAAGGCGGTTTGCAGCGCCTCGGATGAACAGGGTTTTGGCAGCCTCGGCCGGCCCATCAACGGCTTGGGTATCTTCGCGTCTGCGCCATAGCCGGTGACGAAGATGTAGGGAATCTTCAGCGCGTCGAGCCGCTCGGCGATCGCAAAGCTGTTCTCGCGGATCAAACCGACATCGAGCAGTGCAAAATCCGGCACGCGTTCGTCGATCATATCCAGTGCGCGCACGACACTGCTCGCGGTGCGCACCGAAGTGACGCCGAAGCCGAGAATCCTGTCTTCGAAATCGAGCGAGATGATCGGATCATCCTCGACAATCAACACATCATTGGGCAGGGCGAAGCCGTTGTGAGGACCGGGTTCCATGATCTCGTCGGTCGAATTCGAATGGTTGATTCGGACGGCCCGCACTGATGCCTGAACAGCACATCGAAGGGTTCCCAGGAACGAAACGACCATATTGCCGTTCTAGAGTCTGTGCATTTGTGAACATAAGTTCCTGCCGCGCACCGTTATCCTTGCCGCGGCAGAAGGGTCGTTTTGAAAAATGGATGCGCGCTCCAAGAGGTCTCCCGACAGCGATCCGCGGCCCTACAACAATCTGTTGCGACGGCTCAACGCCGCCGACTATGGGCTGATCGCGCCGCATCTTGCGCCGGAAGACACCGACGTCAACACGCAGTTCTACAATCCCGGCGACAATGTCGAGATCGTCCACTTTCCCTGCGGTCCGTCGCTTGCGTCGTACCTCGTGGCCAATGAGGACGGCCGCGACGTCGAGACCATCCTGGTCGGCCGCGAAGGCGCCGTCGGCGGCATCGTCAGCCAGGGATTTTTGCCGGCTTACACGCGCATTGTGGTCAAGTTCGGCGGACCGTTCGTCCGCCTCGCCATTGGCAGACTGGATGCGGCGAAGGCAAAGTCGAAGACGCTGAGCAACGTGTTCTCCCGCTATGCCGACTGCATGCTGGCGCAGATCTTCCAGTCGACCGCATGCAATGCCATCCATTCGATCGAGCAGCGCACCGCGAAATGGATCGTCTCGGCAATAGAGCGCACCGACGGCGATCACACCGTGCCGTTGACGCATGAGCAACTCGCGACCCTGCTCGGTGTCGGCCGCAGCTACACCAGCCGGGTGATCCAGACCTTTAAGGCGGAAGGCATTCTGGAAACAAGGCGCGGCTCGTTCCTGGTGCGCAACGCCGACGCCCTGAAGATGCGGGCCTGCCTCTGCAACGAATCCGTGAAAACCCATTTTGAGGAAGTGTTGAGCGGGGTCTATCCGACCGAGGAGGCCAAAAAGGTCCTCTTTGCCCGCCGATTCAGCTAACCAAATGCGAAACAACCCATTGTTTTTTGGCGTTTTCTGAATATATTGCGGCGCAACGCGTAAGGTGTGCCCGGTCCTCTTGGCCGGGCTTCCTTTTTAGGCGCCATGCGACCCGCGAAATTCAGTTTTTGAGCGTGGCCCGGAGACAGGATCACGGTTTTCCGGCGAGATCGCGCCAAACCTTTGCACGACCAGAAGAAGAGCCATGAACCTTCGCAACGTCGCCATCATCGCCCACGTCGACCACGGCAAGACCACGCTGGTCGACCGCCTGCTCCAGCAATCCGGCACCTACCGCGAGAACCAGCGGGTGGTCGAACGCGCCATGGATTCCAATGATCTGGAGCGCGAGCGCGGCATCACCATCCTGGCCAAGGCGGCCTCGGTGCAGTGGAAGGACACCCGCATCAACATCGTCGACACGCCCGGCCACGCCGATTTCGGCGGCGAGGTCGAGCGCATCCTCAACATGGTGGACGGCGCGCTGGTCTTGGTCGACGCCGCCGAGGGCCCGCTGCCGCAAACCAAATTCGTGGTGTCGAAAGCACTCAAGGTCGGACTGAAGCCGATCGTCGTCATCAACAAGGTCGACCGCCCCGACGCGCGGCCCACTGAAGTGATCAACGAGGTGTTCGACCTGTTCGCGGCACTCGATGCCAGCGAGGAGCAGCTCGATTTTCCGATCCTCTACGGATCGGCCAAGCAGGGCTGGATGGCGGAGAGCCCGGAAGGCCCGAAAGACAATGGCATGCAGCCGCTGTTCGACCTGATCCTGCGGCATGTTTCGCCTCCGACCGTCGAAGACGGCCCGTTCCGGATGATCGGCACCATCCTGGAAGCCAATCCCTATCTCGGACGCATCATCACCGGCCGCATCACCTCGGGCTCGATCAAGCCGAACCAGCAGGTGAAGGTCTTGCACGCCGACGGTCAGTTGATCGAGCAGGGGCGGCTGACAAAAATCCTCGCCTTCCGGGGTATCGAGCGTACCCCGTTGGAGGAGGCCGAGGCTGGCGACATCGTCGCGATCGCAGGCCTCACCAAGGGCACGGTCGCCGACACATTCTGCGATCCCAGCGTCGATACGCCGCTAAAGGCGCAGCCGATCGACCCGCCGACGGTGTCGATGTCGTTCATCGTCAACAACTCGCCGCTCGCCGGCACCGAGGGCGACAAGGTGACCAGCCGCATGATCCGCGACCGGCTGTTGCGCGAGGCCGAAGGCAATGTCGCGCTCCGTGTGACGGAGGCCTCAGACAAGGACTCTATGGAAGTGTCGGGCCGCGGTGAATTGCAGCTCGCGATCCTGATCGAGACCATGCGCCGCGAGGGCTTTGAGCTTTCGGTGTCGCGGCCGCGCGTGGTGCTGAAAAAGGAGGAGGCCACCGGCGCGTGGCAGGAGCCGATCGAGGAGGTCGTGATCGACGTCGACGAGGAGCATTCCGGCGTCGTCGTGCAGAAGATGAGCGAGCGCAAGGCCGAGATGATCGAGATGCGCCCCTCCGGCGGCCACCGGTTGCGGCTGGTGTTTTACGCGCCCACGCGCGGCCTGATCGGCTATCAGGGCGAACTTTTGACCGATACCCGCGGCACCGCGATCATGAACCGGCTGTTCCACGGCTATGCACCGTATAAGGGCGACATCCAGGGCCGCCGCAACGGCGTGTTGATCTCCAACGACCAGGGCGAGGCTGTGGCCTACGCGATGTTCAAGCTGGAGGACCGCGGCCCGATGATGATCGAACCCGGCTGGAAGGTCTACAAGGGCATGATCGTCGGCGAGCATACCCGCGACAATGACCTCGAGATCAACGTCTTGAAGGGCAAGCAGCTGACTAATATTCGCACCACCTCAAAGGACGAGGCGGTGCGGCTGACGCCGCCGATCAAGATGACTTTGGAAAAGGCGCTCGCCTATATCGAGGACGACGAGCTCGTCGAAGTGACGCCGAAGTCGATCCGCCTGCGCAAGAAGTTCCTCGACGCCAACGACCGCAAGCGCGCGGTGAAGGCCAAGGAGGCGGTGGCTTAGGCCTATTCTGTCATGCCCCGCCAACGGGTCGGCGCGAAGCGCCGCCCGATGACAGGCTCCAGCGGGGCATCCAGTAATCGCCGGCGCTTGAGATAAACCGAGACGCCACGGAGTACTGGATCATCCGCTTTCGCGGATGACGACAACGGTATTAGGGTTGGCTTCAAGCCCAATAACGAACGTGCTAGAGCCGAGAGCATGTCCCTCCCCTCCTCCGTCGATATCGCCATCATCGGCGCCGGCGCTGCCGGCCTCGGCGCTGCGCATGCGCTGAGGAATTCGCCTCTCTCGGTGATCGTGCTGGAAGCCCGCGACCGCGTCGGCGGCCGTGGCCACACAATCATGGCGGCACCTGACGTCACCTTCGACCTTGGCTGCGGCTGGTTGCATTCAGCGGAAAAAAACTCCTTCGTCAAAATCGCCCAGCAGCTGGATTTCGAGATCGACAAGACCCGGCCGCCCTGGCGCGAACAGAGCGACGCCGGCTTCCCGCATAGCGAGCGCGCCGAATTCATCGCGGCGATCGACGCCGTCTACGACCGCGTCGAGGCGGCTGCGAAGCTCGGCCGCGAAGGCCCGGCGAGCGCCTATCTCGATCCGGGCAATCGCTGGAACCCGATGATCGATGCGATCTCGACCTACGCCAACGGCGCTGAACTCGATCGCATCTCGGTCATGGATCTCGACGCTTACGAGGATACCGGGATCAACTGGCGGGTGCGGCGCGGCTATGGCGCGCTGATGGCGGCCTATGGCGCGCACCTGCCGCTCGCGCTGAATTGCGAGGTGGCGCGCATCGACCATTCGGGAAAACGCGTGCGCATCGAGAGCTCGAAGGGCGTGGTAACCGCCGACAAAGTGATCGTCAGCGTGCCGACCAATCTGATCGCCGAACAAGCGATCCGCTTTCACCCCGCGCTGCCGGCGAAGGTTGATGCGGCAGCCGGCCTGCCGCTTGGGCTCGCTGACAAGGTGATGCTGGCGCTGGACGAGCCGGGAGTTTTGCCGAAAGACGGCAATTTGCGCGGCGCGACCATGCGCACCGAAATGGGCAGCTTTCATCTGCGCCCGTTCGGGCAGGCATCGATCGAAGGCTATTTCGGCGGCCGTTTTGCGCGCGAACTGGAAGACGCCGGCGACGGCGCGCTGGCCGCAGAGGCAATCAACGAGATTGCCGCGCTGCTCGGCAACGACTATCGGAAGAAATTAAAGCCGCTCGCGGAATCGCGCTGGTCGCATGACCCGTTCGCGCGCGGCTCCTACTCCCACGCTCTGCCGGGACAAGCGGGCAAGCGCGCGGTGCTGGCCGCGCCCGTCGATGGCCGGCTGTTCTTTGCGGGCGAGGCCACCTCGCCGAACTTTTTCTCCACCGCGCATGGGGCAAGGGATTCGGGAGAGAGGGCAGCGGCGGAGGTGATGGCGGCGCGCGCAAAGCGCTGATTGCGCTTCCCGCCATTCCGGGTCTGCGCTTCGCGTATCCCGGAATGACACCAGCCGACTACTCCATCACCCGCGCCCGCATCGCCGCATCTGGCACGAAGCACGTCTCGTACTTTCCAAAAATCCGGTAGCGATTGTGCGCGACGAGATTGTAAACCGCGTCGCGTAGCGGCTTTGGCACCGCGAACAATATGCGCGTCCATTGCCATCCCGGCAGGTTCGAGAGCACCGTCAGCGCGGCGTCGGATTTGAAATAGGCGATGCCGCCATGAATGACGGCGTTGGTGTCGGGATCGTCAGCATTGATGCCGGAGGCCTGCGCCAACCGCGTGCCATAGGGCGACTGGATCGGCGTGAAGCGAAAGCGCGCCTGAATGTCGCGCGCGATGACGAAGCGGACCCAGCGCGAGCAGAATACGCAGACGCCGTCGTACAAAATCACGTCGTCGTCAGGCCATCCACTCATCGGTTATCCAGCGTAAGGAGCGCCACGATCATCAGCACGATCGCAGGCCCAGTCTTGACCAGCGCACCGAGCGGCTCGATCCACAGGTCCGGCGTCAGGATCGCGGTGCCCGCCATATAGCCCAGCGACACGGCGATGCCCGCGATCAGTCCGAAGGCCGCGGTGCGGCGGAATGCAATCAGGACCCCAATCGAGATATCCATCAGGCTGGTGACGGCGGCAAACGGCGCGGCCACACCAGGCGAAAACCCGTGCGAGAGGAGGATCGCTTTGGTCGCCGGGAACGAGATCACCAGCGCGATGAAGCCCGACGCGACCCAGAACATCGAAAGGCTCGCAATCACCAGCGGCTTGATCAGAAACAGCCGGGCGAACCATTTGTCCTGGATAGTCGCGGAGCGCTGTCCGACCATTTGCGCGATTGTTTTGGGCGCAATGCCGGTCGCTTCGATCCAGGCGGTGGGGTCGCCGGCAACGCCGCGGCGCAGCTCGGCGATTGCGGTCATGCGCATCGGCGGCATCCAGCCGAGCCGGCTCGCGAGATCGCCGAGCTTGGCGCCGAGATCGAGCATGAACGCCGGCATCGTCAGGCGCGGATACTCGGCAGTGCCGAAAGCAAAGCGGAATTGCTCGATCACCCCGGAGAGCGTGACCTTCTGCGGCTGCATCAGATCCCAAGTCACCTCCCGAATCACGGCGCTCACCGCGGCATCAACGATGTCGCGGCCGGCGAGCCAGGCGATGGTCGCCGAAATATCCTCGACCGCGACGGGACGAAACTGCGTTCCGGATTCTTCGGCCGGCAAATCGAGCGGGAAGGCCGCGAGCGCGCGCAGCATCGCGCTGCCGCCATAGGCGGCGGGCGCGACCACAAAACCCGGCCGCAAGATCGCATGAGGAACACCCGATGCCGCGATCAGCCGCTCGGCCTCGCGTTTTGTCATGCTGAAGGCGGTCTTGTCCTCGTTGGCCGCGCCGGGAATCGAGATGTGGACGAGCCGGATCGTGCGGCCGGCATCACGGATCACAGCCAACAGCCGTGCGACAAAGTCGCGGTGCACCGCGCCGGTGTTGCTGCCCGGCCCGTCCTGGAGCACGCCGAGGCAGTTGACGATGACGTCGACGCCGTGATCGGCGATCAGCCGCGCCAGCGCGGCCTGCTCCATCGACAGGATCGGCATCTCCAGATCGAAAGCGCCGACCTTCTGCGAGGCCGAGAATTTTCGTGCCAGCCCGATCACATGAAAGCCCCGCGCCCGTAAATCATCGGTGACGAAGCGTCCGATCAACCCGGACGCGCCGAACACGAGGATGTTTTTCTGCGCGTCGCTCATCAGGTTCTCTTCTTTATGGGCATGATCCAAAAAGCATGCCCCTAAAACGGCTTCGCGATCATCAGCCAGAGGATGATCATAACCGAACCGAAGCCGGGGATACCGAAACAGAACCAGCGACGAAACAGCGCAAAGTACCGCGGCGGCAGCGGCTCTTTCTTCGCCATCGCCGCGCTTGCCAGATCGCGCATTTCGATCTGCATAAAGATCACGGGAATCCAGAACAGTCCGGCGACCGCGTAAAGCCCAAGCGACGTCACAAGCCAGCGCTCGGCGAAACTGGTCGAGGATAATTCCATCAGGATCCCGCCGGTGACGGGCTGGAGAATGACGGCGGTCAGCGTGAACAGCATATCTGCGATCACGACAGTCGCCGCCGTGCGCGCGATAAAGGCCGCGTCGCGGCTTAGATGCGCCATCAGCATGAAGAAGGCGATGCCGCTCCCGGTGCCGAGGACGACGATGGCGCCAAGCACGTGCAGATATTTGACCAGGAAATAGAGCGTCATCGCCCTCTCACGGCCGGCGTGTTGGGCTTCAGCGCCCGATCGAGTTCGGGAGTAGCGATGGCGACCCCGCTTTCGGTTTCGGCGAGCCAATGACCTTCGCTCCCCGAGGGCGCCAGCACGCGAAACTCCACTGTGCCGCCGGAGCTGCGGAAGGCACCCGCAAGCCGTCGCGACAGCTCCGGCGCGAAGTAAGTATCGTTGGTCGCCACCAGCCAGGTCAGCGGCACCCGCGCCGCCTTGCCGAATTCGCCGGCGGCGGAGAGAAGCGTGTGCGGCGCGCAGACCTGATTGGGAACATCATTGGCATGGCCGCCGCGCCCGGGCGCGAATGCGATGATCGCCGAAATACTCCTGGGATCCGCGCCCGCCAGCGCCAGCGCGCCCCAACCGCCGGCCGAATGGCCGACAATGACGGCACCGTCCTTGCGGATGAAGGATTGCGCCCGCAAGAATTCCAGCGGCAATGCGATCTCCTCGGCGGTGGCGCGCGCAGCATGGGCATAATCCGCATCGTCGCAGCCGCCCTGGTCCTCGAGGTATTTTCCGCCCGTCGCGCCATGGCCGAGCCGCTCGGGCACCAGCACCGCAAAGCCCCGCGCCACCAGAAACGCCGCCAGCGCGCGGTATTCCGCCTGCGGCATTTGGGCGCGACGCAGCACGTTTTGCGTGGTCGCGTGCGCGATCAGGGCCAGCCGGAACGGCCCGTCGCCGGGCGGGCGAAACAGCACCGCGCGCGCCGAGATATCGCGATCGGGGGTCGGCACCCGCCATAGCTGCGCGCGGTTGGGCTCGCCCTCTGCGCCCTGCGCGCCAAGCGGCGGTTCCGCCAGCGCGGCCCGGCCGGCGAGGCCCAAGAAGACGAGCAGCGCGAGAAACGCCTTTGCCGAACGCATCAATGGCCTGAGCTCAAGAAATCCGATTCGTGACAGGATAGCGGCGAATCACATCCCCGCATTTTTCCGTGAACCGGATTCGGTGTGACACTACGACCTGGTCTCTTTTTGCGCTTCCGCGCATCAACCGGGTGCCGGTTAGGGCAGCTTCTTGTCCTCTTTCGGCACAATCAAACACAAAACTGATGCAAAAAGTCCACAGGTTAACCGATAATTAAGGATAGACCTTGAAGCGGGCGCGCCGACTTGCTTTGATTGCACCCATGAGCACAACCCTGATCGAGGTCCGGCCGGCCAAAGC
>Ga0207700_10001981_pt1 | contig 11659 bp, 10 predicted proteins | sample LARL82metaG_FD_184348 | JGI IMG/M metagenome (GOLD analysis project Ga0207700, IMG submission 184348) | Corn, switchgrass and miscanthus rhizosphere microbial communities from Kellogg Biological Station, Michigan, USA - LAR L8-2 metaG... | ecosystem: Host-associated > Plants > Roots >...
CCGCCGGAACCCGCCGCAACCTCCGCCAGCTGCCCGAGTTCCTCCCGCCGCCCGGTGAATGACACGACATCGCGGGGCAGCGTCCGCGTTGCCGCCGCGACCCCGCCAGTTCCGGCCCCGCCCGGCACCGGCCGGCCCTGAGCGGTCGCCTCGAACTCCGCCCGGGCCGGGCCGATCAGACCCAGCGCATCGGCCAGCAGCCGGGCCGTCTCCTTACGGGCGGTCCGGTTGATGCCCCGCTCCAGGTCACTGACCGAACGGGGACTCAGCCTCGCCGCCTCCGCCAGCTCCTCCTGCGTCAGCCCCGCCTCGGCCCGCAACCGGCGCAGCAGACTGCCGAAACCGGACGCCGTCTGCTCCGCCACGGGCCGCACCACCCCCTCACCACCCCAGCGCCGCCCGCACCCTCACCGGCGGCCGGCACCGGCGCGCGCACCCCTGCCCACACTAATCCTGTGGGTTTCCTGTGGGCCAGCACGTGTGGTCACCGCCCCCGCCTCTGGCGACCGTGGAACCAGCCACAGCCGGATCCCGGCCAGGCCGCACAGACGGGACAACGCCATGTATACCCATCCCTCCAGCGCCGCCAAGCTCGTCCACGACCGGCACCGCGACCTGCGCGCCGACATCGGCTCACACCGCCTGGCGCGCCAGCTCCGCGACCTGGCCAGGGCGGTCCGGCGCGGCCCGATAATCCCGCACCGCCTGCGCCGCGCCTGGCACCCGGTCCTGCGTCTGCGCGCCCACGCCAGAAGGCCAGCACGGCCAGCGGCCGGCGCTCCCCGGCCGACAGGTCCGGCATGAGCGCGGCCACGCACCCGGCCCGGGCCTGGTTACTGACGGCCGTCCCGTTCCCAGCCCGGCGAGCAAACCGGCGGCGACGGCGGTATCCGGCATGGCGCGTTGCGGCGCCTCCGCCGCCGGGGCGCAATCGCAGCAGGCGCAACCCGCGTCTTGCCTGCAGATGCCGCCGGACCTGGGGACCGCTAGCCCGCACGCGTGAATCGTGCACTCATCCGGCGAGCCAGTCCGGCCGGCCTCGACGAGGCTGCCGCGGCGCGGCTCTGGCAGGTCAGCACTGATCTCACCGGACAGGCCACGGCTGCGTAGCCGCCGGCATTGCCGGCGGTCAGGGCTGAGGCTGGCTGCCGTCGCCGGGGATCGATCTGGTGAGGGCGTCCAGGATCACGGTGAACCCGATCTCGAACTCATCGCCGAAGTCGTAGCCGGGGCGCAGGATGTGCTCGGTCGCCATCTCGACAAGGTGGGGATACTCGCCAGCGAACTGCTCCGTGATCGCTTCGGCGGCCTCGGTGACGGTCTGGGGGTTGAAGGGCAGGGCGGCCTCCTGCAGTGCGAATCCGTAGATGTAGCTGTCGAGCAGGGCATAGGCGTGGGCGGTCATGGCCACCGAGAAACCGGCCCTGCGCAGGGTGGCGAGGGTGGATTCATGGTGGCGGAGCGTCGCGGGACCGGGATTGGCTCGCGATTCCATGAGCCCGATGGCCCAGGGATGGCGCCGCAGTGTCCGGCGGGCCGAGTCCGCCCGGCGGCGCATCTGCGACTGCCAGTCGCCGCCGGGCGACGGCAGGTCTATCTCACTGAACACCAGATCGACGATGCCATCGAGGATCTCGGCCTTGCCCGCGACGTAGTAGTAGAGCGACATCGGCTTGACGCCGAGCTCCCGGGCCAGCGAGCGCATCGTCAGCGCCCCGATTCCCCCCGCGTCGGCGATCGCGACAGCGCCGCGCAGCACTCGCTCCCGGCTGAGCGGGGGGCGCTCCTCAGGTCTCTCAACCACTGGCTCCACCATGTCACTCCCGGGCCATAGCCATCTCGTACTTAGTACTGTAACGTGCCATACTAAGTACGAGGCAAGGTATGGCACGAATGGCGGGGTGCACCAGCGGCGCGGGAGGAAGCGGTCATGGAACCTGGACGGCAGCACGCGGCGGCGGGCGGCGAGGCGACCCTGGCGGCGACGGCGGCAGGCACAATGCGGGCGATCGTGCAGGACGGCTACGGCTCCACCGACGTGCTGCGGCTCGCCCGGATCGCCCCGCCCGAGATCGCCGGCGGCGAGGTACTCGTCCGGGTGCACGCGGCCGGCCTGGACCGGGGCACGTGGCATGTGATGACGGGGCGGCCGTACCTGCTGCGCCTGGTTGCCGGTGTCCGCGCGCCGAGGCAGCCGGTAGCCGGGGTCGATGTGGCCGGCACGGTCGTGGCGGCCGGCCCGGGAGTGACCCGGTTCCGGGTAGGCGATGAGGTGTTCGGGTTCGGCCGGGGCACCTTCGCCGAGTACACCGCGGCCCGCGAAGACAAGCTCGCCCGCATGCCGGCCGGCCTCACCTTCGAGCAGGCCGCGGTGGTGCCGGTGTCCGCGGTCACCGCCCTGAACGCCCTGACCGTCGCCGGCCATGTCCGGGCAGGGCAGAAGGTGCTCGTCACCGGCGCGTCGGGCGGTGTCGGCAGCTACGCTGTGCAGCTGGCCAGGGCGCTAGGCGCGGAGGTCACTGGCGTGTGCAGCACCGCGAAAACCGGCCTTGTGCGATCCCTGGGGGCGGCGCACGTCATCGACTACACCCAGGACGACTTCGCCGACGGCGCCCGCCGCTACGACCTGATCGTCGACATCGCCGGAAGCCCCGCCCTGTCCCGGCTCCGGAGCGCGCTCACACCCGCCGGGACCGCCGTCCTCACCGGCGGCGAGGACGGCAACGTGACCGGCATGGGCCGGCAGTTCCGCGCGCTGGCCCTGTCACCGTTCCTGCACCAGCGGCTGACCATGCTCACCCCCCGGCAGCGCGCCAGCGACCTCGAACGGGTCACCGAGTTCCTCGAGGCCGGCACAGTCACCCCGAGCATCGGCGCGACCTACCCACTGGACCAGGTCCAGCAGGCCATGCGTCAGCTCGCAGCCGGGCAAGCACGCGGGAAGGTCGCCATCACCATCTGAGCCGCATCGGCGCCGCCCTGGTCGGCCGGCTCAGCCAGCACCGATGGTCGCGGACGTTGGAACTAGATGCGCACCTATCAGGCGGTTACTCCCGCGATTGGCGAACGGGCGCCGTCGGGCTCGCTGGTCCTGTCATGTCCCGGCTCGGGCCGCCGCCTCGGCGGACGTGATCACGGGGTACACCTCAAAGCTGACCAGGTCACTCCAGCGTTCGAACCAGACATCAAACAAGGCTGGGTCGCTGGTCTCCATAAGCTGAAAGCACCGGTCCATGCCGCCATCGTCCACCACCCAGCTATTGACGTACTCCAGCCCCGCGGGCAGCATCCGCCCGCATGCGGCAGCCCGCTCGTAAACCGGCTCCGGTCCTGACAGGTACCGCTCGATCACCATGTAAAGCATGGACACATCCTTATTGAGAGTCAGCGGACCGTGTAGACCACCAGCTGAGGTGAGCCACCCTTGGGCCCGAAAACGTCAGGACCGCCCGCAGGGACGAGGACAGAGTTCCCGGCGAGTTAGGCCCTCGGCGCGGCCGGGTACTTGCGATCGAGGTAGCTGGTGGCGATCGCGGCGTCGATCCTGCCCGGGACGGGAACGACGCAGCTGGCGGCGTCCACGCTGCCGTTGGCGACGGCCTCCAGGCACCGCGCTTGCAGCGCGAAGCCGAGGTCCATCGACTCGATCGAATTGCCCAGCGGCCGCGGGCCGGCCAGGTTGAACATGTGCCCGCGCGAAATCACGTGGACGCGCCGGCCGTCGTTGAGCTCAAGGGTCATGAGGTCATCGGCGTACTCGCGGAGGCCGGCGACATCGGGCGAGCCCGCCATGGCGTCGACGTCGATTTCGAACGGGAAGTGGCCGGCATTGGCCACAATGACGCCGTCACGCAGCAGCGGCAGGTCCGCGGCCGTCAGCACGTCCCGGGCACCGGTGACCGTGATGATGAGATCGGCGTCAGCGATGGCCTGCTCGCGCGGCAGTGTGCTGAAGCCGTCCAGATGGGCGCGCAGCCGGGTGACCGGATCGACGTCTACCACTGTCACCCGCGCGCAGGCGCCGCGGAAGTTGGCCGCGACTCCGCGCCCGCACGCCCCGTAGCCGAAGACCGTGACCTGCTCGCCGTTGGTCACACGGTTGGTCAGGCGCAGGTAGGACTCCAGCGCGCTCTGCCCCACGGCGTGCTCGTTCTCGGCGAACTGCTTGATCGGGCTGTCGTTGATCACCAGGATCGGCAGCCGCAGGCGGTCACGCAGCGGCTCCAGGCGCATCCGGCCGGACGTTGTCTCCTCTGTTCCCCCGCGCAGGCCGTCGTAGGGCGCATCGAGGTACCTGGCGAACAGGTCGCCGCCGTTGTCGAGGATGAGGTCCGGCCTGGCCGCGATCACCTCCCCGAGGTACCGGCCATGCACCTGCCTGTCCCTCGTCGGGCCCCCGATCACCACGACGCCCTTGGCGTTCAGCGCCTGCAGCGCCTCGGGCTGTGTCGTGTTCAAATTGCCGGTCGAGACCAGCCGCGCTCCGCCATCGCGCAAGGTCAAGAGCAGCGCCACCGTCTTGGCCTCCAGATGGATACCTGTCCCGATGGTGAGCCCCCGGAACGGCAGCGTGTCCCTGAACTCCGCCGAGATCGACCGAAGCAAGCGACAGTGCTCGGCAACCCAGTCAATGCGCGTAGACGTCATGCCTTGAGGTTTCCCAGCTGGCGCCCGGTGGATTCCCAGGCAGCGCAGTTAGCGTGACGGCGTGGATGAGCTGGCCGATTCCCGCGGCCTGGCCAATGACCCGGTGGCGTCCAGGACATGCTGACCACCGGCCGCCGCGGCTGCTGAATGGCACCGAGCCCGGCTGGAGCACAACCGGATACAGCCCAGGGGATGTGATCATCTTCCACTGCCTGACCCCGCACGCGGCGCTCCCCAACACGGGCGACCAGCTCCGGCTGTCCGCCGACTTCCGCTGGCAGCAGCCGAGATCCCCGGCACCGTCGGAGATGATCCTCGGACCCACGGGCCGGCCCGTCCCAGCTCTTCACCATCGACTCCTCCTGGCAGCGCTGGCGGCCTCCGCCCGGGCCAGTCCATTAACGCTGCAGTCGCAGCGCGCGGTGCTGGCCTCAGTCCGGCCGGGTGGCTTTGCCGCGGCGTTTGTTCTCAGGGCGACGGGTATCAGCAGGGAATGGACCTGAAGCTCGTTGCCGCCAGTAACGGGGCCACGCTCATCGCGCGGACCGCCCAGTGAACGCTGTTGAGCCGCTGCGCAAAGTAATGGGCGCGGCGGACCGCTGGCAGCGGCGGGTCCCGTGGGCGGGGGTGCCCTACGCGGTGATGAAGAAATTCGGCGACGACAACGCCAACCTCGTGGTCGTCGCGCTGGCCTGGTACGGATTTACCGCGATCTTCCCGCTGCTGCTCGTCGTGGTGACGTTGTTCGGGTTCATCGGCGCGGCATCCATCGGGCACGGCATCATCAAGACGCTGCACGAGTTCCCGGTCATCGGCACCAGCTTCAACCCGGCAAACCCCGATGCGCTGCACGGCAGCACACTCGGACTGATCGTCGGCCTGATCGGCCTGGTCTACGGAGCGCAGGGGGTGACCCAGACCGCGCAGCAGGCGATGGCCACGGTGTGGAATATCCCCCAGACCCAGCGCACCGGCTTCTTCCCGCGCCTTGGCCGCAGCCTGGCCGGCCTGATCACCATCGGGGGCGCGTTCATCGTAAACGCCTTCGTCACCAGCTACGCCACCGCCGGCACAACAAGCTACGCGATCCGGATCCCGGTCCTGGCAGGCCTGCTGATCATCAACGTCGTGCTGTATTTCGCCACCTTCACCCTGCTAACCGCAAAGGTGATAGGCCCGCGCGGGCTGCTCCCCGGGGCGATCCTCGGCGCGATCGCCTTCACCGCGCTGATCACCCTCGGCACCGGCCTCATGACCCACCAGCTCAAGAACGCGTCGGTGACCTACGGCGCGTTCGGCAGCGTCATCGGCATCGTGTTGCTGCTGCTGCTGCTCGCCAAGCTGAGCATGTACGCCGCGGAGCTGAACCCGGTCCTGGCCCGTCGGCTCTACCCGCGCGCCCTGCCCATGGGCGGCGAGCCGACCGACGCCGACCGGCAGGTGCTGGCCTCCCTCGTCCACGCGGAGCAACGCCGGGACGACCAGGTGATCGGCGTCGGCTTCGGGGAAGACGCCGCCGACCAGGCCGCATCCGACGCCATCAAGCAGGGCCGCACGCCACACCCCTAGCATCCTGTTCCGCCCCGGCTGGTCTGGCTGGCGCCACGCCGCCGTGGGTGACGATCTGAGCGTTGTTCGGTCGTCATCTCGGTGCAGGTGCCGCGAACGGCGCGACACTGAGATGGGAGGCAACGATCATGCGTTACGCACTGCTCATGCACTACCGGGAGCCCGGCGAGGGAGAGATCAGCGAGGAGGCCATGGAAGCGGCCCAGGAGGCGTTCGGCGCCTACGGCCGCGCGCTGGAGTCCGCCGGCGTGCTGCTGTCGGCCGACGTGCTCCAGCCGACCGCTGCGACGACGAGCGTGACCCGCAGGGAAGGCGGCCTGCAAGTGCAGGACGGGCCCTTCGCCGAGACGAAGGAGGCGCTGGCCGGGATCTTCATGGTCGAGGTGCCCGACCTTGACGCGGCCATCGGCTGGGCCGAGAAGTGCCCCGGCGCCCAGTGGGGCGTGGTCGAGGTGCGCCCGACCGGGATCGCCTTCATCAACGGCGCGTGGACACGCTGACGTCCGCTGGCGGCGGGCGGGAAGCCGGCCCTGGCCCCGGCAAGGACGGGCTGGGGCCGGCGGCCCCGGCCGCCCGCTCCGCTGGCGTGGCGGCCAGGGACAGCTACGGCCGGCTGCTCGCCCTGCTGGCGGCCGCCACGAGTGACCTCGCCGGGGCGGAGGACGCGCTCGCGGATGCGTTCGAACGGGCCCTGCGGACATGGCCGGCCCAGGGGGTGCCTGGCAACCCCGACGCGTGGCTGCTGACCGTCGCCCGCAACCGGCTGCGCGACGAATGGAAGTCCGCGCGGGCACAGCGGGCAGTCCCGCTCGACGCCGTCCCTGACACCTTGGCGCACATCGATGACGTTGACGTCGACGCGATCCCTGACCGGCGGCTCGAGCTGATGCTCGTGTGCGCGCACCCGGCCATCGACCGCGCGATGCACACGCCCCTCATGCTGAACACCGTGCTGGGTTTCACCGCCGAGCAGGTCGGGCGGGCCTTCTCAGTGCCGGCGCCCACGATGGCGACCCGCCTGGTCCGGGTGAAGAAGCGCATCAAGGCCGCCGGGATTCCGTTCCGCATTCCGGACCTGGCCGACCTCCCGCCGCGGATGTCCTCGGTCCTCGAGGCGGTCTACGGCGCCTACGTGATCGACTGGGCGACCGGACCGCAAGCCCGCCAGCTGCCTTCGGAAGCGCTGCACCTCGCCGAGGTGCTCACCACGCTCGTCCCCGGCGATCCGGAGGCGCTGGGACTCGCGGCCTTGATCGAGCTGTCGGCGGCGCGCGCGCCAGCCCGGGTCGACGCGGACGGGCGCTTCGTGCCGCTCGCCGACCAGGATCCCGCGCTGTGGAACCAGGAGCTGATCAGCCGGGCGCACGAGCACCTGCGGGCCGCGCACGCGCGGGGACAGCTGGGACGGTTCCAGCTCGAGGCCGCGATCCAGGCCGTGCACTGCGCCCGGGGGCGCGACGGCACGACGGACTGGCCAACGCTGCTCACCCTGCACCGCATCTTGCAGGCGGTCGCGCCCTCCCTCGGCAGCGGTGTCGCCCTCGCCGCCGTCACCGCGGAGGTCGACGGGCCCGCGGCGGGACTGGCCGCGCTCGACGCGCTGCTCTTGGAAGCCGGTCAGCGAGCCCGGCTCTTCCAGCCGGCCATGGCCACCCGCGCGCACCTGCTGGACCGGCTCGGGCGTAAAGAAGAGGCCGTCGCGGCCTATGACAGCGCGATCAGCCTGACCCACGACACCGCGGAACGCGAGTACCTGGAAGGCCGCCGCGACCGCGCGAGTGGCGTCAGCCGATGACGTTGAAGTTCGCGATGACCTTCACCGGCCGCAACCGCCAAACGCCCGAGGCCAGCGTGGTAGTCGATACAGAAGTGACAGCTGATTTGATGCCGCGTGTGCCGGAGAGCCGTCCACGGCCGGGCGGGCGTTGGCGGTGTGGGCCACACCGCCAATAGATTCGCGCTTGTGGGCCACACCGCCAATCCGCCAGGCCGAGCCATGGAGCCGCCGCTGCCCCGGGGTGGGCGGTCGCGGGAAGCTGCCGGGCGGAAGGGGCTGCGATGAAACGAGGAGCGCGGAGCTACGGTACGGGCTTTGACTGAGGGAGAAGCGGCGGCGCAGCGGGGTTCCGCCGCGTCGTTCGGTGCCGCTTTCAGGCACCGACTGGACGCGCCGGACACCCCGCAAGCCATACGCGACGGCGGGAGACGGGAGAGTCAGCGGGCGAACTCCGTGGCACGGGATTCGCGGACGACCGTCACGCGGATCTGGCCCGGGTAGGTGAGTTCCTCTTCTACCTGCTTGGCGATGTCGCGGGCGATCACCTGCGCCTGGATGTCGTCGACCTTGTCCGGCTTGACCATGACCCGGATCTCGCGGCCCGCCTGCATGGCGAAGACCTTCTCGACGCCGTCCTTGTCCGAGGCGATCTGCTCGAGGCGCTCCAGCCGCTTGACGTACATTTCCAGCGACTCGCGGCGCGCGCCGGGGCGGCCGCCGCTTATCGCGTCGGCCGCCTGGGTGAGCACGGCTTCGACGGTGCGGACCTCGACCTCGTTGTGGTGCGCCTCGATCGCGTGCACCACGTCGTCGGACTCGCCGTATTTGCGGGCGATCTCCGCGCCGATCAGCGCGTGGCTGCCCTCGACCTCGTGGGTGAGCGCCTTGCCGATGTCGTGCAGCACCGCGCAGCGCTTGAGCAGCAGCGGGTCCATCCGCAGCTCGCTGGCCATTATGCCGGCGATGTGCGCGCTCTCGATCAGGTGCGCCAGGACGTTCTGGCCGTAGGAGGTGCGGTAGCGGAGCCTGCCGAGCAGGGCGATCAGCTCGGGGTGCATGTCGGTGATGCCGAGCTCGGTCATGGCGTCCTCGCCGGACCGCTGGCAGAGCAGCTCGATCTCGGCCTTGCCGCGGTCGTAGGCCTCCTCGATCCGCTGCGGGTGGATCCGGCCGTCCTGGACGAGGCGCTCCAGCGTGAGCCGGCCGATCTCGCGGCGCACCGGGTCGAAACAGGAGAGCAGCACCGCCTCCGGCGTGTCGTCGATGATCAGGTTGACGCCGGTTATCGACTCGAAGGCGCGGATGTTCCGGCCCTCGCGGCCGATGATCCGGCCCTTCATCTCGTCGCCGGGCAGGTGCATCACGGAGACCACGGACTCGCTGGTCTGCTCCACTGCCACCCGCTGGATGGCGAGGGTGACGATCTTGCGGGCGCGCTTGTCCGCCTCGGCCTTCGCCTCGTTCTCGATGTTCCGCATCGTGACCGCGGCCTCGCGCTTGGCCTGGTTCTCCATGGTCGCGACGAGCTCGTTCCTGGCGTCGTCCGCGGTCAGCCCCGCGACCCGCTCAAGCTCCTGCCTGGTCGACGCGGCCGCGTCGTCGAGGGCCGTGGCCCGCTGCTCGAGCGCCTGCCTGCGCTCCTCCATGCGGCGGATCTCGGCGTCGAGGCGCTGTTCCCGCTCGCCGATCCGCAGCTCGCGGCGCTCCAGGTCGCTGCGGAGCTCACGCATCTCGTCCTTGACGGCCCGGATCTCGTCCTCCACCTCGCGGCGGTCCCGCGAGGCCTGCTCGGCCCCTTCGGCGGCACGCTTGACGATACCCTCCGCCTCGGCCTCAGCCCGGGCCCTCAGCTGCTCGGCGTCGGCTTGCGCGCGGTCCCTGAGCTGCTCGGCGTCGGCTTGGGCGCGATCGCGGAGCTGGCCGGCGTCCCGTTCCGCGTCCCCCGAGGCGACGCCAAGCCCGCTGGCTTCCGAGAGGCGCGTGGAGTCCGCGGGCGGTGAGGTTCTGAGCGCGGACCGGCGCAGCACGACAGCGAACGCGCTGAACGCCAGGACCAAAGCGGCCAGTCCGATCACCATGAACGCGACTCCGCCGCTCACGGGCACCCCTTTCGTCCGTGCTCCCGGAACCCTGACGGTCAGGGCGGTACCCAGGGTCATGTCCTCGGGGGCGCCGCCCCGGGCTCACGCCCTGGCGCGAGGGGTCCCGCACGCCGTCCGGCTGCGGCTACTAGCCGTCGTCTTCGGTTTGTCCGAGCCGATCACCCGTCCAGCGCTAGGTAACGCCTCACTGCGCTGAGGTTAAGCGTTGATAACGGTTTGAGCAAGCAGAGACTCATTGTGGGAACCAAAGTTCACTGATAGTAATGGAGTAACTTCATTCCGTATAAGTATCGAGGTCGTCGAGGCAGAATTCGCCTACTTCCGCACCTTCTGTCTCCAGGGCCTCCCGGACCACACGGAACGCGAGACCCGGCGGATACCCCTTGCGCGCCAGCGTCCCGGCCAGCCGCCGGATCCGCGCCTCGGGCGGCAGGCCCCGGGTGCTCGCGAGCTTCCGCTCGACGAGCCGCCGCGCGGTGGCGACCTCGGCATCCGGGCCGAGATCCTCGATGGCGTCCCTGATCTGGTCGTCGCCGACGCCGCGCTGCCTGAGCTCGGCTCGCAGCGCACGGCCCGCCAGCCCCCGGCTGTAGTGCCTTGACTCCACCCACGCCCGGGCGAACGCGGCGTCGTCGATCAGCCCCACATCGGCGAACCTGTCGAGGACGGCGTGCGCGGCGTCATCGGGAACGCCGCGGTCGCGGAGCGCGCCGGCGAGCTGCGCCCTGGTCCGGGGCGCGAGCGTCAGCAGTCGCAGGCAGATCTGCCGCGCCCGCGCCTCCGGATCAGCGGTGCCATCGTGGTCCGTGGCGCCCGGGGCGCTCGGGACGCCACAACCATCACCGCCCGCGCGCTCCGTGCGGCTCGTGCGGGGTGCGCGACCCTTGTGGCTGGCCACAGGGACTCATGCCCGTCAGACGCCAGCGGCCGCGCCAGCGCCCTTCGCCGCGGGACCAGTCGGCACCGAGGCGAGGCCCCCCGCGGGGCCTACGGGGCCTGCGGGGCCTGGCGACTGACCCGCGGGACCTGAGGGGCCTGCTGGCTGCGCGCCGGCGTCCGCGTCCAGGCGCGGGCCGACGCCGAGCTTCTCCTTGATCTTCTTCTCGATCTCGTTGGCCAGGTCCTCGTTCTCATGCAGGAAGGTTCGTGCGTTCTCCTTGCCCTGCCCGAGCTGGTCGCCCTCGTAGGTGTACCAGGCGCCCGCCTTGCGGACGATCCCCTGCTCGACGCCGAGGTCGATGAGGCTGCCCTCGCGGCTGATCCCGATGCCGTACAGGATGTCGAACTCCGCGTTGCGGAACGGCGGGGCGAGCTTGTTCTTGACGACCTTGACCCGGGTCCTGTTGCCGACCGACTCCGTGCCGTCCTTGAGCGTCTCGATCCTGCGGATGTCGAGGCGAACCGAGGCGTAGAACTTCAGCGCCTTACCGCCGCTTGTGGTCTCCGGGGAGCCGAACATGACGCCCACCTTCTCCCGCAGCTGGTTGATGAAGATGGCGGTGGTCTTGGTCTGGCTCAGCGCGCCAGTGATCTTGCGGAGCGCCTGGGACATGAGCCGCGCCTG
>Ga0207700_10001983_pt1 | contig 11654 bp, 15 predicted proteins | sample LARL82metaG_FD_184348 | JGI IMG/M metagenome (GOLD analysis project Ga0207700, IMG submission 184348) | Corn, switchgrass and miscanthus rhizosphere microbial communities from Kellogg Biological Station, Michigan, USA - LAR L8-2 metaG... | ecosystem: Host-associated > Plants > Roots >...
TCGCCATTCACATCCATGAGTCAGCACGGCAGCGCGCCCGGGAGTTGGTGAACACAGCAGAGTTTTCCTTGGCACAACGACAGCGAAAGAAAGTTGAGGCTTTGTTCGCAGAACTGAAGAATCAGATCGGACTGCGTCGCTTGCGCTTACGACGCATGAAGTTTGTTCGCGAGCAGTTCTTTCTGGCAGCAGCGGCACAAAATATCAAGCGACTGGTGCGGTTCCTAAGCCAATCGGCCAACCCCTGCTGAGGCAGTCGCCGCTTAGCTGAGACCAGCAAACCCGCAGCAAATACGCTCACATCCGAGAGATCATTCCGATCACGGAGTTTTTCAACATCCACTCCCGATTGCACTCAAAACCCCTGCCGGGGGGCATTTTGAGTGTAATCGTGAAAGACAGACGGCGCGAACCGTCTGTCCCTCAGTCAGCCCACGGAAAGGCGGGCTCTCCTCTCCGTGAAAGCAGGCTCACGGTGTAACCGTAAAGACCGTTCTGCTGCTCGCGCTCCCGCCCGCCGTTGTTACCGAGACCTTTCCTGTCAGTGCACCACCGGGCACAGTCGCTGTAATTGTCGCTCCCGAGTTGACTGTGAAGCCTGTCGCTTTCACTCCCCCGAACTTCACCGCACTCGCCCCCGTGAATCCCGTCCCAGTAATCGTCATCTCTAATCCCACCGGTCCGCTGGCCGGAGCGATCCCGCTGATCACCGGCACAACATTGAACTTCTGACTGCTGGTAAGCGCCCCCGATGGCGTCGTCACGGTCACAAAACCCGCGCTCCCGCCGGACGGAACCACAGCAGTCAAATAGCTATCCGACACAACGGTGAAACTCGCCGACGCGGAGCCAAACTTCACCGACGATGTCCCGGTAAAGCCCTGCCCCAGAATTTGTACCGTCTGGCCCGCGCTGGCCCACTTCGTCATCACACGCACGAACGCCGGCGCACCATTGTCCAGGCTGTAAATCACTCCACTGTTGAAGGTGGGCCCACCACCCTCGGCCACGCCATAGATTTTTCCATTCGTGTGCTGCATCGCTGTCGCCTGGTCCAGATACCCGTGCAAGTAATCGAACGCGTAGAGCAGGTTGTACGTACCGCTGGTGGTCACGCTGAACAAATTACCATTCGGAACCGAACCCGAACCTGACCCTGCGGAAGTCGCCCCGTAGAACTTGCCGTCACTCGCCGCAACCAGACCGGAATACGGGTACATCCCATCATGGATGAGATCGAGCCCGAATTCGTGCAAGATCGTGTACTTGCCTGCAGTTGAAAGTTTGAACAAGACGCCGAAGGACCCCGCCCCGCCAGCCATCGCTGCTCCGTACAGAAAGCCGTCGTTTCCTTGCACGACGGGCGCGACCAGGTTCGTGCCATGCGCAAAGTCGCCGGTGTAGATTCCCTTCAAAACACCGGCAGGACTCATGCGAAACACAGTCCCCGTCTCAGTCGTACCGCCGGCCATGGTCGTGCCATACAGGTTTCCATCGTTGCCCAAGATCAATGGCGCAGAGCTGCAAGTCGCGATCCTGACATCGTTCGTCGCATTGATGGTCTTGAACACTCCCGTGGACGTAATCGAGTAAGACGTCCATGGCGGATTAAATCCGCAAGTCGTCCCGTAGAGTGCTCCGTTCTTCCCCTGCACGAGCCCCGGACGCGGCTCCGATCCATCTGTCCCGCTAAAGCTATGGAGAGTGGTCAGCACTCCCGAAGGCGTGATCTTGAAGACCGTCCCCAAGTTGCTCGCTCCCCCGAACCGCGTCGTCCCGTAGAAGTTCCCATCGGTGCCGAGCACAAGCCCGCCATCTGGATTCTGACCGTCAAGCCCGGAAAAGTTATGAAGCGTCGTTAGCGTCCCCGAGGTCGTAATCTTAAAAACCGTTCCCATCGCCGACGTGCCGCCGGCATCCGTCGTCCCGTACAAATTCCCGTCCCGACCTTGAGCAAGAACTTCAGGGTAGGTCGGAGAGCACCCCTCGACAGCGCAGTTGAACTCATGCAGATCGATGTAAGTCTGCGCCATCAGCAATTGTGGCGAGTTCACGAAGGCGAAACTGAATGCAAGGATAGCGGTGATGATCAGCTGATACAGAGTTTTCACGGCGGTCTCTCCTCAAGACTGGAATGAATACCTCAGCCGGCGTGGGGAGTCCGCCGGCCGAGCAACAATCGAACGTTCTTACTGCACAGTGAAGATCGTGGGTGACGACGCACCCCCGCCCTTCGTCGTGATGTGAGGTTTACCCGTGACTGCGCCGGCAGGAACCACCGCCACCACCGAAGTATCTGAGTTCACCGTAAAGGTCGCCTTGACGCCGCCAAACGTCACAGCTGTGGTCTGAGTCAAGCTCATACCCGTGATCGTCACCGACGTCCCAACCGGCCCAGCCGCAGGACTGATCGAACTGACCGTCGGTAGAACTTTGAAGGTTTGCGGCGTGACCAGGTTCCCAGTCGGCTCCAGAACCGTGACTGGTCCGGTCGTCGCTCCCGCGGTCGGGGCCGCGATCATGTACGTGTCACTCAGCACTTTGTACGTGGCAGGCCCGGTGCCGAACTTCACGCCCTTAGCCGAATTGAAGCCCTGGCCGATGATCCCGACGCCAGTCCCCACTTTTCCAGACCAGATAATCACCAGCGAGGCAAATGGCTTGAGTCCCGCGTTGTAGCTGTACAGCGTGCCGTATGCAACGTTGGTAGGTCCCCCATGATTGGTCGTCCCATAGATGATCCCGTTCGTGTGCAGCACCGGCGTACTCATGGGTGTATCCCCGATCGCCGTTTGGAAGCTGTTAAGCACCGAGAACACCGTACCTGTGGTATTGACCTTGAACAACGATCCCTGCCCGGCCCCGCCGCCCGCTTGCGCTACTCCGTAAAGGAACTTGTCGCTTCCCTGCACTAGGCCCGAGACAGAATTAGTAGCCTCGCTCAGCAGGAAGTTGTGCAACACGGTGAAGCTCCCTCCGCTCAGCGACATGGAGTAAATAATCCCCTGCCCATTCGTCCCGCCGAACGGTGTCGTGCCGTAGAGCTTGCCGTCGGCGGCTTGCATGACCGGCCCCGTGGGCAACTCCGCCGTAAAGCTATGGATGATCGTGAGGACACCCTTAGTCGTCATTTTAAAAACCGTTCCGCGATTGTAGGTGCCACCGTACTGCGTCGTTCCGTACAGATTGCCATCATTTCCGAAGATCAACGGAGCCTGTGTCTTCGATGGAAGTGTCGCGATCACCGTGAACACTCCGGCCGAAGTAACCTTGTAAGCTCGCCCCGGATTCGTGCCATTGAATGTCACTCCGTAGATGCTCCCGTCCGGCCCCTGTACCGGAGGCGCCCACGGATACGCGCTATCCGTTCCGTCGGTAAAACTGTAGAGTTGGGCAAAAACTCCTCCGCTGGTGATCTTGAACACGCTACCTTTGCCGTTTAACCCTCCTGTCACAGTCGTTCCGTAGAAACTGCCGTCCAATCCGAGCGTCAGTCCCGACTGCGGCGTATGTCCGTCAGGGCCAGAGAAGCCATAGATCTTCGCGATCGTGCTGGTGGGCACAGACCACCCGAAAACCGAACCAGTTCCGCTCAACGTACTCTGCAGCGTTCCGTAGAGATTCCCATCCTGCCCCTGCGCCATCAGCGCGGGAAACATCGGATTGGCCCCCTCCGCGTGCCAATTGAAGTTGTACAGCTCGGTGTACCGCGCGCTCGCTGGCACCGTAGCCAGTGCAATAGCCGCCAGTACGCAAATCAGAACCCGGTACGTGGTCTTTGTCATAGATAGCTCCTTCGGCCGCGAAGCTTCCCCCCGGATCTCGCGGCCGGAATGGCTGGAAACTGCTCGCCTATCCAGTAAGGCGGCAAAATCACGCCCAATCGGCTCAGCGCTATCCAATTTTTCTGGGGAGTTTGTTACAGGACAAAAACTGCCGCTCAGGCTGCCACCTTAGCCGTCGCTGCGAGCACCGGCCCAGTCAACGCATCTGCTCAAGAAGCTCTTGCGGCTTCCGTTCGCCATGTCCGGGTATTTTGAGTGCAATCGGATTTTTCGCCAACCATTGCCCGGTCGGAGTACCTCGGCACACGCAAATCTGGGTGATGTCGGTCACATTCCGCTGTCACCGCGCTCACAGTTTTGACTCTGTAACAATCGGCAAATTGAAACGGTCACAAGTAAGCAAACTCCTTCACCAGCCAACCAGCAACAACAAAGGGGTGATACCGTGAATTTGCAGGACTCCGACGTTTGTGAACGGCTCAAGAATCTTGGATTCCGCAAGGCAAACCGTCTCAAACTCTACGGGCAAGAACTGGCCATCCTTAGTGACCCGATACTGACCGACGAGTCGGCTTTCGTGGATGTCCAGGACGAAAACTCCAAGCAGACGCGGCGGGTCCCCATTCCGCTAACATCCCCAAAATGGCGGGGAATACGCCCGGCCAAGCGGCATAGCCGTCCAAATGTGCACTGTCGACCTGGGCTCAGCTGTCAGCTCTGCCAGCTGACAACGGGGGTGCCGACCTCCAAGAATCACATTCCATACATAGGTGACAATTGCTTTTCACAGGTATAACCGTCGCATTCCTGAAGCAGCTCGGGCTAGGGTTGTGGGAATTCCTTCCATTGCTTTTGAGTCTGGGCTTGGGCATCGCTTTGCTGGGGTATGGTGTCGGAAGAAAAGAGGGGTGGTCAAGTTTTGAGAGCCTTTACTGGTCTTTCATCACTGCAACTACGGTTGGGTATGGTGATCTTCGACCGATCAAAAGAGGGTCGAGAATTGTAGCAATTCTTATTGCCTTCTTGGGCTTGATCCTTACTGGCATCATCATTGCTCTCGCTGTGTGGGCGGCAACCTTAGCGTTGAAAACGATTCCTCACTGAGCGGACGAAAAAGAAGCGCGAACTCCGCAGCCTAGATTGCCCTCACTATGACTGGTGGACGAAACCAGGCGCTAGCATAAGTTTGCTCCGATTATTCGCCCCAGAATGCATGAGTCCTTCGGGAATCAACGTGTGGGCAACGCGAGAACCGACCGGACTATTTCGCTGGCATTCGCGCGTGCCCGTCCAGCTGACGACCGGCCCGTTGTCCTTTGACGCTTTCGCACCCAGCCCAAACGGCAAGAGACTCTTTGTGGGCGCTTCTCAACTTCGCGCAGAACTCGTTCGCCACGATCCCAAATCTCAGCAATTTGTACCTTTTCTCTCCGGCATTTCGGCGGGGGAGCTAGATTTCTCCCGTGACGGCAAATGGATCGTTTACACTTCCTACCCGGACGCCACGCTCTGGCGTAGCCGAGCCGACGGGACCGACCGCCTTCAACTCACCTTTGCGCCGGTTTCAGCTGGTCTCTCACGTTGGTCGCCTGACGCTACGCAGATCGCCTACGTAAGTAAACGGCCAGGTCTGCCATGGAAAATCTTCTTGATTCCTGCTCAGGGCGGGACACCTCAGGAAGTACTCCCATCAGACCAAGATGAGTCAGACCCCGTCTGGTCCCCGGACGGCCAGAGACTCGCCTTTGGGGGAATCCCGGATCAGCATCCGTTCGTAATCCATCTATTGGATCTCAATACTCACCAGGTTTCTACAATTCCGGGCTCGGAGGACCTGTTCAGTCCTCGCTGGTCGCCCGATGGTCAGTATCTTGCTGCGCTCACCCGAAACTCCACAAAACTCATGCTCTTCAACTTCAAAACCCAGAAGTGGTCAGAGTGGATCAATGAACCGGGCGCCATTGGCTTTCCCAACTGGTCGCGGGACGGAGCTTATCTTTATTACGACACCGCATTCAGCGAGCATTCCACTTTTCGGATGGTTAAGGTTGGTGAGACCCATTCAGAACTCGTTTTTGATTTGAAGGGATTGCTTGCCTACAGGAGTGCTCCCGCTTTTGGGTGGAGCGGGATTACTCCTAATGGCTCTGGCCTCTTTGTCCGCGACCTGAGTACTGATGAACTCTATTCCCTCGATCTGGAATTGCCGTAGAGTGACGTTAGGCCGCGCCAAATTACATTGACACCTGACCTTAACTAACGATTGCCTCGTTGTGAACATGCAATCAAATCACCGCGATCAATTCAGCATTCAGATCACGTGAGCAGGATCTTAGAAGCGTTAGCCAGCTGATGCTGATATGAGCCAAGTTGAGATGAGCTGGTCTGCACTCGCTGTTCAATACCGCGAACATGTGTTCGCAGGCGGGACACTTTTTCCGCGCCAGTAGCTAACCCCCTTAAGCGCACCAAGGAGGGCTCGATCGGGAGGTTCTAAGTGTTGGCGATTTTCGCCGATCCTGCGGAAAAGTTCTTGGTTTCAATGGCGATGGCCGTCGACGTTGCGGAAAGATCTGTACGGAACTAGAATGCGGTCCGAATCACCTCTGGCCGACACAGTCCCACTAAGGAGGCAACATATGAAGGCAAGATCGGTGGTCGTTTCCCTGGTAATGTGCTTTGTTGCCCTGACATGGAGTTTCGGACAGGATGCAATGATGGGCACCTGGAAACTAAACGAAGCCAAGTCAAAGATTGGCGCCGGAAGCCCAAAAAACAACACGGTGGTGATCGAGGCCGCCGGCGAGAATGTCAAAATCACTATGGATGGTGTCGATCCTACTGGGAAGGCCACACACAGCGAATGGACCGGGAAGTTTGATGGCAAAGAGTATCCGGTGACTGGCGACTCGAATTCAGACAGTCGCTCATACAAGAAAGTCGATGACCGAACGGTCGAAGTGTCGGTCAAGAAAGGCAGCAAAGTTACGGTCTCCGGCAGGGTTGTCGTGTCCGCCGATGGAAAAACACGAACGGCTCATGTGAAGGGGACGAGTCCGTCAGGCGAGAAGTACGAAACGACCGCGGTTTACGACAAGCAATAGCCCGCTTCAACTTCGCTGACCCATAGAAACCCCTTCGCCGAGGGTGACCAAACGAAGGGGTTTTTATTTCGGGGAAAACAGTCCGAGACTCAGCATGCCGCGCAGCCTGTTGGATTTGAGTGTAATAGCGATCTTTCAACAACTACGGTCTGACGACTTCCACCTTGGATTGGTTCTCAACAAATGGTGAACTTCACGGTCAGCCGTCCGCAGGTCTGGCGTTCCAGCCCATCTTGTATCCACGCCTTGAAGCGCCCTTTTCTACGGCACCTAGTAGCAGAGGGATCGCGACGGGATGGCCTGAAATCGCCTTCGCGTTCAGGACACGACCATTCTGCCGACCATCAGTTCCATGATGACGATTCCCTTGACGTTAACACGGTTACCCATGCGGTCTGGCTGCATTTCGATATGCTTCGCCTGAGCACTCATCTGCCTGTCTGTCAAACAAACGGTGGCCGCAGCCCGTTCGCCCGCACAGTCGCAGAGCGGCCCATCTTGTGGAAATGCTGCCGGAGCGGAGAGGATCAAGATACCTAATAGAAAAGCCGAGCCGTTCATACTCTCTTAGACACCGACCAGCCGGGGTGATTGAGCGTCCTGCTCCTCTTACGAGGAGTTTGAACTAGGAATCATGATCGTGGGTACGATCGAAGAGATGGATGGGTCGGACCGAGTTCCGCACCTGAAACTGATTGCGAGCGAGCCTTGGTTGGAACAGCACTTCTTCAACTAGATCGAAATGGCGCTCTTCACCAAGCGCTCGGCGCAGTGTGCTCGAAAACTGGTTGACACCGCCGACATTGTTAGAGAGGCGATTTTGCAACAGCTAAGACTGTTTCCGGCGAGAGGGCCGCATGATCAGCCAAACCGCACCGACAATCAACACGATCAGAACAAGCAGTACCTGCCACCATTTTACTAATACGAACACTTAGCCACGTTCCTGTATCTGCGACAAGACGAAGGTAAGTTTCACACGCCGCCATTCTAACCCGCTGCGAACCCAATGAGTGAAATGGCGATTTTGCAAGAGATTACCGGCGAGGCGACAGCTCAGGCTGAAGACTCTGTCCCCGCCATCGCAAACGGTCCCCACCTTCATACAGCAGTCACCGCAACGGGAGATGATCGCGAAGGATGAGCAAATGTGAACAGTCCGGAGTCTTCTTTATAACGTACTATTTACCTGAAAGAGCTTCGCGTTCACAGGCGAGGAGAAAGGAGAGAAGATGAGCATTTGGACGATCTTATTCGTGGTGCTGCTGATAGCTTGGTTTGGGGGCTTTACTGTGTTTCATGTGGCGGGCGGACTGATCCACTTGTTGCTCGTACTCGCAGTAGTTTCTCTCATCCTGCATTATGTTTTGGGTAGAAGGACAGCATAAAAGCAAGAGCCTTCTTTCTATTTTGGGACAGCCAACAAAAGGAGCAATCTATGACAAAGCTAAGTCGCTTGCTATTGTGTGTAGTTCTTGCTGGTCTGACTACGGCGTGGGCAATCGCGCAGGACTCCGACACAGACGCCAAATCAAAGGGCGAGGTGAGAAGCATCACCGGATGCGTTACTAAAGGCCCAAGTGCCAACGAGTTCCTGTTGACCGCCAGCGACGGCAGCACCTGGGAAGTGCACAACAACAACGCTATCGATCTGACGAGTCATCTTGGTCACACCATTAAAGCCGAAGGGGTGGTTTCGCATTCCAAAATGCACAACATGAAGGAAGACGTGAAAGATGCAGCGAAAGACGCTGGCGTGAAGAACAACAGTACCGAGCACGGACACTTGAAGGTCACCAGCGTCCGCATGGTGAGCGAATCCTGTCAACAGTAGACTTCGACGCATTTGGGGTGTGCAACGGGCGGCACGTGTGATACCGTCGGTTGCCATCTGTCTGGAATGTAGGATATCAAGTCAGTGGCTGCACTGAGTTGACGGAAAGTTGGACCTTCAAAATACATATTCCTACGGCTAACAGACAGGACTAAGAGCTGGCAGACCGACGCCTGTTCCCTACCGTCTCCGCTAATCTTCGAAAACAACGAGACAGCTTCGCTCGGCGTTTCCGGCCTCTCCCACAACAAGCACTACTCCAATGGCACGCATTGAGGACACCTGTTGTTAACAAGACGATTTCGCTCATTGACCGGAAGATGAGTGTAATCGAGATGTTTCAACAATAATCAGGTCGGATTGTGCGCCTATGCTGCGCGAGCTTTTATTCTGGCCATCTGCAAGAGGGTCGGTGGAATGCGGACGCGCATGACTTTACCTGATCGCCCGTGAAGTGCGTCCACAAACACCAAGTTTTCGCCGATGCTGATCGGGTCGGACACCAATTGAAATATCTCTCCGTAGAGCTTCACCTGATTATCTTGAGCATAGCCCAGTCGTTTTAGCGTTTCACAGAGGGAGTGCGGTTGGTTTCGCCCACGGGACTCCTCGGGCTCTTCTTTGTACGGAAAATGGTCATTGAACTGGATACTCCTCATCCAACGCACCTACCGGATGCGGGCAGTTTCGGGGCCACAAACGCTGTATTCTTCTTGATCTCGGGTGCCATGGCTCTCGACGAAGGGTCACATTAGACGGCTGGTGAATGGGGCACAACTGGGAGTACTTACAGGCGGCAAGGCATTTTGAGTGAAATCGGGATTTTTGGCCAATGTAACACGCCAATCCAGCGATAAGGTCGTTTAGGCGACGGCGACTTTCTGAAGGGTTGCATCGCAGGAAATCGACGTTATGGGCGTCGGTGAACTCACGCTCCCATCCGCTGACATCGGGGTTGATCGTTCTTCGAAGAGCAGCCTTCGGAGCGTTCGAAGGTCGTTTAGAATCCGGCTCGTTCGATTCACATGTATTTCAAGCTTTGCCACGTTGTACTGAGCGAGTCGAAGCGTGTCGAGACGGCGCGGAACGCCTGACGTGGATTCGCGCTGCACATCGAGTTCGAGGGTTCGCTTCGCTTCCGCAATGGTTTCGGCAAGCAACAATACGAAATCATGAGCGCTCTCTATGGTGTCAAACGCATCTTCGATGCCGGGAATCATATCGAGTCTCCTATCTAGGCAGTCCACACTGCATGCATCTGCACCGATCACACGATCCAGCAAGAGGGTGCGGCATAGGGAGCAAGTCGAGTTGGGACTCTCTCAAGACGCCAGGCAATCAGCTCTATCAGGGTCTCGACAGTTAAGCCGGAATTGAGAAGCTGAATCGTGTGTTCGACGGTAAACCCGGCTTGCTCCCCGGCTATTGCCAATTTTCCGATGGCGACCGTTAACGATTCTTTTTCCACTTTCGCCCTCCGGACCTGCGTGACGAGGATCACCCCGGATTGTCTTGAGGTCTGTGATGCCAATCACAGAGACCTGTGAGCGGAGTATTTGAGACTAGGGCGGGGGCGGAAGCAAGGTCCCCAGGTAGTGGTCCCTCAACTCGAACCCAGACTCCCGTCTGGAGAAGTGCCTCATCGAATCGCCTCATTCGCAACGCGCCGTCGCTGCCTCATTTCTGATTAATGCGTGGCTGGTCTCGCGAGCCTTGTTTCGCCGGAATTTGCCCGTCCTTCCTAGAACAAGCATTGGGCTTGTCGCTTGGATCGGGTTAGCTTTGGCCTTGAGATTATTGATATGAGGATCGTCCGCAGATGCTGGTGAAATTCGAGCAGGTCGTTGAACTTCGGGATCAGGTAGTTGGCGGGTGGAACGCGCCCTTGCCCCGGAGCCTCAATAAAGAGGAACCTCGGTAAGAATCTTCTGCAACTGTTCTGGAGTGATCGGCGGAGTGGCGCCCCGCTGGGTTGCAACCCATGATGCAAACCGATTGGCTGCTTCACTGATTTGCTGCAATGGATTTCCGCGAACATAGTGATGTGCAAGACATGCAGTGAATGCGTCCCCAGCGCCGACAGCATCGGCCACCGTGACCTGGAATCCTGCATGCTCAGCCGTTTGCTCTCGTGACACCAGAATGCTTCCCCGATCAGCACGCGTTATACAGACAAGCTTCAGATCCAAGTCTTGTAGCAGTCGCCGGGCAAGGAATTCTGCAGTTCCTGTACCTAATTCGAACAGAGATGAAACCTGAATCAGCTCGTGCTCGTTCAGCTTGATGATGTCGGCATATTCAAACGACTTCTGCAACACTTCCTTGTTGTAGAACGACTGACGGAGGTTCACATCAAATATGCGAATCGTATTTGGATGTGTGTTATGCAGAAAACGGTCGATCGTGCCTGCGGAGGTCGACGAGCGTTGCGCCAGCGACCCGAAACAGATGACGTCAGCCCTCGCCGACAACTCCTCCCAATCTGCCGTCCATTCCAGAAAATCCCATGCTACGGATTCCTTAATGGTGAAGTTCGGTTGACCTGTTCCGTCAATCGTTACGGTTGCGATGCCTGTTTCGTGAAGATCGTCCCGCTGCAGGAATGAGGTGTTCAGACCCAGTTCTTGCAGGAATTGGCAAGCTTCACGACCCAATTCGTCGTTTCCGACACTACTGGCGACAATCCCCTGATCTCCAAGTACGTTTGTCATGTAAGCGAAGTTTGCGGGAGCGCCACCCAATACCCTTCCGGTGGGCAGAACGTCCCAGAGAACTTCGCCTAGCCCAATCATGAGTGCCGGCCTAATCATGAAATCATTCTCTATATCGACTGTACGTGCGCGTCACTGAAACAGTCTGGGCGCAAAATCGGCCAGATACCTGCGCCAGACTGTCCACACATGAGCGCCAGAACTCTCGACCCACACGTGC
>Ga0207700_10001986_pt1 | contig 11650 bp, 10 predicted proteins | sample LARL82metaG_FD_184348 | JGI IMG/M metagenome (GOLD analysis project Ga0207700, IMG submission 184348) | Corn, switchgrass and miscanthus rhizosphere microbial communities from Kellogg Biological Station, Michigan, USA - LAR L8-2 metaG... | ecosystem: Host-associated > Plants > Roots >...
CTCGAGCATCGTCGGGGCGACGTTCTCCAGCGCGCCGCCGCTGCGCAGCTTCTCGAAGCGCTTCTTGCGATCGACGAGGATCAGCGGCACCGGGTTCGTCGTGTGCGCGGTGTGCGGCTGCCCCGTCGCGGCGTCGAACATCAGCTCGCAGTTGCCGTGGTCGGCGGTGATCAGGGCGATGCCGCCGCGCTCCTCGACCGCTTTCAGGATCTTGTCGACGGCGACGTCGGTGTCGTGCACCGCCTCGACCGCCGCCTTCATCACGCCGGTGTGCCCGACCATGTCGGGGTTGGCGATGTTGAGGATGACGACGTCGTAGTTCGGGATCTCCCTGACCACGCGGTCGCAGAGCTCGAAGACCGACATCTCCGGCTCGAGGTCGTACGTCGCCACCTTCGGCGACGGGATCAGCACGCGCTCCTCGCCGGGCGAGACCGCGTCGCTGCCGCCGTTGAGGAAGAACGTCACGTGCGCGTACTTCTCGGTCTCGGCGATGCGCAGCTGCGTCAGCCCCGCGCGCGAGAGCACTTCGCCGAGGTGGTTCTTCACCGCCACCGGCGGGAAGAGCACCGGAAACGTCCAGTCCTCCTGATAGCGGTTCATCGTGACGACGTGCGCGACGTCCTTCATCTTCGAGACGATCTGGCGCATGCGGTCCGCGCGGAAGTTGAAGAAGATGAGCGTGTCGCCCTCTTCGACGCGGCCGCGGTGCGCTCCCTCGGCCGTCAGCACGGCGATCGGCTCCATGAACTCGTCGGTCACGCCCTCGGCGTAAAAGCGCCGCACGGTCTCGAGCGGATCCTTCGTCTGCACGCCGACGCCGTCCGTCATCAGTTCGATGCCGCGCTGCACGCGCTCCCAGCGCTTGTCGCGGTCCATCGTGTAGTAGCGGCCGATGATCGTCGCCAGATGCGATTGCTGCGCGAGGTACTTCTCCGCCGACTTCGGCGGCGTGTCGCGGCCGTCGAGGATCGCGTGGACGTAGATCTCCTTCGCCCCGAGCTTCTGGACCGCGGCGATCAATCCCTGCAGATGCTCCTGCAGCGAGTGCACGCCGCCGTCGGAGAGGAGGCCGCAGAAGTGGACCGGCTTCCCGCGCTTGACGGCGTCGATCAGCACCGGATTTTTGTCGAGATCCGGCAGCGCCTTGCTGATGCGGACGATGTCCTGATCGACGATGCGCCCCGCGCCGATGTTGAGGTGCCCGACCTCGGAGTTCCCCATCTGCCCGGCCGGCAAGCCGACCGCGCGGCCGGACGCCTCGAGCGTCGTCCACGGGCAGTCGCGGAAGAGCTCGTCGAAGCGCGGTTTTTCCGCGGCGGCGATGGCGTTGTACTCGCGCTCGCGGCGGCAGCCGAAGCCGTCGAGAACGATGAGAATGACGAAGGGGCGGTCGCTCACCAGCCCGACCCTATCAAATTGGCACGCGCGCTGCGATAGGCATGCTCATGAGAAAGTGGAGCGCAGCAGCCGGAGTTCTTCTCTTCGCCGCGATCGTCGTCGGATCGATGTACGTGCGGCACGCCAACGACCAACATTCACAACAAACCGCGCGTGCCGAGGTAGTCGCGCCGCAGCTCACCGACGCGCAGATCACCGCGGCGCTGCGCCGCGCGAACGTGCCGCTCGACCGCCTGACCGTCCGCAACGCCGACGGCATCGTCATCGTCAGCGGCAACGCCGACAGCGAAACGGTGCAGAAGGCGCTGGCCGCGATCAACGGTCTCGGCTTTACGCGCGTGGCCAACCTCGTGCGCACCGAAACGTTCGACGACGAGGGCCTCCGCCGCGAAGCGGAGCGCCAGCTCGCCCAGAACCGCTCCCTCGACGGCTGCATGCTGAAGGTGAGCTGCAATCGCGGCGTGATCCGCCTCAGCGGCACGGTGCAGAACGAGATGCAGCAGGATGTCGCCCGCGACGTGCTGCGCGGCGTGCAGGGTGCGCACGACGTTCAGATCGAGCTGAAGAAGCTGTAAGAGACATCACGGCTGAGCGTGCTTGAATCAATAAGTCTGCGTAGAATTCTCCACGTAGTTAACAAAAGGAGGATTCGATGCAGAAATTGGCCCGTCTCTCAATCGCTCTCTTGCTGCTGATCGCCTCGTCCACCTTCGCGCCGCCGGCGCACGCCTTACCGTGCGACGACATCATGACCACGTACTACGACTGCGCGCTGAACGAAGTCGGCTTCAAAGAGGTGTCGTGCAACGGCACCAGCTCCAGCGGCACGCTCAGCGGCGCATTCAAGGAGGTCGAGACGCAGCCGTGTACCTGCGGCGACTTCAGCGACACTTGGTATCAGTGGAACGGCTCGTCGTGGGTGGCCCTCTCCGGTCCGCCGTCGCCGACCTGCTGACGTTCGTGCGCCGCGGCGCCCCCCGCCGCGGCGCACTACACTACGCCGCGTGAAGACGCGCGACGAAGCCCTCCAGCTCCTCCACGAATACACGAAGACCGACTCGCTGCGGAAGCACGCCCTCGCCGTCGAACAGGCCATGAAGGCGTGCGCGCGGAAGTACGCCCCCGGCGAGGATCCGGTGCACTGGGGGATGGCCGGCCTGCTGCACGACTTCGACTACGAGGCCTATCCGACGGCGGAGCAGCATCCCTACGTCGGCTCGAAGATCCTCGAGGAGCGCGGCTTCGACGAGGAGCTGCGCCGCGCCATCATGGGCCACGCGCCGTACACCGGCGTCGCGCGCGACACGCTGATGGCCAAGGCGCTCTTCGCCTGCGACGAGCTGTGCGGCTTCCTCGTCGCCTGCGCGCTGGTGCAGCCGTCGAAGAAGCTCGCCGACGTGAAGCCGGCCTCGGTGAAGAAGAAGCTGAAGGACAAGGCCTTCGCGCGCAGCGTCAGCCGCGACGACATCTATCACGGCGCCGAGGAGCTCGGCGTCGATCTCGAAGAGCACATCGCGTTTCTGAAGGAGGCGCTGCTGGAGATCGCGGACGAGATCGGGGTCTAGCGATTGGCGGTTAGCGGTTAGCGGTTGGCGATTAGGCCCGCCCTCCCCCTAATCGCTAACCGCCAATCTCTAACCGCTTTTTTCCCGCTTGAACACCATGCCGATGTGGTCGGTCGCGCCGGTCTTGAAGTTGATCGACGTGATGCTGACCAGCTCCCAGCCGTCGTCGCCGAGGCGGTTGAGCTCTTCCGCGCGCCGCGGATCCATCGAGTAATTTTCCGACCGGACGTTGATGATCTTGTATTCCCAGGTCTTCATTGTCCGCCACCCTCCCGCGGTGCTGAGCTGATCAGCGAAGTCTAGCATTCCACTGAACCGCTCGATCGGGGAAATCGGTGATCACGCCGTCGCAGCCGATCTCCCGCAGCCGCTCCCAGTCGCTCTGCCGGTTCGCCGTCCACGGCATGACCTCGAGCCCCGCGGCGTGCGCCCCCTCGACGAGCTCGCGGTCGACGTAATGGAAGTTCGGGAAGAGCCACGACGCGCCGAGGCGCTTGGCGTACGCGACGACGTCGACGATCGCGCCGGTGAACGTGATGCCGAGCGGGAACGCGACGTCGCGGCGATGGAGCTCGGCAATCGCGGTGTGGTCGAACGACGCCACGACGATGCCCGGCCACTTGGAGATGTGCTCGACGAGGATCTCCTCCCACTTCGAGCGCTTGACCTCGAGGACGATCGTGCCGCGTCCGGCGAGCTTCGCCAGGACGTCGAGCTGATCGACGACCAGGCCGCGCTCGGCGAAGTCGCGCGACGACAGCGACTCGCAGGCGTCGTCGCCGACGTCGTCGTCGTGATAGAGGATGGCGGTGCGGTCGGAGAGGAGGCGAAGGTCGGTCTCGAAGCCGTCCGCGCCGGCGGCGAGCGCGGCCTCGAACGACGCGACGGTGTTCTCGCGCGCTTTGAACGGGCTGCCGCGGTGGCCGAGGATGAGAAACTTGCTCATGCGTTTCTTGTGGGTTCTCCTGCTCGCCGCGTGTGCCTCGGCACCGCACGAACAGTACCTCGACAGATACTTTCACACGTTCCCGACGCGCGCGACGGCCGCGGGGCGCCACGATCTCGACCGCGAGCTCGAACGACTCGACGCCGCCGACCGCGCGTCGTGGCTGACATTCAATCAGCAGACCCGCGCCGCGCTGGCCGGCCGCACCGACCTCGACAGCGAGCTCCTCGGCCGCGCCATCGACCGCGAGATCTTCGCGCTCACGACGCTGCACACGCCGGAGCGCGACCCGCTCTACTGGACCGGCATCGTGTCGAGCTCGGTCGTCTTCCTCCTCGTCCGCGACAACCGCGCCGAGGAGGCGAAGGCACGCGCGCGGCAGATCCCGCGGCTGCTGCGGACCGCCGAGGCAACGCTGACGGCGGACGCGGCGCCGGAGCTCTGCGCGATCGCGGCGGCGCAGGCGCGCGCGTCGGCGCAGTTCTTCGGCGAAGGCTTCAAGGTGCCCGAGGCCGCGGCAGCGCTCGAGCACTTCGCCAAGTTTCTCGATGAATTGAAAACACGTGCGACCGGCTCGCCGCGCCTCGGCGCGAATTACGCCGAGGTGCTGCGCCTGTCGACCGGCGAGCGCGATCCCGACGCGCTCCTCGCGCGCGCCGAGCGTGACCTCGCCGCCAAACGCCGCGAGGCCGAGGCGTTCGTGGAGGCGACGTGGCCGGGCAGCGATCTGCGTACGGTGTTCGCGAGGGTCGAGGCGGACAATCACGAGGCCGCAGGGCGCAAGGCGCAGGGCGCAGGTGGTGGTCGTCGCGAGGACACGACCTGCGCCCCGCCCCCTGCGCCCTGCCCCCTGATCGACGACTGGATCGCCTTCGGTACACACCTCGTCGACGAGGCCGAGGCCTTCACCAAATCGCACGACGTCGTCACGCTCCCCGAGCCGCGCACGCTCGTCACGGCGCGCTCGCCGTCGTACTTCGTCGGGCAGAGCGTCGGCGGCGTTTATCCCGCCGGGCCGTACGACCCCGAGGCGCCGACGCTCTACTTCCTCCCCGTCCCGCCCGACGACGCCACGCCCGCGCAGCGCGAGGCGTTCTTCCGCGACTTCAACGACCACTTCATGCGCATGATCACCGCGCACGAGATCCTGCCCGGCCACTACGTGCAGCTGAAGTACGCCGCGCGCAATCCGCACAAGGTCCGCGCCGTGTTCCCCGACGACGTCTACGTCGAAGGTTGGGGCACGTTCTGCGAGCGGACGATGCTCGACCTCGGCTGGGGCGGCCCGCTCGAGCGCGTCGCGCACCTGAAGAAGCAGATGGAGAACATCGCCCGGACGATCGTCGACATCCGCGTGCACACGAAGGGGATGACGCGCGACGAGGTGCGCCGCTTCGTCACCGAGGAGGCGATGCAGGGGCCGCAGCTCGCGTCGAACATGTGGACGCGCTCGATCACCTCGGCGCCGCAGATCACCTTTTATTACCTCGGCTACACGGCGGTGCGGCGGCTGTACGACGACGTCCGCGCGGCGCGCGGCCCGGCGTTCCGCCTGCGCGACTTCACGGACGAGTTGATGGCCATCGGGCCGGTGCCGATCGAGGAAGTCAGACGAATGATGCTTCGCCAGTAGGCCACGGAAACTCGGAATGCCGAATGCGAATGCAGAATGAAGAAAGCCCCGATGCGCCCATTCTCAATTCTGCATTCGCATTCGGCGTTCTAAGTTTCTGTTAACCTTGAACAAACCGAATCCCGGAGAACATGCATGCCGAAAAAAATCCTCCTCGCGGATGACAGCATCACCATCCAGAAAGTCGTCGAGCTGACGTTCTCGGACGGCGACTACGAGGTCTCGGCGGTCAACAACGGCGCGAAAGCGATCCAGAAACTCTCGGAGCTGCGGCCCGACATCATCCTCTCCGACATCATCATGCCGGAGAAGAACGGCTACGAAGTCTGCGAGTACGTGAAGTCGCACCCGGAGTACCGCAACATCCCCGTCATCCTCCTCACCGGCACGTTCGAGCCGTTCGATCCCGACCGCGCCGACAAGGCCGGCTGCGACGCCGTGGTGACGAAGCCGTTCGAGTCGCAGAGCCTCATCCAAAAAGTCGAGGAACTGATCTCCGCCGCGCAGAGCGCGCCCGCCGCGCCACCGCCCGCGGAGCCGGTGCCGGAGCCGGCCGCGTTCGCCGCCGACACGTCTCCGTGGGCAGAGGAGACGACGCCGGTCGAAGCGCCGCCGCCGCAACACGAGTTCCCCGCCCACGACGCCGACATCTTCTCCGCGGCGCCGCCGCCGGAGCCGCAGCCGACGATGGAGACGCCGTTCGACAGCGGCGCGTTCGGCGGCGAGACGCGCGCGTTCCCGCGGATGTCGTTCGAAGAGCTGCAGCAGATGACCGCGGAGACGCCGGCGTCATCGCCGGAGCCGCAGCACGAGCCGGAGCCGCTTGGCGGCGGCGAGACGCGCGCGTTCCCGGCCATGTCGTTCGAGGAGATGGAGCAGATGACGGCGACGCCGCCGGCGGAGGAGCGGGGCACGCAGGCGTTCCCGCCGCTGTCGCTGGACGAAGAGCCGCCGGCGCCGCCCGCCGCGACGCCGGAGCCGTCGCCGTGGGACATCGGCCCGGCCGAGAGCGCGGCCGCGGGCGACACGATGTCGCCGTTCGCGGAGCCGGAGCCGCCGCCCGCCGCGCCCAAGCCCGAGGCCTCGCCGTGGGATCAGCCGCCGGCGTTCGGCGGCGAGACGCGCGCCTTCCCGAAGATGTCGTTCGAGGAGATGCAGGCGATGGTGTCGGAGCCGGCCGCGGCTCCGGAGCCGGAGGCGCCGCCCGCCACGCCCGAGCCGTCGCCGTGGGACGAGCCGGCGCCGCTGACGGGCGGGGAGACGCGCGCGTTCCCGAAGATGTCGTTCGAAGAGATGCAGGCGATGGCCGCCGCGAGCACGCCGGCCGAGGAGACGTCGCCGTGGGCGGAGCCGGAGCCAACGCCGGAACCGGAGCCGCTCGCCGCCGCACCGGAGCCGCCGCCCATCGCGCCGGTGTGGTCGCCGGCGGAAGAGCCGGCGCCGGCCGCGGAGAGCTTCTCCACCGAGGCCGCGTCGCCGTTCGCTGCATCGCTCGAGGAGCAGGAGACGCCGTTCGAGCCGGAGATGACCGCACCGCCCGCCCTCGCCGAGGAGCCGGCGTGGTCACCGACGCAGCCGGAGCCCGCGCCGAGCGTCGCGCCCGCCGCGATGGCCGACCTGACGGACGAGCAGATCGACAAGATCGCCCGCCGCGTCGTGCAGCTGATGTCGGAGCAGGTGGTGCGCAACATCGCCTGGGAAGTGATCCCCGACCTCGCTGAGATGGTTGTCAAAGAGCGGATCCGGCAGCTCGAATCGGAAGCGTGAAGATCTACACGCGCACCGGCGACGCCGGCGAAACCTCGCTCTTCGGCGGCGCGCGCGTGCCGAAGAGCGACGCGCGCATCGAGGCCTACGGCACGGTCGACGAGCTGAACTCGTTCCTCGGCGTGGCGCGCGCGACGTGGCCCGCGTCGCCGATCGACGCGCAGCTCGCCGCCGCGCAGTCGGACCTCTTCGAGATCGGCGCGCACCTCGCCTCGCCCGGCACGTCGCGCTTTCCCGGCGTCGACCTCGCGCGCATCGAGGAGCTCGAGCACGGCATCGACGCCATGGAAGACGAGCTCGCGCCGCTGAAGTCGTTCATCCTTCCCGGCGGCTCCCTCGCCGCGTCGCAGCTCCACATCGCGCGCGTCGTCTGCCGCCGCGCCGAGCGCCTGGTCGTCGCGCTGGGCGACGAGTCGCCGGCGACGAAGTCGTCGATCGCCTACCTCAATCGCTTGTCCGACTACCTCTTCGTGGCCGCGCGATTCGCGAACCATCGGTTCGGCGTCGACGACGTGCCGTGGAGCCGGTGAAATGGTCGGGGCAAGTGGATTTGAACCACCGACCTCACGGTCCCGAACCGTGCGCTCTGACCAGGCTGAGCTATGCCCCGATAGGAAGGGACGCGGATTCTAGGAGAATCGCGCCGCCCGGTCAAACGGCGCGGAATCGCCCGCGATTCCCGCCGCGTTGCACCCTTTGAAAGGAACCACCCCATGAAACGCATCTCTACGATTCTTCTCGCTTTGCTGGCGGGCACGGCGGTCATGGCGCAGCAGCCTGCGCCGGCGCAGACGCCCGGCTTCGGCGAGAAGATCGACGTCAACGTCGTCCTCCTCGACGCGGTCGTCACCGACTCCACCGGCCGCCAGATCCTCGGCCTCGGCCCCGACGACTTCACCGTCACCGAGAACGGCGTCCCGCAGAAAATCCAGAGCGTCGACTACTTCACCAACCGCAAGAACGTCAGCACGCCCGAGAGCAAGGCCGCGTTCAAAGCGGAGCGGACGCGCGAGGAGCGCTACTTCGTTCTCTTCTTCGACAAGCCGCAGGAAGGCGTGCTGCTGAACCGCCTCGTGCACGCGCGCGGCGCCGCGGACGACTTCATCAACAAGGAGATGAAGCCGAACGACATGGTCGCCGTGGCCGGGCACGACGTCCGCCTCAAGGTCTACAGCGACTTTACCAACGACAGGAAGCAGCTCGTGCGCGCGCTCGACGACGCCATCTCCTTCGGCCGCGGCGTGACCGCGCCGCCGGCCGGCGTGCTGAACACGATGTCGATCCTCGCCAACGTCAATCGCTCGCGGATGATCAACCACACTGGCACGACGTTCGAGGCGCTCGAAGTCCTCGCCGACGCGCTGCGCCCGATCAAGGCGCGCAAGGATCTCGTCCTCTTTTCCGCCGGCATTCTCACCCCTGACCAGACCGTGCAGAACGGCATCGCCGTCAACCGCAGCCGCTTCTACGACGAGGCCGTCTACGCGCTCAACACCGCGGACGTCAGCGTCTACCCCGCCAACATCGTCGACGTCCCGAACATCTCGCCCGTGTTCCACCAGGCGCTCGAGGAGCTGGCCAGCGACACGAACGGCCAGTACTTCCGCTTCAACCCGTCGTTCACCGGCGCGCTGCGCCACGTCGAGGAGCTGACGAACGGCTACTACCTGATCAGCTACATGACGCAGAAGCCGAAGGGCGCCGCCGGCTTCCAAAAGGTGCAGGTCACGCTGAAGAACCCCGAGTTCAAGGTCCGAGCGCGCGAAGGCTACTCGTACGGCTCGTAAGTTGGGGTCACATCTGGAAAATCAACTTAACGGTCCAAGTTGATTTTCCGCCCTCTGTAGGCGGGGTCACATCTGGAAAAACAACTTAACGGCCGTTAAGTTGTTTTTCCAGATGTGACCCCAAGCTAACTCACACGATTCGCAGAGCTACGCGCTCGCCTGGCGCGAGGTGGGCGAGCTTCCAGCGATCCGCCGAGATCACGGTCACCGGCTGCAGATAGCCGCCGGTGACCGGGTGGTCCGGTCCCATCAGGACGAGCGTCCCGTCGGGATGCCACTGCACGCTGCCGAACTGCACGCCGATCGACGGCAGGTCGGCCGGGACGTTAAGTTGATTTTCCAGATGTGACCCCAACTTGCGGAGGCGGATGCCGACGCGGTCGAGCTGGGGGGTGACTTCCCAGTCGCTGTCGGCGAAGGCGGAGTCGTGCGGACCGCGGAGGACGCGGATGACTTTGGGATCTCGGCGTTGCAGCGATGGCGGCGCGCCGCCGCCCGGGCCGATCGCCAGATAGCCGCGGAAGGGAATGCGGCCAATGTCGAGCTCCTCGCCGGCTCGCAGCGGGCGCGCTTCACCGTTCCAGGCGACGTAGGCGTCGCGCCGGAGGCGGATGCGCGGCCCGACGAGGACGCATTCGAAGAGCGGCGCGAAGTCGTCGTTGCCGGCGGCGCGATTCGTCGCCGCTGCGAGCTCGGGATCGAACGGGCCGCCGGTGGGGAGGCCGTGCTCGAGGCGCTTCACGTCAGGGGCGCCGACGATCTTCGTGAACTGCCCTGGTGAGAGCACGTCGACGTCCCACGGCACCGGCGGCGTCTCCTCGACGAGGGGCGGCAGCTCGACGACGTCCATCGTCGGCACGATCTCGATCTCGTCGCCGGGGCCGAGGAGGTTCGGCGGATCGCGGTGCGGATCCCACAGCGGCGCGGCGGTGCGGCCGAGGAGGTTCCAGCCGCCGGGCGACTCGACGGCGTAGAAGCCGGCGAACGCCCCCGCGACCGCGAACGAGCCGCGCGGCACGCGGTTGCGCGAGGTCGGGCGGCGGGGCATGCGCCAGCGCTCCGGCCAGCCGTCGAGGTAGGCGAAGCCGGGACGAAAGCCGAGGAAGCGGACGGTGAGGCGGGGCGGGTTCGCGAAGAGCTCGGAACGCGGGATGGTGAGATCGGGCGCGTATTCGTCGCGGAAGGAGACGGCGATGCGGTGGTTCTTAGTTGTTAGTTCTTGGTTCTTGGAAGAAGGCCTAAGAACTAAGAACTGAGAACTGAGAACCTCTTCCGCGCCGATCACCAGCACCGATTCATACCCCACCACGCATGCTTCCACGCCGGCGAGGCCGCGGGCGAACCCGCGCAACTCCGCCGGCGTCGCCTCGGGCATGGTCACGAGAATGGCGCGGTCTCCGGCGGGAGCGATGTGCATGATAACGTTCGCGGCATCATGACAGACCAACGTTCGCTGCTCGCGGACATCGCCCGCCAGGCGATGATCGACCGCGGCCTGGAGCCCGACTTTCCCGCCGACGCCGAGCGCCAGCTCGACGGCATCGGCAGCGCCGCCAAGCCCTCCGCCGACGTCCGCGACATGCGCGCCATGCTCTGGTGCTCCATCGACAACGACGACTCGCGCGACCTCGACCAGCTCACAGTCGCCGAGCAGCTTCCGGACGGCAACGTCCGCGCCCTCGTCGCCGTCGCCGACGTCGACGCCGTCGTCAAAAAGGGCACGCCCATCGACGACCATGCGCGCCACAACACCACCTCCGTCTACACCGCGGCGAAGATCTTCCCCATGCTGCCGGAGAAGCTCTCCACCGACCTCACCTCGCTCAACGACAGCGAAGAGCGCGTGGCCATCGTCATCGACATGAAAGTGTCGGCCGAGGGGAACGTCGTGAGCGGCGACGTCTACCGCGCCCTCGTGCACAACAAGGCCAAGCTCGCGTACGACAGCGTCGGCATGTGGCTGGAGAAGAAGGCCGACGCGCCCGACAAGGTGAAGGCCGTCAAGGGCCTCGCGGAGAACCTGCAGCTGCAGGACAAGATCGCCGACGCCATGCGCGAGAACCGCCACGAGCACGGCGCGCTCGACCTCGAGACTATCGAGCCGCGCGCGGTGCTGAAGGACGGCGACGTCGTCGACCTCCGCCTCGACGCGCGCAACAACGCCAAGAACCTCATCGAGGACTTCATGATCGCGGCGAACGGCGTGACGGCGCGCTTCCTCGAGGCGAAGAAGTTCCCGTCGCTGCGCCGCGTCGTCCGCTCGCCGGAGCGGTGGGACCGCATCGAGCAGATCGCCGCCGAGCACGGCGAAAAACTGCCGAGCGAGCCCGACGCGCAGGCGCTCGAGCAGTTCCTGGTGCGCATGCACAAGCAGGATCCGACGCGCTTCCCCGACCTCTCCCTGGCCATCGTGAAGGCCATGGGCGCGGGCGAGTACGTCGTGGAGCTGCCGGGGCAGACGCCGATCGGCCACTTCGGCCTGGCGGTGAAGGACTACACGCACTCGACGGCGCCGAACCGCCGCTTCCCCGACCTCATCGCCCACCGCCTG
>Ga0207700_10001988_pt1 | contig 11650 bp, 13 predicted proteins | sample LARL82metaG_FD_184348 | JGI IMG/M metagenome (GOLD analysis project Ga0207700, IMG submission 184348) | Corn, switchgrass and miscanthus rhizosphere microbial communities from Kellogg Biological Station, Michigan, USA - LAR L8-2 metaG... | ecosystem: Host-associated > Plants > Roots >...
CGTGCTGGGTCTGCTCGTCCATTTGCTGCTGCAGTCCTGAATCATGCCTACGCTGACCCTCGCCACCCAGTTCCTGCATGTCCTCGCCGCCGGCCTGCTGATGATCTCGTTCGGCATGCTGGCGCAGAGGCGCACGCGCAGCCTCATCGTGCTGCTGGCGTGGCAGGGCGCGGTGCTGACCGCTTCGACGCTGCTGGTGGCGGTCAGTGCGCACCTGCCGGACCTGTACTACTCCGCCGCGTTGACTCTGGTGGAAAAAGTCTGGCTGATGCCGTGGATCCTGATGCGGCTCATGCGTCGCCTGGGTATCGAGGGCGACAGCGATCCGCTGGTGAATATTCCGACCCTGATGCTGGTGGGGCTGGGGCTGGTGATCTTCGCGTTCGGGTTGGCCCAGCCGATCAGTTCGCTGGCCACCACGGTGACCCGGCAGACCCTGGGCATCGCCATGGCCGTCATCCTGCTGGCCTTCCTGATGATGATCGCGCGGCACAAGGCGGTCACCCAGGTGATCGGCTTCCTGGCGATGGAAAACGGCCTGTTCTTCGCTGCCACCAGCACGACCTACGGCATGCCGATGGTGATCGAACTGGGCATCGCGCTGGATCTGCTGGTCGGCGTGTTCATTTTCGGCATCTTCTTCTTCCAGATCCGCGAGCAGTTTGACAGCCTCGATCTGCATCAGCTCGAAGCACTCAAGGAGGACTGACGTGGAGCTCGTGCTGGTACTGGCTATCCCCGCGGTTGGCGCGATCCTGCTCGCGCTCGTCGGCGCGCAACAACGTGCTGCGGAACTCAATGTCGTCATCAGCTTCGCCACGCTGATCGCTGCCGGCGCGCTGGTTCTTCGGATCATCGGCGAAGGGCCGATGACGGTGGCCCACGAGCAGTTCTTCGTCGACCCATTCAATGTGTTCCTGATCGCGTTGACCGCGCTGGTCGGCTTCACCACGGCGGTGTTCTCCCGACCCTACATGCGCATCGAGGAAGATCACGGTCGCCTCAACGCGCGTCGCCTGCGGCTGTATCACAGTATGTACCAGCTGTTCATGACCGCCATGCTGGTGGCATTGTCGACCAACAACATGGGACTGCTGTGGGTCGCGATGGAAGCGGCGACGTTGTCGACGGTGCTGCTGGTGTCGCTGTACCGCACCCGCGCCAGTATCGAGGCGGCGTGGAAGTACTTCATCCTGTGCGGCGTCGGTATCGCGTTGGCCTTGTTCGGCACCATCCTGCTGTATTTCGCGGCGGAGCATTTGCTGGGCGGGGCAGGGATGAGCGCCCTGCTGTGGACGCATCTCGATGCCGTGAAGGAGCAGCTCGATCCCACCGTGATCGGACTGGCTTTTGTGTTTCTGCTGGTCGGCTACGGCACCAAGGTGGGCCTCGCGCCTCTGCACAACTGGCTGCCCGATGCCCATGCCGAGGGCCCGACGCCGGTTTCGGCGGTGTTGTCGGGGCTGCTGCTCAACGTGGCGATGTATGCGGTGGTTCGCTGCAAGATTCTCGCCGTCGGCGCGATGCATTCGGCGGTGCCTGGACGCATGCTGATGGGTTTCGGCCTGCTCTCGACGTTGCTGGCCGCGTTTTTCCTGTGGCGCCAGCGCGACATCAAGCGTCTGTTCGGCTATTCCTCGATCGAGCACATGGGCATCATCACGTTCGCGTTCGGCATGGGTGGTCCGCTGGCGAATTTTGCGGCGCTGCTGCACATGACCGTGCACTCGTTGACCAAGTCGGCGATCTTTTTCGCCGCGGGTCATGCATCGCAGATCGCGGGCACGCAGCGTATCGCGGGCATTCGCGGCTTGCTGGTGGTCAGTCCCACCGTGGGCTGGGGGCTGATGCTGGGATCGCTGGCGATACTCGGCATGCCTCCGTTCGGCGTGTTCACCAGCGAGTACCTGATTCTGACCACGGCGATGCGCGATCACCCATGGGCCACGCCAGTCCTGCTGGCCGCCCTGGGTGTAGCGTTCGCCGCAATCTTCGGCCACGTGCAGCCGATGGTATTTGGCGAGACCGACGCGCGGCCGTTGCCTCATTCGCCTGCGCTGGTGCCCGTGTTTGTCCATTTGTCGATCGTGCTGATGCTCGGCGTGTACATGCCACCCGCACTCGCCGAATGGTATCGCGTGGCGGCACACCTGATCGGATGAATCGTATGTGGCCGGACTTCCTCGACTCTGAATCCGTACCGCTGCGCTCCAACGTGGCGGGCTGCCGCGTGCTGGCCGACGCCCACCACTGGACGGAGGCGGCCGACGCGCTGCGCGAGGCGGGCGCCAGTCTGTTGTCGCTATGGGGCAGCGACGATCGTGACGTCGACCGGTGCTTTCGCATTCGTGCGGCCTATCTGCTGCCTGATCGCGTTCTCGTGATCGAACACGCGATGCCCGCCGAGCGCGCGGTATACCCCTCTTTGGTGCCGGGTTTTCCGGTGGCCGATCGCATGCAACGTGCGGTCCACGACTTGCTCGGCATTCGGGCCGACGGCGGCGACACGCGCCCCTGGTTGCGTCATGGTGGCTGGCCGGAGAAAGTGTTTCCCCTGCGCCGCGATGTCAGCTCGGCGCAAACCTACCCGATCGTCAGTGTGCCGTATCCGTTCGTGCCGGTCATCGGCGAAGGCGTGCACGAGGTGGCGGTGGGCCCCGTCCATGCCGGCGTCATCGAGCCGGGGCGTTTCCATATCTCCGTGGTGGGCGAGAAGGCACTGCGCCTGGAAGAACGTCTGGGCTACACGCACAAAGGTGTTGCCAAGCGTTTTGAGAGCTTCGCCCAACGCGACGGGCATCGTCTCGCGGCACGGGTCAGCGGGGATTCGACGGTAGCCTTTGGCTGGGCTTATTGCGCGGCGCTGGAGTCCATCACCGCCACAACCTTGTCGCCGCGTGCCGTCGCATTGCGCGCCCTGGCGCTCGAACGCGAACGCATCGCCAATCATCTGGGCGATCTTGGCGCCATCGGCAACGACGCCGGCTTCGGGTTCGGGCTGACCCAGTTCTCGAGCCTGAAAGAACAGCTGCTTCGCCATAACTCGGAGGTGTTTGGTCAGCGCTACCTGTTCGATTTCGTGGTGCCCGGGGGAGTGGCCTGCGACCTGTCGGTGCGGGCGATACCGACCCTGCTCGACGAAATCGCGATGCTCGAACGGGCCGTGCATGAACTGCGTTCCATCTACGCCAACCACGAGGGCTTGCAGGATCGTTTTCTCGGCGCCGGCCGGCTGACGCCCGATCAGGCCCGGACACTGGGCGCCATCGGCCTGGCCGCACGCGCCTCAGGTATCGCCCGCGATCTTCGTGTCGATCAGCCGTGGACACCCTACGACAACCTGGCGCCCGTGCTGGCGACGCGCACGGAAGGCGATGTGGCGGCACGCGTCCAGCTGCGGTTTGACGAAACGCTGGAATCGCTGCGGTTGTGTAGGCAACTGCTGGACACGCTGCCGCAGGGCGAGCTCTGCGCCGAACCACCGATGGCGCCGGCCGGTCAGCTGGGGCTCGGTCTGATCGAAGGATGGCGCGGCCCGGTGATGGTGGCGTTGGAGACTGGTCCGGAAGGTCGCATCCGGCGTTGCCACCCGCACGACCCTTCGTGGCAGAACTGGCCGCTGATCGAAGTCGCGCTTCTGGGCAACATCGTTCCCGACTTTCCCCTCATCAACAAGTCATTCAATCTTTCCTACAGCGGACACGACGGGTAAGCGGGCATGTTCGATATCCTTTCACGCATCCGCCGCGTTGGCAGCTTGAGCGAACCTCTGCCGTCACCGGACACGGACACCGAACTGACCGCGATCCAGCGCGAGCTGCATGCCGTGTTCGGGCGAGCCTTGTGCATACGCCATGTCGACGCCGGCTCCTGCAACGGCTGCGAGCTCGAAATCCACGCGCTGAGCAATCCGTACTACAACCTCGAAGGTGCGGGCATCCGGTTCGTCGCCAGTCCCCGGCATGCCGATCTGCTGCTGGTCACCGGGCCGGTGTCGGTCAACATGGAAGACGCACTCAGGCAGACTTATGAAGCGATGCCCGAGCCCAAGTGGGTGCTCGCGGTGGGGGATTGCGGCGCGTGTGGAGGGATATTCAATACCAACTACGCCGTGCGCGGTCCGATCAGCGATGTGATTCCTGTCGATGCCGTGGTCAACGGTTGTCCCCCCAGCCCGCTGGCCATCCTGCGTGGTCTTGTACATATCACGCGACACCTCGATCGCCCACGTCCCTGACCTCGGGACTTGCCACCACGCCACGCTCGTACGGAAGTGCCATGACTCGCAACGACCGTAAAATTGATGAATTGCGCCGACGCATCCCGTCTTTCACCTGCATCGTCGGTTGCCACGATTGCTGCGGGCCGGTGACGGCGTCGTCGGAAGAAATGGCGAGGCTGCCCGTCAAGACCGAGGCCGAACACGCGAGCGCGCTGGCCGAGCTGAGCTGTCCGCATCTGGGCCAGCACGGTTGCGAGGTCTACGGGGAACGTCCTCTTATCTGCCGCCTCTTCGGTACAACGCCGCATCTACCGTGCCCCAATGGCCGGCGGCCGGTGTACATGATCGACACAAAAACGGAGCAGGAGATTCATCAGTTTCTTGCGCGCACGAGGCAAGTGCTCGTCTGAGGTTCGAGGCTAAAGCCAGTCGAGGTTCCCGTGACCAGGCATCCAGAGGTTGCGGGTAGGCGGCGTGCAATGGGAACGCGATCCCGGCTTTTATCCACAGCGGTTGTGCACGTGTCCGATGAAAGCCTGTGGACAACGTCGCTCAGGCCTTTTGTCGACAGGTACTTGGCACGGCGTGCTGACATTTTGCGCAGCGCTGATACCGATATGCATTCTTTGGAATGAAAAGGCGGCAAGGTCTCCTTGCCGCCCCACATCCGACAAGCATCGCATTGCTTCAGCTTGCAGGCTCCGGCCTCAGCTGTGGCAGCAACAGATCCTCCAGGCCGATGCGACGGAACATCTCCGCGCGTACACGATCGGCGACACCATTGACGACTTCGCAGCCATCCTGGGAAGGATCGATATGTGTACGGAATGGACGTTTGCGGAACGGCATGCCGACCACCTTCACGATAGCATCGGCAACGGTTGTGGCGTCGGCATCCGCGGGTTCGAGCGCGGCGAGACCTTTCAGGGCTTGTTCCGGGATACCGGCATAGGGGCCGTTGTCGTATTCAGCGGCACGATTCTTGTCCGCTGGTGAGCCCGAATGCGCGAAGTGATTGGTGCCCTTGGTGAAGGCGCCCGGCACGATGATCGAGGTTTCGATACCCCAGCGCGAAAGCTCGCTGGCGTAGCTGACGGCCAGCGAATCCATCGCCGCCTTCGCTGCGAAGTACGGCGAGAGATAAGGCGGCGTACCGCCACGTGCACTGCTGCTCGATACCCACACCACCAGGCCACGACCCTGCTTGCGCATATGCGGCAAGGCAGCGCGGTTGACACGTTGCGTGCTGAGCACGTTGATGTCGTAGAGCTGGGCAAACTGCTCCGGTGTGAATGCCTCGGCGGGTCCGAACGACATGTGGCCGGCGTTGTGAATGACGACGTCCAGACGGCCGCTGTCGGCAAGGATCTTCTGGATGCCCGTTTCAGCCGATGCTTCGCTGGCAACGTCCAGCTCGACGGCACGCAGATCGACACCATGCTCTCTGGCGTACTTCTTCACTTCTTCGACTTGCGGCGCGTTGCGGCCGGTGGTTTCACGCATGCTGGCGTAGACCGTATGTCCGGCTTGGGCGAGCGCGCGGGCGGCGAGGGCGCCAAAGCCACTGGAGGCGCCGGTGACAACGATGACCTGTTTCATGATGGGATTCCTTTTCTCAAAAGTGAGCGCCGCGTGGGTGACACGGCACGAGGGGTTCAGATGATTCCGCCGTTGGCGCGCAGCACCTGGCCGTTGATCCAGCCAGCGTCGGGGCCGGCAAGGAAGGCGACTGCGTCGGCAATGTCTTCGGGCTGGCCCAGACGCTCCAGCGGAGCGAGCTTGGCGAGGCGATCAACGACTTCCTGTGGCTTGCCCTTGAGGAAGAGATCCGTGGCAGTGGGGCCTGGCGCAATCGCGTTGACCGTGATGCTGCGTCCGCGCAGCTCCTTGGCGAACACACCCGTTATCGCCTCGACGCCGGCTTTGGTGGCGGCATAGACGCCATAGCCGGGTTGAAGCAGGCCGACAACGCTTGATGAGAAATTCACGATGCGGCCGCCATTGCGCAGACGTGTGGCGGCTTCGCGCAGCGTGTTGAAGGTGCCTTTCAGGTTCACCGCGATCTGACGATCGAACGAGGCGTCCTCCGCGTCCGCCATGTTCGCCAGTTGCATGATGCCGGCGTTGTTAACCAGTACATCCACGCCGCCGAAGGCGGTTTCCGCGGCATCGAAGAGGCGGCGGACATCGGTCGGGTCGCTCACGTCCGCCTTCGCTGCCAATGCTTGGCCGCCGGCTTGCTGGATCGATCGGACCAGGGCTTCGGCCGGTTCCGCACTTTCCGCGTAGTTGACGATAACGGTAAAACCGTCGCGGGCCAGTCGCTGCGCAATGGCAGCCCCGATACCGCGGGATGCGCCTGTGACCAGGGCGACTTTCTGATTCTGCGTGCTCATGGAATGTCTCCAGGGCCGGCACCATGCCGGGGTGGAGAAACTCTATGATTTCGTTTTCGGTAAATAATCTATGTAAAATTGCCAATTCTATTCTGTATAAACGAACAATGGGCGGGCGCAGATGGACCGTCTGGATGTCATGCGGCTATTCACGCGAATCGTGGAGCGGCAGAGTTTTACTCTGGCAGCCCAGGATCTCGAACTGCCTCGTTCGACCGCCACACAGGCGATCAAGGAGTTGGAGAAACGGCTGGGCGTGCGGCTGTTGCAGCGGACCACGCGCCATGTCCGATCCACGCTGGACGGTGAAGCGTTCTACAAACGTTGCGTCGTCATTCTTGGTGAGGTCGAAGACGCCGAGGCCGTTTTCAGCAACGCCAAACCGCGTGGGCAACTGCGTGTGGATGTCCATGGCACGTTGGCCCGCCATTTCTTGCTGCCGGGGCTGCCCGCGTTTCTGACGGAATACCCGGACCTGCAACTTCATATGGGGGAGGGAGATCGTCTGGTCGATCTGGTGCGCGAGGGCGTGGATTGCGTGCTGCGTGTGGGTGATCTGAAAGACAGCGCGATGGTCGGACGGCGTGTCGCGGTACTTGAAGAAGTGACCTGCGCGAGCCCGGACTATCTCGCCCGCCACGGTATGCCCGTCAGCGTTGACGATCTCCAAGCCCACCATGTGATTGGTTTCCTGTCATCAGCGACCGGGATGACGTTGCCGCTTGAGTTTTCGATCAACGGTGAGCTGCGAAACGTCGTTCTGCCCGCGACGCTCACGGTGGCATCCGCCGAAACCTATGTCGCGGCAGCACGGCTGGGACTTGGTTTGATTCAGGTGCCGCGCTATCACGTCGATGCCGATCTTGCCGCAGGCACGCTTGTCAACGTGCTCCCCGAATTTCCACCCTCACCAACACCCGTTTCCCTGCTCTATCCCCATAGCCGGCAACTCTCGCCGCGCGTACGCGTATTTATCGATTGGTTGACGCGCGAGTTGGCGAGTCGGGCGTAAAAATGGGTGCTTCTTTGTCGGCAACGACGCACTCCGGATTGGTGTCGTCTGTTCCGGCGACATGAGTTGTCCACCGCATCTGTGCACGTTCACGATGAAAGCCTGTGGACAACGCGGCTCAGTCCTTTTGTCGACAGACACTTGGCACGGCGTGCCGACATTTTGCGCAGTGTGTGCCGGCCCGACGCGAAGTAATCCACAGCGTTTGTGGAACGTAAGCGGTAAAGCCTGTGGACAACTAAGCTATCTGCCTGACCGCAAAGGCGCTTGTGACGGCGTGCGCAAATGCTGCTCAGCGACTACGCCGGTTCATGCGAGTCTGCTGACCAGCGACAGCAGCCACAACGACGAGACGCCCAGCCCGCTGCCGATGAGGATCGCGGCGAGTACATCGCTGGGATAATGCAGGCCCAGGATCACCCGCGAGGCCGCCACCAGCGCGGTGAAACTGAGCAGCAACGGCGCGAGCTGCGGATACCACGCCAGTGCGACGATGGTGAAGCTCACCGCCTGCAAGGTATGCCCGGACGGAAAGCTGAACTCGTCCAGCGCCGGCACGTGGGCGACCACGCCGGGACAGGCCCGGAACGGACGCGGTCGATGCGTCCAGTGCTTCAGCCTGCGATACAGCGTCAGTGCGACGAGTCCGGTGGCCGCCATGTGCAGAGCTGCAGCGAGTCCGTGCTGGCCACCTACGACGGCCAGCACGGCCATCAGTGCATACCAGAACATGCCATCGCCGAGCCGGCTGATCGCGCCGAAGAACAAACCCACGGCGCGTCGCGCACCCCAGCGGTTTGCCGCCAGGCAGACGCGGCGATCCAGCGCGAAACGTGGCGAACCGATCGACAGCTCAGGCGTGTGCAGCGGTGGCAAGGTGTTCATGTTGATTCTCCTCAGCCATTTCGCGCAACAGGGTTTCGAAATCGCGGATCACTGCGTCCGGGGAGAGTCCGGCAACACCGACATGGGCAGCACGGCCCATGTGCCGGATCAGGGCGGGGTTGCTGGCCAGCCTGGTGGCCGCGTCGATGAAGGCCGGTGCGTTGCCCGACTCGATGCAGTATCCGTTGACGCCGTCGACCAGGTGCTCGCGTGCGGCACCTTCGGCATACGCCACTACCGGCAGGCCGGCGGCCAGCGCCTCGAGAATCACATTGCCGAAGGTTTCGCTGAGGCTGGGGAACGGAAACAGGTCGGCGCTGGCGTAGTGCCGCGCCAGGGCTTCATCGCGCTGCATGCCGGCGAAGATGAAGTCCGGATTGGCCGCTTCGAGCGCGGCACGCGCCGGGCCATCGCCGACCCAGACGTAACGCGCCTTCGGGATCCGTTGCTGAATCGCACGGAACGCCTGTACCGCCAGTTCGAGATTCTTTTCCGGCGCGATGCGTCCCACATACAGCACCACTGGGGTGGCGGTATCGACGCCCCAGGCGTCGCGCAGGTTGTCATCGCGCTGGTTCGGGTGGAACAGTTGTGTATCCACCGCTCGGCGCAGCAGGCGAGCGTTGCAGATGCCCATGGCCTGCAATTCGCGTGCGAGAGCGTCGGTTGGCACCAGCGTGGCTGCACCGCGCTGGTGAAAGCGGCGCAGATAGCCGCGCACCAGCGGCGTGAGCAGGCCCAGGCCGTAATGATCGGCGTAGCTGTCGAAACGGGTGTGGAAGCCGCTGCTGACCGGAATACCCAGTCGGGAAGCCGTGCGCACCGCCGACCAGCCCAGCGGTCCCTCGGTAGCGACGTAGATCGCATCCGGGCGCTGCTGCCGCCAGTGCTGACGCAGCGTGCGGCCGGCGGGTAGGCCGAAACGCAGACCGGGATAGCGGGGCAACGCGCCGCCGCGCACGCTGAGTACGTCGATGCCGGGTTCGTCCTGATGTGGCTGCGGCTGACGTGGCCGGATCAGATCAACCTGATGGCCGCGTGCGGCCAGGCCGGTGGCAAGGCTGTGCACGGTCAGTGCGACGCCGTTGATTTCCGGAGGATAGGTTTCGCTGATGATGCCGATGCGCATGACGATACCTGTGCTGGCTTGGCACAGCTTCGACCGTTGGCGTTGCGCCGGTGTGGCGAGTGGATGACGTCGCGGTGACGATGTCATTCGCCTGAGGGTGCCTTGAAGAGTGTCCTGTCCCGGCAGACCGGCTTACACTGGACTTCCATCCCCATGGAGAGCCAACGATGAAACGCGTTCTGCTTGCACTTGCCCTTAGCGGACTGGTCGGCACCGTGATGGCTGCGGATGCGCCGGCTCTGCCGACGACCAAGACCTCCAGCGATGCAGCGGTCTACATCATCTCGCCCAGCGACGGCGCGAGCGTCGGCCAGCAGTTCACCGTGCGCTTCGGCCTCAAGGGCATGGGCGTGGCGCCGGCCGGAGTCGCCAAGGAACACACGGGCCACCACCATCTGCTGGTCGATGTGAAGGAGCTGCCGCCTGCCGGTCAGCCGATTCCGAAGGACGACAACCATCTGCACTTCGGGGGTGGCCAGACCGAAACCACGTTGAAGCTGAAACCCGGCACGCATACGTTGCAGCTGGAGCTCGGCGACGAGAATCATGTGCCGTTCGATCCCCCACTGGTCTCGAAGAGGATTACCATCCACGTCAAGTAGACCGTGGCGGAAACGGTTCATTCAGGAGTGCGGTTATGAAGTACTTTCTGTATTTGCTTGCGTTGAGCGTGCTGTGTGCCTCGGCCGCTGACGCCGCCTTTGCGCCGGCCCAGCAGCAGGCGCAGGTCGACCGCGGGCAAGCTGCTGAAGCAGGTCATCACCCGCTGATCGATGTGAAATTCGTGCTGCGACAGGCGCCGGCGGAGCAGGACCAGACCCCACCTATCGAGTTTGGCGAAAACCGTTCTTCTGCCGGCCCCATGCAGCTCGGATCGATGCAACGCGGGTCGATGCAAGAATGGGGTTCGCACGTCCTGTCCCTGAATCCGGGCTACATAAATCCTAATGCGGATGTATGCAGTGGCTGGGCGTGCAGGGGATACCTTGTGAGCTCAAGCGTCGCCCAGGGCGGCGGCGGTAGGTGATCGCCGGCCCTCGGGTCACGTCCGCGTCGTTCAGCGCCCGAAATAAACCGATGCGCCCAGGTTGGCCTGCCATTGCGGAGCGGCTCCTCCCAGTCGATGGTCGAAGCCGGCGTCCAACTGCACGCGCGGAGTGATCATCCACGCCAGCCCGGCACCGGCCAACGTGCCGCTGCCCTGATCCGGCGCGTGCAGTCGTGCGGTTTCGGCATACAGCGTCAGTGTCTTGCTCAGTGCGTAGTTGTCGCTGACCGCCACGAGGGTGCTATCGGCGCCGCCGCTGCGTACGTCCTGGAGATAAAGACCTAGCGAGTTGCGCTCGCTTGCCAGCAGGTTGAACTGCGCACCAAGCAGGTATTGGCGCCGAGCACTACGGAATGCCTTCGCACCATCGGTGAATTCCACGCTGCCCAGCAAACCCCAGCTGAAGGCCTGGTTCGAGGAAGGCAGCGCCAGCTTCAATCCCAGCACGGTGTCGCCATGGCCCTGGCTGCTGAAGGTGCTACCGGCGCCGCTTTGTCGCAGCGAGTTCCACGGCGAGCTGGCCAGCTGCAGCTCCAGCGGGCCGCCGATGCCGATACGCAGCAAGCTGTCGGCGCTGTATTGCGAACTGGTGATGCCGTCCTGCCGATTACGGCTCCAGTCCGGCAGTCCTTGTTCGAAGGTGATGTCGCCGGCGCCGAGCACGACAGGCGTGAACCCATAGCCGGGACGGTCGTATCCCGGGTTGTCGGCCAGCGTGGGCAAGGCGAAGCCCAGTATGAGCGTGGCGAACATCGCCCGGCGCATGTTTCGACGCACGTGCGGGCTGCGGCAGCGGTTTGGGTCCCGGTATCGGCTAAAATCCATCGCTTCGTTTCGCATCCTTTGAGTTCCCATGACTGTCCGCACCCGCTTTGCCCCCAGCCCTACCGGTTTCCTGCACATCGGCGGCGCGCGCACCGCGCTGTACTGCTGGCTGGAGTCGCGTCGTCGCGGCGGC